>Ga0210390_10001061_pt1 | contig 27504 bp, 20 predicted proteins | sample IncBWH11OmetaG_FD_161050 | JGI IMG/M metagenome (GOLD analysis project Ga0210390, IMG submission 161050) | Forest soil microbial communities from Barre Woods Harvard Forest LTER site, Petersham, Massachusetts, United States - Inc-BW-H-11-O ... | reverse complement strand
CGTAGCTGCTGTGGCCGGAACCCCGGCTTGCTGAACCGGCGCCGGCGGCGGTACGGCAGCCGGCGACTGCTCTGCCGGGGGCGCTGGTTTCTTCGGTTGGCTTTGCGATTGCGACGCCGATGGCGCCGAAGGCAACTCCGCTTGCCCCGCATCCTGCGCTCGAGCGCTCAGCATAAACACACCAAAGCCGCCCAGAAATAAAATACCGAGAAAGGAAACGACCCTGCGGAGCTTCATGATTTACTCAATTATAGCCGCAAATCCAACGCTCCACCCGTGACTGGAGTTCACCTCACCAGAGCGTACAATGTCTCCCCATGCGCCCCCTCCTGACTATCGCCACACTTCTATGCTGCCTCACAGCCTGCGCCCAAGATTGGGCTCCGCTGGAGTTTCTCATCGGCCACTGGACTGGCGAGGGCACTAACGCGGACCAGGGTTCCGGCACAGGGGGCTTCTCCTTCACCCCCGACCTGCAAGGCAAAGTCCTGCTCCGGAGGAACTTCGCTGAATATCCCAAGAAGGACGGCAAGCCTGCCTATCGGCACGACGACTTAATGATTATTTACCACGACGGCGCTGCTCACGATCTGAGCGCGATTTACTTCGACAACGAGGAACACATCATCCACTATGCGATCAAGCCCTCCGGCAATAGCGCCGTGTTTCTCAGCGAAGGCCCGCAGGACGCGCCGCGCTTCCGCCTGACCTACACCAGCGCGGGACGCGATCACCTGAAGCTGAAATTCGAGATCGCTCCCCCCGGAAAGGACTTCGCTACTTATATCGAAGCTAGCGCCCAGCGGGACAAGCCGGAAAAATAACCTTTCTCATCATCGCCCCGCGATCTTGCCTCGAATCAGAACCACCGACGACGCCGGCAAATCGTACCAGGCATCCTTGCTCCCGTTTTGCTTGGAGTGCATTACCGGCCCATCCGGATCGGCATTGCCTTTGGTGATCGCCACCACCGGTTGCTCCGCCGCATGTTCCGAGTGCGCCATAAACCGGGTCTCCGCCGGATGCCACTGATACTGGCCCCTTCCGAAAGTCGAAATCTCAATCGGGCCGGAAAAGAAATCCGCCCCCTGCGTCGTTTGATCGCGAAACCAGATTCGCACCCGATGAGCATTCTGCTGATCCCGGTTCACCGCCATAACCGACCACAGCCCATCCGGACGCTTCACCGCATACGCCGTCACTAGCGCATGACCCGCGCCATCGTCGACATCACTCTTCGCGGGAGATATTGTGTGCTCGCCCCCACCCGGCTGTACCCACTCCAGATTGATCAGCTGCGAGACAAAGAACTGCGATAGCGGCTGCTGAATCTGGTAATCGGCATCCACCGTAAACATGCCAAATGTTCCCGGAGAATCGTTGCACCCATGCTCCATCTGCAACGGTAAATAATGAAAAAAATAAACCCCGTTCCCACCCGAGTTCAGAAACGATCCAATGTAATCGGCCAGCCACACCCCCGCGAACATGTCCATATAAGTTTCGCTCGCTGCGGGAGAAAGATTCGATTCCGTGATGAACACAGGCAGATCCGCCGGCACTCCATCCTCATGCCAGACCTGCATAATGTGGTTCACCAGGTCAGGCTCGTCATAAAGGGTGCCCCACGGCGTCTTACAACCGTCATACGGATAATGCTCGAACGAGAAGAACGCCAGATCATTCATTCGCCCGTGTTGTTTCAGATAGTCCAGAAAGCGTCCCAGCCAGGAAACCTTGCCGTTCGCGTCAGGCCAAACTTCAATATCCTTATTCACTCCCTGAAAGGATGGCCCACCCAGCTTCAACGCAGGGTCGATGCCATGCAACACCGTAGCCCACTGCAGGTAAAGCGCCCCGTAGTCCTCCGGCACCATGAATTGCCCATCCGACTCCTCGCCCATTTCCACGTAGGAAATTGGATAATTACGTTTCTTGAGATACTCAATTTCGGCAACCGCATTCTCCGGAGTGTCATAAAGCAGCGCCACCGGAATCATCGCTGGCAAACCGCGCGTAACCCCGCTGTTGTAGAACAGATCGAATCCCACTTGTGCCTGCTTGGTCGTCAGCAAGTCGGACGGTTCATGCCACGGATCCACCGACGAGGCGTAAGTAGCAGTCTGCTCCTGGTCTGGCGTATGCCGCAGAATGTCGTGGAACTCCCCGTCCGCCGTCGTCGTGCCCAGATAAAGTTCGCTGATCGCATAGCCGACACAATTCCTCGAGTCAGCGAGTTTGGGATCAGTCGACTGGTGGGAATCGCAAGTGTTGGACGACTCCGTCATCAATATCCGCACGAATCGAATCGGCCCCGCATTGTCCGACAACCGGATCGTCGCAGTTCCACCCTTCCCGCTCGTAACCGCGCCATGCGCAAATGTCTCCCACACGCCTTTGGTTTGGGCCTTGATCGGATCGTCTCCCGTCCAATACTGCACCACGTAGCGAGTCGCATACGGGTTCGCCCACACAATGCGAATGCTGTCCACCATTTGATTTTGCGTCAGGTCAAGAATTACCCACTGCGGATGCAGCGAATCACTTTCCCCGGTGAAGCGCTGTGTCAAATAAGGACTGCTCTTCCAATACGTATTCGGATCGCCATCGGTCAGCCGCGAGAACCCCGCGTTGTCGGTGCCATCGTTGCGCGTGGTCCCGCGGTGAGGCAGCGAGTATCCGTAGGAGTAACGAATCGTTTCCGTCGGAGTCGCCGAGCCGGTGAAGTAACCTTTGCCGCTGGGATCGCTCCAGGTCCCCTGCGGATTCCAGTGCCAGGCCTCGATCGCAAGTTCAGTGTTCTGACGATAGGTTACAGGCTGCCACCCCGAAGCAAACACCTGCTTCAGAGCAGGCTCCAATAAATCTTTGTCGATCGCCGCCGCCGGAATACGATCCACGCCCGCCCCCAAGGTTTCCTTGGGCACGAAATGATTTGTCGAATGGGCCGGCGTGGTGTCGACTTGGATCGTCTGGCCCACACACGTAATCGCAAAGAAAGAGCATCCAACCGCGAATACAGAAACAGCCCGAAGATTTTTCAAAGTACAATCTCTCCCGTGTCATCCCGAACGAAGTGAGGGACCCACGAATGCGAACGCTGCCATCTATGTTGCAGGGAATTTCTATCACGAACCGCAAGCAGTGGTCGAGACTCACGCTGTCCAAGCCTCGAATTCTCCGAGACTATTTGTTGTCATCCCGAGCAAAGCGAGGGATCTGCAGTTGCCTCGATCGCCAACGGGCAGATTCTCCCGGCGCCTGCCTAGGCACAACCTACGGATACCTCTCCTTCATGAACTCCGCAATCGCCCCATAAGCCTTCGTCAGCGTCGGCTCATCCGGCAAAAACACAATGCGAAAATGCTTCGTCCCCGGCTTCTGCCCAAAGCCCGAACCGTGAACTACCATCACATGCTTCTGCAGAATCAATTCCTGCACGAACACATCGTCGCCTTCAGGAATATCGATCCGGGGATACGCATAAAAGGCCCCACGTGGTGAAACGCAACTCACCCGCGGAGTCGAATTGCACCACTGCACTGTCAAATCGCGGCGGCTGCGCAGCTTCTTGCGCACGCCAATCAAATGATCCTGCGGACCCTCGAGCGCCGGCTTGATCGCATACTGCTCCGGATGATTGGCGCACAAGCGCGCCCGCAGCAGGCGCTGAATCCCCTCAGCGTATTGCTTTACCACCGCAGCCTCGCCGCTAACAATGCCCCACCCTATACGCCAACCCGGAACCAGATAATTCTTGGAAAGCCCGCCAAACGTGACCACAGGCACATCCGGCGCAACCGCTGCCATCGCGATATGCTCATCGTCGTCGAGAATCAGCTTGTCGTAAATTTCGTCGGCAAAAATAATGAGGTTATGCCGCCGCGCTACCTCGGCCACCCGCTCCAGCATCGCGCGCGTGCACATCGAGCCCGTCGGATTGTTGGGATTGATGAGCACAATGCCGCGAGTCCGCGGCGTAACTTTTTTCTCGAGGTCGTCGAGTTCAGGCTGCCAGCCATCCTCTTCATTCAAGTAATAAGTGTTCAGCTTTATGCTCAGCTTGGTCAGCAACGCTGAGTACAGCGGATAATCCGGGCAGGGAGTCAACAGGTCGTCTCCCGGATTGAGCAGCGCGGTCAGGCAGGCGTCCACCGTTTCGCTCACCCCATTGGTCACGAAAACATCCTGCACGGTTGAGATTCCCTTACGCGCAGCTTCCCCTCGAATCGCATCCAGCGCCTGCTTGATTCCCGGCGATGGCGCGTACCCGTTCTTCCCATCCCGCATCGCCTTGTACACCGCCTCGATCATGTGAGGCGGAGTCTGAAAGTCGAAAACGTTGGGATCGCCAATATTCAGCGGCAGAACCTTGTGGCCCTGCTTGATGATCTCATCGGCGACCGAAACCAGGTCACGAATGGCATAGCGAACGTTATCCAGTCGGGAAGCAGCAGCAATCTCACGTGTTTGGGTAATCGGCATGAAAGCACTCCACGGGCTGAACAATTCTGACGGGAATCAAGCCCAAAAGCAAACCGCAGAGTTCAGAAAGAGGCCATAGCTGGTCTCTGCGTCCTCTGCGGATCTTTTCAGCGCCCTCTGCGATTAAAATCTCTAATCCGCCCGATCAATCTGCGCCTTCTGCAAGCGGTCCGAATAGTCCACGTAAATCGATTTCCACTCGCTGAAGAAGTCGATCGCACCCAGGCCGCCCTCGCGATGACCATTTCCAGTGGCCTTCACACCACCGAAAGGCAGATGCACTTCCGCACCGATGGTCGGCGCGTTGATGTAGGTAATTCCAGCGTGCAGATCGCGCATGGCCACGAAAGCTTTGTTCACATCCTTGGTATAGAGCGCGGAAGACAGTCCGTAGTCGATACCGTTCGCAATCTCGATGGCATCTTCAAGGTCGTCGCAAGCAATGATCGAAACCACCGGCCCAAAAATTTCCTCCTGTGCGATGCGCATCTTGCGATCGACGTCGACGAACACAGTCGGCTCCATGAAATATCCATTCTGATATTCGCCTTTGTCGAGCCGATTGCCGCCGCACTTCAGGCGAGCCCCCTCAGCTTTGCCGATGTCGACATAGCTGAGGTCGGTCTTGAGTTGATTCTCGTTGATCGCCGGGCCCATCTCGACAGATTCATCCAGACCATTGCCAACCTTTAACGCCTTGGCGCGCTCGACATAGTGCTCCACGAACTCGCCATAGATGCCCTTCTGGACGATGATCCGGCTGGTAGCGGTGCAGCGCTGGCCGGTGGTTCCAAAGCCGCCCCACAGCCCGCCTTCGATTGCGAGATCAAGGTTGGCGTCGTCAAGCACGATCATGGGATTCTTCCCACCGAGTTCAAGCGAACAGTGCTTGAAGCTCTTGGCCGCAGTCGTACCCACGATGCGTCCGACCGCGCTTGATCCAGTCAGCGAAATGGCTTTCACGTCGGAGTGCTCGGTGATCGGCGTGCCAACCTCGGAGCCAAAGCCGGTCACAATGTTCACCACGCCTCGGGGAAGGCCAGCATCGTAAAGCACGCGGACCAGATTAAAAGTAGACAGCGGAGTATCTTGCGCCGGCTTGATCACGCAAGTGTTGCCGCACACCAGCGCGGGCAAAAGCTTCCAGGACGGAATCGCCATCGGAAAGTTCCAAGGTGTAATCATTCCGCAAACACCGATGGGTTGGCGCACCGCCATGGCAAACTTGTTGGGCAACTCCGAGGGCGTGGTGGGCCCGAACATACGGCGGCCTTCGCCAGCCATGTAGTAGGCAGTGTCGACGGCCTCCTGCACATCGCCACGAGTTTCTTTCAGAATTTTTCCCATCTCGCGAGTCATGTCGCGGGCATATTCTTCCTTGCGCTCGAACAGCATCTCAGCGCCGCGATAAATGATTTCAGCGCGGCGAGGAGCAGGAATCAGACGCCATCTGGCGAACGCCCGCTTCGCAGCCGCGATCGCAGCCTCGACATCCGCCTTGCCAGATCGCTGGAAGATGCCAACCACATCGCGGGTGTCGGCGGGGTTGCGGTTCTCGAAAGTCTGTCCGGTCGAAGCCTCGACCCATTCGCCATCGATAAAGTTCTTGTACACCTTGGTCCGCGTGCCCGTGCCCATGATCGTCGGGCCGGTTAAGACATCGGTTGCCATAAAGCCTCCTGGGATGAATGCTGGAGAAGGATAACTGCCTCTATGCTACAGCCCGGCGTGAGGCGCGGGCAAGCGAGAGGAAAAAGTCGAGAAGTGTTCCACGAGGAAGATCACAATAATATGTGTACATTAGTATACGCACAACAAACTGAAAGCAGTTTGCGTTTCCCGGAGTTAGGGGCGGATCGAGCCGGCCCTTAAGACAGCCAGGAGGCTGGCGACGATACCTCTTCGCGGCGGCGAAAGGAACTCGGGCCGCTCTTGAGGCTTAGCGAATCCAGAATACGATTGACTTACCCCATAAACTTCGGAGAATCTGGCAAGATCTTCATTGAAATACGCAAGAGCCCAAGGTTCAGGAAACTATACTTAGTCTTGCGCCACCTTCAGGCAGGCGGAATTTTGGAGCGTGGGACAAACAATTAGGAGAAACAATGCAAAAGCGCAAACTTGGAAATAGCAACTTGGAAGTTTCGGCTCTCGGGCTCGGTTGCATGGGAATGAGTTTTGGCTACGGACCGGCCGGCGACACGCAGGAAATGATCTCGGTCATCCGGGCGGCGGTGGAGCGCGGCGTTACATTTTTCGATACCGCCGAAGTGTACGGGCCGTTTAAGAACGAAGAACTCGTGGGCGAAGCCCTGGCTCCATTCCGCGGGAAAGTGGCGATAGCCACCAAGTTCGGGTTCAAGGTTGATCCGAACACCGGCAAACAGGCCGGGCTGGACAGCCGTCCTGAGCACATCAAGGAAGTCGCCGAGGCGTCGCTCAAGCGCCTCAGGACCGATGTCATCGATTTGTTCTACCAGCACCGCGTCGACCCTAACGTGCCCATCGAAGAGGTTGCGGGAGCGGTAAAAGAGCTGATTCAGCAAGGCAAGGTGAAGCACTTTGGACTTTCTGAAGCAGGAGTGCAGACCATTCGTCGCGCCCACAAAGTTCAGCCCGTCACCGCACTGCAGAGCGAATACTCACTGTGGTGGAGAGAGCCTGAAGCGGAGGTGATCCCGACACTGGAGGAACTCGGGATCGGATTCGTTCCATTTAGCCCGCTGGGCAAAGGCTTCCTCACGGGCAAGATCAGTGGAGATACGAAGTTTGACAAAAGTGATTTCCGCAACATCGTCCCTCGCTTTAGCGAAGAGAATCGAAAAGCGAATCAGGCCGTGGTGGATATGGTTGGCCGCTTTGCAGCACAGAAGAAGGTGACACCGGCTCAGATCGCGCTCGCCTGGCTGCTTGCCCAAAAACCATGGATCGTTCCAATCCCGGGCACGACCAAGCTGCACCGTCTCGAAGAAAACATAGGAGCTGTTAACGTCGAACTTTCGCCGGGCGAAGTGCGCGAACTGGCGGCCGCAGCCTCAAAGATCGCGGTGCAAGGTGCCCGGTACCCCGAAGAGCTGCAAAAATTGGTGGGCCGCTGAAAGGAAAGTCTATGTACAATGCCAAAGCTTACTCCGCTGCCGGTGCAACATCGTCGATGGCTTCGACCACGATCCCACGACGCGATCCAACTGAAAACGATGTGCAGATCGAGATTCTATTCTGCGGCATTTGCCATTCCGATCTGCACTCGGTGCGCAATGAATGGAGCGAATTCATGCCCACTGTGTATCCGATTGTTCCGGGGCATGAGATCGTCGGCCGCGTTATCAAGGTCGGCTCCGCCGTCACCAAGTTCAAGCCCGGCGATCTCGCGGCCGTTGGCTGTCTGGTCGACTCGGACGGTACGTGTCCCGAGTGCCGGGCGGGCTTTGAGCAGTTCTGCCCGAATATGACACTCACCTTTAATTCTCCGGACACGCACCTCGGAGGCGTCACCTATGGCGGCTACTCCGAGAGCATTGTGGTCGACCAGCGTTTCGTCTTGCGCGTCCCATCGAACCTCAAGCTCGCTGGGACTGCGCCTCTGCTCTGCGCCGGAATTACAACCTACTCGCCCATGCGCCGCTGGAGTGTCGGCGAGGGCAAGAAAGTCGGCGTGGTAGGCCTCGGCGGATTGGGCCACATGGGGGTGAAATTTGCACATGCGTTCGGTGCTCACGTTGTCGTCTTCACCACTTCGCCGAATAAGAAGGAAGACGCCCTGCGCCTCGGAGCGGACGAGATCGTGGTTTCCCGCAACGCCGACGAGATGCAAAAGCACGCGGAGAGCTTCGACTTCATCCTCGACACGGTTTCCGCCGATCACGACATCAACGCGTATTTCAATCTTCTCCGCCGCGACGGCAACCTTACCCTTGTCGGCGCTCCACCGAAGCCGCTCGCTGTTGCTGCCTTCGGATTGATTATTCGGCGGCGCAGTTTTTCAGGCTCGAGCATCGGCGGTATCGCCGAAACCCAGGAGATGCTGGATTTCTGCGGGAAGCACAACGTCACCGCCGATGTCGAAGTCATCCCGATCCAGAAGGTCAACGAAGCCTACGAGAGACTGCTCAAGTCGGATGTGAAGTACCGTTTTTCGATCGACATGGCTTCTCTCAAAAGTGAGTAAGCCGAAAGTCGAGGGCGAAGCACCTGCGACTTTGCATTCGCGCTTCTGATTAAATGATAGGAAGTCGAGGGAAAACAAAATGAAGAAACGAAAACTCGGACAATTAGAAGTCTCGGAAATGGGATTTGGGTGCATGAGTATTAGCGCCAACTACGGACCCGCGGCAGACAGAAACCAAGGCATCGATGTCATTCGTGCAGCCCATGCCAAAGGCGTCACATTTTTCGATACAGCCGAAGTTTACGGCCCCTATGCAAACGAAGATCTTGTCGGAGAAGCGCTCGCACCGATTCGCGATAAGGTCGCTATCGCAACCAAATTTGGCTTCGACAACGAGAATGCCGGCATTCTTAATAGTCAGCCAAATCACATCTGGAGGGTGGTTGAGGAATCACTGAGGCGCCTCAGAACCGATCGCATCGATCTCTATTACCAGCACCGGGTTGATCCAAAAGTGCCAATCGAAGATGTAGCTGGTGCGATTAAAGATCTGATCAAAGCAGGAAAGGTCTTGCACTTCGGTCTCTCTGAGGCGAGTGCAAAAACAATCCGCCGAGCGCATGCGGTTCAACCGGTCACCGCAGTTCAAACCGAGTACTCACTGATGCAAAGAGACCCGGAAAAGAACGGCGTGCTCGCGACTTGTGAGGAGCTAGGAATCGGCTTCGTCCCATGGGGCCCGGTTGGACAGGGGTACCTTACTCGGAAAATAGATGCTGGAACGAAGTTCGACCCGAAAATGGACATGCGATCCGGCTTCCCTCGCTTTTCTCCTGAAAACATTTCGGCAAATATGCCGATTGTTGATTTGATCAGAGGGTTTGCTGAGAAGAAAAATGCAACACCGGCTCAAATTTCACTGGCTTGGTTGCTCGCGCAAAAGCCATTCATTGTTCCGATTCCCGGCACACGCAATATCGATCACCTCAACGAGAACTTAGCAGCAATCAATGTTCAGTTGACGCCTGCGGACCTTCGTGAGATCGACACTGCTTTCTCTAAAATCAAAGTGCACGGCGGCCGGATGAATGAAGAACAAATGAAAGTGGTTGACCAAACAGCGTGAGCGACGGTGTGGGAAACATATTGTCAAGGGGTGCGCCAAATCCGAAGGGCGGTGGCGCCTGTGCGAGTAGGAAACTAACCACAAAAAGAGGGCCGAGTAACAGGGAGACGAACATGAAAAGACTGCTTGTGCTCGGCGTAGTGTCTTTGTTTGTCGGGATGATGTTTATCGGGATGAGCGCAGCGACGGTGTCCGGCAGCCAGGTCCATGATGTCAATGCGAGCATCCGGGACCGGTTTGTCGGAGCATGGCGGCTGGCCTCGCTCGAACAGCAAGGCGCAGACGGGAAGGTTCATAAGACCGACTCTATTGGGCTGCTAGTCTTCACCCGCGATGGCCACATGTCGGTCCAGGTGATGGAACGCAACCCGCCGGCACAAGCCCCGGCTGGACCTGAGCAGTATTCGCGAGGCGGCTACGAGGCTTCCTTTGGCACGTATGCGATCGACGATGGCGCTCACACCTTCACCTATCACGTGGAGGGCGCACTGGTGCGGACGCTTGTCGGCAAAGACCTGACACGCGCATTCGAGCTCTCGGACAAACAGCTCATCGTGAAGCCGTCCAGCCCCGATGAACACTGGAGAGTTGCCTGGGAGCATTACTAGGCCGACGATCTCCGCGACAGGAGAGCGCCCGCCGCAGGGATCACATTGCAAGGGGCTCGGTATCCCGAACACATCACGCAGATGAGCAGTCGGTGAGCGCTGAGCTCATATAGAATTCGTGGCATCAACAAACAGGGCGGACATGTCAGACGCACTAGACCGAACTCTACTTGAGGCTCTGCTGGACTCCTGGGACCGCAACAACACTATCCTTCTCAACCTTGTCCGCGCTCTCCCGCAGGGCGGTCTGGAGGCCAGAGCGATGGAGGGCAGTCCATCCGTCGCGGAGCTGTTTATGCACATCCACTATGTACGGCTCGTGTTCGTCTCCGAGGACGCCCCCGAGTTCGCAAGAAAGCTGCCTGAGGAAGAATGGATGGCCGAGCGCGACCGCGGCCGCATCGCCACCATGCTGAACGACAGCGCCGAAGCGGTGCGGGAAGCGGTCAAAGGCAGGGTGCAAGCTGGCCGCGAGATGGACCTTCACTACGACCACCCGATTCTCCTGCTCCAGCACATGGTCTGGCACGAGGGCTACCATCACGGTCAAATCAAGCTGGCGCTGAAGTTGACGGGCCGCCCGATGACGGATGACGAAGCTGGGCCGATCACGTGGGACGTCTGGATGAACAAGACATCGAAGTGAGTTACTCAGCGATAAACTAGGGAAGTCGGAAAAATGGACATCACAAGAGTTGGTACGCAACCTTCTGCTAAGGGACCGGCAGAGTGGTTCACTGGCACCGTACGGATCGATCCGCTCTTTCAGGCGCCCGATCCGGCGCTGGTTCAGGGTGCCAGCCTAACCTTCGAGCCGGGCGCGCGAACTGCCTGGCACACGCATCCACTTGGCCAGACTCTCATCGTCACGGCTGGCTGCGGACGGGCTCAGCGCTGGGGCGGGCCGATTGAGGAAATTCATCCCGGCGACGTGGTCTGGTTCTCGCCCGGCGAAAAGCATTGGCATGGAGCCGCGCCGACCACGGCCATGACGCACATCGCCATTCAGGAAAAGAAGGACGGCAAGGTGGTCGACTGGATGGAACACGTCACCGACGAGCAGTACCACGTTGCGAAATAAAAAGGAGATTGCGATGAGCAACAAGCCAACGCGAAACGACGCCTTGAACGACCGCCTCTCCCGATCTAGCGAAATTACGATCAGCGTAACTGGCAGAAAGTCGGGACGCACGATTTCAAATCCAATCTGGTTCGTATTTGAGGACGACAAGCTTTACCTGCTGCCGGTGCAGGGATCGGATACACAGTGGTACAAAAACGTGCTCAAGAATCCGATGATTAAAATCAAGGCAGGAGGCGCAGAGGCTGAATTTAAGGCCATTCCCGTCGCAGACGCCAAACAGGTATCGTCCGTGGTTGAGAAATTCCGCGGCAAGTACGGGGCCAGCGACGTCAAGAAGTACTATTCAAAGTTCGACATTGCCGTTCTGGCACAAGCGAAGCGAGCGCCATGAGGAAGCGTTCCCTCACTTGTTGCGCAACCAACTCACGTCCGCACCGATTTCACATCCGTTCGCGGGAAGTCTTGGCCTTTGAACAAGAGCGGCTCGCCTTTGGCTTTCGCCAGTGCGTAAGAGAAGCAATCTCCAAAACTCAATTTGGCGGGATGGCCGCTCTCCAGGGGGCGAGCTTCGCTCGCCCGTACCGCCGGGGGCGGCTCTCCCAACCGAGCTAGACTATTTTGCAGCGATCGTCGGGGCGGGGTACTCCGGGAGTTTGTCCTTGTTGGCGTTGGCCCGTTTTACTTCCAGTTCGTCGAAGAGGATGGATGGATTCACGATGCTGTGCGGGATGTTCAGCGGATGGTTCTCGACGTTAACGTCGTTTCCGGCGGCGATCAGGTCGTTGCGCAGAGTGCGGGTGTCGAGGTCGCCAAACATGGCTCCGCGGACTAGCTCTTCGTGGCCGTCTCTTGCCCAAACCTTATATATCAGCCGGGGGACGCGTTGCGGCCCTAGGGTCTCGACGTAATATCCATAGGGAAGCTCGCGCTGCTGGCAGAGTTCGATTAGTTTCTTCTTCAACTCTGCGGGAGTCGATGATTCGGAGGCGCGCACGATCATGTTCCCGAGACTGGGTGCGGGATAGTTCTGCGGCAGTCTTGCGCGGCCGTGACCGTTGGACGCGGGAAAATCTCGAATCGGTTCTCTTCCCATCAAGTAATTCATCAGCTTGCCGTTTTCGATGACGGAGACGGGCATGGCCTTGACTCCCTCATCGTCGATGTCGTAGTTGCCCATCAAGCTCTGCCCATTCATCGAGGCTAGCGTAGGATCGTCCACTACCGAAAGAAAATCGGGGAGCACGCGGGATTTGTAGCTGGTGGCGAAGGAACCTTTGGTGCGGGCGGGCTGGCCCAGGTCGGGCTTGACGCCGAGAATATTCTCTCCCACCAAATCGGAGAAAACCGTCGACGCTGCGTCCGCGGAGAACAGGACGGGGCCGCGATATTCCTCGTCTGCGATGGGCGCGTCCCGCAGTTGCTTCAACGTGGCCAGCAGTTTTGTGGTATCCGCCAGCAGGGTTTCTTCTGAAGGCAGTTGCTTGATGTCAGTGACGGAATATTCATGCGAGCGGTCGAGACGCATGCCATCGGCGGCCTGGGTGGTCCCTGCGATGCGCAGATCGTAGGCGGTTTGGCCGCTGCGAACCACCGTGCCTTCCGACGTGACGAAGTAGCGGGTGACGGCTGCGAAATTCAATCCCGAGTCGAAAGCCTCGATCTGGGAATCAGCTTTGTACAGGGCGGACGCGTCCTGCAGCATTTTGTTCCAGGGCTGGGGATCGAAGCCTAGTTTTGCCGGCGGGCTGATCGAGACCACAGGCTCGGCGCGGGCAAAATCATCCACCGGTTGATCGACGGTGTACTGCTTGAGTTGCGCTTGCTTCGCGGTTAGAGCCTCGGTCGCGGCCTTGTAGGCGTTGTCGGTGGCGAGCCAGATCTGATGACGAAGGGCTACGATGTCGTTGTCGAGCGGCATGAAGTCCATTGAGCCCTGGCCCTGTCCGAAAAAGCTGTCCTGCTTGTAGTCGCCCACGCGGACTACCACGCGAAGGAATCGGAAGCGTGCATGCACTTCGGTGCGCAGCGCTCCGAAGGCCGCTTCGGTGGCGAATGCATCCATGTCGATGACCCGATAGTCGATGTAATAGGGTGCGGCCATGCCCTCGAGCTTGAGGGCCGATTTGGAGCGATCCAGTTCGGTTTGCATGGCCTGCAGAACCGGATCGTCGGCGGATGTTGGCGCGTCTTTGGCTTGCGCGGTTGAAGCGACAAGCAGAGTGATCAGCGCCATGGCGATCGCTAACTTTTGCTTCATGGAAGACGGACGAGGACGCCCGTCGCTCCATTGATTTGCGCTTGACGGCTTGCGGATCATTGCCGGCCTCCGGCTTTGGTCGTGGAGTCCGTCGAATCAAACCCCGGCGGCGAAAGGATCGGCGGGCGGTTCAGCGAGTGCGCTCGCTTCTGTACTTCAATTTCGGAGAACAGCATCGCTGGCGCCACGGCCGACACGGGCACGCTCCCCGACTCGGCTCCGCAGATGCCATTGAAAACCTCGTTCTTGTCTCCAGTAAGCAGAATGCGATTCATGGCCGCCAGCGGCGTGCCTACAATGTCGACGCCGCGCACCAGTTCGTCCGGGCGGCCGTCGGGATAAACGCGCCACACGAGCACCGGGAGCACCTGGAAGGCTTGCGGCATGGCTCGTTGTGTCAGCGTGAATCCTCCCTGGATGTCTTCAAAGTACAATCCATACGGTTTTCCCTGCTTCTTGATTTCATCAATCAACTTCTGCCGCAGTTCTGAATCCTTGGTAGTCCGCGACGAAGTGACGATCAGGTTGCCTTGGCGTCCGGTGACCATCGACCCCGCTTGCGAGCGCCCGTGGCCGTTGGAATTGGCGAAATTCTTGATCGGCATACGCGACAGCAGAAAGTTTTTCAGGATGCCGTCTTTGATGACTTCCACGCGGTCGGCGGGCATGCCTTCGTCGTCATACTCGTACCAGCCGCCCAAGTCCTTGCCGTTCAGCGTGCGCAAGGTGGGATCGTCGGTGATGCTGAGGAACTCGGGCAGAACCTGCTGATTGATCTTCTTGGTGAAGGTCTGTCCTTCTTGCTCGCCGCGTTGGCGATGACCCTCCAGTCGGTGGCCCAGAACTTCGTGGAAAAATACCGCCGACGCTCGCCCGGAGAGCAACGCCGGCCCGTCGAATGGCTCAGCGACCGGCGCTGCCCGCAGAGCTTTCAGATCGGACGCCATCTTTTCCATGCGCGCAGAGACTTCCGCCTCGGCGGGTAAGTGGTCGGCACTCTCCGCCTGGAATGTTTCGACGCGCATCAACTCCATGCCGTCGTCAGCGCGAGTGTCCGCTTCAATGGAGAGCCTGACCAGGGCGCTGGTTGTGACTACGTGGCTGCCTTCAGTCGAAACGAAGTGAAACTGCGTCCTCTGTGCCGTGAGCACCACATTCGACGAATAAATGTATGGATACTTGCGCAGCTGGGCTGAGTAACGCCGCGCCAGATCCTCCAAAATCTTATGATCCGGTGCTGGGGAAGTGTCTTTGTAGTCCGCATGGCTTTGCGGAGTCTCCTGCGAGAAGTCTGGCGAAGTATCCTCTTCCTGGGCGTGGACCTGGGTCGCGGTCTTGACGTTCAAGTAGGCCTGCGAAGCCTTGCGATATTCGCCGTAGGTGAGCTGCCATAGAACACGCGCGATGGCGTCGCCGTCATCATTAAGCGGGAGCGACCCGGAGCTAAGCGCCGAGCTGCGATTTTCCTCGTGAGTATTGTCCAGCGCGGGGGTCCCGACGCGCACGATCACATCCGCCGAACGCCTGCGGGCATGGACGGAACTAATCAGGCTGCCCTGGCTTCCGAGGGCCATGGCTGAGGTTTGGTCGTAGACGGAATAGCTGATGAAGTAAGGCGCAGGATCGAGTTTCCCCAAATCACTCTGGGCGCGTTGCAGTTCGCGCTGCATGGCGGAAGTCAGGGCGTCGCTCTTCGCCGTCTCCGCGGAGGCCCAACTGTTTAGGGAAGGTTTCAGAAGGATTACGAGTACGCATACTGCGGCGGCGCTGTTGCGAAAGAGTTTCTTCATCTTGAGGTGAGATTCTCCGGCTTGGATCGAATCCGACGCGAGCCCTGTGATCATTGTGTCATAGGCCGCTGGCAAACTCATCTTTTTGTCATCAGTCAAACGCGAGCCGCGGGCTGATCGGGATCCTCGCGGAATTGCGACGCTTTGCGTCGCCGGGCGGACGTGGGCGTCCGCCCTTACGTTTTCCCGGCACGACCGCACGGGCGAAGACGCCCGCGCCTATACTTGCTTCTACTCCACCTCGAAGTCGGCGATGCGAGGCTTAGCTTCGTTTCCTGCCGAATCCAACGCCCGCAATGCGACCCGGTAAGAGCCTGGTTCAAGCGAAGCGATCGGCAGCTTGATTCCCACGGGAACAACCGAGCTTCCGGCTTGAACCTCAGCCTTGGAGCCGTTGTCCACCTTGGTTTGTCCGGTCTTGCGATCCATGACAATGAGCTCCACCGCCAACTCGGGAGGATTCGGCCCGAGTAGCAGGGGCGCATAGATTTCCGCATAGACCGCGGGACTATCGGTTTTTTTGAAGCGGTTGCAGGCAGAAGGAATAACTTGCACGCCTTGTACCATCAGCGGTGTCCGGTCCGCGAGCAATTCGGAATCGAGCGCGGTGGACATGTCGGCCAGGCGACGAACGTCGTTGCTTAGCGCCACACCACTCATGCTGAACTGCTTGCCGTCATAAGGATCGATTACCAACGAGAGGTTCTGCTTGCCGAAACTTTCGTTCCCCGAGCTGAACACCACCTTGAGGTTGTACTTCCCGGAGGCAACATTGAACTGGTTCTCGTAGTGGAAGGGTTTTTTCTGGAAGTCGTCGAGTTCCTTTTTCTCGTCGAAGTCAAAGTTTACGGTGTCGCTGAAGCGGGCCGCAATAGTGCCGTCCGGCTTGTAGGCAATGCCGAGTACGTTGACCGACGAATGCAGTTTGCCTTTCACTTTTTCAAACTTCATGGCGCTGGACGGAATGTCAATCGCCAGGTCGACGCGAGCCGTGTTGGGTGAAGTGTAGAAGAACGGGGCTTCCATCGAAGCCGTGACGTTGCCGGGCATTTCTCCGCTCGCGCGCGTCTCCAGATCTTTTTCGATTGAGTTTCCCGCAAGCAGGTCAACGGGTTTTGCGTTGCAGTAACCGCTGCGCGCACGTACTTCGGTTCCACTGCGTTCCACCTTCACCCGCAAAGTGTGACAGCTTTGTTCGGGCGTTGGCGGTGGTTCATAGCTGAGAACGTAGTATTGCGATTGATCCTTGGCAATCTTTTCCAGGCCGCCAACCAGATCGTTGGAATTCAAGATCACGAACCCGCCGGTTCCCTCGGCCAGTTGGCGAAGGATTTGCTGGTCGTCGGACATATTAGGAATATCGGGAACGATCTGCCGAGGCTGCTGGTATCGATCGCTCACGTAGTTTTGAGGGGGGTAATTGGGTGCGCCCAGGCCTCCAGTGGCATGACCGCCTCCAGTTCCGCCACCGCCAGTCCCGCCGGTTCCGCCGCCATGACCACCTGCACCACCGGCGCCGCCTCCTCCGTGGCCACCGCCGCCACTACCACCGCCGTGCTGTCCGGGATCAAACGCAGCAAGCTTGAGTGGATAAAGCATCGTCCCCGTGCCAGTGTAGGTGAGAGTCGCAGACTTCAACTGACCAGAACTGGGATGCAGTGGAGCCTGCCAGAGTGAGCCCGAAGGCGCTCCTCCGCTAAACCCAACAGCCAAGCCGCGAACGTCCAGAGGATAGACTGCGACGTTATTTCGATTGCATGCATCAATGACGGCAGTTAGCTCTGACCGGGTTTCAGGAGTGCTGGGCAGGCCGGCGGTCAACAGTACAAGTGTCTTGCGGCCCGGTACCGTACCCAAGCCCTTCGCCAAATTTCTCAGGGCCAGCATCAAAGTGTGCGCGCCGAATTCTGCCGCCGCGTTCACTAGGTTTGGCATGCTTCCGCCAAAAGGTGATGAACCCGAAGACATGTTGGGAGAGGTCATACCCTCGGCTGAGCCGAGGCTCGCAACCTGCACCGGAGCCGGACTAACCGCCGATATTTTAAGTTCGGCCACCACCTTCTTCAAGCGGCCCGCGTCGGCGGTAAAGTTCTGGGCAATGTGGACAGTGCCGCCGAAATCAACCACAGCGATTAAACGGTTGGGTGCCGCATTCGCGTCGATGAATCGGGAAGCCGCATCGCGGGCCTTCATCTGGTTGCCGGCATCCAGCGTCGAGTTATCGAAAAAAAGGACGAGATAGCGTGTCTGTGCTTTGTCCGGCGACGCATTGTCGTCTTCGAAGGAAAGAGTCTTGATGGGCTGTTCTTTGTTGTCCTCGAAAACCTTGAAGTCCTCGGCCTTGAGATCGCGGATGTAGTTTCCCTTTTTGTCGGTCACCACCGTGTCCACAAGAACCCGCCGCGTTTCCGCGTGGATTGTGGGCGCGCTTCCAGCTGAGACTTCCGTAGCCGGTTGCTGAGCCAGCGCGTAAGCTGAGAAGAAAGCCAGCGCACAAACACTGGCCAGAATGGTTTCAACCAACAGAGTTAGCCGTCGAGATTGCATACTCCATCTCCTTCGATCACGGAAATTTCGATAGCGCTTGCCTCGGCCTGAATCTGGGAGAGTTGGTTCGCGGCCGGCTCGATCTCGGAATCGTCGTAATGCAAGTCCGGAAAACTACGCGGGAGAAGCGATGCATTGGTCTCACAACCTGGCGCCAGCAGTGCGGTCTGCTGATCGAGCACATAGATGGTAGTCCGTTCCCACGAAAAGTGCCAGAGTAAGTTTCGCGGAAGCCAAATTAGGAATTGACAACGTCTAATGCCACGAGTTTCTTGTTTAGGCAGGGAAATTCAGAGTGCTATACTGCCCTCCCGAACCGAAACGCGGTCCGACAAAAGGAGCCACCAAAGCGGAATGATCTATAGGGGAATGATCCATACAAAAGTTGATTGTATTGTTAAGAGAATTGCAATTCTGCTTCTTCTTGCCCTCGCGGTTACAGCCTCAGCGTCGTCACAGGAAATTCCGCCCAACCTTCTGCAAGCAATGCAATGGCGACTGATCGGCCCCCATCGCGGAGGCCGGATCACGTCCGTCGTGGGGGTGCCGAGCCAGCCCAACATCTATTACGCTGGAACGCCCGGCGGTGGTGTCTGGAAAACTGAGAACGCTGGCCAAGTCTGGAAGCCGATATTCGATCAGGAGCACGTGGCCTCGATCGGCGCCGTTGCCGTTGCCCCGTCCGACCCGAGGATCGTCTACGTCGGAACCGGCGAGCAGACCCAGGGAAACGGTGTGTACAAGTCCACCGACGGCGGCGCAACTTGGACAAACGTCGGCCTGCGCGATACCCATATCATCAGTGGCGTTGTGGTTGATCCGCGCAACCCGGACACTGTTTTGGTTGCAGCCGGTGGAGATCACTGGTCCGGTAACGAGCGCGGAGTTTACAAGACGACCGATGGCGGCAAGAACTGGAAGCAGGTGTTGTTCAAGGACGCCACCACCCATGTCGCAGATTTGGCGGCGGACCCAGACAATCCCAGCATTCTTTACGCAGCACTCTGGCATCGCGCAGACGCTCCGCCGGGCGACGACGATAAACCGAAGACCGAGCAAGACGCTTTCATCTACAAGTCCACCGACGAGGGTTCCACGTGGAGTGCAGTCGAGGGCAAGGGCCTGCCGACGGAACCCATGGAGCGCGTCGGTGTGGCGGTTGCGCCGGGCACGAACGGCATGCGAGTGTACGCGATCGCGACTCAGGGATTGTTCCGCTCAGACGACGGTGGTGCCAACTGGCAACGCAGCACGAGCGATCCTCGCGTTGTGGGGAACACCTATTTCGGCCGCGTCTTTGTTGACCCCAAGAATGCCGATTTCGTTTACGTGGCGCAAACTTCCATGTACCGCTCAACCGACGGAGGCCGCACCTTCGAAGCCTGGTCGGGCGCGCCCAGCGGAGACGATGTTCACGTTCTCTGGATCAATCCTGCCAGCCCGCAGAATATGATTCTCGGTGTCGATCAAGGCGCAATCATCAGCGTGGATGGCGGCAAGACTTGGAGTTCCTGGTACAACCAACCGACCGGACAGTTTTATCACGTCAGCACCGACCAGCAATTTCCTTACTACGTTTACTCGGCGCAGCAGGATAGCGGCAGCGCCGCCGTCCCCAGCCGCAGCGGTTACGGGCAGATCACTTATCGCGACTGGGCGCCGACCGGGGCATTCGAGTTCTCCTACATCGTCCCGGATCCTGCGAATTCGAACTACGTTTACGCCGGAGGGTGGTACGGCACTGTCCTCCGTTACGACAAGACGACGGGGCAGGTCGTGCATCTTCTGGTGCGAAACTCGAGATACCGTACGGGCAATATGGCGCCCATCGCGTTTTCTCCGCAGGATCCGCATGTGCTCTACGCTGCGACTCAGTACGTGTTGAAGAGCGACAACGGAGGCTTCAGTTGGCAGGAGGTCAGTCCCGATCTCACGCAAAAGACAAACGGCGAGAAGGGAAAAGCCAGTCCGCGGAGAGAAGTGATTGACACGCTGTCGCTGTCGCCGGTGAAACCGGGCGTGATCTGGGCAGGCACTGCCAATGGCATCATTCAAGTCACGAAGGACGGCAAGACCTGGCAGAATGTGACTATTCCGGGCTTGCACGAGCGCAGCAGCGTCACCGTGGTGGAAGCTTCTCATTACGACGCGGCCGCGGCCTACGCCGTGATCAGCGGATTTCAGGAACATCTTCCGCTGATCTATCGCACCCGCGATTATGGACAGAGCTGGCAACTGATCACTGCGGGTTTGCCCGACTCCGGCAACGCCCGCGTGGCTCGCGAAGATCCGGTGCGCAAGGGATTGCTCTACGCTGGAACCTGGAACGGTATTTATTTTTCGCTGGACGATGGCGATCACTGGCAGACCCTGCAACTGAATCTGCCCACCGCGACGGTGACTGACCTGACCATTCACGGCGACGATCTGGTGGCTGCGACCTATGGTCGCTCACTGTGGATTCTCGATGACATCACGCCGCTGCGGCAATTCGACGGAAAGTGGACGCAAGCGGGTGCGCACCTGATTCGTCCGCGCAACGTTGCACGGACGCGCTGGGAGACTTATGAGGACACTCCGCTGCAGCCGGAAACTCCCGCCGGAGACAATCCGCCAGACGGCGCGACCATTTATTACGTTCTGAAATCGGCGCCAGTGGGAGACATCAAGCTTTCGATCTACAATGCGCAAAACCGTTTGGTGCGCGAGTTCTCGAATGTCTCTTCGCCGATTGACAAAACACCGGCCAACGCTCCTGAATACTGGTTTGCTGCGCCGCCCGCGCTTTCAAAAAACGCTGGGCTCAATCGCTTCACCTGGGACCTTCGCTATCCTGCGATGAAGACGCTGCTCTACAGCTACTATGGCAATCCGCTTGATTACATCGAGTACACGCTCTCCGACCACGCCGTTCCCGGCGAATTTCCCCGCGAGCTGCAGCCGGGGCCGTTCGTTGTGCCGGGCGAGTATTCGGTGGCTCTAACGGTCGATGGAAAAACCTATCGCCAGCCGCTGACCGTGACCCTTGATCCGCGAGTGCTCGCTTCACAGTCCGATCTGGTGCGACAACTCGATGTCGAGACCAACATCTCCGATCAAATGGCAGCCAGCTACGACGGGAATATTCAAGTGCAGGCGTTGCGAACTGCGATTGCTGACCGGGAGAAATCTTTAGGCCGAGATTCCGCGAACCCGAATTCCGTGAACCCAGATGCGACGAAAAAAGCCACAGCAGATGCGCTGAAAGTTTTGGACGACCAGGTGGCGGAGATCGGCGACGGCAAGCCCGACGATCTCGGACTTGGTCCGATAAACCGCGAACTGGCCCGGCTCGCCTTCATGATCGAGAGTGGAGACGCGCGTCCTGCGTCCCTGCTCGAAGCCAGCGTCGAGCAATACTGCCAGAACCTGGCCAAGCGCCTCAAGCAATGGAGTGACCTCAATCAGCAGAAGATTCTGCCGGCAAACGCCGCTCTGCAGCAGGAAAACCTGGCACCGCTACCAGCGGCAGCCAATATTCCGACGGCGCCGAGGTGCGCAAAGTAGCGGTACCGGGTGCCCCAGGTCTCGCTTCGAAACCTGGGTTTTCAAGTTTTACAATTTTCTGACAAGTACGTGACACAAACGACGGATCGCCCGCATAACTTGGTGAAGTACAAGCCCGACTGCGTTTTATCTGAAGTCCATCCTCAAGGAGAAGAAATGCGGAGCCTAAGTAATGCATTTTTCTGTGTGATCATGCTGTTGTTGTCAGGCGTTGCCGTATTCGGGCAGGCCAACGACTTTCAGCCAAAGTCCTCCGCGGGAGCCAGCAAGATCCTCGTCCACAGCAAATTTGGCGGGCAGATTTTTGGATTTGATATCGACCAGAGCGGCACGGAAGGCTTGTTGAGTGAGGCCCTGTTCCTCAACAATGGCAATGTCCTGGCCGCAGTGGAAACCTTTGACCAGAAGACCGGGAAAATTCTTAAAGTAGTCACAAAAACAGAAACCCAGGATGACTTCATCACCATGGGGGTTGTTGGCACGAGCTCCGGACTTGTGGAGCACGAACACGAAGTCAGCTTCCTCCACGTCACGCGCACTTTCCACCTCTTGAACCCGCTTGACTCCAACCAGTTCACCGGCGTCTGGACCCCGCCCATCGGATCGAAACACCTGATCATGCCAACCGGGGTCAGCCGCAGCCAGGGAGTTTCGAACGTCGCAGTATTTGCCTACGACAATAGTGGAAACTTCATCCCGTACGTATTCAGCTCGAACGTCGCGGCCAATACGTTCGGCCCCGTCGTCAAGATCACCGATTCCAACAATTTCGCTAGCGTGCCTCCGCCCATTGCGTACGACAGCAAGACCAATCAGGCGGTGCTGGGTGGCGGAAATGGATGCTTTGGCTGCTTGCCGGTCATCGGCGTGGTCGATCTCACCAAGGGCAAGTTCTCGGAATTTACTGGCATCGGATTTGGTTTTATCAACGGCCTGGCCATCGACTCAGCAGACGGCATTGCCTGCACCACGACCGAAGACGACGCGGCCGTGGAATTTTACGACCTCGAGAAACAGACCGGTTTCACCGTGACGTTACCAGGATCGGGTGGACAACAATTTTACAGCGGCGCGGATGTCGAATTCGATGCCATCCACAAGCTGTTCCTGATCGCCCAGCCGAATTCGAGTTCTTCGTCAGGCAGTTCGATCTACGTTTACGACACCAAGGGCAATGTCAAAGAAACCCTCAACGGATTCAACTTTTCCAATACCTCTAACGTGGTCCCGGCGCACATTGCTCTGAATCCGGGCAAGCGCAGCGGATTCGTGGACGGCCCCGACCAGGGCGTGACCGAAATTCAGTCCCTGACGTACTAGACCACTCCGCGCAGCGTGTTGTCGTGGTTCTCAGATTGTCAAAAAGCTTGAAGACAGGTGAAGCTTAATATTGAACCTGTGAAACGCCCCGAATTCAAGCCGATGACCGACCGGCAATTTTGGATCGTTGCAATTGGTTGTGGCTTGTTATTGGTGCTGATCGTATGGCTCTCCGTGAGGTTCACTCTATGAAACCGATAGCCGTAACAAAAAGCATCCAATGAAATCTTCCCGTTTCGCTCCCCATCCTTCCGCACAGAAACGCGGAAGGATGGGGCACCTTTCGACTTGACTAATGCTTTGCGCTGACTGGCCGGATCAGTTGCGCTCTTCCCTGCAGCGGCGGGACGCTGGATGCGGGCACCACCAGGGGCGTCTTGCGTGGCTCGGGACGCTTCAGTTTGTTCAGGTTCGTGGTCATGTCGGTCATGCGGACATTCTCGTAACTCTTGCGCTTGGCCATGATGCGGTCGTCGAAGGCGACATTGGAACGTCCGCCATGAAGTTCGTGGACTTCAAAGCTGGTGGCGGACTTTTGGCTTACATAAAGACCCTCGCATTCGCCTTCGGGCGTGAGGTAGACGTGATACTCGACGCCGGTGTTGACGGTCTGAGCGAAGTCGGGGTCAAGCTGGATGCTGGTTGCCCCGCTGGATAGCTGGCCCGAGCCGGCATCTTCCATCCAGTTCTCCGGAGACTGGACGCTGCTGAGCGCGACCTTGCGGGCGCCCTGGTCGAGGTTGACGATCGCTCCCACTGTGCCGTCGCAATACAGGCTCCCGGTAGAGTCAATGTTGCAGTAGTTTCCGGTGCCGCCGCTCACGACTTCGAACAAATAGCTGTAGCCGGGGTAATCGTTCTCACTGGAAATGGTCGGGGCATAGGAGTTGTTATGAGCCAAAATTGCCTCTCCATCGTCCACAGTTGCCAGAACGCCGACGGCTGGCACGCCGTAGCCGCCGGCGCCGCCATCTCCCCAGACGCCAGCCGGCATCGCAATATAGCTGCCCTCTTGACTGAGGGTCTGCTGTGTACCCACCACGCCGGCCCCTGCGAGGCTGTCGGTAATTCCTCGGACGCCGATCGTCATATTCTGAGTTCCGAGACCCTCGCCAAGGATGCCAGCAGAAAATGCGGCGGTGTTGGAGTTAGAACCGAACACGCCTTCATTGATCGCAGACTCGCCGATGATCGGGTAGGCGCTGTTCAGCGCCAGAACGCCAAAGAATCCGCCATTGAGGTTCACACCAGCCCCGGCAGTGCTGGGAACAGCAATGTCGATACCGTCGCCGTTGGTGGTGTTGGCGTTGCTGACGTAGATGCCTGCGCCGCTGGTATTCACCCCGACGGACTGACTCGCGGCGAAGGAATTAGCGGCGGTCAGCAGCGGAACCTTGGTGATGTCGAGATTGAGGGTGACGTTTCCGCTGGTGCCACCGCCGGTCAGATCGGCGCCGGCGGTGATGCCGCTGATGGTGCTGACGCCAGGAAACGTCTGGCCCGAAGCGAAGTTCACCAGGCCGGTGCTGCTCACGCTAAAGGCGGAGCCGTTCACCGACAGAGCGGGCGAGCTGCCGTTGGGAAACAGGGTCAGCGTATTGCGCAGGTCAGCGGTGCCGTTGACGTCAAGCGTGGCCGCGGGAGCAGTGGTCGCGATGCCGACATCTCCGGAGCTGGCTTCGAAAATGTCTGAGATGCCAAGCTTGCTCGGCCCCAGCCAGCGGGTGAGGTAGTCGGTCTTGCCGCTTCCGGTGATCGTGGTGCCAGGAGCATTGCTTTGCTGGGCCGCAGAAGCTTTGAGGAATGCCGAGGCGGGTTGACCGCCGAGGGTTTCCGCATCCATGGCCTTGAGCGCGTAAGGAACGCTCATGAGTAGAACGCGGTTTCTTTCGGCTCGCCCTTGCACTTGAACCCCGAGCCAGCGGGCTTCGCCGGTGGCGAACAGATTCGCAGGGATGCCGGAGCTGGTCGTGGAGCCCAGGGTAACGCTGTAGTGTCCGGTCTTGTCGGGATATACGTTCTGGGTTTCCAGCCAAAGCGGCGCGCCGCCTTCGGAATCCTTGTAAAGGGCGAAGGTGACGGCAGTGATGCCGTTTAGAGCCTTGCCGTCGATGTCGGTCAGAGAGCCGCTGAACCTCGTGAGTGGTGGAACCACGGCATTAGAGGTAGCTGCGGGAGGTTGTTGTTGTGCAATCGAGGGCAGCGCACAGCAGGCTGCCATTAGGAAAACAGAAATCCAGAGTTTCGTACGGGTCATAGTCATCTCCTTTTTAGTTCGTTCGGATGAATTCGGGACAGGCATCGGAAATCCCCAGGGACGTTTCGCCACAACCGGGCTGCGTTTAACGCCTCCTACTCCTTAAGCGACATTGGCTGGATAAAAATCCCCGTGGGATTGAAGAAAATTTCAATCGGGGCGAGGGCGGAGAATTTGCGGGGAAAAGTGCTTGACCATATTCTATATTTCTGCAATTATAGAAATATGTTAGGTAAGAAAGTAGCCCAAGATCAGATTGTGCGGTATGCCGACATGTTTTCGGCGATGGGGACGGAGGCTCGTCTGCGGATTATGCAACTGCTGTTGTCGGCGCATCCTGAGGGGCTGGTCGTGGGGGAGCTTCAGGAAGAGCTCGATATTCCGGGTTCGACGCTCTCTCATCATCTGGACAAGCTTAAGAGTGAAGGCTTGGTCAAAGTTTCTCGCGAGAGCACGTTCATGCGCTACACGGCGAACTGCGAGGCTCTGCAGGAGTTGTTGCAGTTTTTATATGCCGAGTGCTGCACGCGGAATAAAGCGGTGAGGCCGGAGGAGATTGTTCAGATTTGCCGGTAGTAAGGCGAAGCCCTCCGAGGCTACGCGAGAAGCGCGGACTTCGTGAACTTCGATTATTTAGACCAATGGAGGATCAACGATGAACACTTCGGACATTAAGGAAGTTGTGAAAGAAAAATACGGACAGGCGGCTTTGCGGGTGCGGGCCGGCGGGAGTTCTTGTTGCGGAGCCACTGCCGCTACGGGTTGCGGCGATCCGATTACTTCCAATATTTATGACGCTTCCCAGGCCGGGCAGATTCCCGAGGAGGCCTTGCTGGCTTCGCTCGGATGTGGCAATCCCACGGCGCTGGCGCAGTTGAAACCGGGCGAGGTTGTGCTCGACCTGGGCTCGGGTGGGGGAATTGATGTCTTGCTCTCCGCGCGTCGCGTAGGGCCTGCGGGGAAGGCCTACGGGCTGGACATGACCGATGAGATGCTGGCTCTCGCGAATGAGAACAAGCGCAAGGCGGGAGTGGAGAATGTCGAGTTCCTGAAGGGCGAAATCGAGCAGATTCCGCTGCCGGACAATTCCGTCGACGTGGTCATTTCGAACTGCGTGATTAATTTGTCAGCGGACAAGGGCCGCGTGTTGCGAGAGGCTTTCCGCGTGCTCAAGCCGGGCGGACGGTTCGCCGTGTCCGATGTGGTGACTCGTGGTGAAATCCTTCCTGAGATTCGGCAGAGCGTGTTGCTGTGGGTGGGGTGCGTGGCCGGGGCGCTTGATGAAGATGAATATCGAGGCAAGCTAGCGGCTGCGGGCTTCGAGCAGGTCGATGTGGAGCCGACCCGAATCTATCGCGTGGAAGATGCTCGTGAACTTCTCTCGGATAAGGAAATTGATGTTGACGCGATTGCGCCGCACGTGGAAGGTAAGTTTATGAGCGCCTTCGTTCGTGCGGTGAAGCCGGTGAGTGCGGTGAAGGAGGCTTGCTGTGGGCCGACCTGTTGCAGCTAGGGGGGACAAGTATGAAAGGACACTACAACGTTCTGTTTCTATGCACGGGCAATTCGGCGCGGTCCATTATGGCCGAGGCCATTCTAAACTTCAAAGGCAGGCCTGATTTCACAGGCTATAGCGCTGGAAGTCATCCGTCAGGAACGGTTCGACCCGAGGCCTTGAGACGGCTCGAAACAGCGCATATTCCAACCCAGGGTTTGCGCAGCAAAGCTTGGGATGAATTCTCCGTTCCGGGCGCTCCCAAGCTCGACTTCGTTTTCACGGTTTGCGACAACGCCGCGAAAGAGGTCTGCCCAGTCTGGCCGGGACAGCCGATGACCGCTCATTGGGGGGTTCCAGACCCACCGGCGGTTGGCGGAAGCGCAGCAGAGGTGGAACGGGCGTTTCGGGAGGCGTTTTTTATTTTGGATCGCAGAATCAGCTTGTTTCTATGCCTTCCGCTGAAGAGTCTTGACAGTCTTGCACTCAAGAGGGAGCTTGACGGCATCGGTCAGATGATGGCACCCGTCACCCAGGAATAACTGCTGTTTCGCGAGCCGGCTTCGATCGCCTCTCTACAACGTAGGGATTTACTCATGAAGACAACAAGTCGCCTCAGCTTTCTGGACCGTTATCTAACTGCATGGATCTTCGCCGCAATGGTCGCAGGCGTCGCGCTGGGCTGGCTGGTACCGGGAGTCGTTCCGTTTCTCAATCGCTTCAACATCGGTACGACTTCCATGCCGATTGCTGCGGGATTGATCTTGATGATGTATCCACCTTTCACCAAAGTGCGATATGAGGAACTGCACGAGGTGTTCCGCAACAAACGCGTACTCGGTCTTTCGCTGTTGCAGAACTGGGCTGTAGGACCGGTTTTG
>Ga0210390_10001060_pt1 | contig 27543 bp, 18 predicted proteins | sample IncBWH11OmetaG_FD_161050 | JGI IMG/M metagenome (GOLD analysis project Ga0210390, IMG submission 161050) | Forest soil microbial communities from Barre Woods Harvard Forest LTER site, Petersham, Massachusetts, United States - Inc-BW-H-11-O ... | reverse complement strand
CGAGCATGGCCGTGTTGCCCGTTTCCAGCTGCAGGAAGGCGAGCTCGGTCCACTCGGCCTTCATCATCCGCGGCAGGGCGCCGTCGGCGCTGGCCTGGGCCCGGTCGATCACCTGCCCCGAGCTGATCCCCGCGGCTGGCGCGAGATTGATCGCCGCCGCGGGATACATATTGTATCGCATGATCATCACGGGCCCGGTGGTCTCGCGGACGCCCATCATCGTGGCGAGCGGAACCATGTTCCCCTGATCGTTGCGAATCTTGATCTGCTTGATGTCGTCGATCTGGCTGCGGAAATCGGACATTGCCTGCACGTTCACCTGCCACGTGCGGCCGAACCGATTGAAGTCGTTGACGTAGAGCGATCCCAGGTACACCTGCAGCGTGTTGAATACCTCGGCGATCGACACGCCCATCGTCTTGGCCGCCTCCCGATCGATATCGAGATATAGCCAGGGCGTGTTGGCCCGGAAGCTGGTGAACGGCTCCTGAATGCCGGGCGTGCGGCGACCGGCGTCGACGACGTTGTCCGCCGCCGATTGCAGCGCCTCGAGGCCGCTGTCGCTGCGGTCCTCGACCATCAGCTTAAAGCCGCCGGCCGTTCCGAGGCCGTCGATGGGGGGAGCACTGAAGACGTTGACGAGCCCCTCTTCGATTTCGCCGCTCAAGGCCTTTTGCAGCCGGTTCGTGATGACGACGTCCGACAGCCCGCGACTCACGCGCGAGTGAAAGTCGTCGAGCATCAAGTACATGGCGCCGAAGTTCGGGGCATTCGCGTTGAGAAGAATCGATTGGCCGGCAATCGACACCGTGTGTTTCACGCCCGGCGTCTTGCCGGCGATCTCCTCGATCCGCCGCATGACCTTTTGCGTGCGCTGCACGGAGGCCGAGTCGGGCAACTGGACGTTGACCAGCAGGTAACCCTTGTCCTGTGGCGGAATGAAGCCCTTTGGCGTCGCCTGGAAACTGCCGTAGGTCACCACCAACAGGCCACCGTAAACCACGAGCACAATGACGCTCACCCGCAACAGCCCGCCCACCGCCCGCGTGTAGACGGCGGCCGTCCGGTCGAAGCCGCGGTTAAACGCGCGAAACAGTCGGGCGAGGAGCCGGTTGGCGGGCGGACCGATCAGCGCTCCAAGGGCGATGCCGGCTGCAATCGCCACGGCCAGCGGCAGCCAGTTCTCGGTGCCTCCCCAGCCGAAACGCGTGGAAAGGTCCCACGCGAACAGACCGCCAATCAGCGGGAAACCAAACCAGGGAAGCGGCAGGGCCGTCTCCTTGTCGTGAGCCCGCAGGAGCAGGGCGGTGAGCGCCGGACTCAGCGTGAGCGAATTGAAAGCGGAGATCGCCGTCGAGACTGCGATCGTCAGCGCAAACTGCCGGAAGAACTGGCCGGTGATACCCGTGATGAACGTGCAGGGGATGAACACGGCGCTTAGCACCAGGCCGACGGCGATCACGGGGCCGGAGACCATTTCCATCGCGCGGATCGTGGCCTCGCGCGGCGGCAATCCGTGTTCGATCTGTCTTTCCACCGCCTCCACAACGACGATGGCGTCGTCGACGACGATGCCGATCGCCAGTACCAGGCCGAACAGCGTGAGGTTGTTGAGGCTGAAGCCCATCGCCGCCATCACGGCGAACGTACCGACAATGGCCACGGGAACGGCGACCAGCGGAATGATGGCCGAGCGCCAGTTCTGCAGGAACAAGAGGACGACGACGGCGACGAGAATCACCGCGTCGCGGAGCGTCACGAAGACTTCGCGGATCGACTCGCTGATGAAGGGGGCCGTATCGTAAACGATCGCGTAGTCCAGGCCCGCGGGGAAGCGGGCCTTCAACTCCTGCATTTTATTCTTGACCGATTGCGACACGTCGAGCGCGTTGGATCCCGGCAGCTGGTAAATCGAAAGGGCCACCGACGATTTGCCGTCGAGCGTGCACGTCTGATCGTAGGCGAGCGCTCCCAGCTCGATCTGCGCGACGTCGCGCACGCGGACGAGAGCGCCGTTCGCGTCGGTCTTGAGAATCATGTCGGCAAATTGCTCGACGTCGACCAGCCGGCCCATCGTGCTGATTGTCAGCTGCGTGACCTGCCCCGGAGCCACCGGCGCCTGGCCGATTTGTCCCGCGGCCACCTGCGTATTCTGCTGCTGGATGGCGGTGACGATGTCGTTGGCAGTGAGGTTGCGGTAGGCCATCTTCCGCGGGTCGAGCCACAGCCGCATGCTGTAGTCGCGCTGGCCGACGTACGTGATGTCGCCCACGCCGGGCAGCCGCGACAGCTCGCCGTTGAGCTGGATCGTGGCGTAGTTGCTCAGGTACAGGTTGTCGCGCGTGTTATCGGGCGAGAACAAGTTGACGATGCACAGCACGCTGGGCGATTTCTTCTTCACCGCCACGCCGCGGCGCTTCACCAAGTCGGGGAGGACCGGGTCGGCCAGCGACTCGCGGTTTTCAACGAGCACCTGGGCCATGTTCAGGTCGACGCCGTTTTTAAACGTCACGGTGAGCGTGTAGGTGCCGTCGTTCGTGCATTGCGACGACATATACAGCATGTTCTCGACGCCGTTGACCTGTTGCTCGATGGGAGCGGCGACGGTGTCGGCCACGGTCTGCGCGTTGGCGCCCGGATAGACGGCCGAAACTTCCACGGTCGGCGGCGTAATCTCGGGATACTGGGCGATCGGCAACGCCAACAGCGCAATCCCGCCGGCCAGCGTGATGATGATCGACAGCACGCTGGCGAAGATCGGCCGATTGATAAAGAACGTCGAAAACACGAACAACTCCAACTTCAGCTGACAATGTGTTCGGCGTCAGGTTCTTCGTCGCCGGCGGCAGTGCGCTCGAAATTCGACGCGCCGATCGGGGGCGGAGTCGACATCGGTGACGGGGCTTCCGCGATGCGGACACCGTGGCCGTCGTGCCCGTTTCCGGCGATCAATTGGCCGCGCGGAGCTTGATCTTTGACGCGGCCGTTCGAAGGTCGGGTACGCCGGCTTGCATTCCAGCGAACAAAAGCGTCGGCAACCTTCGTCCGCAGCGGCTTCAAGGAAACGACCGACAACGACAAATGGTTGAACCGCTGCATCACCAGCGACCGGAATAAGTGCGCGTCGCCCAACCAGTCGATGCTGTAGAAAAAGACGGGCGTCAGCAGCAATCCGAACAGCGTCACGCCGAGCATGCCGCTGAAGACGGCCGTCCCCAGCGTCTGCCGCATTTCGGCGCCGGCTCCACGGGAAACAATCAGCGGCACCACGCCCAGAATGAACGCCAGCGACGTCATCACGACCGGGCGCAACCGGAGCTTGCACGCTTCCAGCGTCGCCGCCCGGCGATTCGCGCCGGAGCGTCGCTGCACCTTGGCGAATTCGACGATCAAAATGGCGTTCTTGCTCGCCAGCCCCACCAACACCACGAATCCGATCCGGGTGAAGATATTCACGTCCATCTCGGCGACCTTGACCCCGATGATCGCGCTCAACAGGCACATCGGCACGACAAGGATCACCGCCAGAGGGAGCGACCAGCTTTCGTATTGGGCCGCCAGCACCAGGAACACCATCACGACGGCGAAGCCGAAGATCATCATGGCCGTGTCGCCCGCGATGACCTCCAGGTACGACATGTCGCTCCACTCGAACGCCATGTTGCGCGACAGCTCGCGATGGGCCAAGCCTCCCAGCAGGTCGATCGCCTGTCCCGAACTCAATCCCGGTGCGGCCAGGCCGTTGATCGAAGCGGCCGGGTACATGTTGTAGCGCGTCAGAATGAGCGGGCCGTTCGTTTCGTGAATGCTCGCCAGCGAGCCGATGGGAACGATCGTCCCGCGCATGCTCGGCACGGCCATCGGAATCAGCTGCTCGATCTGGCCGCGGAACTGCTGGTCGGCCTGCACGTTCACCTGCCAGGTCCGCCCGTAGAGATTGAAATCATTGACGTAGAGCGAGCCCATGAAGATCGACAGCGTGTCGGCAAAACTCTGGAGCGAGACTCCCTTGGCCATGCACTCCCGCGGATCGGCTTCCACGAAGAGCTGCGGCACGTTGGCGCGGAACACGGACGAAAGGCCGATCAGCTTCTGGGTCGCGGTACCGGCGCGGACCAGGTTTTCGGTCTCCTCCTGCAAGACTTTCGGTCCCAGGTCGCCACGGTCTTCCACCATCATCGTGAAGCCGCCGGCCCGGCCGGCGCCCCGGACAGGGGGCGGGCCGAAGACGAAGATCTGCGCCTCTTGAATCTGTGCGACCCCCGCTCGAATTTGCGCGGCGATCGAATCGGCGGAGCGATCCAAGTCGCGGCGCTCGGAGTAGTCGTCGAGGTTGACGAACATCGAGCCGAAGTTCGAGCCGAAGGCGTTGAGGACAAACGACTGACCGCACACGCCCGTCACGTGTTTGACGCCGGGCACTTTCCGGGCGATGGCGACCAGCTTGGCCATCACCACTTCGGTGCGTTCCTTGGAGGCCGCATCGGGAAGCTGCACGCTGCAAATCAAGTAACCCATGTCCTGCAGCGGAATGAATCCCTTGGGCGTCGACTGGATGCTCCAGTACGTCACGCCCAAGAGGCCGACGTAGACCACGAGGACGATCACGCACACGCGGAGCAGGCCGCCGACCAATCCGGTGTAGATCCGGGTCGTCCAAGCAAAGGTGTAATTGAACAGCGTGAAAAAGCCCCGCAGGACGCGGTTGCACAGCGGACCGAGAAACCAGGCAACGAGCCCGCACGCCAGGGCGGCCGCGATTCCCAGGGCATTCGGCAGATTATTCACCGCCCGCTGCGCGAGCGTCGCCGGCAGCCAAGCGCCGGCCCAAGCGGTTAGCGTCGGCGCGACGCGGGGCAGCGCCCAGGCCCCCAGCGAAAACCAGCCCCACAGCGCGCCCGCCAGCACATACGCCACGCGCGGCAAGGGGGGCGCGGTCTCTTTATCCCGGGGACGCAACAAGAGCGCAGTAAGCGCCGGGCTCAGCGTCAGCGAGTTGAACGCCGAGATCACCGTCGAGACGGCGATCGTGACGGCAAACTGGCGGAAGAAGGCTCCGGTGATTCCCGAAATGAAAGCGCACGGAACGAACACGGCACTCAGCACCAAGCCGACCGCGATTACCGGGCCCGACACCTGGTCCATTGCCCGAATGGTGGCGTCGCGCGGCGAGAGACCGTGCTCGATATGGTGCTCCACCGCCTCGACCACGACGATGGCATCGTCCACCACAATCCCAATGGCGAGCACCAATCCAAATAATGTCAGATTGTTGAGACTGAACCCGAACATCAGCATGGCCGCAAAGGTGCCGACCACGGCGACCGGCACGGCGACCAGCGGAATCAACGACGAACGCCAGTTCTGCAGGAAGAGCAGCACCACCACGGCAACCAGGATGATCGCGTCGCGGAGCGTCTTGACGACCTCGCGGATCGATTCGCGCGTGTAGGGGGTCGTGTCGAAGCCGATTTCGTAGGTCAGCCCCTCGGGGAAGGTCTTCTTCAGCTCTTCCATCTTGGCCATCACACGGTCGTGCGTGTCGAGGGCGTTGGCATCGGGCATCTGGAAGATGGCGAGGAAGATCGTATCCTTGCCGTCCAGCCGCGTGCTGACGTCTTCGTTCTTTGCCCCGAGCACCACGCGGGCCACGTCCTTGAGCCGCGTCAGCCGGCCATCCGGGCTCCGCTTGACGATGATGTTGCCGAATTGCTCGACATCGGTGAGCCGGCCCAGCGTGTTCAGCGTGATCTGCGTTTCTTGTTGGTCGACCGCCGGCTGCTGGCCGATCGCGCCAGCGGCAACGGGTGCGTTCTGCTCGCGGAGAGCATTGGAAATATCCGAGGCCGCCAAGCCACGCGAGGCCAGTTTGTGCGGATCGACCCAGACTCGCATGCTGTAATCGCGCTGCCCGAACAGGAAGATATCGCCGACGCCGTCGACGCGCGAGAGCTCGTCCTTCACTTGCAGCACGGCATAGTTGCTGACGAACAGCTGGTCATACCGCCCGTCGGGGGAGAGCAGGGCGATACCGCAGAGAATGTCTGGCGACCGCTTGATCGTGGTCACGCCTGTCTGCTTGATCACGTCGGGCAACAGGGGCACGGCCAGGTTAACGCGGTTCTGCACCAGAACCTGGGCCATGTTGAGATTGAAGCCCTGCCGAAACGTGACGGTGAGGTTGTATGAACCGTCGTTGGCGCACTGGGATGACATGTACATCATCCCTTCGACGCCGTTCACCTGCTGCTCGATGGGGGCGGCAATCGCCTCGGCCACGTCCTTGGCGCTAGCGCCCGGGTAGGTGCAGGTGACCTGCACGGTCGGCGGCGTCACCGGCGGAAACTGCGCCAAACCGAGGCTGAAGACCGAGACCCCGCCCGCGAGCGTGATCACGATCGACAGCACCGAGGCGAAGATCGGCCGATTGATGAAGAACCGCGAGATCACCGGCTCACACTCTGACTTGGGCAGGGGGCTCTAGGGCAGGGACTGAGTCACAGGCACAAGCTGAAATCGTTGCCGGGTTCCCTTTCGGGGACGAACCCGCGAGCAGGCAGGTGCGGCCGCGATCGGAGGGACGCTGGAGGGCGACCGATCCGCAGCTCGCATCAGTTTGCAACCGGCTTCTTGCCAACCGGCGCGGACGAGACCTTCTCGGCCGCGAGGTGGTTCGGCATTTCCGCGAGCTTGGGCTCGACTTTGATGCCGGGCTGAACGCGCTGCAGCCCCTTCACGATGACCTTGTCGGCCTTGGTCAGTCCCGACTCGATCACCCGCATACCGGCGAACGATCGTCCGACTTTCACCGGGCGATAAAGAACCTCGTTCTGATCGTTGACCAGGTACACATACTTCTGCCCCTGGTCGCTGGCGAGCGCTTGTTCGGAAACCAGGATCGTGTGCCGCGGCGCTCCCAGCGGGAGATGGCAGCGGACAAAGAGACCGGGCGTCAACATCGCGTCAGAGTTCGCGACATCGGCCCGCATCCGCAACGTGCCCGTGCCCGGATCGACGCGATTGTCCATGAAGTTCACGCTGCCCTGCCGGGGGAATTGAGGCTCGTCCGCCAAACCGATGGCGACCGGGAAAGCCGTCTCCTGCACGTTCTTGATCTGCCCCGTCTGCACCAGACGGCGGACTTGCAGCAGCGTCCGCTCGTCGATGTCGAAATAAACGTACATCGGGTCGACGGACACGATCGTCGTGAGGAGCGTGCCGCCGTTTTGTCCCGACTGCACGACGTTGCCTTCGGTCACCTCGAAGCGGCTGACTCGTCCGCTGATCGGCGCCTCGATCCGCGTGAAGTCGAGGTCCAGTTGCTTTGCCTCGAGATCGGCCTTGTCCGCCATCAGCGTGGCCTGGACGCTGTCCCGATCGGCCAGCGCCTTGTCGAGCGTATCCTGACTCGCCGCGCCGCGGGTGTGCAGCTGATAGGTTCGGCGGTAAACCTCTTCATCGTTGGTCAGCTGGGCCTGATCTTGGGCGATTTTTGCTTTGGCTTGGTTGACCAGCGCCTGGTAGGGACGCGGATCGATCTGAAACAGCAGGTCGCCCTTGCGAACGAGCGCGCCTTCGGTGAAGTTCACCGTCTGCAAAAAACCCCAGACGCGGGCTCGCACATCAACGCTCTTCACGGCCGCCGTTTGGCCCGTGAAATCCGCATAGTCGGCCAGGTCCTGCTCGAGCGGACAGCTGATCGTCACGGCGGGCGGCGGCAGCGGGGGAGCCTCGGCGGGCGCCTTCGTGCAGCCGGTGATTGCCAGACAACCAACCAGCACCGCTACCAGACCACAAGCAATTTCGACCACGCGCCCGTGTTGATGCGCGCGATCCGTTCGGTCGCCAGGATGTGCACTTCCGGAGAGATGGATCATTTCCGACCTTCAATTAACTCGAGAGCTCGCGGATTGTAATGACGGCGAATTGCCTCGTCCCGCACCCCCATTCCGCGAAGGGAAAACCAAACGACCTGCTCCACCAGCTCGCGCCGCGACATGCCATAGTCGACGACGGTGCTCGCGGGCAGCAGCGCCATCATCGCCATGCAGCCGACGTGCTGAGTGAGCCAGCCGGCCAAGTGGGGAGGACAGGCCGGGTCGGCCGCGGCGTCACCATTAGCCACGGCCGCCCGCAGGCATTCATCGATCTTCGGCACCCATTGCGTGGCGACCCGCCGCAGCAATAGCCGGGCAAATTCTCCGTCCTGCGCCAGACTGCGGAGCATGAGCCGAGTTTGGATCGCCGGCTCATCCTCGGCGACGGTCCAACCTTCGATCAGCAGGTGAGTCAGAAAATGCACCAAGAGGACGAGGGTTGAGACGGACGGCTCCAGCTGCTTGATCCGCTCGAGCCGTCCCAGGTCCTGCTCATTCAGGGACAGCTTCATGGCGGAAAAGAGGGCTTCCTTGTTCGGAAAGTGTTTGAAGAGCAGGGCTTCCGACACGCCCGCCGCGTCCGCCAATTCGCGGGTGGTGGTGCCGTCGAAGCCCTTTGCAGCAAAGACCCGGCGGACGGCGCGCAGGATCGCGCTCCGCCGCTCCTCACAGGAGAGTTTTTGACTGAATTTCGCGCCGCGCGCACTCTCAGTAGCCATACCTGTAAGTGTATGCTCACTTACGTTTCAGGGCAACCGGAATTGTCGATTTCTCGGCGTTCGCACCCTGACTCTTACGGGATGAGCTCCGTCTCGCGGGAGACGAGCAATTGGTGCGCGCCTTGCAGTTGAATTAAAGGGCGATGACTGGCGCGCTCACTGCGATGGGAGCGCTCGCCAGCCCAATGTGCAGGATCGGTCCCAAGTCATGCAAGGAACTCACCAATGATCCACAAGCTCGCATCAGGTAAGTATCGGCTCTACTCCCGCAAGCTCAATCCGTCGACGGGCAAGCGGCGCAACCTCGGCACGTTTAACAGTCGCGCTGCTGCGGAGAAGCACGAACGCGCGGTGCAGTACTTTAAGCACCATTGATTAGCAGAAACACCGACGGCAGCGGATGCAACACCGCTCACCCGCTCAAGTGTCGCGCGCATTATTGAAATAGCGACAGCGCCCGATCGCTTCAGCGAATCACGGGACCGGCTTAGCCGTGGTCCTGGCCGCCGGACTTCGCTTCCACATCGATGATGTGTGCGGTCGGCCGCGTGAAGTCGATCACCAGGACGTCGGGCGCGGTGATCTGCGCCGTGTTGCCCGCGCGATCTTTCACGGTGAGCCGCACGTACACCTTGCCCGGCATGCCGGATTCGATCGGCCAGATGTAGTGGCCGGAGTTGGCCTGCCAATCGCCGATCTTCGTCCATGGTCCGTTTTTCTCGACGGCATACTCGAGCAGGGCCGGAGTCGGGCCGAAGTGCGCGTCTTCCGCGACCCAACGCAGCAGGACTTTGTTGTGCGATTTGCCGCGGCCGATTTGCGGTGCCAGTAACTGGGCAGTCGGCGGCGTCTTGTCGACCATGACCACAATCGACGGCTTGTCGCCAGGACGCGGCGGATCGTCGCCGATGCCGGCCCCGTTCTTCACGCGCAGCTCGAATCCATAGGTTCCGTCGGCCGGCACGTTGACCGGGAACGGACTTTTGTTCGTCGGGTTGGTCCCGTAGCGATACCACTTGCGACCGCCGTCGGTCGTGATAAACAGCTCGATCTTGCCGAGACCCGAGGGCCCCAGGTCGTCGATGCGATAGCCGATCTGGAAATCGGTGCTGTTGACGACGATCGTCCGCGGTTCGTCATCCTTCGGAGCCGGCGGCGTGGCTGTGAAGTTGGCTTTTTCGTCCACCAACTCATCCGCGCCGTCTGCTGGCGGGGCCGTGTCTGCGCCCGTCTGTCCCTGTCCACCTTGTTTTTGCATAACTTGTTTTTGGACGATCGCCGGACGATCGGCGGGCGAGTCGGAGACGAGATCGTTGCGAACCTGCGGCTGAATCTTCAGCCCGGGACTCGCGGCTTTGTCCTTCGACTCGACGAAGAAGTCGTGATCGGAGGTGAGGCCGCCCTCCATCGCGTCGTTGCCGCCTGACGCAGCCGCAGCGGATGACCGGGCCGCGGGCGTCGAGGACGCAGCCATCGGCTTCGCGGTCTCGACCGGCGGATGCGACGGCTTGTCGGTCGCCGCGTGGTCCGGCGGACTGACGGCGGCCGCTTCGCGCACCGGCACGTCTCCACCGGTTGGATTGGATTTGGCCACGGGCGCCCGGTATTCCGTGTCGGACCCTTTTGCACCGTGCGGCGAGGGATGCACGGTGATTTCACGATCGGCGTTCACGCTGTTTCCGGCGAGGTCGCTGATCGAGCCGCGCACGGCGACGAGGCCTCCCGCTTTGACCTCCCAAGTGGTCTGTCCGTTCGGTTGAGGAACGACGGCGGCGGGCTGCCACTCGGGAGCGTCGGGCTGGCGATACTCGATTCGCAGCTTGCTGACGTCCAAGTGGTCGTCGGCGGCCGTCCAGCGCAGCTCGATCTTGCCTGGCTCGAGCTCGGTTAACAGCAGCTCGAGCACGGGCGGCGTGGCGTCAACAATAACCTTGAGCGCCGGCTCGATGTTGTTGCCGGCGGGATGCAGACGGTTGAACGAATCGAGCGTTCGGACAGCGAACCAATACTCGCCGTCGCTCGGTGCGAGAAAGTCGAAGTGGTCGGCTCGCGGCTCGGCCCGATCGACCATCCGCCAGCGCGTGCCGTGATCGGTCGAGACGTAGAGCTGCACTTCGCGAGCCTGCAGCCGCTGCATCTCCGTCGGATCGTAGCGAAAGGGAATGCGGAACCGCCCCTTGGCGGTAAAGACGGCGCCGTTCGGCGGGTCGGTCGCAAGGGCGCGTCCGGCGGATTCGGCGAGAAGAAATGGGGACGCGAGCAGCCCCAGGATTCCCGCAACGTAAATCGCAGCCCGTCGCATTGGCGCGGTCCTTCGACACCAGTCGGGACCAACCGCGCCTGCCTAAAAGCAGTCCGACGGCGCCCCCCTGTTCGGTATCGACAGCGATGATCGGACCACTTGAAGCGAAGACGGAACGAAAAGGGGAGGCAGAAGATGGGGCAATTGGATCGACTTCACGGGCGGAGACGCGGTCCAGCTGACCGTTAGTCTTTCCCGCGATTCGCCAAGTTCCGAGAGATTTGTTGTCGGGCAGACGCGACGTGTCGGGAGCGCTCGACCGACGACGGACAGCGGGCACCGCGTTATGATGCCGTTCGCTCCTCTGAATGTGGCTCACCCGATCGTGACCCACCGACTGGCTGCAGACCGACCTCGCGCTGTGTTGGAACTGGAGATCACTCATGCAAGCTCGAACCCGTCATGTGTCGACGTCGTCTCTTTTCGGATTCAGCCTCGTCGCGGTGTGCGCATCGGCGTGCGTGCTGTCGACTCGCTCCGCCAGCGCCGCGGACGCTCCGAGTGGCGATTGGTCGTCGCAGCAGATCGCCAAGTTGCCAGCGAGCGAGAAGCCGGTGCATCTCTTCAACGGAGTCGATCTCACGAACTGGGAAGGTCAGATCGGCAAGTACTGGTCGGTCGAGCAGGGGGCCATCGTCGGTCGCAATTCGAAAGCGAACGGCCCGGCGTTCAGCACGTATCTGGTGACGCCGCAGAAATACCGCAACTTTCGGCTGATCTTCGAGGCGCGGCTCGTCACGAGCGAAATGCACTCGGGGATCGCGCTGTGGGGCAAGACGGTCGAGAAAGGGGGCGACCCGTTCAGCTACCAGGGACACCTCGTGATGTTCCCCTCGGGCTATGGTTTCTACGACCTCTACGGCCGCAACATGATTTACCAGGACAAGGGCCAGGCCGCGAAGCGGGCCGGCAAACAGCATGACTGGAACCGGATGGAGATCCTGGCGATCGGCGACCGCATTCGCTTTGTGATTAACGGAACGCTCGCCGCCGACTGGACCGACCCCAAGCCCGAGCTGTGTCAGGCCGGCCCGATCGGCCTGCAACTGCACCAGAACAAGGTGGCCCAAGAAGTCCAGTTCCGCGGCCTGATCCTCACGACCGACCCGGAAGACCACGTCGTCACGGCGACGAACGCCAAGTAACACGCCCGCGGTTCGACTTGGATGCGGCGATTCAACTTGGAGTCGCCGCTCGAATCGGCTCACCGCAGTCAACCGGTGGTTTCTTCCACGGAATCAGCCAGGTCGTCTTCGTTTGAGGCGATCGACTCGCGCACCGTCAGGCCGCGCTCGCGCAGCTTCTGCCGCAGCTTTTCCCGCGCGAGACGCAAGCGGCTTTTGCAGGTGGGTAGGCTCGTATCCATCGCCGACGCGACTTCGGAAAGCGGCAGCCCGGAATAATGGTGCATGGTGAAGGTGAGCCGCTGATCGGCGGGGAGCGATTGCAACAACTCGTCGACAATCCGCGCCAGCTCGCGTTGGTCGGCCAGCTCTTCGGGCGGCGCGATATTCGCGGTGAGCCGGTTGATCGCGTCGGACTCACCGTCGTGAGTGCGAGTGAAGGCATGCACGAGCGCGTCGTGCGACTGGCGCCGCACGCTGTCAATCAGCAAGTTGCGAGCGATGCGATAGATCCAGCCGCGGAAACGGCCGGAAGGAAGATAATCCCACGACTGGTTGAAGACCCGCAGGAGCGTCTCCTGCGTCAGATCCTCGCAGAGTTGCCGGTCGCGAATGTTGCGAAAGAAAAACCCGATCAGGGGGCCCTGGTAGCGCTCGACCAGCTCGTTGAAGGCGGTCGCGTCGCCCGCCTGCATCCGCACCATGAGCTGGTCGTCGTCGGTCATTTGCGGCACGAGACGTTCAACCCAAGCGGATCCGTTCGAGCATCGAGTTCGACCACACGCGGAGCGACAGATCGCGCAACCAACCGCGTTGACTGTCTCCGTGCGGCGATTCTACCATAACCCGTCCCGGAAGGAGCGATGTTGTGCCATCCAAGCACGTGGTCTTGTCTTACGGCAACGACCAGCGTTTCGAATGCGAAATCGAGAGCGACCGACTTGTTGCCGAGCACGCGGCGCCGCGGCCGAACTCTCAATATAAAGAGGAGCTGCTCGCCGCCCTCCGCGCGCCGATGGAGTATCCGTCGATCGAACAGGCCGTAATTCCCGGCGACCGCATCACCGTGGCCCTTGACCGATACACGCCGGGCGCGGCCGGGGTCGTCGCCGGCATTTGGGAGGTGTTGGCGCCGCGAGGCATCGAAGCGGAAAAATTCACGGTGATTCAGCCGGCCTCGCGGCTCGAGTCACAGCTACCGGACCCACGCGCCGAGCTGCCCGATGACGTCCGCGCGCAGGCCCGCTGGATTCTGCACGACCCGACGCGCAAAGACAGCTGCGTCTACCTGGCGTCGACGGCCACGGGCGATCGCGTCTACATGGCCCGCGAGGTGGTCGATGCCGACTTCCTGATCACCGCCGGCTCGATCGCTTTCGATCCGCTGATCGGCTACCGGGGCACCAACAGTGTCTTTTATCCCGGGCTGTCCTCAGCCGATGCCATGCTGAAGACCCAGGGGCAGGGGCACGTCGAGCTGGGGCCCGACGAATCGCGGCCGCTTCGCGAGCTGATCGACGAGATCGGCTGGCTCTTGGGCAATCCGTTCGCCATTCAAGTCATCCCGGCGGCGACCAACGGCGTGTCGCGCGTGCTGGCGGGCGTTTGCGACCCCGTGTTCGCCGAAGGCAAGAAAGTGCTCACCAAGCAATGGCACATCGAAGTGAGCGAGCGGCCGGACGTGGTAATCGCCGCCATCGATCACGAGAGCGGACTGCACGCGTGGGAGCAGCTGGGGGCGGCTGCCGACGTCGGTCGCAGCCTCGTGGCGCGAGGCGGCAAGATCGTGATTCTCTCCGACCTCGTGGCCGAGTTGCCGCAGGGCCTGGAACTCATTCGTTCCAGCGAAAACGTCCGCGACGCGATCCGTCCTTTGCGCAAACAGGCGCCGCCCGACCTGGTCTGCGCGACACAGCTCGCCTCCGCCGCCGATTGGGCCCAGATCTACCTCTTGAGCGGCCTGGCCGACGACGTGGTCGATGAGCTGTTTCTCACCCCCGTCTCCAACGAGACGGAAGTGAGGCGGCTGCTGAAGAACGACTCGCGCTGCCTGTTTCTGGAAGCCGCGCAATTCGTCCATGGTACGGTGCGGGCCGCGTAGCCCCGGGTGCTGCCGACAAGTTCTCGCGCGGGCAGATTCTTGGCGCGGCCCTGTGTTGTCCGACTCGGCGCGGATTTGTATCGTGAGGGCAGTGATCGTGCGTCGAGCCCGCCATGCCCGCCGCTGCCGCGCGGCGCCGTCGAATCCACTCGGGGGTTCCAGACTCCCCACTCAGCTCACCGGAGATGTTCATGACCACTCGCCGGGACTTTCTCGAGAAATCTTTGTTTGCTGCTGCAGCCACTGTCTTGGCCCGCGAAACGAGCCGGGTCCGCGCCGAGGACACGGCCAAAGCCTCGGCGAGCCCCAACGAGAAGGTGCGAATGGCGTGCATCGGTGTCCGCGGCCGGGGACGGGAGCACTTGGACGAGTTCGGCCGCATGCACGATGTCGAAGTCGTCGCGATCGTCGACGTCGATGAAGAAGTCGGTAAGAAGGGGGTCGAGCAGATCAAGCGACGAACGGACAAAGCTCCCGTTTTCTACCGTGACCTCCGCAAAATGCTCGAGGACAAGCGGATTGACGCCGTCTCCATCGCCACGCCCAACCACTGGCATTCGCTGGCCGCGATCTGGGCGCTGCAAGCGGGGAAACATGTCTACGTCGAGAAGCCGGTGAGCCACAACGTCAGCGAAGGTCGCCGCCTCGTGCAGACCGCCCGCAAACACGAGCGACTGTGCCAGGCCGGCATGCAGTGCCGCAGCAATCCGGGCATGCGCGAGTTGATGAATTTCGTCCAAAGCAACCAGATCGGCGAAGTGAAGCTGGCCCGCGGACTCTGCTACAAGCACCGCCCCTCGATCGGCCCCAAGGGCGACTATCCGATTCCCAAGTCGGTCGATTTCGACTTGTGGTCGGGTCCCGCGCAGATCAAACCGCTCACCCGCAAGAGTCTGCACTACGACTGGCACTGGATGTGGGACTACGGCAACGGCGACCTGGGCAACCAGGGCATCCATCAGATGGATCTGGCCCGTTGGGGTCTCGGCGTGCACGACATCGGCAACAGCGTGCTCAGTTACGGCGGCAGACTGGGTTACGAGGATGCGGGCGAAACGGCCAACACTCAGGTTTCGATCCACGAATATTCGAACGGCAAGCGGCTCGTGTTTGAAGTCCGCGGATTGAAAACTCCGCCGTTGCGCGGCGCCGCGATTGGCGTGATCTTTTACGGCACAAACGGCTACGTGGTCGCCCCCAGCTATTCCAGTGGCGTGGCCTTCGACCTCAAGCACCAGCCGATCAAGAGCTTCCACGGCAGCGCAAGCCATTTTGGCAACTTCATCAAAGCGGTCCGCAGCGGACGCTCGTCGGATCTCAACGGCGAAGTGCTCGAGGGTCACTTGTCGAGCGCGCTGTGCCACCTGGCGAACATCTCGTACCGACTTGGCAAACCGGTGAGCGGCCACGAAGCCGCCGAGCGCCTCGGCAGCGACACGGAAGAGTGGGACACCTTCGATCGCTTCCAGGAGCACCTCTGGTACAACGACGTGTCCATCAAAGACTCGAAGCTGGTCCGCTTCGGCAAGAAGCTGACGATCAACCCGGCGAGCGAGACCTTCATCGGCGACTCGGCGTCCGATGCGAGCGCGATGCTCACGCGCGACTATCGTAAGCCGTTCGTCGTGCCGTCGGAGAGTCAGCTGGCGTAACGCTTCGCGTCGAGCGCGACATCGGGGAAAAATCCGCCCTCACCCGACTCGACCGAGCTGGTCGCAGGCTGGCCCTCTCCCACCAGAATGGGAGAGGGGAAGGAGAGTCCCGACGACAACACCCTCGCCTCATTCCGGTGGGAAAAGGGCAGGGTGAGGGGCCTTTCACCGCAGCGACTGGCGCCGATTTGCGGCTCGTAATGAGCGTTCCGGCCGCGCGTTCGCGTCGACCGGTCGATGTTGAAAAATCGGAACAAGCCCCGGGCGCGGCCGGGTCTTTGTACGCGGTTCCCATTTCGCAACCTATCCGCGTGATCGATACGGCGCTCGTTCGCTGAAAAACCGCGCGGTTCGGCCGCGTGATGCTTGACTGTCGACCCCCGTGGCCTACGTTTTCGTAGCCCGGCGCCTTGAGTTCGTCGGATCGGCGCTCTCCGGAGACTTCCAGAGCAACCGCCTGTGTCCGAATCGGCTCTTGGCTCTCCGGATCCACTGGCTTGTTCCTGGGGCGACCCATGTTCCCGTTCTGGTCCGACGTACCGCTTTCGGCCTGGCTGCAGATTTCGGCCATGTTTGTGGCCATCGTCTGTTGGATGACGGGATTCTTGGTGACGACTCCGGGCCGCCCGCAATAGCGACCCTCCGCGGCGGATGATGCCGCTTTCCCTCCTGCAGCAATCACTCGTCACAGAAAGGTGCGAAGGAATCATGGATTGGTCCCAAGATGTCTTTACGAACTGGCCCGTGCGCCTGGTCTGCGGGCTGCTGATTCTGGCCGCCTATATCGACGGCAAACAGCTCCGCGTCCCCAACTGGCTGACCTTTTCGATGGTCGGCTCCGGCCTGATTTACAGTGCGTGGGCCGGCGGTTGGACGGGGCTGGGTGACGGACTGTTGGGCATGGCGGTGGGCTTGGCCTGCCTGTTGCCGCTCTACGCGGTGGGGGGCATGGGCGCGGGCGACGTCAAGCTGTTGGCCGGCGTCGGCGCCTGGCTGGGTGCGACCACAACCTTTTACGCTTTTTGCGTTTCGACCGTCGTCGGGGCCGTGATGGCCGTCGCGATGGTCCTCTGGCGGAAAGCCTTCGACAAGCATTATGCACAACTGCTGATGATCCTCTCGGAATGGATGACCATCAAGAATCCGCGGGAGTTGTCGCGGATTGCCGCGGAACGGAAACCCAAGATGCTCCTGCTGCCGTACGGAATTCCGATCTGCGTCGGCTCGATCGCCTACTTCTTCTACGAGGGAATGATCTAAGCGATTTTTGGGGCCGACGTCCGGCTCCGGCCCGCCGGGTCAAAGCGCGGACGTCGCGGTTAAGTGGTGACGGTTTTCAAAACATCTCAAAAAAGGACTTGAGGCGAGGCAGACAGCAATCCCCCCACAGCCCGATCCGGCCGAGTCGGTGTGACCGCTCGAACCGGCACAGGCCGCAAGGTCCAGACGCTACAGCCGTTAAGGCCCGAACAGCCATTCCGATCGATATTGTCGTTAAAGGCTGAAGGTCTTACCGGACCGGTGCCGATGAAGAAGGTGATGCGGTTTTGGTGCCGTCACCGACGGCCCAAACCCTGGATCCTTCGTTGCGGCGGCTCGCGGTGGCCTGCCGGTGAACAACCGGCGGCAGTCCGCAAAGCGGTTGGGCCAAACGACGGAAAGCTGCTCGCCACGAGGCGATCCAGGAGCTCCGCAGATGAAGATGAAATCTCTGGTTTTGTTAGCGATGGCGATCGGCTGTGGCCTGGTCGCCATGCTGGGGGTGCAACAAGTTCTTTCCGGCGACAAGAAGCCGCCGGTGGAGACCGGGAAGGTACTCGTGGCCATCACGAGCATCATGCCGGGTCAGCCACTGGACGATTCAAACGTCGCTTTCAAGGCGTGGGATAAAAACGACGTCCCTCAGGGCGCCGTCACCAAGCCCGAAGAATACCAGGATCGATCATTACGGGTCTCGACGTTACCGAACGAGCCCATCATGATCGCCAAGTTGAACGATAAGGGGGTCTTTGGCGGTTCGAGCGAAATCCCCAAGGGGATGCGCGTGGCCACGGTGCCCGTCACCGTGACGGAAACGCACAGCGGCCTCATCCTGCCGGGGGACCGGGTCGACATCGTCGCGACCTACACCGTCGCGCGACACGTCGCCGGGCAAATGAACAGTCAGGCCGGAGAAATTAAGAAGGCCAAGACCATCCTGCAATACATCGAGGTCTTCGCCACGGACAATATTCGACTGAGCGCCGTTCCGAACGGCGAGAATAAGGAGGTTGCGGCCAAGAACATTTCCGTTCTGGTGACTCCCGATCAATACGTCCTGCTGATGCTGGCCAAAACCAAGGGACAAATCTCCCTGGCCGTGCGGAATCGGGGCGACAATTCGGAAAGCCGCCCGTCGGAAGTGGACGAGACCGCGTTCGAGCATTTGAAGGTAACTCGCGGGCAAGCCAAGAAGGACGGAGACGGCGACGAAGCGGGCGATGCGCTCGATAAGGAGCAGACCAAGGTTGCCGAGGTCAAGAAGCCCGAACCCAAGCCGGAACCCGTCAAGGAAAAAGAGAAGCCGACCTGGACGTTGAAGGTCTTTGAGGGAGACAAGCTCCGCGAAGAACAAGTGGACCTGCCCGAGGACCCGGCAGCCGCGCCCGCCAAGAATGGGGACGCAAAGCCGGCCGCGGGATGGAAAGAGTTCTTCCAAAAAGCCTTCCAGCACGCCCAAGGGTCGAAGGCGTGAGCTAGGGACGAATCACAGGGGGGTGACGACGACAGTGCGGGCGACCGGCGCGAGCCGGTCGTGCCGCGCGGTTCTCGTGACAAGGATCCAGCCGCCACTCGAGGTGCAGGGATGCGCATGTTTGCCCAGTCGAGCCCGAAGTTCTTTCAGATGTTGTTAATCGTTCTGGCCGCTGCGGGGCTTGCCCGTTCCGCGGCCGCCCAGGACGAATCGGCGCCGTTGCCCGTCGACAACGATCCGCTCGTGCACATCGTCGAACCGCAGACCGACCTGCGGCTCGTCGAAAAGTTCGCCAAGATCATCGATCTCAAGAACCGCATCTCGACCGTCTACGGCTTCGATCCCGAAGTCGTGCACGTCACCAAGGTCGACTTGCATCCCAACGAGATCCGCATCCACGCGCTGACGCCCGGCGTCACGTCGCTGGTGCTCGTCGACGAGAAGAACGCCTCGTTCACCGTCGAGGTGTTCGTCATCGGCGACGTGCGGCACCTGCAGGCCTATCTCAAGAACCTCTTCCCGACCGACGCCGTCACCGCCATCGCCGTGCGCGACAGCGTGGTGCTCCGCGGCTACGTCACGCGGCCGGAAGACATTCCGCGAATCATGGACATCGCCAAAGAGTTCTATCCGAACGTCATCAACCAGATGGAAGTCGGCGGCGACCAGGAAGTCGAGCTGAAGGTGCGGGTGCTGGAAGTCGACCGGACCAAGCTTCGCGAACTGGGCTTCAACTTTTTGGGAAGCACGAACTTTGGCTTCCTGGGCAGCTTGCCCGGTGCGCTGGCGCCGCTTTCGACGCTTAACACGCCCATTGCCGCGGCTCCGGCGCTCGCCGTCAACCCGACGAACTTCGCCGCAAACCCGTCGCTCTTAGGCGGCGTCGTCAACAACAACTACACGTTCTCAATGTTTCTCGACGCCCTGGCGTCCGAGTCGCTGCTCAAGATTCTCGCCAGCCCCGTGCTGGTGACAACCAACGGCCAGCCGGCCAACCTGCTGTCCGGTGGTGAATTTCCCATCCTGGTGCCGCAGAGCTTGGGCACCGTGACGATTCAATGGAAAGAGTTCGGCGTCCGCCTGACCGCCGTGCCCATTCTCTTGGGCAACGGCCGCGTCCGTCTGAACCTGCAACCGGAAGTCAGCCAAAAAGACTTTTCCAACGCCGTTTCGACCGGCGGACTGACGGTCCCCGGCCTCACGACGCGGCGCGTCAACACGTCCGTCGAGATGCGTTTCGGCGAGACCTTCATGCTGGGCGGCTTGACCGAAATTCAGGACACCGCCCAGACGTTCAAGACACCGCTCTTGGGCGAACTTCCGTACATCGGCGCGGCTTTCCGCCGAGTCAGCTATCAGACGACGGAAACCGAGCTCGTGATCCTGGTCACGCCGGTGCTCGCCGGCGCCATGAGCGACGCGCAGATGCCGCCGGGCGGCCCGGGAATGTTCACCGATCAGCCCAGCGACCGCGAACTCTACTGGTACGGCCTGCTCGAGACACCGTCCTATGGCGGCGTGTGCGGCAGCGGCTGCGGTAACGCGAACGGCACCGGCAAGGGCAACTACGGCCCGACCACCGTCGACTTCGACATGGGACCGCATCCGGCTCCGATGTTCAGCCCGGTGCCGGTGCAGGAACTGCCGCCGATCCACGAACAATTCGCACCGCCCACGTCGAACGCTCCGCCGGCACCCGCCCTCCCGGGCCAACATCCTGCCGCTCAAATGGGCACGGCGCCGAACATGATGCAGAGTCCGATGAACGCCCCGGACCCGCCTACTTCGATCTCCGTCAGTCCGCCTCAGCAGACGCCGGCATCGATGGGCCCGCTGCCCGCTCCGGGGGCACCCACCATGACTCTTCCGCCGCAGGCTCCGGCCGCTCCGGCCGGGTCGGCCAGCTGGTGGCACAACTCGAATGTGCGTCAGGTGAACGCTCAATCCGCGTCGCCTGCACCGACCGGCGCCACTCAGGCGTTGTACAGCACGCAGGCGCCCGCGGCTCCGGTCGCTTCCCCGTCGGGCATGTACGGTGTGCCGGCGGCGGGCGCGCCCCCCGTGAGCACGCCGTCCTCCAGCGTCCGCAATGGGTTGTACGAACCTCAAACCGGGCTGTATGTGCCGGCCGGAGGCAACGGACAGTAATTGCGGTGCCGGCCCCGAACGGCACGACCCACACGTTAGAAACCCTCCCGAGAGTTCAGCTCTGATGAAAAGCGTTTGCAGGCTAGCGATCGTCGACCCCAATGACACGTCTCGCGCAGCACTCAAGCACTTGCTGCTGGGGATCGACATGGTGTGGCTCGAGGCCGAGTGCTCGCGCTACGAGTTCTTCACCGACGTCGTGATGCAGACCCAGCCGGACATCGCGCTGGTCGCGATGGATGCCGATCCGGCTCAGGGACTGGCCATCGTCGCCCGCATCACCCTCGAGCTGCCGACTTGCAGCGTGCTGGTGGTCAGCAGCTCGACGGAAGGCAGCGTCATCCTGCAGGCGATGCGCAACGGGGCTAAGGAGTTCTTGAACTACCCGCTGCGACTCGAAGACTTTTTGGCCGCGCTGCACCGCATTCAACAGATTCACGGCCTCCGCGAAGGCGAAACCGAGGTCCGCTCCAGCCAGATCTACACGATCGCAGGCGCGGCCGGCGGCGTGGGCTGCACCTCGCTGGCGGTAAACCTCGCCTGCGTCATCGCGCAAAATCCGGCCAACAGCGTCGCCGTCATTGACCTCGATCTGTCGCTGGGCGATGCCGACGTCTGGCTCGACATCATTCCGGACTACACAATTCAGGACGTCGCCGAAAATATCACGCGGCTCGACTACGCGCTACTCAAGCGGTCGCTGACCAAGCACGAATGCGGCGCGTTCCTGCTGCCGCGTCCGATCCACCTCGAGGAAGCAACGCCGATCAATCCCGAAGAGCTGCGACGCGTGATCACGCTGCTCAAGGCCACGTTCACGCATTTGATCATCGACCTCGCCAAGGCCTACAGCCCGCTCGAGCTGGCCGCGATGAGGGCCTCCGACGCGGTGCTCCTGGTCGCGCAGCTCGATCTGCCCGGCCTGCGTAACGTGGTCCGGCTGCTGCAGTTCTTCGACCGCCAGGAAGGGATCAGCGATAAGATCAGAGTGGTCGTCAATCGGCTGGGGCTCGAAGAGACGCAGATCAGTCTCACCAAGGCCGTCGAAACGATCGGCCGCGAAATCTTCTGGCAGATTCCCAACGAATACGCGGCCATGGTCGAATCGCGGAACAACGGCGTGCCGCTGATCACTCAGGCGCCCAAATCGAAACTGACAAAATCGATCCAGCAACTGGCGCTGAGCATCGACAAGAACGTGGGGGGCGACAGTCCCGACGAGCCCAAGAAGGGCAAGGGCCTGTTCCGCTTCCTGTCGAGCGGCTCGTCGAAGTAGTCGGGCGGTCACTCGAACGACAGGACCGTGCCGCTGCGGTGCGCTTCGGTCCCTTGCGACGTCGCGATGAGCAGGCGTCCGCCGTCGTCGATTCCCCGGCACAGCCCCTCGACGTCGCGCGTGCCGGCGCGCAGGCTGACGTGCTTGCCCGTCAGCACGCAGTAAGGCCGCCAGCGTTCGAAGACTCCGGGACCGTTGAGCGCCAGGGCGCGGAGCCACACGTCGAGGCGCTCCAGCAGCAAGATGAGCACCCCGGTGCGATCCAAACGTGCGCCGGCGACGTCGATCATCGAGACGGCCGTGCGCCGCAACTCCGCCGGCGCGGCAGCCAACGAGTTGTTGACGTTCAGTCCAATTCCTGCGATCAGGCGTGCCGAGCTGCTTTGCGGTGACTCCAGCAGAATGCCGCTGACTTTCTTGCCCGACAAGAAGACGTCGTTGGGCCACTTCAAGCCGACGACGGCCTGTGGCAACGATTGTTGGATCACTTCGCAAACCGCCAGGCCGGCGGCCAGCGCGACTTGCGGAAAGCTCTCGATCGGCAGCCCAACGCGCCGCGGCTCGAGCACGACCGAAAACGTGAGCGCTCCCGGCCCGGACCACCAGACGTTGCTCCCGCGCCCCCGACCGGCCGTTTGTCGCGCGGCCAGAATCAGGCAAGGGCAGGGAAGTGCCGCATCCGCAGCGCGCTCCGCCGCGCGGTCGTTGGTCGAGCCAATCTCGGAGTGCACTTCGAGCTCGCCGACCAGTCCGGCGGAACGGATCCGCTCGACGTCGGCGGATGTGAACTCCGCTGATGTGCAATCCAACGGGCACCTGCGTGGGAAGGAATCCGGTCGATGGCCCCCAGGGCAGGCTGTGCCTGCCGTCTTTATGGCGTCCGGACCAATCCGCGGCTCAAGACGCTCGCAAACGGCCGACAATGCCACCCGTTGAACAACCGGGACGGGCGCGAGCGGAGCGGCAGGCACAGCCTGCCCCACGCGCTAGTGTAGCGGGCGCGCAAGATTCCGACATGCCACCGGGGGCCCAACCGATCGCTTAAGCCGCCTCGGCGCCGGTGGCCTTGGTGAAGCCTGTGAGGTGCCGCTCGACCGCCATGTCGACGCACAACAGGCAACGATCGGCCTGAGTGCCGAACACGTTCTCCCCGTTGCCGGCGTGGTTGAGCGGATTGAAGAGATCGGCCGCGTGCCAATAGGCGGCGTAGCCCAGCTCCGTTAGTCGCTCGAGCAATCGCGCCTCGCGGGCCGCGTCGAGTTGGCTCGTAATGTGGACGATGGGCTTGGCCCGCTTGAGCAGCGAGACCGCCCCGTCGAGCACCGCGCATTCCATTCCCGGAGACGCAATCCGCAGCAGGTTGCAGCGGGGCAGGTTCATCCCGTCCAGCTCGATCACGGGTATCCGGTCGCCGTCGTTGCCGCCGACTTCGAGTCCGGAGAAGTCGATCGACCGTTCGTGGTCGACCCGCGACACGCAGATTTCGCCGCGACGATCACCCACGGCCGCGTTCCAGCAGTGGACGTTGGTGATGCTGTTGATCGCCATGTTGCCGCAAAGCGTCTGAAAGAGGAGCCGCCGCGGCTCGAAGGCCAGCACGCACCCGGCCGGCCCAACTTTCTTGGCGAAGAACAGCGTATGCGTGCCGATGTTGGCACCGACGTCGATGACGACCTGGCCTGCCGTCAGGATCTGGTCGAAGACGACGATTGCCCGTTCGCAATATTCGCCGTACAACTCCAACGATCGGCCGACACGCAGATCGTTCTTGTTATAAACGAGCGTGCCGTAACGCGTTTGCGTGACGAAGTTGTAGCGTTCCGGTGGTCGCACGAGTCCCTCCTTGGACGTCGATTTGAACGGTCGCGCGCGGCGCGTCAAAATGGCGGCGGATCGTAGTCAATCCCGAAAAAGACGGCAATTCGAGTTCCCGCCCCGTTCGGCGCGCTCGGCTCGTGTGCTGTCACTGCTGAAAACCCCACGCTAACGCGATGTTTTCGTCCCGCTTTTTCTGGACTGCCGCCCTCGGATACCTGCTGCTGGCAGCGGCCGCGGCCTGGTTCTTCGGCGGCCTGCCGCAACTGGGGGCCGACCCAGCCGCCAGTGTGCGCGACGGGGGGACCGCCGTCTGGGCGGCGGTGTTGATGGTCGCCACGCTGGGGCTCCTTTTAACGTGGGGCGTGCTGCACCGGGCCGCGGTCCGGCTGGCGGGTATCACCGAATCGGCTGCCGCCCGCGAGTTGGGGGAACCGCTCTGGTCCGCACCGCCGGCCTCCCGCGGAACGGCCCGCAATCTCGAGTCGGCCATCGACTCGATGAACCGCCAACTCGAAACGCGGATCGAAGAGCTGCAGCGCAAGAGCCGCCAACTGCAGGAAAGCACCGAGCGCTTGGAGACCGTGCTGGGCAGCATGGTCGAAGGGGTCGTCGCCGTCGACGAGAACCAGCGAATCCTGTTCGCCAACCGGGCCGCGCGCAACCTGCTCGACATGCAGGCCAGCACACCGGTCGGCCGTCCCCTCTTTGAAGTCATTCGACACGCGCGGATCAACGAAGTGATCCGCACCGTCCTCGCCGGCGGCGAAGCCACCAGCCTCGAGATCGACCTGCCCCGCAAGCACGCCGTCGTCGCCGTCCTCGCGTCACGGCTGCCGGGCAACCCGACCTCGGGCGTGGTGCTCGTCTTCCATAACGTCACCGAGCTGCGCCGCCTGGAAAATATCCGCCGCGAATTCGTCTCCAACGTGTCGCACGAACTGAAAACGCCCCTGACCGCGATCCAAGCCTACGCCGAAACGCTGCTCGACGGAGCCCTCGAGGAGCCCGAGCATCGCACGAAATTCGTCGAGCGGATCGGCGAACAAGCCAACCGGCTGCACGCGCTGATTCAGGACCTGTTACGGCTGGCGCAGATCGAATCAGGCGAAAACGTATTTGACGTCCGCGCGGTCGAGGTCTCGCCCGTCGTTCGCGAGTGCATCGACGCGCACCTGGCCGTCGCCGAATCCAAGTCGCAGCGTCTGGTGACCCAGGCCCCTGCCGCCGACGTCAACGTGATGGCCGACGAGGAAGGACTGCACACGATCCTCGGCAACCTGATCGACAACGCGGTGAAATACACGCAGGACGGCGGCACGATCAGCGTCCGTTGGCGGATCGACGACGGCATGGCGCAAATCGACGTACAAGACAACGGTCCAGGGATTGGGCCTGAACATCAGTCGCGAATTTTCGAGCGGTTCTACCGTGTCGACCGCGCCCGCTCCCGCGACGTTGGCGGCACGGGCCTCGGCCTCTCCATCGTCAAACACCTGGTTCAGGAATTCGACGGCACCATCGGCATCGCAAGCGAACCGGGGAGCGGAACGACGTTTACCGTCCGCCTGCCACTTTCAGCCTGAGATTCGTTCCCCTCGGTCCCAACCCCCGCTTCCTTTCGGTCCCCAAGCGGGAGTTCGGGACCGAGGAACGGGCATCGGCAGCGACTATCGGGGGCGTTGCGACTGGGTAAGGTGGAAGAGTTCTTTGACATAGAAGCCGGTGTCGGCCGTGGCCTCCATCCATTCGACCATCGCCACCAGGGAAACCATCACGAGCAGTCCGGCGACAACGCTGAAGAATCCAATCAGCCAAATCGGGACGACGGAGAGCGCTCCGCCGCCAAGCGGCGTGAAGGCCTGATAGGTCCCGCCGATGCACACAAGCACCACCAAAGCGATAAAGACGAAGTAGGCAATCCTGGCAAACGACCGAACGAGCCCGATGTAAATCCGCAGCGATCGATAGCTCTTATCAATTTCTTGCGCCGCATACGGGGTCGTCACATGTGGGGAAAACGAATGTGACAGAGCCGGGCGTGGTGAGGAGGGGGGCAGCGGCGGCGGCAGTTCGGTCTCCTCGAGCGTTAATGCCTCGTCCAAGCCGGGCGCGGGAACGAATTCTTCGTCCGGTTCGGAGAGCTTGTACGGCTCGGACTCTTCGCGAGGCGGCGCGTTGCGAGGAGCAGCCGTTTCCGTGGGAACTGGGGGAGCGGCAGCAGACGCCGCCGGCACGATGACACGAGAGCCGCAGCCCGAGCACTTGGCCTTCAGTCCGCTCGACTCGTCGCTTGCGCGCAGCGATTTTCCGCACTTCGGACACTCGAACCGAATCATCTTGCAGCCCTTTAGTTGGTGACACGTGTGCAGCCAACGTTATTGCAATCGGGACGGCGGCTCCTTTCAATATGCTGTTCCGGAAATCTTTGCGCAAAGCCGAGTTGCGCCGCACGCCAAGCCGACCGTCCGCGTCGATTTCAGCGGATACAGTGTTGCGTGGCGCGCGCACCTTCGTGGCAGTGCGGATGCGGGTGAGCTAGGATCCGGATCGATCTCGTCCGTGCGACGAGTTGAAATCCTGCCCCATGCTTCACGGAAACTTTACCCAACCCACCCGGAAACTTGACATGGTCCCGTTAGGGTCTGGGCGTATGAAGCAGAAGATCCTGCTCATCGAGGATGAGCGGACGATCGTCGAAGTCCTGACCTATAACTTGACCAAAGAGGGCTTCGAGGTTTTCGCCGCCTCCGACGGACGCGACGGACTCGCGCGCGCTCGCTCGATCCTGCCCGATCTTGTGATCCTCGACTTGATGCTGCCGGTGGTCGACGGGTTGCAGGTCTGCCGCGAGCTGCGCAGCGACCCGAAGACCCAGGGCATCCGCATCGTGATGCTCACGGCCAAGAGCGAAGAGGTCGACGAGATCGTCGGCTTCAACATGGGGGCCGACGACTACGTCACCAAGCCCTTCAAGCTCAAGCCATTGATTCACCGGATCAAAGCCCTGTTGCGGCGGACGCACGCGCCCGGGTCGGCCAATGAGCGAATTTCGGCTTCGGGGATCGAGATCGACCGCGTCAACCACCTGGTGAAAGTCGACGGCTCGGAAGTCGGCCTAACGCCGACGGAGTTCCGCATTCTCTGGGTGCTGGCCCGCCAACCGGGGCGCCCGTTCACGCGGAATGAACTCTTGGACAACTGCCGCGGCGAAGACGCCAACGCGCTCGCCCGCACGATCGACGTGCACATCCGCTCGTTGCGACAAAAGCTGCACAAGCGAGCCCAAAACGTTGAAACAGTCCGCGGCATCGGCTACCGCTTCCGCGGCGCGTGACCTACGAGACTTATTCTCGGGTGGCACTGGCGGCTTGTCCGCCAGTGGTGTTTCCAGAGGCAGCAAGAAGAGACTGGTGGACAAGCCGCCAGTGCCACCCGATGCGCCGAAATGCGCTGCGCCCGGCTAAACCACATTACGCGACCGCACTTCCAGATAGCGGTTGATCAAGGGCAGCGTCAGCTCGGACGGTTCGACGTCGAGCACGTTGATGCTGCCGCGGCGCAAGGTGTGGAGCGTTTCTTCGCGCTCGCGCAACAGCCGGTACGCGACGACTTGTCGAGCGGCGTCCAAGCGATTGCCAATCGGCGCCCGCGTTTGGGCGAAGAGCAGGGGCGTTTGCAGGGCCGCGAAGATCACGACATGCCGGGCCGCCAGATTCGAGATCGCCACGCGGGCCCGTTTGCTCGTTTCCTGGTCGGCGACGTCCGACAGAATGATGAGCACGGCCCGCTTCT
>Ga0210390_10001056_pt1 | contig 27561 bp, 20 predicted proteins | sample IncBWH11OmetaG_FD_161050 | JGI IMG/M metagenome (GOLD analysis project Ga0210390, IMG submission 161050) | Forest soil microbial communities from Barre Woods Harvard Forest LTER site, Petersham, Massachusetts, United States - Inc-BW-H-11-O ... | reverse complement strand
TGCGGGCGGGGTGGGGGGGTTGGCTTCTACGGCGTCGTCGTAGGCGGCGCGGAGTTTGGCTAGTTCGGCTTCGGGGTCGGTGAACCAGCTGGTGGACCACAGGCGGTGCACGCGCCAGCCGAGGCGCTCCAGGTGCTCCTTGCGGAGCCGGTCGCGGTCGCGGGCGCTGCCCGAGTCGCGGTAGGACGCGCCGTCGGCCTCGATCGCCAGGATCATCCGGGACGGGTCGTCGGGGTGGGCGGCGGCGAAGTCGACCCGGTAGCCGCCGACGCCGAACTGCGGGACGACCGTGATCCCGAGGTCGGCCAGCCGGGCGGCCACGTTTGATTCGAACGGGCCGGAGGTCGACGCGGCGCCGGAGGCGGCCACCGGGGTGCCGCCCGAGCCGGCGTATTCCAGGTACTCCGCGAGCATCCGGGCGCCCGGCTTGGTGAGGCGACCCGGGTCCACGTCATGGCTGGAGAACGAGCTGACCACGGTCAGGCGGCGCTTGGCGCGGGTCGCCGCGACGTTCAGCCGGCGCTCGCCGCCGTCGCGCAGCAGCGGGCCCCACTGGTAGCGCATCCGGCCGTCGGGGTGCTTGCCGTAGCCGACGGACAAGATGATCGCGTCCCGCTCGTCGCCCTGCACGCGCTCGAGGTTCTTGACGAAGAACGGCTCGGGCACGTCCTCGGCGAAGAACGACTCCACGTCGGGCGTGCGGGTGGGGGTGGAGCCCGGGTCGGAGTTGAGCGCGGCGCGCAGCGCCGCGTCCACGCGCTCGGCGTGCCGCATGCCCAGCGCGATCACCCCCAGCGACTCCCCCGGCCTGGTGCGCGCGTGCTCGAGGATCAGCCGGACGACCTCGGCGACCTCCGCCGAGACGGACGCGTCCTGGCCGGGTCTGGCGTCCTGCTGCACCACCACGTGACGCAGGCAGTCGTCGCGCGTCACGCCAGGGAACGTGGTCAGCGCGCCGCCGTAGATCCGGTCGTTGGAGAACGCGACGAGCCGCTCATCGCGACTGCGGTAGTGCCAGTTCAGCGGGCAGGTCGGCAGCAGCGGCCGCAGCGCGTCGAGCACCGACTCGAACCCCGCGCCGAACGACACCGTGCCCTCGTCAAGGTCGTCCTCGTCGCCGGGGTCGCCGGAGTCCGCCTGCCGGAAGAAGTTCGTCGGCGGCAGCTGCCGGTCATCGCCCGCGACCACGACCTGGTGCGCCCGGATCATCGAGCCGATCGCGTCCGCGGGCACGATCTGGCTGGCCTCGTCGAAGATAACCAGGTCGAACAGCCGGGTCAGGGGCAGCACCTGGCTGACCATCAGCGGGGACATCGCCCAGCACGGCTTCAGCGCGAACAGCACGTCGCCCGTCTGGTCGAGCAGCCGGCGCAGCGGCAGGTGCCCGCGGCGCAGCGCCGCCTGCTTGCGGATCACCCGCGCCTGGAGCGGGTGCTTGTCCACCGTCTCGCGCAGCTGGTGCGCCCATACGTTTCGTACCCGCGCCCGGTTCGCGGCCAGGTGCTCGGTGTCCCTGCGGCGGAACTCCTCGGCGATCTCGTCGAGGGCGGACCCGTATTCCGCGCCGTACTCGGGGTCGCTGACCCGGATCTGGTCCAGGATCGACCGGTACCACGCGTAGTCGAACGCGCTGGCGACCTGATCCGTCGACACCGATTCCGTGGCTACCTCGTCAAGGACGGGCGCCAGGCCGAGCGCGCCGAAACGGCGCGCGAGCTCGTGCAGGCGGGGCAGCCGCCACGGCGTCTCCTCGTCGGCGGCCAGCGCCGCCGACGCCGCCACCGGGTCCTCGTCGAGCCCGGACAGCGGCGCCATCGCGGACAGCGCCGACACCTGCCGGGACAGCTCCTGCCACGCCTGGACCAGGGCCGGATAGCCGGACGGCAGCCGCGGCTCGTCCGCGTCCGCGGCGGTACCGCCCGCGACGTCCGGCGAACGCAGCGCCTCCCACTCCGCGCGGGCCTGCTTGCGCAGCGCGCGCCGTTCGCGGAACCCGTGGCCGGGTGCGCCCGCGTCGGCGAGCAGGCCGAAGTAGGCAGCAAGCCGCGATCGTTCCGGATAAGTGCAGGGAACGCGCAGACCGGTTTCCCGACATGCGACGGCCAGCCTTGCATCTAGCTGCGGCAGCGTCCGGCCGGAGACAGTCACGGCGAGCTCCACCGCCTCGCGGGCCTGTTCACGGGTGCGCAGCGCGGCACCGAACCAGGGGGTGCTGCCCGGGCGCATCGCGAAGCCCCCGAGCCGGGTGAACTCGCGCAGGTCGTCGCGGATCTCGTCGGCGAGGTCCGGCGTGATCCGCTCGGGGGCGGCGAGGCGGGCGGTCACCCGGGCGCCCGTGGGCACCCCGAGCAGCGCCGACTGGACCTGGTACGGCGACAGGCCCCACGGCTCGTGCGACCGGTGCAGCGCGGCCGCGTGCCTGGTCAGCCGGCGCTGCCGGTCGGTCAGCCTGCGGTGCAGGGCCGTGGTGTCCGGCGCGGTGGCGTGCTCGGCGAGGTCGAGCGTGGCGCCGAGGTCGGCGGCGATCCGCTGCCGGTCGCGGGTGCCCTCGTGGATGTCGAGCACGACGTCGCCGAGGTTGACGCTGACCAGCCGGGACAGCACGGCGTCGATCGCGGCGCGTTTTTCGGCCACGAACAGCACCTTGCGGCCGCGGGCCACCATCGCGGCGACGAGGTTGGCGATCGTCTGGCTCTTGCCAGTGCCAGGCGGGCCGTGGATCACGAGACTGCGGCCGGCCACCACCGCGTCGATCGCGCTGCGCTGCGAGGAGTCGGCGTCGAGCACCGAGAAGTCGCCCTCGGGCGTGTCGGCGGTCGCGGGCACCGGCCCGGGGTCGGCGCCGACAACCTGCTGCGCCTCGGCGTCCCCGGCGATCGCCGCCACCAGGTCGCTGTCGGCGAGCAGGTCACCGGCGGCCTCCAGGTCGCGGACCATCGGCAGCTTGGCGTAGGTGAACGTGCCAATGACCTTGCGCCGCTCGATGGCGAAGCCAGGGATCTCGGCTTGCGTGGCGGCCTTGGCCAGCTGCCCGGCGATCCGGTCCGGGCTCGGCTTCTCCACCACCGCGCCGAACACGCTCGCCAACTTGTGCAGCAGCACCGGGTTGACCTCGACCTCGTCGTCCAGGGCCAGGTCGAAGTCGTCGTACCGGGCTCTGGTCGGGGTGATCGTCAGCGCTCTGAGCAGCACAGGCGCCGCGGGCTCGAGGAAAAGCTCGTCCCAGCGAGCCAGCCCGGTAGCGAGGTAGCCCGCCCTGATCCCGCGTTCCTCGGCGAGCTCACGCGACTTGCGGTAGATCGTCTGCATGCGCCTGATCGCGTCCGCGCGCGCGTCGGCATCGTGGAACAGCCGGGTAAGCCGGACCGCGCCGGTCTTCTCGAACCGCTCGACAACCTCCGGGTCGGCGTCGGCGAGATCGAGGGTCCCGGCGCGGCGGTCCTTGTAGTAGAGCAGGGTGTTACGCCCGCCGAGGTCGGTGAGCGCGTCGATCCACTGCCGCTGCGCCGCGAGGGTCAGCTCGAGACGGCGAGCGTCGTTCGGTTCGGTCACGGCGGTCCTCCACGCTCGCACCTGCTCCCCCTGCTGCCTAAGGAGAGGGCATTCGGCTACCCGGGCGGAAGGGGCATAAACCCGCCGAGTTGACACCGGATCTCTCGCGTCTTAAAGTGCTAGTCAACTAAGACACTAAGGCAGTGAATTGATGATCACCTTCCGGGTCGACGGACGGTCGGGCGTCCCGCCCTACCTGCAGATCGTCCAGCAGGTAAGGCAAGCGCTGCGGATGGGAGTGCTCGACGTGGGAGACCAGCTACCCACCGTGCGCGAGGTTGTCGCGGCCGTCGCGATCAACCCCAACACGGTGCTCAAGGCCTATCGGGACCTGGAACGCGAGGGCCTCGTCGAGGCGCGCGCCGGACAGGGCACCTTCGTCAAGCGGCGCCCGCCCGGCCCGCCGCCCGGCACCCATTCCCGGCTCGGCCACAGCCTGGAGCACTGGGTCAGGGAAGCCCGCGAGGCCGGGCTTGACGACGAGTCGATCGAGTCGCTGCTGCGGGTCACACTGCGGTCCGCTGAAACGGCTGTGGATTCACACCACTCTCCTGAGGAGGAGATCGCGTGAACACGTGCGCAATTGAGACTCAGGGGCTGTCGAAGCGGTACCACCGGGTCACCGCGCTCAGCGACTGCTCCATCAAGGTCCCCGAGGGCAGGATCAGCGCGCTCGTCGGGCCCAACGGAGCGGGCAAGACCACGCTGCTCCGGCTGCTCGCCGGGCTCGCCGCGCCGACCGGGGGATCTGCCCTGGTGCTCGGCGGCACCCCGCGCCAGGACCCGTCGTTCCTGTCCGAGGTCGGTTTCCTCGCCCAGGAGATCCCGCTGTACCGGCGGTTCAGCGCGCAGGACCACATCCATGTCGGCGCGCACATGAACCGGCGGTGGGACGCGGAGTCTGTGCGAACCAGGCTCACCGGCCTGAACATCCCGCTCGATCGGCCGGTAGGCAAGCTGTCCGGCGGCCAGCGGGCCCAGGTCGCGCTCGCGCTGACGCTGGCCAAGCAGCCACGGGTGCTGCTGCTCGACGAGCCGGTCGCGGCGCTTGACCCGCTCGCGCGGCGGCACTTCCTCGGCACGCTGACCGCGGCGGTGGCGGAAGGCGGCGGCGAGCTGACCGTCGTGCTGTCCTCGCACCTCATCACCGACCTGGAACGGGTCAGCGACCACATGATCTTGCTGTCGGCGTCCCGCGTGCAGCTATGCGGCGACACCGACGAGATGCTCGCCGAGCACAAGCTGCTGGTCGGGCCGCGCAAGGACACGGCGGCCCTGGAACGGATGCACAAGGTGGTGCACACAGTGAGCACGCCACGGCAGGCTCGGCTGCTCGTCCGGCTGAATGGCCCGGTCTTCGACCCGGCGTACGAGGCCGAGGACGTCAGCCTCGAAGACCTGGTGCTCGGGTATATGGGCGCCGACGCCCCGGCGGCGTACGCGCACCTCGCTGCGGTGGGAGAAGACCAATGAGCTTTCTTGTGTGGCGGCAGTACCGATCGCAGGCGGCGTTCGCCGCCTTGGTACTCGCCGTGTTCGGCGCGGTACTGATCATCACCGGGCTGAAGATGGCATCGCAGTGGCACACTATTCTTTCCGCGTGCACCGCGAGCGGCACGTGCGCTTCCCTGCACGAGGGTCAGACGTCGCTCGGCAGCGTGGTCGGACACGACTTCGCCATTCTCAGCATGCTGGGGCCAGCGGTGTTCGGGATGCTGGTGGGCGCCCCGCTGCTGGCACGGGAATACGAGGCCCGCACCATGGACTTCGCGTGGGCGCAGAGCGTCACCCGCACGCGCTGGCTGCTGGTGAAGGTCGGCTGGGTGCTGCTCGCCGCCGCCGTCTGGGGCGGCGTGCTCGCGGAACTGGTCACCTGGTGGTCCGGGCCGCGCAACGCCGCCTTCCAGAACTGGTTCCAGCCCAACTACTTCGACCAGCAGGGCATCGTCCCCATCGGGTATTCGGTATTCGCGACCGCGCTCGGCATCGCCGCCGGCGCGCTATTCCGGCGGACGCTGCCGGCGGTCGCCATCGTGGTCGGCGGGTTCATCGGGATGCGCGTGTGGCTCTCCCAGGATGTCCGGGCCCACTACATGACCCCCGTTACCACCTACTTCGGCGTGGCGGGCAACTTCAATCCGCCGGCGGGTTCCCTGCAGGTCGGGAGCGGCATGACCGGGCCGAACGGGCAGGTGCTCGCGCAGAACTTCAACAGCAACGTTGGCGTGTTCAACGGCGTGCCGATCAGCAGCCTGCCGCACGCGTGCCAGTCGCTGGCGAGCCAGGCCAGCATGAGCGCCCAGAACGCCGCGAATCGCTGCCTGGCGGCGGCTGGCTACCACAGCTACGCCAGCTACCAGCCCGCCAGCCGCTACTGGGCCTTCCAGGGCATCGAGACCGGCATCTACCTGGCGGTCGCTCTTTTGCTTGTCGCCGTCACGTTCTATGTCGTCCGGCACAGGGACGCGTGACCGGCGATGAGCGTGCTGGTCTGGCGGCTGTACCGCGCGCAGGCGGCCATCGCGGCTGTGCTGCTCACCGCGTTCGCCGCCGTGCTGGTCATCACCGGACTGTCGATGGCTTCGCAGTGGCACACCATGCTGCTGGGGTGCACCGCGAGCGGCACGTGCGGTGACCTCGGGGCCACTATGTCGCTTGGCGGCAGCGTCGCGGGGCACGATCTCGTCCTCTTGAGCCTGGCCGCGCCGGTACTGTTCGGGATGCTGGTGGGCGCGCCATTGCTGGCGCACGAATTCGAGGCCCGCACCACCGATTTCGCCTGGGCGCAGAGCGTCACCCGCAGGCGCTGGCTGCTGGTGAAGGTCGGCTGGACGCTGCTCGCCGCCGCCGTCTGGGGCGGGGTGATGGCCGCGCTCGTCACGTGGTGGTCCGGCCCTCGCAACGCCCTGCTCGAGAACGCGTTCCAGCCCAGCACGTTCGACATGCAGGGCATCGTCCCTATCGGCTACGCGGTGTTCGCGACCGCGCTGGGCATCGCCGCGGGCGCGCTGCTGCGGCGGACGTTGTCCGCGATCGCCATCACCCTCGGCGGCTTCATCGGGCTTCGGCTGCTGATCGCCAACGCGGTCCGGCCGCACTACCTGGGCACGGTCACCGCGTACTTCAGCCCGAAGCTGAGCACGTTCACGCCGCCGGCGTCGGCCTGGGTCGTCTCGCAGGGACTGGTCGGGAAGACCGGGTCGTCCGGGGTCCGCGGGTTCGCCACTTACCAGCCCGCCAGCCACTACTGGCCGTTCCAGGGCATCGAGACCGGCATCTACGTGGCCCTCGCCCTCGTACTGCTCGCTGTTACCTACGTTGTCGTCACCAGAAGGGACGCGTGACCGCGATGAGCTTTCTGGTCTGGCGGCTGTACCGCGCGCAGGCATTGATTGGCCTGGTGCTGCTCGCCGCCTTCTCCGCGCTGCTGCTCGCCACGGGGTTCTCGGTAGCTTCGCAATGGCATTCGGCGCTTGCCACGTGCACCACGAACGGCGGGTGCGGCAACCTGTCGAACACGCTTTTCCTTGGCAGCCACGCGGTCGGCTTTCTCATCATCATGACGCTCGGGGTGCCGGTCGTGATCGGCGTACTGTGCGGCGCGCCGCTGATCGCCCACGAGTTCGAGACGGGAACGCGGGACTTCGCCTGGATGCAGGGCATCACGCGGCGGCGCTGGCTGCTCGTCAAAGCGGGCTGGCTGCTGCTCGCGGCCGCGGTACTCGGCGGCGTCGTCTCCGGCCTTGTCACCTGGTGGTCAGGGCCGGACAACGCGTTGCAGGCCGACGCGTTCGGCCCCGGCCGGTTCGACATCATGGGCATCGTCCCCGTCGCCTACACGCTGTTCGCGATGGCGCTCGGCATCGCCGCGGGCTTGCTGCTGCGCCGGACGGTGCCCGCGATCGGGCTCACGCTGGCCGCGTACCTCGCGGTGCGACTGCTGATCGACCAGTGGGTGCGCCCGCACTACCTAGCCGCGGTCACGCACCTGTACGAGGTGACCCAGAACTGGGTGCCCAGCGGCGCCGTGTGGCAGCTCGGGGCGGGGGTTCTGGACCCGTCGGGCCGCATGCTGCCGATGCAGAACGGCGCGGACATCGGGCCGAACGTGTCGGTAAGCACGGTTCCGTCGGTGTGCGCCTCGGGGGCGTCCCAGGCGCAAAACAACCAGGTCGGCGTGCTCACGTGCATGCAGAAGCTCGGCTACCGCCAGTTCGTCACTTATCAGCCCGCGAATCGGTACTGGGCGTTCCAGGGCATCGAGTTCGGCATCTTCGTGGCGCTCGCGGCCGCCTTGCTTGCTGTCACCTACGTCGTGATCACCCGCCGGGACGCGTAACGCAGCGGGACGGGGGCGCGACGGGACGGGACGGGACTAGGCGGTGGCGGCCTTGGCTAGGAGCTGGAAGGAGCGGAGGCGGTCGGCGGGGTCGTGAGTCTGGGTTGTGATCATCAGCTCGTTGGCCTCGGTGCGTTTGAGCAGGTCCTCCAAGGCGGAGCGGACCGTGTCCGGCGCCCCGATGCACTGGGTGGCACGCCGGTCCGCGATGAACGCCTGCTCCAGGTCGCTGTAGGGGTAGGCGGCGGCCTCTTCCGGGCTGGGTATCTGGCCGGGGTGTCCCTGGCGCAGCCGCAGGAACGACAGCGCGGACGGGCCGGCCAGGTAACGGGCGCGCTCATCGGTGTCGGCGCAGATCACCGCGGCCGCGACCATCGCGTACGGCCGGTCGAGCGTCGCCGACGGCCGGAACGACTCGCGGTACAGGGCCAGCGCGGGGAGCGTGTTGGCGGGCATGAAGTGGTGCGCGAAGGCGAACGGCAGGCCGAGCACCCCGGCCACCTGTGCGCTGTAGCCGCTCGACCCGAGCAGCCACATCTCCGGGCCGTCGCCCTCGCCGGGCACCGCGCGGACCGTCGCGTACCGGTGACCGGCCGGCCACTGGCCGCTGAAGAAGCCGAGCAGGTCAGTGAGCTGACGCGGGAACTCGTCGGGGCCGCCGTGCCGCAGCGCGGCCGCGGTGGCCTGGTCGGTGCCCGGCGCGCGGCCGAGGCCGAGGTCGATGCGGCCCGGGTGGAGCGCTTCCAGCATGCCGAACTGTTCGGCCACCACCAGGGACGTGTGGTTCGGCAGCATAACGCCGCCTGACCCCACCCTGATCCGCTCCGTCGCCTCGGCGATGTGCGCGATCAGCACCGGCGGCGACGAACTGGCGATGCCCGGCATGCCGTGATGCTCGGCCACCCAGAACCGGGTGAAGCCGAGCCGCTCGGTCTCCCGGGCGAGCTCGATCGTCGCGCGAAGCGCCGGGCCCGCGGTGCCGCCGACCGGGATCGGCGCCAGGTCGAGCACGGAAAGCGGGACACCCGCGAGGTTCAGGGAAGCGTTTGTACTGGCCACGCAACGCGACAACACCGGCGGCCCTAGAGATCTTCCGCGACAGAGTCCGGTGGCCGAGGGCAATTGTCCTCGCGAACATATCGGCGGGCCCCGGCCAGTCATTAATTGTCATCGACAGTTCGTCCTTGCGTAACGGTGTCGTGGCGGAATCCCAACACCACATCGGCGAACTTGATGGCATGAGGATCGCGATCATTACGGAGTCGTTCCCGCCCGATGTCAACGGCGTCGCACACTGCGTAGTGCGGGTGGCGGAGAACCTCGTCCGCAAGGGCCACCAGCCTCTCGTCATCGCCCCAGAGTCGGCGCGCGCCGCATCCCGGGCGGATGCACACTTCCCCTACCCGGTGGAGCGGGTCCCTTCGGTCCCGCTGCCCGGATACCCGACCTTCAGGATCGGCCTGCCCACGCCCAAGACCCGCCGCGCCATTGCCAGGCACCGCACCGAGGTGGTGCACCTGGCCAGCCCAGTGGCGCTCGGCGCGTGGGGCAGCCGCGTGGCCAAGGCGATGAACCTGCCGACGGTCGCCGTCTACCAGACCGACCTTCCCAACTACGCACGCGCCTACCGGCTAGGCGCGTTCACAGAAACGTTCGCGTGGCGCTGGCTGCGCGACATCCACAACGCGGCCGGCCGGACCCTCGCCCCGTCCAGCGTGACGGCGGCGGACCTGGTCGAGCACGGCATGGAACGAGTGTGGCTGTGGGGGCGAGGCGTGGACACCGAGCGGTTCGCCCCGGCCCGTCGCGACGAACGGCTGCGCGCCGACCTAGCGCCCGGCGGCGAGGTGATCGTCGGCTACGTGGGCAGGCTCGCGGCCGAGAAGCGCGTCGACCTGCTCGCCTCGGTGGCCGGCCTGCCCGGTGTGCGGCTCGTTATCACCGGCGGGGGCCCGATGGACGAGGAACTGCGGCAGGCCCTGCCGTCGGCGGTCTTTCTCGGCACGCGGCACGGCGAGGACCTGGCGAGGATCTACGCCAGCCTGGATGTCTTCGTGCACACCGGGCCATTCGAGACATTCGGCCAGACGATTCAGGAGGCCGCGGCGAGCGGCCTGCCGGTGATCGCGCCCGCCGCCGGCGGCCCGCTCGACCTGGTGGCCGAGGGCGTGACCGGCTACCTGGTCCCGCCGGGCGACGGGGCCCCGCTCGCGGCGGCGGTCGGCAAGGTCGTGGCGGACCCCGGGCTGCGGTCGGCGATGGGCGAAGCGGCCAGGCGCCGGGTGCTCACCAGGTCGTGGCCCGTGCTCGTCGACGAGCTCGTCGACCACTACGCCGCAGTCCTCGGCGCCGAAGCCACCTCGACCAGGATCGCCGCATGAGCGGGCCAGGCAAGGCGCTTCGGATCGTTCGGCTGGCCAACTATGTCGGCCCGAGCTCCGGGGGGATGCGAACCGCGCTGCGGGAGCTTGGCGCCGGGTACCTCGCAACCGGGCACGAGCCGGTGCTCGTCATACCGGGCCGGCGCCGCGGCGACGAGCAGACCGCGCAGGGCCGGGTGATCACCCGGTACGGGCCGATCGTGCCCTTTACCGGCGGCTACCGCGCCCTGCTGTCCCGGCGGCGGATCGCGGCGCTGCTCGCCGAGCTGCGGCCGGACCGGCTCGAGGTGTCCGACCGGACCACGCTGCGCTGGACCGGCCGGTGGGCTCGCGAGCACGGGGTCCCCGCGGTGATGGTCTCGCACGAGAGCCTGACCGGCCTGTTCAGCCTGCCCGCCGATGTCTCTGGCATGTCCCGGTGGCGCAGCCGGCTGCTCAGCAACACGGCCACCGCGCTGGCCGACGCGCTCAACCGCCGCAGCGTCCGCGACTACCAGCGGATCGTGTGCACCACCCGCTGGGCCGCGGCCGAGTTCGAGCAGATCGGCGCGCCCAACCTGACCCGCCTCCCGCTGGGCGTGGACCTGGATCTGTTCAGCCCGGAGCGGTACAGCGACACGGCAAGGGACGGCTACGCCGCACCGGGGCAGACGCTGCTGGTGCACTGCGGGCGGCTGTCGGTGGAAAAGAAACCGCACCGCTCGGTCGCCGCGCTCGCCGGGCTGCGGGCCGCGGGCGTGGACGCCGTGCTCGTGATCGCCGGGGATGGGCCGTTGCGCCCCGGGCTCGAGCACTCGGCACGGCGCCGGTCGCTGCCGGTCCACTTCGCCGGCTTCGTCACCGATCCCAAGCAGCTTGCCACGCTGCTCGCCAGCGCCGATGTGGTCATCGCGCCCGGACCGGTGGAGACGTTCGGGCTGGCCGCCCTCGAGGCCCTCGCCTGCGGGACGCCGGTAGTGGTGAGCGCGGACAGCGCGCTGCCCGAGGTGATCGGACCCGCCGGGGTCGCCGTGCGTGGCGAGGCCTTCGCAGAAGGCGTCCGCGCGGTGCTCGGGACAGACACCTCGGCCAGGCGCGCGGCGGCGCGGGCGCGCGCGGAGGAGTTCGGCTGGCCCGCCTCCGTCGCCGCCTTCCTGGCCGTTCACGAAGAGCTGTCTAGTCCGGGGGGACGCCCCCCCAAACCCCCCGCACCCACACACATCTTCTCGGGCAGGTAAAAGCATGACACGGATTGTGACTCTCGGTGACTCGATCAGCATCGGCATGGGCGACCCCGCGCCCGGCGGCGGCTGGCGCGGCTTCGCGCACCACCTTGCCTCCGGGATGCCCGACCCGGAACTGTACAACCTCGCGCAGATAGGCGCGCAGGCCAAGCATGTGGAGCGCGACCAGCTTCCGGTGGCGCTCGACCTGCGGCCGGATATCGCCACCCTCGTCGTCGGCATCAACGACACGCTGCGGGCCGGCTTCGACCCGGTCCGGACCGGGCAGTCTGCCGCCAGGACGGTGGCGGCGCTGCGGGCCAGCGGCGCGACCGTGCTGACCATGCGTGTGCCGGATCCCGCCAGGATGTTCGGGCTGCCGGACGGGCTCGCCAGGCCGCTGTCGCGGCGAATGCGCGCCGTGAACGCGGAACTTGACAACGTGGCGGCCCATTTCGGCACGCTGCACTGGGACGCGGCGGGCGACCCGGAGACCTACGACCGCCGCAACTGGTCGGTTGACCGTTTGCACCCCAACGAGCGCGGCCACCGCCTGATCGCCTGCCGGTTCTGGGACTGCCTGGCCGCGTCGGGGCACGAGCTTGCCACCAGGCCTGATGCGGAGCCGACTAGCCCGCCGCCCACTCGCCGCGACGACGCGTTCTGGATGGCCACCAAGGGCACCAAGTGGTTCCTGCGCCGCTCTATCGACCTCATCCCCTACCTGTTTTTCATGGCGGCGCGGGAGTGGCTCGCCCCGCCCAAGGAATGGATGCCAGCGGCCGAGCCCGAGTGGCTGCTCGCGCTGGGCGGCGCGGCAGAGGCCGAGGCGATAGCCGAGTTAGACTAGCCCGGCGGTTAGCCAAGAAGTCTTTGCAAAGAAGTCTTTGCAAAGAGACCTTTGCAAAGGTATCTTTGCGGTCATGGACGATGTTGAGGGACGGCCGGCTGACGAGCACGCGCGGTCGATTACCCGGCTGGCCGACGCGAGGGCGCTGCGGGCGTACGCCCATCCGGTCCGGATGGCGCTCATCGGGCTGCTGCGCAGCGAGGGTCAGAAGACCGCCACCCAGGCGGCGGAACTGCTCGGCGAATCATCCGGCACGTGCTCGTTCCACCTGCGCCAGCTCGCCAAGTACGGCCTGGTCGAAGAGGCCGAAGGCGGCACCGGGCGGGACAAGCCGTGGCGGGCGACCGCGCAGCGCACTCGTTTTCCTTCGAGCTCCGACGATCCGGAGGTCGCGGCCGCGGGCGGCCAGGTCAACGCCGTGTTCGCGGAGCAGTACGTCGCCCGCCTCATGCGCTGGCTTGACCGCAGGCCGCAGGAGCCCGTGTCGTGGCGGGAGGCCGCCGTGTTCGGCGACCGGATCCTCTACGTCACCGCCGACGAGCTCGCCGAGCTGGGCGCGCGGATAGACACGCTGCTGGACGGGTACCTGGACCGGCTGGTCAAGCCGGAGCTGCGGCCAGAGGGCGCCCGCCGGGTCACGTACCTGCATTCGGCCTTCCCCGACGAGCCGAGGATTCCGTGAGCCCCGCCCCCGGGGCCGCCACCGCGGCCGCGCGCGACCGGCGGCCGAGGGCGTTGCGGGTTACCGTGCCGCCGCTGCTGCGCGACATGGTGTTCCGGCGATACTGGGGCGCGTCGACCATCTCGCTGTTCGGCGACCAGGTCTCGTCCATCGCGGTGCCGCTCGCGGCGGTGCTCGCGCTGCACGCGAACGCCGCGGCGATGGGGCTGCTGACGGCGCTGGAGTGGCTGCCGAGCCTGCTGTTCGGGATGCACGCGGGCGCTTGGGCGGACCGCCGCGGCAAGCGGCGGCAGACAATGATCGCCGCCGACCTCGGCCGGGCGGCGCTGATGGCCACGATCCCGGTCTGCTACGCGCTGCACGTGCTGACGCTGGCGCTGATGTTCGCCGTGACGTTCGCCGCGGGCACCTTGTCGATCCTGTTCAACGTGTCGGACAGCACGCTGTTCGTGTCGATCGTCGCCCCGGATGACTACGTCGACGGGCAATCGCTGCTCAACGGCAGCCGGGCGCTGTCCTACGTGGCCGGACCGTCCGCGGGCGGGTTGCTCGCCCAGGCCCTCACCGCCCCGTTCGCGATCGCGGCCGACGCTTTGTCCTTCCTCGGCTCGGCGTTCTTCCTCGGCCGGATCCGCCCGGCCGAGCCGCCGGCCGACCGCACGCCAGGCAGCGTCACCATCGGCCTGCGGTTCATCGCCCGCTCCCCCATCGTCCGTGCGTCGCTGGTCGCGGTGGCGATCGTCAACCTGTTCGACCTGATGTTCCTGGCGCTGTTCATGCTGTACGCGGTGCGAGAGCTGCACGTACGGCCCGGCGTGCTCGGCCTGGTCCTGGGGGCAGGCGCCATAGGCGGGGTGCTCGGGTCGGTGCTCACCAAGCGGATCGCGGCGCGCGTCGGTGTCGGGAAAGCCTACGTGGCGGGGTGCCTGGTGTTCACCGCGCCGCTGGCCCTGGTGCCGCTCGCGCCCGTCCACGGCGGCGCGCTCGTCCTCGTGATGCTATTCGCCGCGGAATTCCTGAGCGGCTTCGGCGTAATGCTGCTGGATATCAGCATCGGCGCGATTTTCGCGGTCGTCATTCCCGACACGATGCGGGCCCGCGTCAGCGGTGCCTTCCAAGCGATCAATTATGGCACCCGCCCCGTCGGGGCACTGCTCGGCGGGCTGCTCGGCACGACACTGGGCCTGCGGCCGGCCCTGTGGATCGCCGTGGCGGGCGCCGTGACCGGCGCCCTGCTGCTGCTGCCGTCACCGCTGCCAGGCTTCCGGATGCCCGACACGGCAGCCGACACCGCGAGCTGAAAAGCGCCCGGAGGCGCGCGGGAAAACAGAGAGCGGGCCGCCGACTGATGACCGGAAAGCGATGAACACATACGATTTCATCGCAATGAATACAGCGGCCGAGCGGCACCGTGGTCTGATTCCGCCGTTGCTGCGGGACGGGGTGTTCCGGCGCTACTGGGGCGCCTCGACGGTGTCGGTGTTCGGCGACCAGATCTCGTCGGTCGCGGTGCCGCTGACCGCCGTCCTCGTGCTGCACGCGGGCCCGCTCGCGATGGGCTACCTGACCGCGGCGCAATGGCTGCCTAGCCTGCTTTTCGCGCTGCCCGCCGGGGCGTGGGCGGACCGGCGCGGCCAGCGCAGGCACACGATGATCGTCGCCGACGTCGGCCGGGCGGTGGTCCTTTCAACCATTCCCGTGTGCTACGCGCTGCACGTCCTGACGCTGGCCCAGATGTACCTAGCAACGTTCACGGCGGGCACGCTGTCGGTGCTGTTCGCCGTGTCCGACGGGACGCTGTTCGTGTCGATCGTGCCGCCCGAGCGCTACGTGGACGGGCAGTCGCTGATCTACGGCAGCCGGTCGCTGTCGTTCATGGGCGGCCCGTCCGTCGGCGGCCTGCTCGTCGAGGCGCTGACCGCGCCGTACGCGATCGTCGCCGACGCGCTGTCGTTCCTCGGCTCGGCCTTCCAGCTCGCCTCGATCCACCCGGCGGAACCGCCGTCATCAGAAGGCGAGGGCGGGATGACCGCGGGGCTGCGGTTCATCGCGCGTTCGCCGATCGTCCGCGCGTCGCTAACCGGCGTCGCGGTGGTCAACTTCTTCTACCTCATGTTCAACGCCCTGTTCATGCTGTACGCGGTGCGTCAGTTGCGCGTCCGGCCCGGTGTGGTCGGCGTGGTCCTCGGCGCGGGCGCCGTCGGCGGAATGCTGGCCTCGGTGCTGTGCAAACGGCTCACGTCGCGGTTCGGCGCGGGCCTCGTCTATGTGGCGGGCTGCCTCGCGTTCACCGCGCCGCTCGCGCTCGTCCCGTTCGCGTCGCGAGCGCACGGCGCGGCCGTGCTGGCGATGCTGATCGCCGCCATGTTCGGCAGCGGCTTCGGGGTCATGCTCCTCGACATCAGCATCGGCGCGATCTTCGCCGTGGTGATCCCCGACACGATGCGGTCCCGGGTATCCGGAGCCTTTCAGGCGATCAACTTCGGCGCCAGGCCGCCAGGCGCGCTGCTCGGCGGACTGCTCGGCAGCATGCTTGGCCTGCGGCAGACACTGTGGATCGCGGTCGCCGGCGGGGTATTCGGCGCGCTGCTGCTGCTGCCGTCACCGCTGCTACGGTTCCGGCTGCCCGCCTGATTCGTCCAGAATAGGCGGATGCGAACGATCGCCCTCGAAGAGCACTTCTGGACACCGGATCTCGCCGCGCCGCCCGGCACCGGGATCCTCGCGCGCGCCAACGGGCGGGAGATTGACCTGGCGCTTCGCGACCTAGACAAGGGGCGGCTGGCCGGCATGGACGCCGCGGGAATCGACGTGCAGGTGATCTCGCACGTGCAGCCCGCCGCGCAGGGTCTGCCCGGCGCGGAGGGGCTCGCGGCCGCCCGGCGGGCCAACGACTACCTCGCGGCCGCGGTGGTGCGGCACCCGGACCGGTTCGCCGGTTTCGCGACGCTGCCGACCGCCTCCCCGGCCGCCGCGGCCGCCGAACTCGAGCGCGCGGTCGGCGACCTGGGCTTCGCCGGCGGGCTGATCAACAGCACACTGGGCACCGACGGCGCGTTCCTCGACGACCCGCGGTTCGAGGTGCTGCTTGACCGGTTCGAAACGCTCGACGTGCCGCTGTACCTGCACCCGGCGCCTGCGCCCGCGGCCGTCCGCGAGGTCCTTTTCGGCGGGCTGCCGTCAGCCGTCGGCGGGGCGCTGGCCACCAACGCGTGGGGCTGGCACGCGGAGGCCGGGCTGCACGCGCTGCGCATGGTCGTCTCCGGCGTGTTCGACCGGCACCCCCGGCTGCGCCTGATCATCGGCCACGCCGGCGAGATGATCCCGTTCATGCTGGCGCGCGTCGACCAGGTGCTGCCGCCCTCGGTGACCGGCCTTTCCGCGCCGCCGTCCGCCTACTTCCTGCGGCACGTGTGGGTGACGACCAGCGGGATGTTCAGCCTGCCACCGGTGCTGTGCGCCATCGCGGTGCTGGGGGTGGACCGGGTGCTATTCAGCGTGGACCACCCGTTCGGAGCGAACACGGACGGCCGGGCCATGCTCGACGCCCTGCCACTGAGCCGGCCCGACAAAACCAAGATCGCCGGCCTCAACGCTGAACAGTTGCTCCGGCTGTCGTGAGTGGGTCAGAACCGTGACCTGCGCAACTCTTGACGTAAACCTATAAATCTAGATTTTATAGCCCCCTACGCATACGGTGTCCTATCACGAAGGCTGGGGGGAGAACCTCATGCAAGAAGCCACGCCGCAAGTGGCTGCATCCGACGATGACGCCAGGCTGGAGAGCCTCGGCTACCGTCCGCAGCTGAACAGGGTGCTCGGGCTGTTCGCCAACTTCTCCGTCGCGTTCACGTACCTGTCGCCGATGGTTGGCATCTACTCGCTGTTCGTGCTCGGCCTCGGCACGGGCGGGCCCGGCTACGTGTGGCTCACCTGGCTCCCGGTGGCGGGCATGCTGCTTGTCGCCCTCGTCTTCGGCGAACTCGCCAGCCACTACCCCATCGCCGGCGCGCTGTACCAGTACAGCAAGTACAACGTGGGCCGCAGGTACGGCTGGTTCGTCGGCTGGTTCTACGGCATCGCGCTGCTGGTCACGGTCGCGTCGGTGGACACCGGCGTGGTCGCCTACGCCTGCGCCCTGCTGCGGAACTGGTTCGGCTGGAACCTCAACCCGACCAGCCATGTGGTGATCCTCGTGATCACGCTGGTGCTGCTCGCCATCCAGTCGACGCTGAACAGCATCGGCGCCAGGGTCATGGGCCGGGTCGCTCAGTTCGGCGTGTACGTCGAGATCGTCGGCACCGTAGGCATCGCGATCATCCTCGCGATCCACGGGTTCCACCACGGCCTCGGGTACTTGTTCACCACCCAGGGCGTGCAGCACGCGGCGACCAACCCGCTCGGCCTGAACTTCAACGGCAGCTACCTCGGCGCGTTGGTGATCGCGGTGCTCGCCCCTGTTTACATCTTCTACGGCTTCGAGTCCGCCGGCGACATCTCCGAGGAGACTAAGGACGCGGGCCGCCAGGTGCCGCGCGCCATGCGGTACGCGCTGATCTGGGGCGGCCTCGCGTCGTTCATCCTCACCGCGGCGCTGATCCTCGCGATCCCGTCCACCAAGGGCGGGTTCACGAGCAGCGCGAGCCTGACCGGCGGCGTGCCCTACATCCTCGGCCAGCTTCCCAGCGGCCTGCAGGACTTCCTGCTGCTGCTGATCATCTTCGCGTTCTTCTCCTGCGGCACGTCCGTCCAGGGCGCGGGCAGCCGGCTCGCCTTCTCCTACGCCCGCGACGGCGCGCTGCCCGGCTCCGGCTGGATCTCCCGGGTGAGCCCGAGGTTCAAGACCCCGGTCAACGCGCTGCTCGGCGGCGCGCTGGTGACCGTGCTGTTCGTGCTGCTCGAGTTCGCCTCGCCCTCGCACAACGTGAAGATCTTGTTCATCACCTATCCGGCGAACACGAACGTGCTGGTCTCGCTGATCTCGTTCGGCGTCAGCGGCATCTACCTGTCGTTCCTTCTGACGGTGATCGGCGCGATGGTGGCGCGGGCGAAGGGCTGGATCCCCGCAGGCAAGTTCAAGCTCGGCAAGTGGGCCTGGCCGGTGCTGATCGTCGCCGCGCTGTACCTGCTCGTCATGCTGATCAACGTCATCCTGCCTACCGGGCTGAGCAGCCCGCGCGGCTACTTCAACCTGGACTGGATCACGCTGCTCGTCATGTTCGTGGTCGCCGTGGTCGGAGTGATCCTGTTCCTGCTCGCGCATCGCGGCAAAGCACTCGCCGCGCACCTGCGCGACGACGAGGAGACTCCGGCCGCCCTCACCCACCACAAGCAATAAAGACAGAGTCATCCAGAACGGAGGGGGCCGTCTCTCCCCCGGCAGCCGCTGAGGGTGGACCCCGGGCGCGAAATCGCCCGGGGTCCACCCTCAGTACAGCACCGGCGCTTGTCGTTGGGGACGTTAAGGTCTGGGGTCTCCGGGCGGGTTGTGCTGGCGGGTCGGGCGGGTAGCCGCTTGGCGCCGTCCCCGGGTGGCGGCGATGCCCTTGGTCGGTGGTGCGGCGCACCCTCAAGAGACCCTTCCCCTTTACCTTCTATAACTGCCGCTGCAGTATTTGGCATCGGGCCCCCGCGAAGCGGGGTGCCGGGGGTGGGGCTAGAGGTGGTTTTGTGCCTTTTGGCCGTTCTGATGGCGAAGCTGAAGATCATGAGGAAACCTTCAGCGAACCGGTAGCGCCGACTGATAATCCCTTCGGGCTCTGCCAAGGTTGGCGGCCGATCCTCATGGTGTAACAGCCGAGAAGCCGCAACAGAACTCGGGGTGTCAGGACCAATGAGCGAGCCATTCGCACAGTACCCGTACGGAAACTATCCAGTGCCAGAACCGCCGCACCGGCGACGGCGCGCCCGGCACGCCCTCGGATTGACCGCGACGGCGGTCCTCGCCCTGGCCGTTGGCGCTGGCACCGGCGTCGCCCTGTCACACGGCAGCTCGCCATCCGGGAACGCGGCCGCGGCGTCGAAGACCGAGCTGAGCACCTCCCAGATCGCCAGCCGGGTCGACCCTGGCCTGGTCGACGTGACCTCGACCCTCGGCTACCAGCAGGCCACCGCCATGGGCACCGGCATCGTCTTGACGTCCAACGGCGAGGTGCTGACCAACAACCACGTGATCAACGGGGCCACGTCGGTGAGCGTCACCGACATCGGGAACGGCAAGACGTACAAGGCGACCGTGGTCGGTTATGACGAGAGCCGGGACATCGCCGTGCTGCAGCTGTCCGGCGCTTCCGGGCTGACGACGGCGACGACCGGCGACTCGAATACCGTTCAGGTCGGCGACAGCGTCGTGGCGCTTGGCAACGCCGGCGGGGTCGGCGGCACGCCATCGGTCGCGCCCGGCTCGGTGACCGCACTGGATCAGTCGATCACCGCATCCGATGAGAGCTCGGGGTCGTCGGAGCAGCTCAGCGGGCTGATCGAGACTAACGCGAACATCCAGGCCGGTGACTCGGGCGGCCCCCTGGTCAACAGTCACGGCCAGGTGATCGCCATGGACACGGCGGCCTCGACCAACTACCAGTTCAGCAATCCGACCGGCGGTGACGGCAACGGGAACGGGTTCGGGTTCGGGTTCGGCGGCAACGGGTCGTCGGGCAACGGTTCCTCGGGCAACGGCTCTTCAGGCACCGGGTCGTCGGACAACGGGCAGAGCGAGACCCAGGGCTTCGCCATCCCGATCGACACCGCGCTGTCCATCGCGAAGCAGATCGACGCGGGGCAGGCCTCCTCGGCCGTGCACATCGGCGAGACCGCCTTCCTCGGCCTGTCGATCGCGAGCTCCTCGGACCAGTCCTCCGGGGTGCTGCTCGCGGGCACGGTGCAGGGCACGCCGGCCGCCAGCGCCGGGCTGACCCAGGATGACACGGTCACCTCGCTCAACGGCCAGGCGGTCAACTCGGGCACCGACGTCGAGCACATCCTCATCGGTTTCCACCCGGGCCAGAAGATCAGCATCGGCTGGATCGACGCCTCCGGCCAGTCGCACACCACCACGGTGACGCTGGCGAGCGGCCCGGCCGCCTAAAGCCCGCCGCGCACGGGGTGAATGGCCCGTTCAGCTGGTAATCGCAAGCTGAACGGGCCATTCATCTGCCTGGGGACCTGGCTGGAGGGCTGGCTGGGGGCTGGCTGGAGGATCTGGCTGGGGGATCTGGCTGGGGGCGGTATGCGATGATCGTGGCACGGGTCGACGAGGTCCCGGTCAAGGAACTCGACGACCTGTGGAAGGCGCGGATGGGCTCGGTTGCTTCTGTTCACATTTATCCGCTGAAGGGCTGCCGGGCGATCGACCTCGGCGAGTCCTTGGTCGAGCCGTGGGGACTCGCCGGCGACCGCCGCTGGCTGCTCGTCGACTCGGACTACCGGTTCTTCAGCCAACGCGAGCACGCGTCGATGGCGCGCCTTGTGGTCACGTACGGCCCGGGTGACGGCATCACCGTGATCTCGGACGGCTTCGCGCCGCTGTGGGTCGCCACGCCGGGCCCGGCCGCGGAGATGCTCAAGGTGTCCGTCTGGCGATCCACCGTGCTGGCGGCCGCCGCCGGGCCGTCGGCTGACGCCTGGTTCTCCGCGTACCTGGGCGAGCCCGCCCGGCTTGTGTACCTGGACGACCCGACGCGGCGTGCGGTCGACCCGGAATTCGGCGAGACCGGCGACGTGGTGAACTTCGCCGACGGGTACCCGCTGCTCGCCACGAACACCGGCTCGCTTGACCAGCTCGGGGACTGGCTGGAGGCCGCCGGGGAACGGCGGGTGCCGATGAACCGGTTCCGGCCCAACGTGGTCCTCACGGGTTTGGTGCCGTGGGCGGAAGACGGCTGGCGTCGCATCCGGATCGGCTCGGTGTCCTTCCGTGTCGCCAAGCCCTGCGGCCGGTGCATCGTCACCACGACCGACCAGGTCACCGGTCAGCGCGGCACGCAACCGCTGAAGATGCTCGGCGCCCGCCGCAGGTTCGGCCAGTCGCTGGTCTTCGGGCAGAACCTCATCCCCGACTCCCCCGGGCGTATCCGGGTCGGCGACCCCGTGGAGATCACCGAGCGGATACATTCCTGAAATGCGCTGGGCGACCCGCTTTATTTCGGAGAAACATTACCGGGCAAAGACTTAACACACGGTCCCTTGCTGTCCCGCTAATGCACTGGTGACAATCTATTACGGGAGCGATGCTGCCCCCAGATTGCCCCCTCGGAGAAAGGGACCGGCAGATGGCCGTCGCTCAACTAAAGGCTGCGCAGGCTAAGTCTAGCCTGCGGACAGGCACGCTCGGGTTCCCGGCCATGCTCGGTCAGGGAATAGCTCTTATCTCACCAACGATGACCGCCGTGCTCATCATTCCGCTAGCGTTTTCCAACGCGGGTGAGGGCACCTGGCTGGCGTATCTATTCGGCACGGTGATGCTGCTTTTCGTCGTCCTTTGCCTCAACCAGTTCGCCAAGCGCTCCGCCGCGCCAGGCGCGATGTACACCTACACGGCACGCGGCCTTGGCCCGGCTACAGGCGTGCTCTCCGGGTGGGCGCTGCTGTGGTGTTACCTGTTCATCGGGACGGCGGGGCTGACCGGGTTCGCCATCTTCTTCCAGCAGTTTCTCGATGCCCTCGGGGCGCACACGACCGTGCCGCCTGACGTATTCTTCGCGTTCAGCGCCGCAACGTGCTGGTACATCGCCTACAAGGACATCCGTATCTCGACGCTTGTCACACTGGCACTCGAGGCGATCTCCGTCACTCTCATTCTGGCGCTTGCCGCAGTCGTGCTGTTCTCGCACGGCATCCACATCGACACCGCGCAACTGCAGCTCAAAGGCGTCGGCATACACGGGATGAGCCTCGCGGTCGTCGCGTGCATCTTCAGCCTGGTTGGCTTCGAAAGCCCCACGGCGCTCGGCAGCGAGGCGAAGAACCCGCTCAGGACCGTGCCGCGCGCGGTCATCTGGTCGCTGCTCCTGACAGGCCTTTTCATGGTGGTCATGGGCTACGTCGAGGTGTACGGCACTCGGCATTACGGCACGCCGCTCAGCTCGATTACCGCGCCGCTTAGCACCCTTTCGCAGATTTACAATGTGACGTTCTTCAAGGCCCCGATCTCGCTCGGCGCGATGATCAGTTTCTTTTCTCTTTCGCTGTCCTGCCTGAACGCGGGCGCGCGACTGCTCTACCCGATGGGCGAGCACATGGTATTCCCCAGTCATGTCGGCAAGGTGCATCCCAAGAACGGCACGCCGCACGTCGCGATCACCGTCTACATCGCCATCATGTTTCTGATTCCGACGATTCTCGAGCTTGTCACCAACCCGGTCACGACATTCGGCGACGCGGGCACGCTCGCGGCGTTCGGCTTCCTGCTCGCGTACTTCCTCATCACGATCGCGGCGCCCGTTTACCTGCGGCGCCGGGGCGAGATACGAGCCCGAAACGTGGTGATCGCGGTGATCGCCTGCCTGTGCCTGCTGGTCCCGACCATCGGCAGCTTCTACCCGGTGCCGCCGTTCCCCGTGAACATCTTCCCGTACATCTTCGCGGCCTACATGGTCGCCGGCGGCGCCTGGCTGTTCATCCTGAGCCGTCGCCGCCGCGGCATCCTCACGGAGATCGAGACCGATCTCGACAGCTCCATCGACGTCCACGAGCAGCGCGCGGTGCCCGTCGCCAACTTAACCAGCGACCGACGCGGCGACGGCCGCGGCCGGAAGGGCACCGAGGCCGGACTCCTTGGTGCCCTTCTGGAAGCCCCCGAACATCACCGACAGCACGATCAGGGCCACAATGATCAGCAGGATCCACAACAGCACGCGGCCGGTGCGCGTCCTCGGGCGGCGGCGGTTTCTCACGCCAGTCTTCTGCCCCCAGAGCGGGAAATATGCCTATCTCGCCCGAAATATCGGCCGCGCCGGTGAATTACGCCGGGCATTTGGGGTAGCGGCGGGGGCGTGGCGCTGGTAACCCGAAGCGGAAGGCTGGCCGGGCGGCTGATCTCGGCGCTGGTAGCGGTCGCCGCCGTGCTGGTGATCGTCGTCGTGCTGTCGGCGGTGCACCTGCTGCCGCAGTTGCGCAACCCGTTTTCTACCACAACAACGGACCGCGGCGGGCCGGCGGTGCTGAAGTCGATCACCACGCTCAGCCGCTACGAGGCGGCCAGCGGCACGTTCCAGGTCGTGGTCGACCTGACCAAGCGGACCTCGTTCATCCCGTCGTTCCTTTCTGGCAGCGACACGCTGTTCATCGGGCAGGGCACCGACATCGCCTACGTTGACTTCTCCCAACTCAAGAGCCCGGAGGTGCGGGTGTCGGCGGACCGTTCCACGGTCAGCGTCACACTTCCGCGAGCCCAGCTAGAGCCCGCCGAACTGAACGTCAGCCAGTCGTACGTGTTCGCCGAGCAGCAGGGCCTGCTGAACCGGATCGGGAACTTCTTCTCAGGAAACCCGAACGGCCAGCAGCAGGTCTACATCCTGGCGCAGCAGAAGATCCAGGCGGCGGCCGCGGCGAGTTCGCTGCTGGTGCAGGCGCAGCGCAACACCCAGGACATGCTGGACAGCATGCTCCGGTCCCTAGGCTTCCGGCGAATCACCGTCACCTTCGCCGCCCAGTGACCCGCCCCGGCGGGCGCGTGAGGTGGCGGGCGCGGGCGAGGTGGCGGGCGCGGGGGGTGGCAGAGGCGGGAGTTAACCGGTTTACCGGTTTGCGGGGTTCTGGATAGGCTTGCGCGGTGTCTGGGACGCCTGAGAATGCCGCACCCGAGCCGGAGCGTGGGGGCGGGCCGCCGTTGGCGACGGTGCTGCCGGCGGGCGGGGGCTCTCCCGGGCTCTCGCGGATTACCGTGGCCAGGGAGGTCGCGCCGCTGGTCGGCGGGATCGGTGCCTGCGGATTGGTCACGGCGTTCCTGAATTCCACGGCCAGCCTGTTCCTCGTCGACGCCGTGCGAGCGGCGCCGCTGCTCATCGGACTGTTCTTCGCCGCGCGCGGCGCGGTCTCGATCGTCGTCAGCCTGGCCGCCGGTGCGGTGTCCGACCGGCTGCCCGACCGCCGTCTGCTGCTGGTGATCGGCGGGGTCGGCGGGGCCGTCGGCGGGGTGTGCTTCGCGGAGCTTCGCGACTACGTCGCGGTGCTCGTGACCGGGGCGGTGTTCTTCAGCATCGGGGGGGTGACCTTTAACCAGCTGTTCGCCTATGCCAACGACTACGCGCGGGCACGCGAGCGCCCCGTCACCTCGTTCACCATGGCGGTGCGGTCGGTGTTCTCCGCGTCCTGGGTCATCGGGCCGCCGGTCGGGATCTTCCTGATGACCAGGTTCGGCTTCGGCCCGCTGTACCTAATCGTAGGCGTGCTCTGCCTCGTCACCGCGGCGCTCGGCCTGGGTCTGCGGCGGCTGCCCCCATCGCCTGCGCCCGCCGCACGCGCCGCCCCCCGGTCCGCGGCATTCCTGTCGCTGCCCGGGCGGACCTGGCTGCTGCTCGGCGCGCTTGTCGCCCTGGGCGTCGTCAACCAGATGTACAACATCGACATCGCGCTGTACGTCACGAAAACCCTGCACCTGGAGACGCAGCTCGTTGGATGGATCGTGGGGCTCGGCGCGGCCCTGGAGATCCCCATCATGATCGTCGCGGGACGCTTCGCCGACCGTTTCGGCAAGCTTCGCGTCGTCGTCGCCTCGGCGGCCGGCGCCGTCGTGTTCTTCTGCCTGCTCCCGCTGGCCAGGTCCGTGGCGCCGCTGCTCGCGCTGCAACTGCTTAACGCGGCATGGACGGCGGTGGCGCTGAGCATCCCGATGGTGATGATCCAGGAGGAGGCGCCCGGCGGGGCCGGCGCCGGGGCCGCGCTGTACAGCACCACGTTCATGTCGGCGTCGCTGCTCGCCGGCGCCGTCACCGGGGTGACGGCCACGGCCATCGGCTACGGCAACGTGTTCTGGGTGTGCGCGGGGCTGTCCGTGTTCGCCACGGGCTTGCTGGTCGCACGGGCCGTGCGGGGCACCGGATGGCAGGGAGACAGTCGGGGACCGTTCGGATTAATAAAAAGGGTTTCACCCGGCGGAGGTGGGGCGGGCGATCGACCCGGCGGAGGTGGGGCGGGCGATCGACCCGGCGGAGGTGGGGCGGGCGATGGACCCGGCGGAGGTGGGGCGGGCGATCGACCCGGCGGGGGTGGGGCGGGCGATCGACCCGGCGGAGGTGGGGCGGGCGATCGACCCGGCGGGGGTGGCGCGGGCGATGATGTCCGAAGTGCGGGCGCCGGCCGGCAGCGTGCCGTATGCGTGGCCACGGTCGCCGGCTAGCCGGGTCGCGACGAAGGCGTCCGCGACGGCGGGGTGGCCGTGCCGGACGAGCAGGGCCGCTTGGAGGGTGACGGCCATGGCTTCGGCCAGCCGGCGGGCGGCGGCCTCGGCGGGATCGGCCGCCTCCTTGCGCAGCCGCGCGATCGCGTCGTCGAGGCGCCTGTCGGCGCCCGCCGCCACGTCAAGCTCGGCGAAGAACGCCTCCGCGGACTCGGGCTGGCGGGTCAGCGCGCGCAGCGCGTCGAGCGCCGCGACGTTGCCCGAACCTTCCCAGATCGACCCGAGCGGCGCCTCGCGGTAGAGCCGGGGCAGCCCTGATTCCTCCACGTAGCCGTTGCCGCCGAGGCACTCCAGCGCCTCGGCCGCGTGCGCCGGGGCCTGCTTGCACAGCCAGTATTTGGTCACCGCGAGGGCGAGCCGGCGGAAGGCGGCCTCCTGGTCGTCGCCGCGCGCGGCGCGGTCGGTGGCGCCCGCGAGCCGCATCGCCACCGTCGTCGCGGCCTCGGACTCGACCGCCAGGTCCGCGAGCACGTTCGCCATCAGCGGCTGGTCGATGAGGGGCAGGCCGAACACGGTGCGGTGCGCGGCGTGATGCGCCGCGTGGACGACGCCGAGCCGCATGCTGGTCGCGGCGGCGAGCGCGCAGTCCAGCCGGGTCGAGTTCACCATTTCGACGATCACGCGGACGCCGCGGCCCTCTCCCCCCACCAGCCAGGCCAGCGCGTGCTCGTACTCCACTTCGGCGGAGGCGTTGGAGCGGTTGCCGAGCTTGTCCTTCAGGCGCATGAGGCGCATGCCGTTGCGTGTGCCATCGGGGCATACGCGCGGCAGCAAGAAACAGGACAGGCCGCCGGGCGCCTGGGCGAGGACCATGAACAGGTCGCCCATCGGGGCGGAGGTGAACCACTTGTGCCCGGTGATGCGGTACGTGCCGTCCGCTTGCGGGGTGGCTTTCGTGGTGTTGGCCCGCACGTCAGAGCCGCCCTGCTTCTCCGTCATCGACATGCCCGCGCACAAGCCCTGCTTGGCCAGCGGCGGGCGGAGCCCGAAGTCGTATCGCGTCGCGGCGAGCAGCGGTTCGTACTGCCGCGCCAGCTCAGGGGCATGGCGGAGGGCGGGCACGATCGCGTAGGTCATCGAGATCGGGCACAGGTGCCCGGCTTCCGCCTGGCCCCAGACGTAAAAGCCCGCCGCACGGGCGGTGTGCGCGCCGGGCCTGGCGTCCTGCCACGGGGTCGCGTGCAGGCCGTGGCCCACCGCGATCGCCATCAGGTCGTGCCAGGCGGGGTGGAACTCCACCTCATCGACGCGGTGGCCGTACCGGTCGTGGGTGCGGAGCTTGGGCGGGTGCTCGTTGGCGAGACGGCCGTTCTCCTGGGAGGCCTCGCTGCCCGCTAGCCTGCCAAGTTCGCGCACGCCGGACTCGGCCCAGACGGCGCCTTCGCGGCGCAGGGCCTCCAAGAGGGCGGGGTCGGCGGACGCGTCGTAGCCGGTCAGCGGCGGGGGCTGGTTGGTGACTTCGTGCGTGGGCATGGCTCTTGTTCTATCCGTTCAGTTGGCCGGCCAGCCAGTCCGCGATGCGGGACCTGGACTCGTAGGCGCGATTGGTCACCCCGTGGCTGCCGTCGGGGTAGAGCAGGAGCTCGGCGGAGGGTGCCTCCTTCGCCAGGCGCTCCTGGTGATATGCGGGGACGATCCTGTCCCTCGCGCCGCCCACGACGAGCAGCGGCATGGTGATGCGGGCGGCGGCGTCTTCGAGCGTGAGCCGTTCGGCCTTGGTCCGCGCGTCGGCCTCGCTGGTCGCGCGGGAGCGGACGGCGAACGTGTCGCGGGTCTGCGCGGGCAGTTCGTCCCAGTCCAGGTCGAACCGGTACGGGCCGGCCAGCGCGACCACCGCCTTCAGCCTGGGTTCGTAGGCGGCGGCGCGGCCGGCGTAGTAGCCGCCCAGGCTCACGCCGAACATTCCGATCTTGCTCGCGTCGATCTCTTCTCGTGACCGCAGGTACTCCACCGCCGCGGTGGCCACCTTCTCGTAGGCGGGCTCGATCGGCAGCTCGTACTCGGACTCGCCTTGCCCCGGGCCGTCGATCGCGATCGTCGCCAGGCCGCGAGCCAGGAAGTACTCGGCGGTGGCCTGCAGCTCCTCCTTCGTGGAGTCCAGGCCCGGCACCATGATCACCGCGGGTGTTTTCGTCGCGGGCGCGGGGGCGGGGGCGGG
>Ga0210390_10001054_pt1 | contig 27596 bp, 1 predicted proteins | sample IncBWH11OmetaG_FD_161050 | JGI IMG/M metagenome (GOLD analysis project Ga0210390, IMG submission 161050) | Forest soil microbial communities from Barre Woods Harvard Forest LTER site, Petersham, Massachusetts, United States - Inc-BW-H-11-O ... | reverse complement strand
CCTCTCGGTGGTTGACGAAAGCGCAAACTACCAACTCAACCTTTCGGCCGTCGGCGCGCCGTCAAATCATCCGGTGACGAGCTGGACGATCAACTGGGGAGACGGAAGTCCGACCCAGGTCGTCGGCAACATTGCCACCGCGACACACATCTTCTTTAACGCGAACACTTCTCAGGATCCCTCCTATACGATCACGGCATCCGCGTCGAACGACGAGGGGACGTTCGCGGCGGTGCCTTTGAGCGTTATGGTTCTGGTCGTTCAGCCGATCGTCACGATCAGCGGCCCCTTAAGCGTTAACGAAGGCGCCGTCTACACACTGGATCTGTCGGCGACCGGTCAGCCGGCGAACCGACCGATCACGGGCTGGAGTATCAATTGGGGCGACGGCAACATGACCCAGCTCAATAGCGGGAACGTCTCGAGCGTGACTCATACTTACGCGCTTGGACCCAATCTTTATGCCGTTTCTGCGACCGCCACCGATGCCGATGGTTCGTTTAACTCCAACACGCTCCCCGTCAGCGTGCTGCACGTTCCGCCAGTCCTGGTGATCAGCGGCCCCCCCAGCGTCAACGAAGGGAGCACCTACACGCTCGATCTCTCGTCGAGCGATCCCGGGCACACGATTTCTTCCTGGGTCATCAACTGGGGCGACGGACAACAGACTCCCGTGTCCGGCAATCCGCCAAGCGTCGTGCACACTTACACGACGGGGCCAAACCCCTACACGATCACTGCCACGGCGACCGACGACGTTCAATCGTATGCGTCGAATTCGCTGCCGGTCACGGTCAATGACGTGCCGCCGGTGCCGACGATTTCGGGACCAACGAGTATCAACGAGGGATCGCTTTACACGCTCAATTTGGCTGCGGTTGCCGTCGGGCCCAACGACGTCGTCACAGCCTGGAAGATCAACTGGGGGGACGGCGTCACTCAAACCGTAGCCGGCAATCCGTCGAGCGTGACGCACTACTATTCCGGGCCTCAACTCGCGATGATCAGCGCGACGGCGACGGATTCGGAGGCACCGTACAGTTCCAATAACCTCGCGGTCAATGTGTTGGACGTGCCGCCGACCGTTGTCCCGGCCGGCTCTCAGACGGTTATGGAGGATACGACACTCGGCTTAGTCACCGCGTCGTTCACGGCGCCCGGTTTTCCGAATCCGGCGACTGGTGCGCAGCAGCAATTTAGCGGCACGATTGCCTGGGGCGACGGCGCCTCGGCAGCAGGCGTCGTCACTGTCACGCCGGGGTCCCCCGGCGTGCTGACCACAGGCACGGTGTGGGGCTCGCACAGTTACTCGTCCCCCGGCGTCTACACGGTGACGGTGACGGTCAGCGACGGAAGCGGCGGAACGACGAGCGCCACGTTCTCGGTCACGGTCGACGCGCCTGCGACCGAGGGGCTGGGCTGCTATCCGACGACAACCACGATCACCGGTATCAGCAATGACACGAACGGGAGCACATCCAGCGGGGCAACGACGGCAGACCCGCGCTTGATTATCGAAGGCACCTCCGCGCCCGATACGGTCGTCACCATCTACATGGACAACAATCCCATCGGATCGACGACCTCAGACGAGAACGGCAATTGGGCTTTCGACTACACGGGCACCACGCTCGCGAACAATACGTACACTTTCACCGCGTCGGCGGCGCCTCTTGGGCCGCTGGGAGTCGGGGGCGAGTTCAGCGCCTTCATCTTCCAGAACGACAGCCTGGCAGGCGTCGAGTACGCGGGACGCGTCGCCGTCGGCGGGACCGGTTCGTTCTCGGGCGAGACGATCGGACAGGGCCTCACCAACTCCCAGGGGACTCGCGACGACCTGATCGACGGCGGCATGTTGAGCCTCAGCGGGACAACGGTCAAATACGGCAATGTCGTTTACGGAACCACGATTTCGCAAGCTGGCCTCAACGTCCCCAATGGAACGGTCCGCGAGGATAGTGTCATCAATTTCCCGGCGGTCCAGCAATACCTCACGAACGCTTCCGCGAATTGGGCAACGGACACAGCGAACGGAACCGTCACAGTCAGCGGCAGCAACGTGACGTTCACTGGGACCAATGCCGGACTCAACGTGTTTGACGTCGCAGGCAACGTCGTGAGCGGATCGAGTCTCACATTCACTATCAACGCGCCGACGGGATCGGAGGTTCTGATCAACGTCAGTGGCACGAACGACAGCCTCTCTGGCTCGACGATGAACCTGGTCGGAGTCACTCCCAACGACGTCCTCTGGAACTTCAGTCAGGCGACGTCGCTTTCGGCGGCCGGGTCGACGATCGATGGCACCTTGCTGGCTCCTTTGGCCACCGTCAGTGGCGCCGGCGTCACCTACAACGGGACGGTGATTGCCGACTACCTAGCCGGCGCCGGTAACGTCGGCAACTTTCCGTTTATGATCACCTGCTCGCCGGTGGTTTCGGCTCCGTACACCGTGGTGGTCAACACCCACCTGACCCCGAATCCGGCGACCACTCTCAAGTTCTTCGTGGTCGACGGAACAGCAAAAGCCGCCGATGCGTACAACAGCTCGGGCACTTTCCTCTCAAGCTTCTCGCTCAATGCGTTTGACCCTAATGCGCGCGGGATCACCGACAACGCGGATGGCAGCATCGTTTGGACGATTGATGCCGACGATGTGGTGTTTATCTATTCCTCCTCGGGGTCGCTGTTGGGTCGCTGGACAGCAACTCTCGGCACCGTAGCCGATCCTAGCTCGCCGGCCGATATCGCCACAGACGGGACCAACATCTGGATTCTGGATGCCGGAACCCACACGATCGACTACTTCGCTGGGGGAGCAGCTTGGCGTAATGGGGCCGACTCGCCCACCTCGAGCGTGAACCTTTCGACGGCTGCAGTTCCTGGCGGTCAAAACGGCGACTCCGACCCCCGCGGCCTAGCAGAGGCAAACGGCACCCTGTGGGTTAGTGACGTCAGCCATAGCGTCGGCAAGGTCTTTGTCTACTCGACGTCGGGGCAATACGAAGGGGAATGGGGGCTCGATCCGGCTGACATCGACCCGACGGGAATCACGATCGATTCGGTCAACACCAGCGATATTTGGACCGTCGATCACGCGACCGATCGCGCGTACCACTATGTGAGCGGGGTCGGCCATACCTCGGGCAGCTACACCGCCAACGGCAGTTTTTCGCTGACTTCGCAGCATACCGACCCGGAGGGCATTGTCGATCCCGCGCCAGGGGGAAGCACCATCACCTGGACGGGACCCGCAACGGGCGACTTCGGCACCGCTGCCGACTGGAGCGGTGGTAAGGTTCCAGGGCCGAACGACGACGCGATCATCGGCGCGGGCAAGACCGTCTCCGTCAATGCGTCGTACTCCATCTACAGCCTGACGCTTGGCGGCACCCTCAATATGGAGGGGGACTTTGATTCCGGCTCCGTCGGACTGAGCGTGGCGTCCGCTTCGACCATTTCCGGCACGCTGACGATGGAAGGCGGCACGCTGCAGGGCGCCGGCAGCATTAGCGTGAGCGGCACATTTAACTTCCGCGATGGGACGCTGGCCGGAAGTGGCACACTGACAATTGCCAGCGGCGGCACGATGGTCCTCGATGACCTCTTCAGCCAACTGAAACCGACGTACCAAGGGCGAGTTTTCGGGAAGCCATTCAACAATTACGGCACGGTCACTTACACGAGCGACCGAGCCGCCTCGGTGACGGCCAACGGCGTGATCACCAACGAGTCGGGCGGAACCTTCAATTTCGACACGACGTCGGCAATTTCCGCCTCGGGCACAGCAGCCACTTTCAACAACGCCGGATCATTGATCGCCGCACCCGGATCGGGGGCCAGTTTTCCGCTCGGCATCCCGCTCTCCAACACAGGATCGCTCACGGTTCAGACGGGAACGCTGGCTGACACCGCGGCCCTCACCAACCAGGGCGGCACCGTAACAATCGACAGTGCGACCACGCTCTCGGATACGGGGGCCGTTTACAGCCAAGCAGCAGGCACCACGATCGTTGTGGGAACGCTCAGCTCGAATCAAACCGTCAGCGTCACGGGCGGCACTCTTTCCGGAACCGGAAAGGTCTCCGCTAACGTCTCCAACGCGGGCACCGTTTCTCCAGGCAATTCGATCGGCGTTCTAACCGTTAGCGGTAACTACGCGCAAACTTCCGCGGGTGACTTATCTCTGAACGTCGCGGGCACGACTGCCGGCACGAGCTACAGCCAGCTGGACGTGACTGGAAGCGTGACGCTCGCGGGCAACCTGACACTCAACCCCACCTATACGGCGAACAACGGCGATTCGTACAAGCTCCTCGTTCCGTCAGGCAGTGGAGCCATCAGCGGCAGTTTCGCCGGCCTGGCGCAAGGGAGCACGTTCACCCTCAATTCGCAGCTCTACAGCGTCACCTACCTGGGCGGCACCGGCAACGATCTGGTCGTCACGGCAATTCCGAATACCAACACGTTTCTGGCGAGTAGCGGTGACTGGGCCACGCCTACCAACTGGAGCAAAGGCACTGTTCCGACCTCCACCGACGACGTCGTCATCAATTCGGGCAGCACGGTCACGATCTCGACCGGCACACAAGCGGCCAGGAGCCTGACCGTTGCGGGCACGCTCAACGTTGAGACCGGCACGTCACTCTCCCTGGTGCGTCCGTCGACCGTGTCGGGAACGCTCATTCAGGGCGGCGGGACGCTGAGCACCGGCTCAACACTGACTGTCAGTGGCACGCTCGATTGGTATGACGGCACGTTAACGGGTGCCGGATCGGTTGCAGTCTCGTCTGCAGGGACGGTCAATGTCGCCGACGGATCGATCGGCAGCCCAGTGGGCCGCGTGCTCGGCGTCGCTCTCACGAATTCCGGAAGCGTGCTGTGGAACACGTCTCGCTCAACGAACGCAACTGCTAACGGAACGATCACGAACCAGTCGGGCGGCACAGTGAATTTCGAGGCGGCCGCGACGCTCTCTTCAACTGCCACGACGCTGCCGACCTTCACGAACGCAGGAACACTCAAAGAGACGGCGACTGCAGGAACGTCCTTTGCAATCGGTGTTCCAATCGTCAACACGGGAACGATGAGCGTTCAATCCGGGACGCTGGCGGCAACTGCTGCTGTCACCAACCAGTCGACTACGACAGTTAGCACTGGTGCGACGCTCTCGATAACCGGCGCGGCTTATACACAGTCCGCCGGCACGACGACTGTGTCGGGCACTTTGTCATCGAACCAGACGGTGAGTTTGAGCGGCGGCACACTCCTGGGAATCGGAACGATCGCGGCGAATCTCAGCAACGGCGGCACCGTCGCGCCCGGTAACGCGCTGGGAACCCTGACGGTGAACGGCAACTACGTCCAGACCAGCGCCGGAGAATTGTTGATCGACCTCGCCGGGACCGCCAACATGACTTTTGGCCAGTTGGCGGTGACCGGCAGCGTCACCTTGGCTGGCAGTTTGCAGCTCTCGGTTAACTATCCGGCCCAAGTCGGCGATCAGTATCGCGTGATCGATCAACAATCCAGCTCAACGGTGTCTGGCACGTTCTCCGGTCTTCCTGAAGGCGCTGTTCTGCTTTCGGGATCTCAAGGCTACGCAATCACCTATCAGGGAGGGACTGGCAACGACGTCGTCCTGACTGAGCAAAACAACGAAGTCACCTGGACCGGGCCGACCACAGGCGGCAATTGGAGCACTGCTGCGGATTGGAGCGGATCAGCCGTCCCGAGCGCGACGAGCAACGTCGTCATCGGCGCCGGAAACACCGTGACGCTTTCGGGCTCAACGGCATCGATCCAAAGCCTCGACCTGGCTGGCACACTGGACATCACCGGCGACTCCTCGAGTTCAACCACGTCGCTGACCATCGCGGCCGCATCGGCCGTCACCGGAACACTCACCCTCGACGGCGGGACGTTGGGAGGAGCAGGAAACATCAGCGTCGGCGGGACGATGAATTTCTATGACGGAACCGTGACCGGCTCCGGCGCTCTGAATGTCGCGACTGGCGGCACGCTCCTTATCAACGACGTTCCTACCGGCGGCGGGGGCCACAGCGGTCAATCGGGACAAGGCGGCGGCTCGAACATTACGGGTCGATTTCTCGAACGGGCGCTCAACAACTCCGGCACCGTGACCTGGACCACCATCAACACGACGACGGCGACGGCCAACGGCGTGATTACCAACCAGTCGAACGGGACCTTCAATATTCAATCGGCGAGCGGCGTCTCTCCCTCGGGCTCGACGGTTCCCACGTTTACGAACAACGGCATCATCGCCGTCTCGGGTTCGACGACGGCGTTCGGGCTGGCCCTGCCTCTGACAAACGCGGGGACGCTCAACGTCTCCTCCGGAGCGCTCGACGCGACGGCGACAATCACAAACCAGGGGACGGTGACAATCGCCGGTGGCGCAACGTTGTCCGATTCCGGCGCGCAGTACCTGCAGACCGCGGGGACGACAACGGTGTCGTTGAACGGCACCCTAAGCTCCAACCAAACGGTCTCGTTGACGGGAGGCACGTTGACCGGAGCCGGCACGATCGCGGCCAATGTCTCCAACGCGGCTACGATCATCCCAGGAACGCCGCTGGGAGTGCTGACGATCGGCGGCAATTACACGCAGACGTCGGCCGGGACTCTGTCGATCGATCTGGACGGCACGACCGCCGGACGCGGCTATAGCCAACTGGCGGTCGGCGGAAACCTCTCGCTGGCGGGAACGCTGCAGGCGGCGCTGAACTACGTGCCGACACCGGGAGATACCTACATCCCCATCAGCGAGCCTTCGAATGCGTCGCTCACCGGCTCCTTCGCCGGATTGCCCCAAGGCGGACAACTGGTCATCAGCATCAAAGCGTTCAACGCGTCCTACCAATCCGGGACCGGACTGAGCCTGACAGCCGCAGCTCACAACGTCATTACGTGGGATGGTGATGCCGCCGACGGCAACTGGAGCACGGGCACGAACTGGGTCGGAACTTATGCCCCCGGTCCTAACGACGACGCTTTAATCCCTATGGGGAGCACGGTCACAATCGGCAGCGGCTCAGTGTCGATCGACAACATCAACCTCGCCGGAGCACTTCTGCTTCAGCCGGGGACCTCGCTGACAATCGCCTCGCCGTCAAGTGTGTCGGGCACGTTGAATCTCGACGGCGGTACGTTCGGAGGATTGGGAAACCTGACGGTCACCGGCACGGGAGTTGTGAACTGGTATGACGGAACGATCACCGGGTCGGGGAGCTTGAGTGTCGCTGCCGGTGGCGCGCTCAACGTCATCGATGGTTCGATCAGTAATCCGGTCGGCCGCGTCTTGGACCGCGCCTTAAGCAACTCCGGGACGGTGACCTGGACGAGCAATGAAACCACGACGGCGACTGCCAACGGTTCGATCACAAACAATTTCGGCGCCAACTTCAACGTTACTAACAGCAGCGGCGGCTTTGCCGTCTCGGGGACGACGCTGCCGACGTTTACGAACGCCGGCACGCTCACCGTCGCCGATGGGAACAATACGTTCACGTTCGCCGATCCGACCAACACCGGTACGATGATCTTCCAGTCGGGAACGGCGGCCTACACTGATACGTTCCTGAACGAAGGGACGGTGATTATCGACAGCGGCGCCACCGTGTCGGTCACCGGGTCCGAATATCAGCAGACGTCCGGGTCGACGACGGTCAACGGAACGCTCAGCTCGAATGAGACCGTCGCGATTAGCGGCGGCAACGTCACCGGTATAGGAACAATTCAGGCCAACGTTGCCAACGGCGGAACCTTCGCGCCGGGAAGTCCGGCGGGTGTCTTGACCATCCAGGGCAATTACGTCCAGACCGGAAATCTTTCGGTCGATCTCACTTCCGCAACGAATTACAGCCAGCTTGTCGTGACGGGGACCGTCGCGCTCTCTGGCGGCCTGCAAGTGGCTGTCAACGTCAACTACACGCCGCAGCTCGGCGCCAACTACGAGGTGATCAATCAGTCAACGAACGCGCCGATCAGCGGGACCTTCACCGGCATCGCGGAAGGCGGCCTCATCGTTAGCGGTATCAACGGCTTCTTCGTGACCTATCAGGGGGGGCCCGGCAATGACGTCGTGCTCAATCTCGATCCGCACAACGTCATCACCTGGACCGGCGGAATCAGCGACGATTGGGACACGGGCGGCAATTGGCAGGGGGGTTACGTCCCAACTGCGGGCCAAGACGTCATTATCCCCGCGGGAAGCACGGTCACCATCACGCAGGGGGGCGCGAAGTCGATCGACAACATCAACTTGATGGGAACTCTTGACATCGAGGGGGATAGCGCCTCTTCGGCTGTTTCGCTGACCATCGCCTCCCCCTCGACGGTCTCCGGCACGCTCATTCTCGATGGCGGCACACTCGCGGGCAGTGGAAACATCGACGTCACGGGGACGATGAACTTCCACGACGGAACGCTGACAGGCACAGGCGCCTTGAACATCGCGAGCGGCGGAACGCTCACGATCGACGATGGATCGATCAGCTCAGCGAGCTACAAGGGACGTCTCTTCGATCGAGTCGTCAATAACACCGGCACGATGACCTGGACGAGCACGCGATCGACGTCCGCCAGTGCCAAGGGCGTGATCACCAACCAAGCTACGGGAACTGTCGAGCTCTATATCCACGTGGCCACACACTTCGGACTGCCCACCCCCACGGGGGCGCTCTCGGCATCGGGCAGCACGCCGGCCAGTTTTACCAATCAAGGAACGGTCGTTTTCGCGCCACAAGGGAGCGGGTTTGGGTCGGCCGCCTTCAGCTTTGGTATTCCGGTCCTCAACTCGGGCACGTTCACCGTGAGCGGGGGCACTCTCGACTCGACGGCCATTTACACCAACCAGGGAACATTGAGCGTCGCCGGCGGCACATTCGCCGCCACGGCCGCTGTCGTGAACCAAGGGACCGTGACGATCGCCGGTGGCGCAACGCTTTCTGACACCGGCGCGACGTACCAGCAGACCGCCGGGATGACGACCGTCACCGGAACTCTCAGCTCCAATCAGACGGTCGTGCTCACCGGGGGAACTTTGACCGGCATCGGGACAGTCGCAGCCAGTGTCAACAACAACGGCGGCACTGTTGCACCCGGAAATTCCTCGGGCGTACTCACCATTGGTGGGAACTATACACAGACGTTGCTCGGAACATTGTCGATCGACCTCGCAACCGCTTCCAGTTACAGCCAGCTTGCTGTCACCGGGAACATCGCTTTGGCGGGAACTCTGCAAGCTGCGCTCAACTACCAACCGCAGCCTGGCGATACGTTCACGCCGATCACCGAGCCATCGAGTTCGTCGCTGACGGGAACGTTCGCGAATCTGCCTCAGAACGGTCTGCTTGTCCTCGGCGTCAAGGCGTTTCAAGCCTCGTATCAGGCGGGAACGGGCCTCGTTCTGACCGCCACACAACACGATGTCGTCACCTGGACCGGGCCTCCCACGGGCGATTGGAGCAATGCGCAGGACTGGGAAGGATTGTTGGTGCCTTCCGCAAACGACGACGTCGTCATCAACCCCGGCAGCACCGTGACAATCTCGAGCGGTGCCGTCGTGATCGACAACATCAGCCTCGGCGGAGGCTTGCAGATTTCTACGGGCGCTTCGCTGAGCGTGGCTTCGGCTTCGACCGTTTCGGGGACGCTCTCGCTCGATGGCGGCACGCTCCAGGGGATGGGCGCGATCGCCGTCAGCGGCACACTCAACTGGTATGACGGAACGATCAACGGTTCGGGGAACACAACGATCACGTCCACCGGAACAGTCAACATCCTGGACGGCTCGATCTCGAATCCCGTCGGTCGCGTGCTCGGTGGCAGTATCGCGAACGCGGGCTCGATCAACTGGAACACCTCTCGACCGACAACGGACACCGACAACGGAACCCTCACGAACCAGTCAGGGGCAACTCTGACGCTGTCAGCAGGAAGTCTGACGACATCAGGGACGCCGCCAACTCTGTTGAACGCGGGGACGATCACCGTCTCAGCCGGAACGGGCAGCTTCGCCTTGGCAGATCCGTTGACCAATACGGGCGCCCTCACGGTCGCGTCCGGGACGCTGGCTCTGACGGCGGCATTTACGAACCAGGCAGCTGTGACGATCGCAACCGGCGCAACCCTATCCGATACGGGCGCGGCCTATCTGCAGACGGGAGGCGGCACGACTCTCAGCGGAACGCTCAGCTCCGACCAGACGATCAGCATCAACGGCGGTACGTTGACTGGCGCCGGCATCGTTCAGGGAAACCTCTCCAATAGTGGCACACTCATCCCCCTCACTCTGACGTCTGGCGGAGGTGACACTCCGGGAGTCCTTACTGTCACCGGCAATTACACTCAAACCGCTTCGGGCGTTCTCTCAATCGATCTGGCCGGCGCCACGGCCGGAGCCTATAGCCAACTCGCCGTCGGCGGGACCGTCACGCTCGGCGGAACGTTGCAGGTTCCGTTGAACTACTCGCCGCAAACCGGCGATAGCTACGAAATACTCACTCAGTCCGCGGCCGGTCTTCCCCCGATCAACGAAACGTTCAATGCGATCCCGGAAGGGGGCATCGTTACGAGCGGCGTGGAAGGCTTCTTCGTCACCTATCAAGGGGGCGCAGGAAACGACGTCGTCCTGAATCTGGATCCGCACGAAGTCATCACGTGGATCGGCCCACCGACGGGCAACTGGACCGCCTACCCCCAGCAGGACTGGCAGGGAGGCAACGTTCCCGGCCCCAACGACCAAGTCCTCATCGGCGCGGGAAATGCCGTCACAATCTCGAGCGGAAATCAGTCGATCTTCGGGCTCATTCTCAACGGAGCGCTCGACATCGGTCCGTCGGCGTCGCTCAGCGTTGCCGCAGCTTCGACGGTCACCGGCACGCTCGCGCTCGTCGGTGGCACACTCGAAGGGACTGGCGGTGTCGTTGTCCAAAGCGGAGGCACGCTCGACTTCCAAGAAGGGACGCTCACCGCGACCGGGACCGGGACCGTGACGATCGCCAGCGGCGCAACTCTCTTGGTCGACGATGGCTCGATATCGCGCGGCAGCTATTCCGGGCGCACGTTCGACACAACCGTGAACAATTTCGGAACGACGAACTTCACCAGCAGCCGTCTGACCTACGTCACCGCCAAAGGCGTCATCACCAACGAAGCCGCCGGAACGTTCAATATCACAACCAATGCCGCTTCGTTTTTTGACACAGGCGCTTTGACCGCTTCCGGGAGCTCGCCGGCAACATTCACTAACGCGGGGACGCTCAACGTCAGCATCCTCCCGGGGACTTTTAACTCCTCGGCGAATTTCACCTTCCAAGCGCCGTTAGTTAACACCGGTACTCTTACCGTCGAGCAGCCCGGAAAGCTGAACCTGTCGGCCCTGTTTACTAACCAAGGAACGGTGGACATCCTGGGAACGCTCGCATCCACGGCGACGTTCGCCAACGTCGGGACGCTCGATGACCAGGAAACACTCGATACGGTCGGGCTCACCAACCAAGGGACCCTGACGATCGGCAACGGAGCGACGCTCGCGGCGACAGGCAACGTCACGAACCAAGGGACCGTGACGATGGGGGCGACGGCTGCCCTGTCGACGACGGGCGCCTATCAACAAACCGCTGGTATCACGAATCTCGGCGGAACGCTGACTTCGACGCAAACGGTCGCCATCACGGGCGGCAGTCTGGCGGGCGCGGGGACCATCGCTGCCAACTTGAACAACGCCGCGACAGTGGCACCCACCGGCATCATCACAATCAGCGGCAGTTACGTTCAGCAGTCGGGGGGAACGCTTTCCATCCAGTCGGTCGGTGTCGTCCCCGGCATCGATTACGGGCAGCTCTTGGTGAGTGGCGGCGTCACGCTGGCCGGCAGTCTGCAAATGGCCGCAGACTATGTCGCGCAGCCCGGCGACAACTACACGCTCATCAACCAGTCATCAACCCCGGCAATCTCGGGAACATTCAGCGGGCTTCCCGAAGGCGGCGTGCTCGTCGACAACGGCCAGTCCTACGGCGTGACCTATGTCGGCGGAACGTTCCACAACGCGCTTGTGTTATCGAGTTCGCCGACGCTTTCCATCAACGACGTCTCGATGACCCAGGCACCGTCGGGCAGCGTCTCGTACAACTTCACGGTCTCACTCAATCGCCCCTCCACAGTGCCCATTTCCGTCGACTACGCGACTGCGGATTTGACGGCCCTGGCCGGGCAGGACTATCTCGCCACGCAGGGCACGCTGACGTTCGCGCCGGGAGTCACCACGCAGACGATCACCGTGCACGTGTTGGGCAACCAGGTGGGCCAGGCCACGAAGTCGTTCGAGGTCGTGCTGTCGGATCCCCAACAAGCTTCGCTGAATGTCGCAGTCGGAATCGGAACGATCGTCGGGACGGGAATCGGCGCGACGGCCGAGACTTCGACCGGCACCGACTTTTGGTTGGCGATTCCGGGCCAGAATCCACTGGATGAGACAAATCTGGGTGTGAGCCCGACGGTCGATCTTTTCATCTCCGCCCCTCAGAGTGCGCAAGGCATCGTCGATATTCCCGGAATCGGCTTCAGCCAGTCCTGGTCGGTCGGCGCCGACGGATTGGTGACGATCACGCTGCCCAACACGACTCAGGTCGAAACGGCCAATGGCATCGAGGACCTGGGGATCCACGTCGTCTCCAGCAGCCCGGTGACGGTGCAGATGCTCAATCAGATGTATAGCACCTCGGACGGCACGGACATCTTACCGACGCCGTTCCTCGGGACTGACTACAGGGTGCTGTCCTACGGAAACACCGGCGCGCTCGCCGGGACGCGGTTTACCGTTGTCGCCACGGTCAACGGCACGGTGCTCAATATCACGCCGAGCGCCCTCGACCTCAAACCGATGCCGACGACGATCACGCTCAATGCGGGCCAGGTCTATCAGTTCATGGACGACGTGAACGTCAGCGGATCTGACGTGACGGGAACCCTAATTCAATCGAACGAGCCCATTGCCGTCTTTGGCGGACATCAGGAGGCAAATATCCCCGCTGGCGTCGGCGCGGCGGATATTCTCATTGCCGAAATGCCTCCCGTCTCCATGTGGGGGACAAATTACGTCACGACTCCGCTGGCGACGCGCGACGGAGACACGTTCCGCGTTCTTGCCAATCAGGACGACACGTTGGTGAAGTTCAACGGACAGCTGGTCGCCACGCTCGATGCCGGGCAGTTTTACGAAACGATCCTGACAGCGCCCACGCAGATCACTTCCAATTTCCCGGTCCTCGTCGCGCAGTTTTCCAATAGCCAGCTCTTCGACGGAACGCTGACCAACTCCCCGATCCTGGGCGACCCGTTTGAGAGCATCGTTCCTCCGACGAGCGAGTTCGCGACCTGGTACACAGTCGGCTTGCCTCATTTCTCCGGAGCAAATCCGGAGTTCGCCGAAAACTACGTCAATCTCACGGTTCCGACTTCGGCCGTCGGCCTCGTGCGGCAAAACGGGTCGGCTTTGGCCGCCAACCTCTTCACTCCGATCGCCAATAGCGGCTATTCGTACGCTCAGATCGAACTCCCACCGGGTAGTCCGGCGGCGCGCTATACCTTTGACACGTCCGGTCTCGATGTGAATTTCGGCCTGACTGTGTACGCCTTCAGTAACTTCGACGCGTACGGCTACGCCGCTGGTTTTGAGGTCGCGACACCGACAGACGCCACTTCGCTGACTCTGACTCCGGCGACGGAAAGCGATGATGTCGGTCGCAAAGCCTCCGTCACGGCAACCGCGCTCGATGGCAATCAAGAGCCGCTCGTGGGAATCCCGGTGACCTTCACGGTCGCGGGCGCCAATCCGCAGACGGTCGTGGTGCTCACCGATGCCCAGGGTCAAGCCGTTTTCACCTATCAAGGAACTGCGGCCGGCAACGATACGATCACGGCCACCGATGAGATCGAAGGGCAAACACAATCGGCGACGGCCGGCAAGAGCTGGCAGCAGGTGGTGCCGACAATCACGGTGACCTCGCCCGCCAATGGCACGCAATTCATCGCGGGAACCACGGTTCTGGTGAGCGGAGTCGCTTCGCCGGGGGCCCCCGGGGTTCCGATCGTTCAAGTGACACTCAACGGCCAGCCGGTCGGCGCGCTGGACGCCGGCGGCGATTTCTTTGCAGCCTTTACTGTCCCCGACGCCACTAGCACGCTGACTTTCGTCGCCACCGACGCATTAGGCGACACGGCGTCCACTTCGCTCACGCTCGTCGGCCTCAACCCGAACGTCGGACAAACGCAGCTCGTCAATGCGGCCAACTTCATTGGGACGTACTACCGCACATCGTTCGATGAGCAGACAAAGACCCTCTATGCCGACTTGAGCCTCGCGAACTCGGGGCAATACGAGGTCAACACACCACTTTACGTCGCGGTCAAGAACATCAGCGATCCGACGGTCGAACTCCGCAATTACGACGGCGTCTTAGCCGACGGCACGCCGTACTACAACCTGAGCTCGTTGCTGAGTGGAGCAAACAATCTCGCGCCGGGCGCCTCAACCGGCGAGACGACGATCGCGTTTTACGACCCGAACGAGACTCACTTTACCTACGAACTGGAACTGGTCGGAGGCGTCAATCAACCACCGACATTCACCTCGGTTCCGCGCGTGACAGCGTCCGCCGGGCAAGGCTACAGCTACCAGGCCGTCGCCTCCGATCCAAACGGCGACGTGCTGACTTACAGCCTCGTCGCTGGTCCAGCGGGGATGACGATCTCGAGCACGACAGGCCTGCTGACATGGGCGCCGGGCACGAACCAGCAGGGCACGTACTCGATCGTGGTCGGCGCGACGGACTCTCAAGGTGCCGAAGCGCTCCAGCATTTCATTCTCACGGTCAGCGGTTCGCCTGCGAGCACGCCCCCGGTCTTTACGTCGACCCCGACGCTGAATGTCAATGTTCTCGCTCCCTATCAATACACGGCTGCGGCAATGGATGCCGACGGCGATTCTCTCACATTTTCGGTGGTCAGCGGTCCGGCCGGTCTGGCGATCAATCCGTCAACCGGCGTCGTCAGCTGGACGCCAACCGCAAGCGAAGTCGGTTCTCAAATCGTCCGCCTGGCCGTCAGCGATGGCCAGGGCGGAACGGCCCAGCAAGCGTACGTCGTGCAGGTTCTTCCCCAGGCGGGGGACACGCCCCCAGTCATCGACGATAACCCAACCAGCTTCACAATCGACACGGGCGCGAGTTTTCTGCATCAGGTCGAGGCTGAAGATCCGAGCGGCAACGCGCTGACCTACATGCTGACCGGTGGCGTGCCTGCCGGTATGACGATCAATGCGGCCACAGGCCTCGTTCAGTGGACGGCTCCAAATGTGCCGGGGCAGGCAGCGTTCACCGTCGAAGTCGGTGATGGCCTCGGCGGGTTCGCCACGGAGACGTACTCGATCACGATTGTCGACACGACTCCCGGCGCGATCACCGGCACCGTGTACAACGATTTGAATGCTAGCGGAGTGTTGACCACGGGCGATCCGGGACTGAGTGGCTGGACCGTTTACGTCGACCTGCATCACGATCAAAAACTGGCACCGGACGATCCGTCGAGCGTCACTAACTCTTCCGGCAACTACTCGCTGGCCGGTCTGCTGCCGGGCACCTACCAGTTGGGGCTCGTGCCGCAGGCAGGATGGTTCCCGACCGAACCGACACCCGGTTCACTGTTTGTCACTGTTAGCCCTGGTCAAACCGCAACGGGCGAGAACTTCGGCCTCGTCGCCCAGATCGCGCCGGAGCTGCCGCCGGTCGTCACTCCGGCGGTCGTCACGCTGAATGGCGTCGTTGGGCAAACTCTAACTTACCAGGTCACTGCCAGCTCTCCCGAGGGTTTCCCGTTAACGTACCAGTTGTCGTACGGCGTCGGCACGGGCATTTCGATCGATCCCAATACGGGTTTAATCACCTGGACGCCTCTGGCTGCATTCACGGGAGGCTACGCCTTCGTCACTGTCCTCGATAATCAGTTCGGCAGTGCAAGCGAACGAATCGTTCTGAATGTCGCCAATGCTCCGATACCGCCCGTCATCACATCCGCCCCTCCGCTGCCCGCCATCGCCGGGAGTCTGTACGAGTATCAGGTCGAGGCGCAGGATGCGGACTCGTCGGCGACGCTGAGCTACTCGCTGCCGCAGGCCCCGGTTGGGATGACGATCGATCCTGCCACAGGATTGCTGTCGTGGACGCCCCCCGCCGGAGCGGTGAACGTTGTCGATGTCACCGTTGAAGTGACGGACAGTAACGAACTCTCGACGACCCAAGTCTTCGAACTTCCGGTTGTCGTTCCAATCACGCTCCAACCACCAGCATTCACAGATACTCCGCCGACGACGGCGATTGTCAACGTGCCCATGACCTTCCCGTTCCAGGCGATCGATCCGCAGGGGAGCCCGCTGACTTATTCGCTCGTCGCCCCAACCGGTGGTTCGATTCCGGCCGGCATGGCGATCGACGCGCAATACGGGACTTTGACCTGGACTCCAACTGCGGCCGGGACCGTGAACTTTACCGTGCAGGTGACCGATGCACTCGGTGCCTCAGCCACGCAGTCGGTTTCCCTCGTGGTCGCGCCACCTCTCGTCCCCGTAAACCCCGCGATTACTTCGCAGCCGGTCACGCTCGCCGTCGACAGTACGCCCTACCAATACCAGGTCACGGTGAGCGATGCCTCAGGCACTCCCGATGCGTTCACACTGGTGGCTGGGCCAACCGGAATGACGGTAAATCCTCAAACCGGTCTGATCGCGTGGATGCCCCCCGCGAATCTGAGTTTCCTTGGCGGGAACTCCTCCATCACGTCGACTGTGACGGTCGAAGTCCAAAACGCCACGGGTGGTCAAGCGAGTCAAACTTACAACTTGACCGTCTGGTCCGCGTTAGCGATCACGTCGACTCCGCCGGCGCCGGCGATTGTCGGACAGCTCTACGAATATCCGATTACGACCGTTTTTAACGGCACTGGCAGTCTGCAATTTGCGGTCGTTACGCCTCCATTTTGGCTGCTGTCTGCGCCTGCCCCTTCGGGGATGACGATCACAGCCACGGGCTCGACCACCGCTGTCGTCCAATGGACGCCCACCGCGTCTCAGGTCGGCACATACGATATCGACGTCGTTGCCGGCCAGAATTTCTTAGGTCTCACCAGCATTGTCGCTCAGCAGATTTACCAGTTCTCAGTGGTGACTTCGATCACCAACGCGCCGCCCACTATCACCTCGACGCCGCCGACTCCGGCCGCTGTCGGTGATTTGTATCAGTACCAAGTTACCACTGAGGACGCGAATCCTGGGGCGACGCTGGCGTACTCTCTGGTGAATGCTCCGGCGGGCATGACAATCAACGCGACCACCGGACTCGTTGCGTGGACACCGACTTCGGGAGCCGGCAGCAGCGTCGACGTCACCGTCGAGGTCACCGACACGCACTCGGGTCTCCTGGCCTCGCAGGACTACGAGCTTCCCGTCGTCGAACCGATCACAGGAACCGATCCCGTCTTCGTGTCTCAGCCGCCGTCGATCGCCTATATCGGCGTGCAGCTGACCTACCAGGCGATTGCCGTCGATCCGCAGAGCGAAACGCTGACCTATTCGCTGGTAGCGCCCTCGGGCGGCTCGATTCCCGCGGGTGTCACGATCAACCCACAAAGTGGGGTCGTGACCTGGACGCCGACTGCTTTGCAGGCGGGCGCCAATAGCATCGTCGTCGAGGCGACCGATACCGACGGCAACAGCGCGACACAGCCGTTCACGCTCACCGTTGTACCGACTCCCATCAACCCGGTGATTACCTCGACTCCGACGGGCCCCGCGCTCGTCGACATGCCCTACCAGTACCAGGTGACCGTCACTGATGCCTCGCACAGTCCCGACACGTTCTCGCTCGTTAGTGCGCCGTCGGGAATGTCGATCGACGCCCAGACTGGTTTAATCACTTGGACACCCCAGCCGAGCCAGCTCGGTCCGTCACAAGTGACGATCCAAGTCACCAACGCGACGGGTGGCGAAGCCGGCCAGACCTACGTTCTCGCCGTCGATTCTGCGCCGGTCCAGGCGCCGCCCACGATCACATCGACACCGCCGTCTCCCGCGGTCGTCGGTTCGCTCTACCAGTACCAGGTCGTCGCTACTGCCGCCAATGGCGGTCCGCTGACCTATGCGCTCACGGCCTTCCCCGCGGGCATGACGATCTCAAGCGCCGGACTCGTCACTTGGACGCCCACGGCTCTCCAGGTCGGATCACAGGCCGTCACCGTTTCCGTCACCGACGACACCGGAGCAAATACGCAACAGTCATTTCAACTGCCGACGGTGCTTACGGCTCCCAATTCGCTGCCGGTCATTACGTCGACGCCTCCCACCGATCCAATCCCCGTGGGTGAAAACTACGTTTATCAGCTCGTGGCCACCGACGCAGACGGCGACACGCTCGCCTACAGCGTCCCCACCGGCGTGACCGGGATGAGCATCAACACCAACACTGGCTTGTTCACCTGGACCCCAACGTCGGATGAGGTCGGCGCATTCCCGGTGGTGCTCAGCGTTTCCGATGATCACGGCAATTCGGTGCAGCAATCGTTCACGCTGACAGTCGTCACTTCGGGCGCCCCGAACGATGCGCCAACGATCACTTCAACGCCCTCGGGTCCTGCAATCGTGGGCGAATCCTGGCAATACCAGATCATCGCCAGCGACCCTGACGGCGATGCGCTCACTTACTCGCTCTCGGATGTGCCGCCGTCGGGCGGTTCAGGTTCACCCACCGATCCGCCGGCCGGCATGGCCATCAACGCGCAGACTGGGCTCGTCACGTGGACGGCTCAGTCCGCCGGGTTCTATCCGATTGCCGTCACCGCCGAAAATGGCTACGGCCTGTCGGCAACTCAGACGTTCACACTGGGCGCAGTGGTCAATCCACCGGATAGCCCACCCGTCTTCACCTCGACCGCGCCGCCAACTGCGATCGTTGGTGCCGTCTATCAATACCAGGCTGTCGCCACGGACTCCGCCGGCAACCCGATCACGTATAGCCTGGGGCAAGGCGGCAGTGTGCCCGCGGGCGTGCAAATCGACGCCAACACGGGCCTGCTCACTTGGACGCCCACGGCCGCCCAAGCCGGCACGCAGTCGATCACGATTGTCGCCAGCGACGACCGGGGCGCCTCCGCTTCGCAGACCTTTACGGTCAATGTCACCGTTCTCGTCGTGACAAATCCGGTCGTCACCATCAATTCAACCGCGCCCGATACCGTGCTCTTGGGAACGGAGTACATCTACCCGGTTTCGGCCTCGGACTCCGCCGGCAATGCTCTCTCCTATTCGCTCACGACCTTCCCGACGGGGATGACCGTCGATTCGCAGAGCGGCGTCATCACGTGGACGCCCACTCCGTTCCAGTCCGGGCCGAACAGTGTCGTGCTCACGGTCTCCGACGGACAAGGTGGAACGGCTTCGCAGGCGTTCACCGTCTATGTCAACACTGTGCCGACCACGAGCAATCAAAGTCCCTACATCACCACGACTCCGCCCAGCACGGCCCTCGTCGGCACGCAGTACGCTTATAACCCCGTCGGCGTCGACCCGAACGGTTTTCCGCTCGCCTGGCAACTCGTCAATCCCCCGACGGGGATGAGCATCGACGCCAACTCCGGGGCCATTCGCTGGACGCCGACGTTGGCCCAGCTCGGGCAGCAAAAAATCGTGCTGAACGTGGCCGATTCCGCGGGTCTCGGCGACACGCAGACCTTCAGCATCAATGTCACGCTGAATGTCGCTCCGCCGCAAATCACTTCCACGCCGCCGACCACAGGCGTCGTCGGGCAGCTCTATCTCTACCAGGTGGCCGTCACCGCCGGCATTACCACGGTCGACCCGACCGGCGGATTGATCTACGCGCTGACCACGGCCCCCGTCGGGATGACGATCGACTCGAGCACCGGCGCCATCCAGTGGACGCCGGCCAACTACGGGAACGTCCCCGTCGCGATCGAGGTCCAGGACATCCTCGGCCAGGCCGTTTCGCAAAGCTACACCATCAACGTCGCGCTCACGCCGGCGCCGTTGCCGCCGGTGATCACCACCGTGCCCGTCACGGGGGCGACCTTCACCGTCCCCTACACGCAGCCGATCACCGCTGTCGATCCGCAGAACGAAACGCTGACCTACGTCCTCACCGTCCACCCGCAGGGGATGACCATCAATCCCACGACGGGGCTCATTCAATGGACGCCCAACGGCATCGGCACCACGCCGATCACCGTCGTCGCGGTCGACACCTCGGGGTTGAGCGCGACCCTCTCGTACACCTTGACGGTCCACTCGAACGTCCCGCCGACGATCACCTCGACGCCGACGCTCGTCACCACGGCCGGCGCTCCGTACGAGTACGACGTCACCGCCACCGACGAGGGGGATACCTTCACGTTCAGCCTGTCGCAAGCTCCCGCAGGCATGACGATCGACCCGAACCTGGGCCGCCTCACCTGGAGCCCCGGGATCCCCAATATCGGCACCTACCCGATCACGGTGGTCGTCACCAACAGCGGCGGCCTGCAGGCCACGCAGTCGTACAACCTGATCGTCGCGGCCGACACCCAGGCCCCCAACGTCATCATCCGCACGGCGCCTGCCGGCCAGGTCGGCATGGGCCAGTCGTTCACCGTGCAGGTGAAAGCGACCGACAACGTCGGAGTCACCTCGCTCACGCTCACGGCCACCTTCGGCGGCGTTACCACGCCCATCGCGCTTCTGCCGGATGCCAACGGCGGCACGGCGACCCTCAGCTACCCAACGGCCGGCCTGGTGACTCTGAACGCACAGGCCAGTGACGCCGCGGGCAACGTCGGCACGGCCAGCACCAACGTGCTGGTGGTCAACCCGGCGGTCACGCTGGCCCCCGTCGCCAGCATCGCCAGCCCCAGCGACGGCACCAACCTCACGGCCCCGGTCCCCGTCATCGGCACGGTGAGCGACCCGTCGAACGCGCTGGTCTCGTGGACCCTCTCAATCGCCCCCGACACAGACGGCGAGCTCGGCGACGAAGGCGGCACCAGCCCGCCCACCAACACCACGCCGACCACAATCGCCACCGGCACCACCCCGGTGGTGAACGGCACCCTCGGCACCCTCGACACAACGGTGCTGGCCAACGGCTCCTACACCCTCACCCTCACCGCCTTAAACGCCGGCGGCCTCACCAGCAGCTCGAGCATCGACGTCGAACTCAGTAAGAACCTCAAGCTCGGCTCATTGAATCTGTCCTTCACCGACATGACGGTGCCCGCCGCAGGCATCCCGATCAGCATCACGCGTAACTATTCCTCGCTCACCGCCAACCAACAAGGCGACTTCGGCTACGGCTGGACCCTCTCGATGTCCAACACGACCGTGCAGATCATCCACCAGGACGACGACCTCTCCGACTTTGGCGACTACGTGCCGATGGAGGACGGCGACCGGGTCTACGTCACGCTCCCCGACGGCACGCGGGAAGGTTTTACATTCGAGGCCCAGCCCGGCGACGGAATTGGCTCTGCCATCTTTTACTACGTTCCGTACTTCATCCCCGACGCCGGCGTCCAGGATCAGCTTTCTGTCAACAGCGTCGACCTCACCCAAGTCGGCAACGAGTTCGTCAACGAGGCCACCGGCGACTCGTACAACCCCGCCCTCCCCGAGTTCGGTAATTCCTACACGTTGCAGATGCACAACGGCACGCAGCTCTTGATCAACGCCACCACCGGGCAACTCTCCTCGGTCGCCGACATGAACGGCAACACGGTCAACTTCACCGGGATGGGGATCGAAAGCTCGAGCGGCCAATACGTGCAGTTTACACGCGACGCTACCGGCCGCATCACCTCGATCACCAGCTCCGGCGGCCAGACGGTGAGCTACGAGTACGACTCGAGCGGCAACCTGATCGCCTTCACCGACGCCGACGGCAATACCACCGCGTTCACGTACCTAAGCTCGCCGGCCCATTACCTGAATCAGATCATCGGGCCCGACGGCAACCCGGTCGCGGAGACACAATACAACTCCAGCGGCCGCATCAGCGCGATCATTAGCGCCAGCGGCCAAACGACGACCTACACATACAACCTGAGCGCTAAGTCGACGACGGTCACCGACCCGCTGGGAAACTCCACCACGACAACCTACGACGACGGCAACCCGATCGAGGTCGTGAACGCCCTCGGCGGAGTCACCCTCAACACCTATGACTCCAACGACGATCTGCTCTCAACAACAGTCGAGACATCGGAAGGTCCGCTGACAACAACCTACACCTACGACCAGTTCAGCGATGTGACGAGCACCACCAATCCCGACGGCACGACGACCTATGCGACGTACAACAGCTTCGGCCAAGTTCTCTCGCAAACCGACGCGCTCGGAAACGTCACGAGCGACGAGTACGACCAAAATGGCAACTTGATCAGCGTGTTCAACCCGGAGGAGGGCGTCACCAGTTTCACGTACGGTGCAAACGGGAATGTGTCAACTTCGACCGACCCGCTGGGCAATACGACGACGTACCGATACGACAGCGCGGGAAACGTGATCAGCGAAGCCGATCCGTCCGGTATCACGACGACGTTCACGTACGATGTCAATGGAAATCAGACTGGGACGGCATACAACTGGGTCAATCCCAACAACCCCTCCGATGTCATTCCGGTCACTACCAGCACCACGTACGACGCGAACGGAAACATCACGAGCCAGACCGATGCCGAAGGTCACGCGACTACCACAACCTATACGCCCGATGGCCAGGTGTCGACCACCACGGCCGCAAACGGCGACATTACAGATGACACCTACGACGTAAGTGGGAACCTAATCGAGACCCGTCAGGAGTCGCAGGATTCGAGCGGCGACATCGACTGGCTCGTGACACTGAGCGTCTATGACGCCCAAGGCCGCGTAATCGCCCAAACCGACCAATATGTCGACGGCACCACCGCCCCGATCACCGGCACTCTGACCACCTATGACGCGCTCGGAGACGTGACTCAGACGCAATCCGTCACCGGAATCGTGATCGACCTGGTGACCAGTGGTTCGAACACAAGGTCCACCCTCGCCAATCCCGGCACGGTCGTCACTACGTCAACCACTCAGTACGACGCCCAGGGCAACGTGGTCAGCTCGACCGACCAGTACGGTCACGAGACGCTCACGACGTACGACCAGTTCGGCCGAGTCGTCGACTCGCGCACGCAATCCGTCGATCAAAACGGCAACGTGGTTTGGCTCGTCACACAGACGGTCTACAACGCCCAGGGACAAGTCGAGCTGACAACGGATCAATATCAGGAGGGTTCTTCACAGCCCATCGACGCGACGGAGACAATCTACGATTCCTTCGGCCGCGCAGTGCAGACGATCCGACTACAAGGAGTTGAAGTTGGCCTGTTTGACGCCAACACCGGCCAGCCCGTTGACCCACTCAACCCCGGGAATGTGGTGATTGTCAGCCGCGTGACGAACTGGGGCACCGAGCTTTACTCGACTAAGACTGTGTACAACTCGCTGGGCCAGGTTACCGAAAGCGTCGCACCCGACGGCGAGGTCACAGACTACGAATACAACTCTCTGGGCGAGCAGACGGTTACGATCGGCCAAGCGGTCGACCCGACGACCGTGGGGATTGCGATTCCGGCTGGCGACCCCGCCAGGACGCTCGTGGGTCTGCGGACGGAATCGACGTACGATAAGTATGGCAACACCAGCTCTCTGGCCACGAACATTTATGAATTCGTGCTGCCCAACGGGACAACGCAGATTGACCGTTCCCAGGAGGAGGTCACCCAGTATCAATACGATCAGGTCGGCAACCTGCTCAAAACGATCTACCCCGAGGGTTCGACCACCTCGGCCACTTACGACAGCTTCGGTAACCAGACTTCATCAACCGATCAGATGGGGCAAACGACCCAGTATCAATACAACACCGAAAACCAGCTTACAGAGACAATCCTGCCCGCGGTCACGAATCCCGCAACTGGCCAAGTCGTGAACCCCGCGTATCAATATGCCTACGATGCGCAGGGCAATCAGACGAGTCTAACGGACCCGAATGGCGGCCAGACGACATTCACGTACGACGCGCAAGGGAACGAAACGTCGCGGACGCTTCCTTTGGGCCAAACCGAGACGATGCAATACGATGCGCAGGGACGCCAGACGCTGGCCGTCTCATTCGAAGGGGCGGTTACCGCATTTGTCTACGATCCCCAGACAGGCAACCTGGCGCAAAAACTCTTGTTCACAAACTTGACGGCTTACGATAACGGCCAGGGGACTCCGAGCGAGGTTGTGTCGTACGCATACGACGCCTTCGGCCAGGTGGTGGAGGTCGACGACACGGTGGGGACCGGCACGAGCGCCGTCACGTCAGTCACCACCACGACGTACGATACGCAGGAAAATGTCCTCACTGTGACTTCGCCGCAGGGAACGCTGAGTTACGCCTACGACACTTTGGGCCGCCTCGTCAAAACCATGATCGGTCCAGCCAGCGCTCCAACCTCCGAAACCGATTACACGTACAATGTGCTCGGTCAGCTCACGAGTATCACAGTCGTGGAACAAAACGGCGTCACGCTCTCGGCGCCGGAGTCGACGATTTACGAGTATGATCTCCAGGGGAATCTGATCTTGGAGGATCTCCCCAACGGGGTTGTCGATCAGTACACCTATGACGACAGGAACCGCTTGACGAAGGAAACCGAAAACGGCCCCGGCAATTCATTGATCGCCGAGTACGACTACACGTACCGCGCTGACGGCCTCCAGGCCACGGAGACCGACGATTTCTGGTTCGCCAACAACGGCCAGAATGTGGAGGTTACCAACAACATCAGCTACACCTACGACGCCCTCGATCGCTTGATCGACGAGGCGTTCGTGACGAACGCGGAACAGATCCTCGGACTCGACGCGAGTCTGCCCAGCGATGTCAGGCAGTGGGAGAGCTTTAACGACCAATATTTCTACGACCTCGACAGCAACCAGGTCGAGAAGACAACCGAGTTGAACGGGGACCAGGCCCCCGACGAGACGATCACGTCGACCTATGACGCCAACGATCGACTGCTCGATCAGGTCGAGACGACAGCCAGCGGCTCAACGACGACCGAGTACTCCTACGACGATACCGAGCAAACCGCCGAGACGGTCTACTCCGGCGCTCCGAGCGCTCTGGGGACGATCCAGTCCTCGCAGCAGTATCAATACGACTTCCAAGGCCGCATGTCAGGCGTCACCATCACCACTTATACGAGCGGGGTGCCCTCTCAGATTGAGCAACTCACCTATGGCTACGACGACAACGGCAACCGTGTCTCGGCTTTGGATCAGGTCGATACCAACGCCAATGGGACTTGGGACACGCAGACTCTCACCGAATACCTCGATGACGCAAACAACGCCACCGGCTATTCACAGACCATCCGCGCGACGCAGACCGATCCGTCCACTGGACAGATCCAGTCGGTTACCGAATACACGTATGGCCTAAAGGCGATCAGCCAGGCGACTACGGCCTACACCAACGGTCAACCTGGAGCACCCACGAGGGCGTTCTTCGGAATCGATGGTCACGGCTCGGTGCGAGTTCTGATGAACGCCGCTGGCGCCATCCCGACGCTTAGCGGTGTTCGACAGATCTTCAACTACGATGCGTCTGGAAATGCGATCGGCTTCAATGTCTCGCAAGCCGCGACGACACTGCTGTACAGCGGCCAGCAAACCGACGCGGCGACCGGTCTCCAGTACCTTCGCGCCCGGTACTACAATCCAAGCGCTGGTGTCTTCACGACCTTGGATCCCTTTGCCGGCGCTCCCACCAATCCGTTGAGCTACAACAAGTACCTCTATGCACAGGCGAACCCGATCAACGGCACCGACCCGAGCGGCAGGGATGACACTCTTGTAGAACTAAGCATCGTTATGGCCGTGGGGGCAGGGCTCATTGCCGCCTCCCTTGGGACCTACGCCGAAGCAAAAACGCACCTTATTGGACGCATACTAGCCGGAGGTGCCCAAGCAGGAGCAGATATTTGGGGAGCGATTGCATCTGGCGTCGGCGCTATTTTTGCGCAGGCTTACCCCCCCGAGATGACAGTGAGGGAGATACTGAAAGAAAAGAAAGCAAAAATCAGAAAAGCCAAGCTTGAAAAGGGCTCTCCGAGCTGGGACGACATTCTCGATGAAACGTGGGAGCAGATCGTGAAGAATGCGAAGGAGCGCGTGAAGGGATACAAGACGATTAAGAAATTGTTAACTGACCAAAGGTTCGACAAAGATTAGCGCAATACGTTCTGCGACCGCGGTCCCGGTCATCTTTACAAACCTGGCTCAGCTTTCCGAAGGTGACCGGCGCTTGGGATGCTGGATAGGTGGCGGGGTGACGTATACCGTGACTTACGCAAGGTTTTGCCCGGCCAATCGGGTCGACAAAAGGAGACCGCGGCATTTCGCCCTCAATGCCGACGCGGCAGCTGCGTGATTTCAAATCAGTTGTCAGGACTCGCACCTCGAACGTAACGGATCTCGACGTATGGACCCCAGTGAAAAATCCGACCCGTACCAGACTCTCCGACTCCCATCGCCGACGCCGGACGAGGAAATCTGCAAATGCCCAGATCAGCCTCCAATTGTACTGCAAGATGCCCTGTCCGAAATTCCATTTGCGTGTCTGAGGTGCAACCTCGAAGTACCGCCCGAGCGCATCGGCTTTCGCCAAGAGCTTGCGAGAAGCATTGCGCATTGGCGGGACCTGCATCGCTCCGTTTATCTGTTGTGGCTTGATTCCGAGGACTACGAGGAGTGGGCGCGGGCACAATTGGCAGATCCTCGGGGTCGAATAAACGTGCTCGGGCTTGAGAACGTGGACGAACTGAACGCGCATCGCCGAGCCTACTACCACTGGTTCGAGGACGAGTCTTCTGACGACTTCGTTCCTCCTTCGCAGTGCCCACGTTGCGGCGGCGAACTCTCCGAGCAGCTAGGTTGCTTAGTCTGCGAACGCTGCTCGATTATGGTTCATCGCCGTGATCGACCGCACAGCTTCCCCTAGCAGGCAAACAAAAATGACGGACGGGAAAAGGTGTCAGAAGGGAAAAGGGGACAGTCGCATATATTGAGGGCAAGAAAAGGGCAAGAAAAAGTGTCGGGAACCTTATTTGAGAGTCTTGAGTTCCGATCTCGATCCTAGAGACGTGGAAGCTCGCTCTCCGGGGTCCGGGTTATTTCTGGTACAATGAGGGTGAAAGTCAGGGTGGGACCCGGCGGCGAATCGTGAGCCTCCGCGAGTGCGCTCGAAAAAGCTATGAAGCGCCCCTGGCGGCGGGGGACGGAAAAAGTGTCAGGAACCTTATTGAGACGAACAGGTGCGACGTTTGATAAGCAGTCGTCTATGGGACGGCCACTTCGATCGGCACCTGGCGGTTATGTGTACCACGTGCTCAACCGGGCGAACGCGCGGACGACGATCTTCGAGGACGACGCAGATTATCAAGCCTTC
>Ga0210390_10001052_pt1 | contig 27611 bp, 28 predicted proteins | sample IncBWH11OmetaG_FD_161050 | JGI IMG/M metagenome (GOLD analysis project Ga0210390, IMG submission 161050) | Forest soil microbial communities from Barre Woods Harvard Forest LTER site, Petersham, Massachusetts, United States - Inc-BW-H-11-O ... | reverse complement strand
ATGTAGTTGTGGTTGAGCATCCGGGCCTCTTCTTGCGCCAGGACGACGACCCTGCGGGCACGGTCGGTAAATCGTTCGAACATCGGTGGTTACCTGCTCTCCCTCAGCATCGGTACAACGGACGACATCGCGTACCTGCCATCCACTGTAATGCGCGGCTCGCCGGGCTTCCTACCTTGCGGTCCAATACGTCACACGCATATACCCGGTTACGTCACAGCCGTAATAGGAGCAACGCGGTAGAACGGCAAATCGTTTCCCGACCCAACGGGCGATCAGTTCGCCACCAGCGAAAGCCGGACCAGCCCACGTTCGGTGCTGGTCCGGCGTCGCAGTGTCGGGTGGACGGTCAGGTCGCGGCGTGGAATGCGTCGATGACGTCAGCCGGGATCCGGCCCCGCGTCGACACGTTGTGCCCGTTGCGACGGGCCCATTCCCGGATCGCGGCGCTCTGCTCGCGGTCTATGGCTCCGCGGCCGCGGCCGGCGCTGGCACGTCCGCGTCGACGACCGCCGACGCGACGGCCGGCTTCGACCCACTGCTTCAGATCGTTGCGCAGTTTCGTGGCATTTTTGGTCGAAAGGTCGATCTCATAGGTTACCCCGTCGAGACCAAATTCGACGGTTTCATCGGCGGCGCCCTCACCGTCGAAATCATCGACCAGGGTGACGGTCACTTTCTTCGCCATTGGCTGAGCCTCACACTTTCTTCCTGAGCACTTACTGTGCCAGTTGTTGGACCGCCCCCGTGGGCATCAATCTGCCATAGGAAGGCGCGGTATTCAATACACCACCATAGATGAGATCAGTTGGTTTGCGGACGGACAATCGGAAATAATACTGTCTCTCTAATTGACAGGCCAGTCAGAGCCATCAACAACCGATCGATACCCATTCCGGTTCCCGTGCACGGCGGCATGGCGTACTCCAAGGCAGTCAGAAAATCCTCGTCGAGCGCCATCGCTTCGTCGTCGCCGGCAGCCGCCGCTCGCGCCTGCTCAGCGAACCTCTCCCGTTGCACCACCGGGTCTATCAATTCTGAGTATCCCGTCGCCAGCTCGACCCCGCGAAGATACAGATCCCATTTCTCGGTGACACCGGGGATACTGCGATGCTGACGCGTCAAAGGCGTTGTGTCCACCGGAAAATCCCGGACGAATGTGGGAGCTGTCAAGCGAGCGCCGACGGCGTGTTCCCAGAGCTCCTCGACCAGCTTGCCGTGCCCAAATCCGCGGCCTTCGGGCACTGCGACTTCAAGCGACTTGGCGATGCTCCGCAACCGGTCAGCCGTGGTTTCCGGGGTGATCTCTTCGCCGAGCGCCTTGGATAGCGACGGATACATTTGTATCGACGCCCATTCTCCGTCGATGTCATAGACGCTGCCATCGGGCAGCGACAGTTGTCGGGTGCCGATCGCCTCGTCGGCCACCTGTTGAATAAGCTCGCGGGTGACGACCGCTGAATCGTCATACGTTCCATACGCCTGGTAGGTCTCCAGCATGGAGAATTCCGGTGAATGCGTGGAATCGGCTCCTTCGTTTCGGAACACGCGATTAAGTTCGAAGACCTTGTCGAACCCACCAACGACGCAGCGCTTCAGGAACAGTTCCGGCGCGATCCGCAGGTAGAGATCGATGTCGAGGGCATTGGAGTGGGTGACGAACGGCCGGGCCGCTGCGCCGCCAGCCAAAGTTTGCAACATCGGCGTCTCGACTTCGAGAAAGCCGCGCTGCTCCAGAGCGGTCCGTAACGCGCGAATGACGGCGATCCGCAGTCGGGCAACCGTGCGTGCCTGGGGACGGACTATCAGGTCCACGTAGCGTTGCCGCACCCGCGACTCTTCATTCATCTCTTTATGCGCCACCGGCAGCGGCCGCAACGCTTTGGACGCCATTTGCCAACTATCGCCAAGGACAGACAACTCGCCGCGCCGTGAGCTAATTACCTCCCCGCGAACGCAGACGATATCGCCGATATCCACGTCGGCCTTCCACGCATCAAGCGCCTCTTCACCGACGCTGGCAAGGCTGAGCATCACCTGCAGTTGGGTGCCGTCGCCCTCTTGGAGTGTCGCAAAACACAGCTTGCCCGAGTTACGCGCGAACACCACCCGGCCGGCCACACCGACGATGTCGCCGGTGGTCGAATCAGCAGCCAGGTCGGGGTAAGCGGCACGGATCTGCGCCAGCGTGTGGGTGCGCCCGACTTCGACCGGGTAGGGGTCGCGCCCCTCAGCCCACAGCCGAGCCCGCTTGTCCCGGCGGATCCGGAACTGCTCGGGGATGTCCTCAGGTAGGTCTTGACCGCCGGCGTCCACGACGTGCCAGCTTAATGAATACCCGCGATGGGAATTCGCCGGTCAGGGCTAGCGCGCCGGCTTCAGCCGTCCGCGCTGGCTGTCCCGGTTGCGTTCGAACACGAGCCGCAGACCGTGCAGGGTCAGGTGCTGGTCGTAGTGATCGACGGCATGCAGTTCCGCCAATAGCAGCGGTGCGGTGTGGCCGGTGGCCACCACGGTGACCCGATCCCCCAGGTCACTCCCGAACCCGTCCACATCGTCGCGGATGCGTTGGACCAGACCGTCCACCAATCCGGCGAAACCGAAAACCGCACCCGCCTGCATGCATTCGACGGTGTTCTTGCCGACCACCGAGCGCGGCCGGGCCAACTCGACGCGCCGCAATGCGGCAGAGCGCGCAGCGGCCGCGTCAGAGGAGACCTGTATTCCCGGCGCGATAGCGCCGCCGAGGAATTCGCCTTTGGCGGACACCACGTCCACGCAGATCGATGAGCCGAAATCGATCACGATGGCGGCCGTCGTGTACTTCTGAAAAGCCGCGAGGCAGTTGACGATTCGATCGGCGCCGACCTCTTTCGGGTTGTCGACCAACAGCGGGATGCCGGTGCGGACCCCCGGTTCGATCAGCACATGCGGCACCGTCGGCCAGTACTGATCGAGCATCACCCGCACCTCGTGTAGCACCGATGGGACCGTGGACAGGGCGGCCGCGCCGGTGAGCTGGTCGGAATCCTCGCCAATCAGACCGTCGATCGTCAACGCCAGTTCGTCGGCAGTGACTTCGGACTCGGTGCGAATCCGCCACTGCTGCACTACCTTCGCGTGCTCCTTAGCCCCGGAAAGCAGTCCCACAACGGTGTGGGTGTTGCGGACGTCGATTGCCAGCAGCACGCTACCGACCCTTCATCGCGGCGAGACCAGCTCGTCCGCATCGGCAGGTACGAACGCCGGATCGCTCCCGAGATCGATCGCCCGGTTCTCGGCGTCCACGAAGACGATCTTCGGCTGGTAGCTGCGCGCCTCGGCGTCGTCCATCGTCGCGTAGGCGATTAGGATCACTAAGTCACCGGGATGTACGAGATGCGCTGCAGCCCCGTTGATTCCGATTACGCCGCTACCACGCTGACCGGTGATCGCATAGGTGACGAGCCGGGCGCCGTTGTCGATGTCGACGATGGTCACCTGTTCACCCTCGAGCAGGTCGGCCGCATCCATCAAGTCGGCGTCGATCGTCACCGAGCCGACGTAGTGCAGGTCTGCCTGCGTGACGGTCGCCCGGTGGATCTTCGACTTGAGCATTGTTCGTAACATCAGTTCCTCCAGGGTGATTCGAGGGTCCGATTGCCGGCAACCGCGGGCTCTCGCCCGTCGGCGCCGACGGTAGTGCTGATTTCAATTGCGACATTGTCAAGGAGCCTGGTAGCACCGAGCCGGGCCGCGACGAGCAGCCGGCCCGGGCCGTATGCCGGGGCGGGCCCGAGTTCAGGGTCACGCACCTGAAGGTATTCCACGTCGATCGCGGGTATCTCGGACAGCACGGATCGGGCCGCCGCCAGCGCCGTATCCGCACCACCCGAGGCCGCACGCGTCCCGGCCAGCAGTGCCGCCGACAGCACGCCGGCCAGTTCGCGTTGCGTGGGATCGAGGTAGCGGTTGCGTGACGACATCGCCAGGCCGTCTGATTCGCGCACGATCGGCACACCGATCACCCGAGTATCAACGTTGAGGTCGGCGACCATCTGCCGGACCAACACCAGTTGCTGATAGTCCTTCTCGCCGAAGAACACTCGGTCCGGGCGCACAATCTGCAGCAGCTTCAGCACCACGGTGAGCATGCCGGCGAAATGGGTGGGCCGGGCGGCTCCCTCGAGTTCGGATCCCAGCGGACCCGGATGCACCGCGGTACGCGCGCCATTGGGGTACATCGCTGAAACACTTGGGGTGAAAGCTATTTCAACGCCTTCGCCGCGCAATGACGCCAAATCGTCTTCGACGATTCGCGGGTAGGCGTCGAGATCTTCATCCGCACCGAATTGCAGCGGGTTGACGAAGATCGACACCACCACCACCGAGCCTGGCACCCGTTTGGCGGCGCGGACGAGGGCGAGGTGTCCGTCGTGCAGCGCCCCCATGGTCGGTACCAGCATCACTCGCCGACCGGTATGGCGCAGCGCACGGCTGACCTCGCCGACATCGCTGGGGCTCGCGTACACGTTGAGTTCGCCGGCGTTGAACTTCGGCGACCTGTTGACGGTCACCGCGCCGAAACCTCAAGGATCTTAAGGACCTCGTCGGGCGCATGCGCGCGTTGCGCGGTGCGCAGGGCATTCACCCGGTAGGCCTGGGCCAGTTCCGCGTCGACCGCCGCCAGCGCGCTCAGGTGACCGGCGACCGCGCCGGCATCACCGCGCGCGACCGGACCGGTCAGCGCCGCCTGCCCGCGTAGCAGGGTGTTCTCCAACGCCGCGCGGGCCAGCGGCCCCAGTATCCGTTCGGCGACGCCGCCGGGTTGATCGTCGATGAGCTGTTGACCGAGGAGTTCGGTCCCCGACAGCGCGGCCCGCAATGCGTCCAGGGCATCGGCGAGCACCGTGACGATGTGGTTACCGGCATGGGCCAACGCGGCGTGATACAGCGTCCGCGCGTCCTCGCGGACCCGGAACGGCTCACCGCCGATCTCCAGCACCAGGGACTGCGCGATCGCGTAACCGACCTCGTCGGCCGCGGTGATCCCGAAGCAGGTGTCCGGCAGCCGGGCGATGTCCTCGTCGGAGCCGGTGAACGTCATCGCCGGATGAATGGCCAGCGGTATGCAGTCCTGCCTGCTCAGCGGCGCCAGCACGGCCACGCCGTTGGCGCCCGAGGTGTGCGCGACGATGGTGCCCGGCCGCACCGCCGAGGTGGCGGCCAACCCCGAAACCAGCGCCGGCAGCTCGGCGTCGGGCACGGCCAGCAGCAGGAGCTCGGCGGTGCCGGCAACGTCCGGTACCGGCGACACCGGGGTGTCGGGCAACCAGCGTTCGGCACGGTGGCGCGACGCCCGGGAAACCGCGCTGCACGCCACCACGACGTGGTCGACGCGTTCCAGCGCGACCCCCAACGCCGTTCCCACCCGGCCGGCGGAGATGATGCCCACCTTGAGCCGGGCGGGGCGCAATCCGTCGAACTGCACCATCGCAGACGACCCTCACAAGTCTCTTGTTTCGTTCCAGTCCCGCGGTGCGGGTACCGGACGGTCGCTAAAACTCTACCCCGCCGAAGACGCGAATCGCGCTGTGGTCTTCGCCTCAGTCCTCACGGCGCCGGCGTCGGCCGCCTCCGGACGGGCTGGCTTGCAACCGCGCCAGCAACTCGGCGACCGACTGGCCGCCGGATTGCGGAGCGTCGGCATCCAACGGATCGGTGCCGCGATGCCGGGCCGCGGGTGGGGGCGCCGGCGGTGGCGGCGACATCGCCGGCTCCCTGTCGGGTGGCGGCGCGGGCGAGGGTGGCATCGGCGGCGGTGGCGGCGACATTGCCGGCGCCGGCGTCGCTGGTCCGCCGATGCCGGAGTCGGGGTATGCGGAGCCTTCAGCGGAATGACGAGCCCGCGCGGGACGATCTGGCTCGCGCCAATCGGCTTCGGATTCGCCGATCTGACTTGCCGACTCGACGGCGCTGGAATGGCGGCCGCTCCCTTCAGCCGGCGGCGGCGACGCCGGCGCGGCTTCACTGATGCTGGGAGAACTGTGCGAAGTCCGGTCGCGGGACGGGGAGTTGTCGTATTTCCACGGCGCGCTGCCGGCGTTTTCGCCCGATTCGGAAATCCAGTTACTGCCAGGTGCTCCGGGGGGAAGCCATTGTCCGTCGGAGCGCACCGGCTGCCAGCCGGCGGGCATTTCTTGATGCCGGGGCGCCTCGGTCGGCGCCGACCACTCGGGCCGCGGTTGTTCCGGCGGCGGCTCGGGCGGCGCGGGTGGAGGTACAAACTGCGGCTCGGGCTGTGGGGGCGCCTCTTGCCGCCGGTGTGAACGGCGTGGCGGTGGCGGCTCGTACCGCTCTCCGGGGCTCGCGGGTGAGGCCGCGGGCACGGCCCAACCACCGTTCTCCGACGCTTGCTCCGGCGGGACCCAGCCATGGTCCTCGGGTTGCTGCTCTGCCCCGCCCGCGGATGACACTCCCGGCGGGGCCCAACCGGTGGGTGGTGTCGCCTCATCCTGTCGGGCCCCAGCGGATCGCTCGCCCCGGCGCCGATGCGCACCCCGGTCCACCTCTGCAGGCTCATACGCCTCAGCGGCACCGTTTGCCCCGGAAGCCCCGTGAGCCCCAGCGGGTTGGTAGGCGTAGGCCGCAGGCTGGTAGCTATCCGCGACCGGCTGCCGCGGCGGTGGCGCCAGCGGTTCCTCGGGCACGTCGATGATCGAGCTGTCGTCCGTGCGCCGAGGAGGCTCTTCGGCGCGCACCGAGGTCACCCGGTTGACTCGTTCGCGTGCGCTTTCGTGTTCGCGATCCCAGTCGCTGGAAGCACGCACGGACCTGCGTTCGGTCTCCAGTGCCGGCCGCTCGCTGAGTTCGGCGTCGAACAAGATCTCCAAATTGGTGCGCAGGGCGGCCAACTCGGCCCGCAGCGCCGAGACCTCGTCTGCGGCGTGTGCGCGCAGTTCGCTGGCCAGCTCGCGACGCAGCTGCGACTCCACCGTGAGCTCATACTCGCGGCGAGCCGAGATTTCGCGGTCCAGCTGCAGGTCGTAAACCAACTTCAGGTCCCGCGTCCGGGCCTGATCCACGTCGCTTTGCCGGCGATAGATCACCGACACGAACGCAGCGACGACAGCGGCCCACAAGGCGAGGATCACGGCGAGCTTGAGGAGTTCCACCCGGCTGGTGAATACCAGCGCAGAACTGGCGCCGATAGCGAGCACCAGCAACGCCGTCAGCAGTACCCAACCCGGTCTGCGGCCGCCGCGCCGCACCCGGGCGCCGCGGGACAGATCGGTCATGGCCCGACTGTACCGGGCCGAGGTCACTCCGCGTGTCGCCGTCCTCCGGCGATTCTCACGTGGGCTAATTGTCCCTCTGTCCCCCACCAGCGGGAGGTGCCCCCACCTCGGGCCGCTCCGGCGGCCCGCCTCATCACCGAGCAAAACTCATCGCCCGCCTCCCACTCGGGCCGCCGGACGGCCCGCATCGTCACCGAGCCGAGCTAATTTTCGGCGCCATCGCCATGCTCGGTCGGATCCGCCGGCGACTTGCAGCAATGTTGCAGCCACAGCGCGGCAACCACCAAAGCCAGCGCGCTCACCGCCGCCACCGCCGTGCCGACGGTGTCTTCGCCAGCCACCCTCAGCCACGACCGCCGCGGCAGCAAGTAGACCAGAACCCCGACCCACCAACCCAGCGCCAACGCGCCCACCCAGGCCGATGCTTTGGCGATGACCAGACTGCGGGCCACCGACAGCGGATGTAGCCAGCCGGGCCCGTCGCCGATCTCACCGTCGCTGATCTTGGCCCGGACATAACGGCCCCACAGCGCCTCGGCGACGCCGACCGCAAGCAACGACAGCCCCGTCCACACCGTAATCGGTGGGAACCACCGGTATAGCAACACGACAAGCAGGTATCCGAGCACCGCAGTGCCGATCACCGCGGCCGTCAGATCACGTTTCCGGGTCGGGCCCATCAAGTTTCCGGGGCCGAGTCGAATTCCGTACTCTCGCCTCGCAGTTCGAGCACCAGCCCGGTCAGTTGCACACTAGCGCGGTCGGCGGGATCCAGCTGCGCGAGCAGCTTTGCGACGGGCTGCCTTCCACCGGCCACCGTCAGCGCCGCCTCCGGGTCAACGGCCAGCCACGGAATCATCACGAAGGCTCGCAAGTGAGCCAGCGGATGCGGCAGGGTCAGACCGTCTTCCAGCGAGAACACTTCGGTGTCCCCGGCCGCCGACGTCTGATAGCAGCTGATCAGGTCCACATCGAGAGTGCGTGGGCCCCAACGCTGTCCCCGGACCCGATGCGCCGACTGCTCCATCTCCTGGGCGCGACGCAACCAACCGTGTCCGTCGAGCGTCGCGTCCTCGGCGATCAGCACGGCGTTGAGGAACGGGCCCTGCTCGACGCCGCCCCAGGCCGCGGTCTCATAGACCGGAGAAACCGCTTGCACCGCCTCGCCCAGCCGGTCGAGCACCGACTGCAGCCGCGCCAACCGGTCACCGAGGTTGGATCCGATCGACAACACCACCCGCATCAGCGCCCCCCTCCGGCAGGAATCACCGAACCCCGTCCGCCGCGTCGCGACCGTCGGGCCACCACCGCCACATCGCCAAAGGTCTGGGGAATCGGAGCCTGCGGCTTGTGCACCGTCACCTCGACGGCGTGCAGCCGCTGGTCTTTCATCACATCCTCGGCGATCTCGGCGGCGACCGTTTCGATCAAATTGCGCGCCGGCCCGGCGATGATAGCGGCCGCCCGCTGAGCCAGGACGCCGTAGTCGTAGGTGTCTGCCAGGTCGTCGCTGGCCGCGGCGTCCACCAGGTCGATCCAGACAATGATATCGACAACGAAGTCCTGACCGTCGGCGCGCTCATGGTCGAAGACCCCATGCTGGCCGCGAACCGTCAAGCCGCGCAACTCAATTCGGTCAGCCATCGGATTCGACTGCCCCGGCTTGGGTCCATGCGTCGACGACCTTCAGCGCGTCGACCGAGGCCCGCACATCGTGCACCCGCACCCCCCACGCGCCATGCAGCGCGGCCAAGGCTGAAAGCACCGCGGTAGCCGTCTCACGCCCGTCAGGTGGCCGTACCGCACCATCGGGACCAGCCAGCAGGGTACCGAGGAACCGTTTCCGCGACGCCCCGACCAGAACCGGGACACCGATCGCCACTAGCTTCGGCAAGGCGTGCAGCAACGCCCAATTATGTTGGCCGGTCTTGGCGAATCCGAGACCGGGGTCGATGATCAGCTTCGCCGGATCCACCCCCGCGGCAACCGCGTCGTCGATGCTGGCGAGCAGCTCGGCGCGCACTTCGGCAACCACATCGCGGTATTGCGGTACTTCGTGCGGGCGCTCAGACGATACCGGCCGCCAGTGCATCAACACCCAAGGCACATCGGCCTCGACGAGCAGGCCAGCCATACCCGGATCGGCGCGTCCGCCGGACACGTCGTTGACCATCTGGGCGCCGTTCTCCAGCGCCGCCCGCGCCACATCGGCGTGCATGGTGTCGATGCTGACTGTAATGCCTTGCGAAGCCAACCCTTTGACGACAGGCACGACACGCGCAGTCTCCACCCGCGGATCTATCCGGACCGCACCGGGCCGGGTCGACTCGCCCCCGACGTCGATGATCACCGCGCCGTCGGCGGCCAATGCCAAGCCGTGCTCGACAGCGCTGTCGGCGTCCAGATAGCGCCCGCCATCCGAGAACGAGTCGTCGGTGACGTTCACCACCCCCACGACCTGGACGCGCGTCGTGCTCACTTGCGCAAGATCAGTTCGAGCGCCTCAGCTCGAGATGCACTGTTGGTCTTGAACTGTCCACGCACTGCCGACGTCGTGGTGACAGCTCCGGGCTTGCGGACACCTCGCATGGACATGCACAGGTGTTCGGCTTCGATGATGACGATTACCCCGCGCGGATCGAGTTTCCGCATCAGCGCGTCGGCGATCTGGGCGGTGAGCCGCTCCTGCAGCTGGGGCCGTTTGGCGTATAGGTCGACCAGCCGCGCAATCTTCGACAATCCGGTGACCCGACCGTCGTGACCGGGGATGTATCCCACATGCGCCACACCGTGGAACGCCACCAGATGGTGTTCGCAGGTGGAGTACAGCGGGATCTGGTTGATCATCACCAACTCGTCATGCTGCTCGTCAAACGTGGTGTCCAGCACGGCGTCGGGATCGGTGTACAGGCCGGCGAACATCTCCCGGTAACTGCGGGCGACACGGGCCGGGGTGTCCTGAAGACCGTGCCGATCCGGGTCCTCTCCGATCGCGTACAGCAGCTCGCGGACCGCGGCCTCGGCACGCGCCTGGTCGAAGACCGCGGTGCTCAGGGTCGCGGTTCGGGAATTCGGCTGCGCCATCGAAGCCTCCGCTCGTTTCAGCCGTGCGTCGACGGGTTGGACGGGCTTGCGCCGCCGCTTGGCGGGTCGACGGCCTGGCCTGCCTCCGGTGCGGGTGTACCAGGCGGCGGATACGGCGGATACGGCGGATAGGGCTGGCCCTGGGAGCCCGCGTAATTGTGCGGCGGTGGCGGCCAGTGCGGTGGTGGCGGCGGGGAGGATGGCGGCGGGTACCAGTAGCCCGGCGGCTGTTGGGGGGGTGGCCATCCTGGAGCGTGCCAGCCCGCCGGTGCACCGTAATCGGGTTGTGTCGACTGGTGGGGGGCGGCGCCTGCGACGCTCGCACCTCCGCGGCCTTCGCCGGGACTGCGGGGCGCACCATGAGAACCATTGGCGCCGTTGGTGGCCCGATCGGCCTCGGCCTGCGCGGCATCCCGCGCCGCCGCCGCGATGGCAGCCTTGAAGGCCGGTTCGGGCGCCGGTTTCGGCCACGGCTCGCCGCGCTCAATGGCCAGCTCGCCGGGTGTTTTGATTGGCGGCTTGTCCGACGGAATGCGGCCACCGAAGTCGTCGAACAGGGTCAGCCGGGGCCGCTTTTCGACGCCGGCGAAGATCGCCTCCAACTCGGCCCGGTGCAGGGTTTCTTTCTCCAGCAACTCGCCGGCCACAATGTCCAGCACGTCGCGGTATTCGGTGAGAATCTCCCAGGCCTCGGTGTGCGCGGTCTCGATGAGCTTGCGCACCTCGTCGTCGATATCTCGCGCGACCTCATGGGAGTAATCGGCTTGGTTCCCCATGGTCCGGCCGAGAAAGGGGTCTCCGTGTTCGGTGCCGTATTTGACCGCGCCGAGTTTGGAACTCATGCCGAATTCGGTGACCATGGCGCGGGCGATTTTGGTGGCCTGCTCGATGTCGGACACTGCGCCCGTGGTGGGCTCATGGAACACCAACTCTTCGGCGGCACGCCCGCCCAGCGCCATCACCAGCCGAGCGATCAATTCCGAGCGAGTGTGCAGCCCCTTGTCGTCCTCGGGCACCGCCAGCGCGTGGCCGCCGGTGCTACCCCGGGCCAGGATCGTCACCTTGTAGACCGGGTCGACGCCCGGCATCGCCCAGCCCGCCAGCGTGTGCCCGGATTCGTGGTAGGCGGTGATCTTTTTTTCCTGCTCGCTGATGATCCGGCTCTTGCGGCGCGGCCCGCCAACCACCCGGTCCACCGCCTCTTCCAGCGCGGCGCCGGTGATTACCGTCCCGTTCTCGCGGGCAGTCAGTAGTGCCGCCTCGTTGATGACGTTGGCCAGATCGGCGCCGGTCATGCCGACGGTCCGCTTGGCCAGCCCGTCGAACTCGACGTCGGGGCCGAAGGGCTTGCCCTTGGAGTGCACGCGCAGCACCGCGCGCCGGCCGGCCAGGTCGGGACTGGACACCGGAATCTGGCGGTCGAAGCGGCCGGGCCGAAGCAGCGCCGGGTCGAGGATGTCGGGCCGGTTGGTGGCCGCGATCAGGATGACGCCGGTGCGGTCACCGAACCCGTCCATCTCGACCAGCAACTGGTTGAGCGTCTGTTCGCGTTCGTCGTGGCCGCCGCCCAGGCCGGCGCCGCGCTGGCGGCCGACGGCGTCGATCTCGTCGACGAAGATGATGCACGGGCTGTTCTGCTTGGCCTGCTCGAACAGGTCACGGACCCGGGATGCCCCGACCCCGACGAACATCTCGACGAAGTCCGACCCGGAGATGGTGAAGAAGGGAACGTTGGCCTCCCCCGCTACCGCGCGGGCCAACAGCGTCTTTCCGGTTCCCGGTGGCCCGTACAGCAGCACGCCCTTGGGGATCTTGGCGCCAAGCGCCTGGTACCGCGACGGGTTCTGCAGGAAGTCTTTGATTTCGTAGAGCTCTTCGACCGCCTCATCGGCGCCGGCAACGTCGGCGAAGGTGGTCTTGGGCATGTCTTTGGTGAGCTGCTTGGCCCGCGATTTCCCGAAGCCGAAGCCCATCCGGGCACCGCCCTGCATGCGGGAAAACATCATGAACAGGCCGACCAAGAGCAGCAACGGCAGCACGTAAATCAGCAGCGAGCCCAGGATGTTGCCCTCGTTGACGGCGGTGGCGACCTGGGCATCTTTAGCGGTCAGCGCGTCGAACAGGGGAACCGCGTAACCGGTCGGGTACTTGGTGATGATTTTGTCGGACCCGTCGGTGCCGCCGTTGGCGCTTTTCAGCGTCAACCGCACCTGTTGTTCGCGATCGTCGATCTGTGCACTTTTGACGTTGCCGGACTTGATCTGGGCCATCACCACGGAGGTGTCGACCGGCTTGTAGCCGCGGGTGTCATTGCTGAAGTAAAAGAATGACCAGCCAAGCAGCAACACGACAGCGATCGCCGTGAGGGTGCGGATCACATTTTTCCGGTTCATCAATCATCGGCCGTCGCCGGCCAGGTCCTTCCCGATACACGCCGCTGGAATAGTCCAGGTTACCGCCCCGTGGCGATTGCCAGCCCGGCACGGCCGGGCGCAGCAGGTCGAGACGTACCTTATGGTGATCGCCAGCCCGGCGCAGCCGGGCGCAGCGGGTCATCACAATGTTCACGGTCGGATTGCCCGGCTCGCCGCGTCCGCGGGGTGGCCGCCTCGTCCGATGCCAGGAGCTGGCCGCCAGCAGCAGCGGAACAGCGAACCTCGGGCCGGAAATCATCCCGTTTCGATCTGCCGTGAAAAACAACGAATGGCAGTTCCCGACAACCCTCATCACCGGCGCAGCCAACTGCCGAACACCTTTCGGGCGGACCCCGGGGTGTGCTTTGGTGAGACGGTGCCCGAGAGCGTGCCCATTACCGAGCGGATCATTGAAACCAATGGCGTGCAGTTGCACACCGTCGAAGCGGGTGAGCCCGGCGCACCAGTGGTAGTGCTGGCTCACGGTTTTCCGGAACTCGCCTATTCATGGCGTCACCAGATCCCGGTGTTCGCGGCCGCCGGGTACCACGTATTGGCTCCGGATCAGCGCGGCTATGGCGGCTCCAGCCGACCCGAGGCCATCTCCGACTACAACATCGCCGAGCTATCCGCCGACGTGATCGGCCTGCTCGACGACGTCGGCGCCGAGCGGGCGGTGCTCATCGGTCACGATTGGGGCGCCCCGGTGGTGTGGGGCTCGGCGCAACTGCATCCCGATCGGGTCGCGGCCGTGGTCGGTTTGAGCGTTCCGCCGGTGCCACGCGCCCAGATCCCACCGACGGAGGCGTTTCGCAAGCTGTTCGGCGACAATTTCTTCTACATGCTCTATTTCCAAGAGCCCGGGGTCGCCGATGCCGAACTGGCTGCCGACCCGGCCAAAACCCTGCGACGCATGGTCGCCGGACTGCGCGCGCCGGATGACCATGCGGCCGCAATGCGAATGATCGCGCCCGGATCGGAGGGCTTCATCGATCGGCTGCCCGAACCCGACGCCCTGCCAGGCTGGATCAGCTCCGAGGAGCTCGACCACTACATCGCCGAGTTCAGCCGCACCGGATTTACCGGCGGGCTGAACTGGTACCGGAACATGGACCGCAACTGGGAGATCTTGGCCGACCCGCCGGCCGCCACCATCACGGCGCCGGCGCTGTTCATCGCCGGCACCGACGATCCGGTGGGGGGCTTCATGCGTCGCGACCGTACCGCCGAGGTGGTGACCGGCCCCTACCGCGAGGTGATGATCGACGGTGCCGGGCACTGGCTGCAACAGGAGCGCCCAGATCAGGTCAACGAGGCGGTACTGGACTTCCTATCGGGCGTGAAGCTGTCATGAACCGCCCGCTGAACTTCGGCGTCTTCATCACCCCGTTTCACCCGACCGGCCAATCTCCTACGGCGGCACTCGAATACGACATGGATCGAGTGGTCGCGCTGGACCGTCTGGGTTTCGACGAGGCGTGGTTCGGTGAACATCACTCCGGCGGCTACGAGCTGATCGCCTGCCCGGAGGTGTTCATCGCCGCGGCGGCTGAACGGACCAAGCACATCCGGCTGGGTACCGGTGTGGTGTCGCTGCCTTACCACCATCCGCTGATGGTGGCCGACCGCTGGGTGTTGCTGGATCATTTGACCCGCGGGCGGGTGATGTTCGGTACCGGTCCGGGCGCCCTGCCGTCGGACGCCTACATGATGGGCATCGATCCGGTCGAGCAGCGCCGGATGATGCATGAATCGCTGGAGGCGATCCTCGCGCTGTTCCGGGCCGCACCTGGTGAGCGGATCAGCCGCCACTCGGACTGGTTCACGCTGCGCGATGCCCAGTTGCACATCCGTCCCTACACCTGGCCTTATCCGGAAATCTCGACGGCGGCAATGATTTCGCCGTCTGGGCCGCGGCTCGCCGGCGCGTTGGAGACGTCGCTGCTGTCGCTGTCGATGTCGGTGCCGGGCGGCTATGCGGCGCTGGAAAACACCTGGCAAGTCGTCAGCGAACAAGCCGGCAAAGCCGGCCACGACGAGCCCGACCGGGCAAACTGGCGGGTGCTCGGCATCGTGCATCTGGCTGACAGTCGAGATCAGGCCATCGACGACTGCACCTACGGCCTGCAGGACTTCGCCAAGTACTTCGGCGCAGCGGGGTTCGTGCCGCTGGCCAATCTGGTCGAGGGCGCGCAGTCACCTCGGGAATTCGTCGAAGACTATGCGGCGACAGGCAATTGCTGCATCGGTACGGCAGAGGATGCGATCACCTATATCGAGGATCTGCTGGTCCGGTCGGGCGAATTCGGCACCTTTTTGTTGCTCGGCCACGACTGGGCGTCACCGCAGGCCACCTTCGGATCCTATGATCTGTTCGCCCGCAAGGTGATTCCGCATTTCAAAGGTCAATTGGAGGCGCCGCGGGCATCACATGAATGGGCCAGGGGCATGCGTGACCAATTACTCGGCCGGGCCGGCGAGGCCGTGGTGAAGGCGATCACCGAGCACACCGATGAGCTCAAGATGGAAAGTGAGAATAGCTGATGCGTGCCGCGGTGCTACGGGAAGGCCGCATGGTCTGTCGGGACGACATACCCGACCCCGTGCCCGGTCCGGGCCAGGTTCTGGTCGGCGTGCGATCGTGCGGAATCTGCGGCTCCGACCTGCATTTCGCCAAGTACGGCGCCGAGGTGCTGTCGCTGAGTAAGGAGATGGCCGACAGTCTCGGCGGTGGCATGAACGTCGACTTGAGCCACGACATCTTCATGGGCCACGAGTTCAGCGCCGAGGTGCTCGAAGCCGGCCCCGACACCGATACCTATGCGGCGGGCACGCTGGTCACGTCGATCCCGGTGCTGATCTCAGGCCAACACGTTGAACCGATCGTCTACAGCAACAACACGCTCGGCGGCTACGCCGAGCGCATGCTCCTTTCGGCGCCGTTGCTGCTGCCTATCCCCAACGGCCTGGACCCGCGACACGCCGCGCTGACCGAACCGATGGCCGTCGGGCTGCACGCCGTCAACAAGTCCGGTGTTCAGCCCGGCGAGACCGCGCTGGTGCTCGGCTGTGGTCCGATCGGCATCGGGGTAATCGCTAATCTACGAGCCCGCGGAGTTGAAACCATTGTGGCAGCGGACTTTTCGCCGAAGCGACGCGAGCTCGCCACCATCATCGGCGCACATCAGGTGCTTGACCCCGCGCAGGGCTCACCGTTCGATACCGTCACTCCCGCTGTGGTATTCGAGGCGGTTGGGGTCCCCGGCATCATCGACGACATGATGCGCAGAGCCGGACATGGCACCCGGCTGGTCGTTGTCGGCGTGTGCATGCAGCCCGACACCATGCATCCGTTCTTCGCCATTGCCAAGGAGATCAACGTCCAGTTCGTTCTCGCCTACGACCCGAACGAATTCGCCGATTCGTTGCGCGCGATCGCCGAGGGTGACATCGACGTCGCCCCGGTCATCACCGCCGATGTCGGTCTCGAAGACGTCGGCGCGGCGTTCGACGATCTCGCCGATCCCGAACGCCACTGCAAGATACTGGTCACCCCGTAACCGCCGGCCGCTTTGCCGGTGCTTTTGTCGGGCAGCCGGGTCATCCGTGCGTTATCTTGAGCCAGGCTGGCTAGCTCACGGAGGAGGCACCATGCCGACGCCGGCGCTCAGCTTGCGACGGCAGATGCTGCGGCGCCGACCCGTGAGCGGCGCCCCAGTCGCCGACGGGGCCTCCTATCAGCTGCAACGCAGCCTTGGGACCTTCCTGCTCACCATGTTCGGCGTCGGCGAGACGGTCGGCGCGGGCATCTTCATCGTTCTCTCGCAGTCGGTGCCGCAAGCCGGTCCGGCAGTGGTCATCTCGTTCTTCATCGCCGGCATCGCGGCGGGTCTGGCCGCGGTCTGCTACGCCGAGATGGCCTCGGCGGTACCGGTTTCCGGATCGGCTTACTCGTACTGCTACGCCACCCTAGGCGAGCTCGCGGCAATGGGCGTCGCAGCATGCCTGCTGTTGGAGTACGGCGTTTCCACCGGCGCGGTGGCCGTCGGGTGGAGCCAGTATCTGAACAAGTTGTTGGACAACGTCTTCGGATTTCATCTGCCGCAAGTCATTTCGGAGGGGCCGTGGGATGACGTACCGGGTGTCATCAACCTGCCGGCCATCGTCTTGGTGGCGATGTGTGCGGTCCTGTTGATCCGCGGTGCCAATCAATCCGCCAAGGCCAACGCGGTGATGGTACTGATCAAGCTCAGCGTGCTGGTGGTGTTCGCGGCCATCGCGTTCACCGCGTTCCAGGCCGACCGCTTCAGTGACCTGGCACCGTTCGGCGTCTCGGGCATCAGCTTGGCCGCCGGGACAATCTTCTTCGCCTACATCGGCCTTGACGCGGTTTCCACGGCCGGCGACGAAGTCAAAGATCCACAACACACCATGCCGCGGGCAATCATTTACGCCCTGCTGATCGTCACGGGTATCCATTTGCTCGTCTCGGTTGCCGCGATGGGTAGCCAGCCGTGGCAAGACTTCAAGGGTGAAGAGGCAGTGCTGGCCGTGATCTTGGATCGCATCACCGGAAACACCGCAGGCAGCACCCTGGTGGCTGCCGGCGCGGTCATATCCATCTTCTCCGTCACCCTCGTGACCTTGTACGGCCAGACACGCATCCTGTTCACGATGGGGCGTGACGGCCTGCTGCCGGCCACATTCGCGAAGGTCAGCCCGCGCACGATGACACCCGTCAGAAACACCGTGATCGTCGCGCTCGTGGTGGCCGTCCTCTCCGCGCTGGTGCCGCTGGACCGCCTGGCCGAAACGGTCTCCATCGGCACCCTGACCGCATTCATCGTGGTGTCAGGGGGCGTGATTGTCCTGCGCATTCAGCAACCGGATTTACCCCGCGGTTTCAAGGTGCCGGGCTATCCGGTGACACCGATCTTGTCGATCGCGGCGTGCGCTTACATCCTGTACAGCCTGCACTGGTACACCTGGATTGCGTTCAGCGCCTGGGTAGCGGTGGCGCTGATCTTCTACTTGGTGTGGGGCCGCCGGCACAGCGCACTCAACGACACCGGGAACGGCGGCATCACAACGGCCGTGCCCGTCCCCGACGACGTCACCTAGCCGAGCCGTCGTGCTCCCAACCTGTACACCAGCGCGCGGGCACCGCCGAGATCAGGTCGACGTGGTGGAGGCTATATTTTGGCGAAGCAGCCCCAATCTCCGTTGGTATTCCTCGTCGTCGATCTCGCCGCGCGCGTAGCGTTCAGCCAGCACTTGCTCTGCGTTGCCCGCTCCCCCGGCGTGCGTCGTGCCGCCGGGCCGCTGCGACAACGACAGCAAATACCGCGCGAGAACCACCACCGCAGTGATTACCAGCGCCCAGAACACAATCGTTGTTCCGGTCGTGAGGATCCAGCTGCCCCATCCCCAGTGACCGTCGTCCATCATCATCATCCTCGAGACCGCCTTTCCAAATTCACTATGCCCCAACGCCTTCAACGGTGCGGGTGCTGCGACTAGTCCTGCTGGGCCTATGTTGAGGTTTGCATGCATCCCCGGACCCCACACGTGAGAACGCCAGACGCAGTCCGCCACGGCGATCAGCGGCCCGGCGGCCATGATGGCAATGACACTCGTCAGCGCAGCTCGAGTTTTGACTTTCATCGACTCCTTCGGCGGCCTCGCCAGCCGTTCGGCTCGCGCCAGTACGGCCAAATCGGCGGCCGCGAGCGCTTCAGCTGGGGCCGCCGTGCACAGCGTGATCAGCCCCGACAGCAACGCTCGGCTGCTATGCCGGCGCGCCGCAACGTCATCCGCGCACATCTCCAACAATCGCGAAACCTGTTGTTCCCCTTCAGTAATTAGGCTTATCCGAGGAAACACCGCGGCCAGAGCGCGCAACACGCTGACGATCACCGCGTGGTGCCCGGCCAGGTGGGCTCGTTCATGCGCAAGCACCGCGGCCAGTTGGCGATCATCGAGTGCAGCTCGGGCGGCGCTAGTCACGACGATCGCCGGTGGTCGACCCGCGACACAGTAGGCGGCAACTTTGGCGGCCTCGACCATCACCACGTCGGCCTCACCGGTGCGATGACCGACCAACCGCACAGCCCGAGCGTGCTCGTGCGCGCGAGCACGCATTCCCAGCACGGCGGTGGCCAGCCGCACACCGATGATCGCGGCCGCCACCGTAACCGCCGCAGCGATGGCGAGCAGCGTGATCTGCGGCGCAATCCCGGCATCTCCGCTCATCGTGCGCTGCAAGCGGGCCAGGCAGGACGCGGCAACCGTGCGGGGATGAGTCCAATGGCTTATCACTTCGATGATGACCATCACCGAAGTCGCCACCCAGGAACCCACCACAGTGCCGATCGCGCTCAACCATGTCACCACCCCAAGGCGCGGGGCGTTTCCGCTGCCGGTCATTGCCCGTAGCAGCGGAGGCGCCGCGACGAGCATCGCCATGCTGTATAGCAGCAGGCCAACCACAACGCTGATCACTGGTTCGTTCCTTTGGCCAGCCGTCGCAGAACAGAGCGCAGGCGCTCGGATTCCTCGGCGCCGATTTGTTCGACGAAATGCTGCAGTACCAATTCGGGGCTGCCGCCGCCATCGAGGGCCTCGCGCATCAATCGCGCGCTGTGCTCCTCACGCGACAGGGTAGGCCAATACCGATAGGCCTTCCCGTCGCGTTCCCGCGCGAGCCAGCCCTTCGTATGCAGGTTGTCCATGGTGGACATCACGGTGGTGTACGCGATGGTGCGCTCGGCAGCAAGTTCATCGAAGAGCTCACGCACCGTGGTCGGTATCGCGGAATCGCGCCTCCACACGCGGTCCATGATGACCGCCTCGAGTTCGCCGAATCCTCGAATCCGCACTGCTGGTCTCCCGGTTATTACAGAGCCGCTGGTCTCGTTCGCGAGGGCTGGAACTGCGACAGCTCGAACACGCCGTCTCCAACATCTACGTACCAACATAGTACGACCACCGCCGGACGGCATGAACCAAGAGCGAGCACACACCTAGGGGCTCTAGCTGATTCCCCCGCCTCCGCTTGCTAGCACTCCCGGCCCGGATCTAGTATCTACGTAGTTAGATAGTAGACCAGACGGTAGGCGCTCATCCACCGGAGATGTAGTCCGTTCGCAGAGGTGCTCCGCCAGTCCGAACGAGAGGAATCGACGATGGCATCTTTCGGTGAGCTGGGTTCCCGGCTCCGTGAGCGCAAGCGCGTGATCGGCGCCGTCTTGGCTTCAGCTTCTATCGCGGTAGCCAGCTTCTTAGCCGGGACCTGGGCCGGCTCCTCGGAAGTCCCCGCGCCCCTTCCGGTGACGACCTCAGCCCCGCACCCCAACAACCCGCCTAAACCGGGCGCTTCTAAGCCCGCCGACATGTGCTGCGGCATGTCCATGCCCGAGATGACCATGCCGAGCCGGATGCCCATGCCGAGTGGTATGCCAATGCCGAGTGGTATGCCAATGCCGAGTGGTATGCCCATGCCCAGCAAAACCGGCTAGCCAGAACCAATATTGAGTTTGCGGTTGAGATCAGAGAACACCTTGAGCGCCAAGCGGTCTCAGCGGCGGATGACCAGACGTGCTGCGCTCACCACGGTCGGCGCGGGCGCCGTCGTGGGTCTCGGGTATGTGCTGCGCGGGGTCCTCGGATCGCCCGCCCCAGCCGTCCGACTCGTCGACAACGGCGGCGGCATGATGGGCGTCTCCCCGACGGACATGTCCCGCTACATGGAGATGTTCAACCGGCACAACGAGTTAACCCGCACCGTCGAGGAGATCCCAGGTGGCATTCGCACCACCACCCAATCCGGTTCCCCAGAGCTTGCTGCGCAGCTCAAGGCGCACGTCTCGAGCATGTATTCCCACCTCGAACAGGGCGGCGAAGTCATGTGCATGAGTGATAGCCTGCCGACGCTCTTCCGGCACGCCGACGGATACCGCCGTCAGCTCACACTCACGCCCACAGGCGTGATCGCTGAGGAAACCGCAGATGATCCCCAGCTGGTTGCAGCCATCCGTGCGCACGCCCAGGAAGTGACTGGGTTCGTACGCGACGGCATGCCGCCGATGATGCGCGGAATGATGGGTCCCGGCCCGATGGGACCGGGCATGATGGGACCGGGTGGCATGATGGGACCGGGTGGCATGATGGGACCACCATGAGTAGCTGAAAGCCCAATACATAGAACCTGCAACCGAATTCACGCCCCGATTGCTTAACGGTTCACGTCTGGCGGCCGAATCGGCGCAGCCGAACTAGTTAGTCACCACACTGACGGAGGACAACCCCACCCAAGTGCCTCGGCGGCGCCGCACGTGATGAGCTCCGCCTCCTTCGCTTCATCTACCCCAAGATGCCTTGCATGGTGTTGACCTCCTGTTGTTCGGTTGTGGCGATTGAATGCGCCATCGCAACTGCCGGAGGGTACTGACCGGAATTAATTTCGCTCTGCGCCAACATGATTGCGTGCTGATGGTTTTGGATCATCAACGTCAGGAATTGTTTGCTGGCATCGGCACCTGCGGCGTTCTGCAAAGCTGTCATTTGCTCGGGCGACGCCATCCCCGTCATTCCTTGCATTGCGGGCATCCCTGCGGCAGAGCTCGGCGTCGTCGACTGTTGCCACTGGCTCAGCCAACTCTGCATCCCCTGGATGTCGGGGCCCTCGGCAGCCTTGATCTGATTTGCGACCCGTACCACCCGCGGGTCCAAGCCCTGTTTGGTCAGGATGATCTCACTCATCTGAATGGCCTGCTTATGGCAGGGCATCATGTCTTGGGCAAACGTAAGGTCAGTTGAGTTGTGCGCTTGCGTGGCCGAGGTCGACGGAGACCCGGTCGCGGCTTGATGACCTGAGCTGCTACATGCGCTGAGTGTCACGGTGGCCATGACTGCGGCCGCGCCCAGCCTCACCAACTGTTGTCTCATGACTTCCCTGTCCTTCCTGCCGCGAACGGTGTTTACCCGGCGCTGAATCGGCGCGCCGGTACTGAGACGGGTGCCCGTAGAGGAGGATCCTCGCCGCAGAAAAAGCCTACTATCTCCGTACGTAGATAGCATTATTTAGATTCCGAAGATGCGACTCAGGCGCTCAGATCGGAGATAGCGTGGCGACGAAGAAGATAGCCATACCCGCGGCCATCATCGCCTGACCCAGGTCACCCAGCGATCGGCGCGGGGCCGTCTTACGGCGCCGATCAAGGACATACCGGCAAGTCCAGAAGACCGCTGCAACCCCGAAACCGACTGCACCGAACCAGCCCACGACGCTGAACCATGTGGCCAAGTTGGTCGCCGGCATGTTCATCGCAGACATCTTCATGCCCGGCATCGACATATCCGGCTGAGCGCTCGTTCTGGCCGGCATCAGGTGATCGTCCATGACGACGTACATCCAGGCCGTCGCCAGCATCATCAGCCCGTGATAGGCGTACAGCTCCCGCCGGGAGGTCGTGCGGATTGCAAAGATGGCCATCACCGCAAACGTCACGGCGGCGAGCAGGAAAAACAACGCAGGTCCCGTCGTCGGAAGCTTTGCGCTCCACGGCCAGGCCATCACCACCATCGCGACGGCCATGACGAAATGCAGTGCATGGTTGACGGCCGACGTCCACGGTCGGGGTTTGGTGATGACCGCTACCCCATATTCGAGAGCAGTCAGCGCAAACAGTCCGATGACCACCCATCGGATCACAATGTCATGAATCATTCGATACCCGGCCGCCCGAAATCGACGGTGGTACAAGCGACTTTCACGCGTCGCGCCCGAAGCGTCGCAGCCGCAGCGAGTTTGTCACCACACTGGCCGAGGATAGCCCCATTGTTGCGCCCGCCACGATCGGATTCAGCACGCCCAGTGCGGCAAGGGGAATCGCGGCGGTGTTGTAACCGAAGGCCCAGCCGAGATTCTGATGGATCGTCCGCAGGGTCTGCCTCGACAGCTGGATCGAACGCACCACACCGTCGAGCCGACCGGACATCAGCGTGATATCGGAGGCCTCGATGGCGACATCGGTGCCGCTGCCGATTGCAATGCCCAGATCGGCTTGCACCAAGGCGGGCGCGTCGTTGACGCCGTCACCAACCATCGCGACCACGCGGCCCTCGCCCTGCAGCCGCTGGATTTCCGTCACTTTGTCCTGCGGCAACACCTCGGCCAGCACCCGATCGATGCCGACCTGCTTGGCGATCGCGGCCGCCGTGCGGGCGTTATCGCCGGTGATCATCGCCACCTGCAGTCCCATCGCGTGCAGCTGACGCACCACGTCGACGGCGTCATCCTTGACGGTGTCGGCCACCGCGAGCACACCGACGACCTGGTCGTCGCGGCCAACGAAAACCGCGGTGCGGCCCTGCTGTTCCAACTCGAGGGCCGCCAGGGCGAGGTGGTCGGGCACCGACAACTCATGCTCGTCGATGAGCTTGCGCCGCCCCACCAGCACGGACCGCCCGTCGACCTGCGCCCGCACCCCGTGTCCGGCGACGCTGGCGAACTCCGTGACGGGCGGTATCTTTAATCCTCGCTCGAGCGCGCCGGCGACGATCGCCGCGCCGATGGGGTGCTCAGAGCCCGACTCCACTGCCGCCGCGATCCGCAGCACCACATCGGGCTGGCGCCGCTTGCCGACAATGACATCGGTGAGCTGCATGTGGGCCCGCGTGAGGGTGCCAGTCTTGTCGAACACCACGGTGTCGATCTTCTTCGAGGCTTCCAGCACGTCGCCGCCTTTGACTAGGATCCCCAAGTCGGCGCCTCGACCAGTGCCCACGGTGATCGCCGTCGGGGTGGCCAGACCCAGCGCACACGGGCACGCAATCATCAGCACCGAAATCGCGGCGGTCATGCCGCCCACCGGGTTGGCGGCCAACAGCGTCCACCCGACAAACGTCGTGGCGGCAACACCAATCACGGCCGGCACGAACACCGCCGATACCCGGTCGACCATCCGCTGGACCGGGGCCTTGCGGCCCTGTGCCTGCTCAACGAGGCGCACGATTTGCGCCAGCGCGGTGTCGGCTCCAACGGCGGTGGCGCGCACTGTCAATAGCCCGTCGAGGTTGACCGTCGCTCCTGCGACATGGTCGCCCACGGTCTTCCCAACCGGAACGGACTCGCCGGTGAGCATCGACTCATCGACGGCCGCGCGTCCGTCGATGACTTCACCGTCGACCGGGATCTTCTCTCCCGGCCGTACTCGCACCAGATCCCCGGCTTGGACCTGATCGATGGGGACGAGAATCTCCTGTTCGCCGACGAGCAGGCAGGCTTCCTTGGCGCCCATCTCCAGCAGCTTGCTGATTGCCTCTGACGCCTTGCCCTGGGCTCTGGCCTCGAAATAGCGGCCCAATACGACCGATGCACTGATGAGTGCGGCGGTGTCGAAATATACGGGTCCGCCGGTGAATAACTGATAGACCGAGTAGGTGAAGGCGGTCATCGTGCCCAGCGCGATCAACGTGTCCATATTCGCGCTGCGGGCCCGCGCCTGCTGCACCGCCCCTCTGAGAACCGGCCACCCGGAGACGAATTGCACCGGTATCGTCGCGGCGAAGGCCAACCATTTTGCCCAGGGGTACGCCGCGAAAAATGTCGTTAACCCAAACGACAGCAGCGACAACGGCACGGCCAGCCACACTCGCCGCAACCATGTCCGCTGCTGACGCCTGCTCTCCTCGGCCGGCGACACCCCGCATGAGCTCACCGGCGCGGAGCCGCAGCCAGCTGTCTCGGTTACCTCGTCGCCATCCGGCGAGCCGCCCATCAACCGACGGATTCCGCCGGTGATCTGCTGCACCACACCGGGTTTGCGCGCACCAACCGAGTGCGGAACACGCGCAGGCACCGACTCTGCGGGAACGTGCCGCGCATCGGCGATCGCCGACAAGACGGCTTCGGTGTCGCGACTCTCCGGCGAGAAAAAGATCACCACCGATGCCGTACGTGGATACGCATATACGGCGCACACGCCAGTCACCTTGGCGACCGAGTCCTCGATTGCTACGGCGCGAACCTCGTCGAAACGAAACCCGGTCGCGTGCACCCGCATTCGCCCCGCCGCGTCGGAGACAACCTTGAGTGCGGTATCGACGTCGGCGAGCGTGTCAGTGGGCGCCATTGTTGTCCGAGTCCACCACCACCAGCGGCGTAACGTCCTCGCCGATGCGCTCTTTCGCTTCGGCGATCACATCGGCGGCCGTCAGTCGGGCCTGCTCAGCGCTGTGCTGGGCCTTGCGCTCGGCGTCGCGGGCAAAGCGCATGCCCCATGCGGTCACGGTGACGGTCGCCGCGCGCAGCGGAACCTTCGCTACCCCTTTGCGCAGCGCCTGATACGCCGCAACCCCCACGGCGCCGGTCACCACCGTGGGCGCGGCTTTCGCCACGAGTCCATGCAACACCATCACGAACGCTCCCTTCATATCGACGACCGGCCACAACGCTGGGGACAGTCACGGTCCTGATCGCCAGGTCTAGCTGCTGTCTGCCGTCGCCAGCTGGTCAGTGGGTTCGCCAACCGCCGCACCGCTCAGCTGTGCGAGCGGACCTGTCAGCGCCGGGGTGAACTTGATTGCATCGACCAGCTCGTCGATGGCCGCTTGCCCGCGGCCATCGATCACGGCAGAGGAAAAGCACGTCTCGAGATGGTTGTGCAGCATCACCCGATTGGCCCGCTCCAGCGAGGACTGAACGGCTGAGACCTGCTTCATCACGTCCACGCAGTACGCGTCGGACTCCACCATCCGAATGATGCCGTCGAGGTGGCCTCGAACCGTCTTCAGCCGGTTCAGCACCGCCCGCTTCTTCGCCGTCAATTCCTCGCTCATACCTCACTCCAATTCTGCTTCCCGCTCACCATACCCCACCCCACCCGGGGTGGGTAGACATCGCGCGTAGCGTGCCAATCATGCCCGTCCCCAAACGCGCCAGGCTGCCAATCCGGATCGCGCTCGCGGTGGGTCTCGCGGCCGCCGTCTCGTCCGCCTGCGACAGCCACTCAGAACGGTTGGCGGACAACACACGTCAGGTGACGGTCGTGGGCTCCGGACACGTCCAAGGCGTGCCCGACACCCTCACCGCCGACGTCGGTATCGAGTTCACCGCGCCGGACGCCACTATGGCGATGAATCAGACCAACGACCGTCAGCAGGCTGTCATCAATGCCCTGGGGGGCGCCGGCGTCGATCGCAAGGACATCAGCACCACCGAGGTCGGCCTGCAACCCCAGTACGACAATTCCGGCGGCACCATCACCGGGTACCGCGCCGACAACTCGATCCGGGTCAAGATCCACCCCGCCGACTCGGCGTCGCATGTGCTGGCAATCATCGTGGGTACCGGCGGCGACGCCACCCGGATCAATTCCGTCAGCTACTCCATCGCGGACGACTCGCAGCTGGTGAAGGACGCGCGTGCGCGGGCTTTTCAGGACGCCAAGGACCGGGCGGAGCAGTACGCACAGCTATCCGGGCTGAAGCTGGGCAAGGTCATCTCGATCTCGGAGGCATCCGGAGCCGCGCCACCCATCCTGGCTCCGGCTCCGCGAGGCGGGGCCATGCCGTCGAATGTTCCGCTGGAGCCCGGCCAGCAGACGGTGAACTTCTCGGTCGCCGCGGTCTGGGAACTCCGGTAGGGATATCCGCGGCTTCGCCCCGGGCCGTTGACGGCCCGCATCGTCGCCGGGCGAGCGCTCAGTCCTGGTAGACCCTGGGGTCCAGGGTTCCGATGTAAGGCAGGTCGCGGTAGCGCTCGTCGTAGTCGAGGCCATAGCCCACCACGAATTCGTTGGGGATGTCGAAACCCACATAAGCGATATCCGCGTTGGCGCGCAGCGCATCTGGCTTGCGGAGCAGCGTGCAGACCCGCAGTGAATGCGGATGCCGAGTGGCCAGGTTGCGTAACAACCACGACAACGTCAGCCCGGAGTCGACTACGTCCTCGACGATCAGCACATCCCGGTCGTTGATATCGCGATCGAGGTCTTTGAGGATGCGCACCACGCCCGACGACGACGTCGACGATCCGTAGGAGCTGACCGCCATGAACTCGAACTGCGTCGGCAGCGGGATCGCGCGCGCCAGGTCGGTGACGAACATGATCGCACCCTTGAGCACGGTGATCAACAGCAGGTCTCGGTCGTCGGCCACAGCCAGTTCGCGATAGTCCGCGCCGATCTGCGCCCCGAGCTCGGCGATGCGGGTCTGGATCTGCTCCTCGCGCAGCAACACCGATTTGATGTCCCCGGGGTACAGCTCCGGCGATTCCGCTGCCACGACCACAGCGTGCCATGTCATCGGGCTGACGACCAACGGTGGTCGGCTTAGGTTTGAGGGCCCGGCTCCTCGTCCTCGCGCTGCGCGTCCCCGTCGCCGCTGCGCGGCTGGGGGTGCCGCCACTGCATCGTCGCCGGGCTGATCGGTTCCCGACGCAACGTCAAAAGCCCGCCGCTGCGGCCGGCGACCAGGCGCTGATTGCGCAGCGCGGACCCGACGGCCACTCCGCCCTGGCCACGCCAGGCGGTGATCAGCCTGTTCACGCCGCGGATCTGCTTGTCGGTCAGCCCGATCGCGCCGCCGGCAAGCAGCCAGCTGCGGATGACGCCGCGACGCACGGGGTCGGGCAGCGCCACCAACGCCCGGGTGTCGAGTCCCTCGGCGTTCGCGGAAGTCGTCATCGCCTGCGCGATCAGGGCATCGACCAGCTCGGTGTCCTCGCGCAGCGCGGTCGCGGTGCGAGCCAGCGCCTCCGCGACACCGCCGCCGAGCACCTCTTCCATCAGCGGCAGCACCTCATGGCGCAGCCGGGTCCGGGTGAAGCGGCGGT
>Ga0210390_10001050_pt1 | contig 27618 bp, 22 predicted proteins | sample IncBWH11OmetaG_FD_161050 | JGI IMG/M metagenome (GOLD analysis project Ga0210390, IMG submission 161050) | Forest soil microbial communities from Barre Woods Harvard Forest LTER site, Petersham, Massachusetts, United States - Inc-BW-H-11-O ... | reverse complement strand
GGACAGTGGGCGCATTCAGGCAATGCCGGCATGCTCGACATCGTCGCCGCGCTGCGCTGGGTGCGCGACAACATCGCCGCGTTTGGCGGCGACCCCGGCAACGTGACGATCTTTGGCGAATCGGGCGGCGGCGGCAAGGTCAGCGTGCTGTTGGCGATGCCCGCGGCGCACGGTCTTTTCCATCGCGCAATCGTCCAGAGCGGGGCGGCAATCCGCGTTTCGACGCGCGAGCGAGCGACGGCACTCGCCGAGGCGGCGCTGAACGAAATCGGCTTGGGCGTCGGCGACTGCGGGCGGTTGCAGACCCTGCCGCCCGAACGGCTCCTGGCCGCGATCGCGCCGGCGGCGCGGGCCGTTGGGCGTTCGCGCTGGCCGCTGCTCGACCGCTACGATTTCGGCCCGGTGGTCGACGGGGTCGACCTGCCGCAGCACCCGGCCGAGCCCGAAGCCCCGGCGATCGCCGACGACATCCCGCTGCTGGTCGGCGGCACCCGCGAGGAAAGCGCTTTTTTCCTGGCCGACGACGACTCGGTATGGAACGGCACCCTGACCGAGGCGCAGCTGCGCGAGCGTGTGGCGGCAGTGGCCGGCGCCGAGGCCGAGGCGGTGCTCGCCGCCTATCGTGCCGCAATGCCGCGGGCGAGCCCCGCCGACCGACTGGTCGCGGCGCTGACCGGCTCGAATTTCTGGGTGCGCACGGTCCTTTTGGCCGAGCGCTACGCCGCGCGAGCGCGCCGCGCCCCGGTCTACATGTATTCGCTCGACTGGCGCAGCCCGGCGCATGCGGGCCGGATGAAGGCGCATCACGCGATGGACCTGCCCTTCGTGTTCGACACCGTCAACGTGCCCGACACGACCGCCGGCGCCCCCGGCGCGCGCGAGCTGGCGGCGCGGATCTCCGCCACCTGGGCCGCCTTTGCCCGCTACGGCAGCCCGGCAAATCCGGCGATCCCGCCCTGGCCGGCCTACACGAGCCTTGAGCGCGCGACGATGGTCCTCGACAACGAGTGCCGTGTGGCTCGCGACCCCGACCGCGAGCAGCGCCTCGCCTTGGCCCGCGTCGCCCAGGGTTGACGCGTTTAAAAGCTGGCCTGGGGCCGCAAGCTCGATACCTTTCGTGGGACGGCCGCCGCCGTCCTATTCGATGACGATGCGCGGCGGGGCGCGCAGCGCGCTCTCGCCCGAGACTTTTTCCCAGACGCGCGCGGCGATGTCGCGGAACAGCCGGGCGTTCGGGCTCGCCGGATCGGAGACGACGATCGGATGCCCGGCATCCGAGGTCTCGCGGATGGCGAGGTCGAGCGGCACCTCGCCGAGAAACTCGGTGTCGAGCCGTTCGGCCTCGCGGCGGGCGCCGCCATGCGAAAAGATCTCGCTGCGGCCACCGCAATGCGGGCACAGGAAATAGCTCATGTTTTCGATGATGCCGAGCACCGGCACATCGACTTTCTTGAACATGTTGAGGCCCTTTCGGGCATCGAGGAGCGCTATGTCCTGCGGCGTCGAGACGATGACGGCACCCGCGAGCGGCACCTGCTGCGCCATCGTCAGCTGCGCGTCGCCGGTGCCGGGCGGGAGGTCGGCGACCATGATGTCGAGCTTGCCCCATTCGACCTCGCGCAGCATCTGCTGCAAGGCGCTCATGACCATCGGGCCGCGCCAGATCATCGGTGTGTCCTCGGGGACCAAAAACCCCATCGACATCACCTTGAGCCCGTAATTCTCCATCGCCTGCAAGGTCTTGCCGTCGCGCGAGCGGGGCCGACCCGAAATCCCGAGCATGCGCGGCATCGACGGCCCGTAAATGTCGGCGTCAAGCACCCCGACCGCGAGCCCGTTGGCCTTCAGGCCGAGCGCCAGGTTGGCGGCGACCGTCGACTTGCCGACTCCGCCCTTGCCCGAGGCGACAGCGACGATCGCGCCGACGCCGGGCAGCGCGCCGCGCTGCGGCCGGCTCGCCGCGTGCGGCGCCGGGCGGCCCGCCCCCGATGCTGCCGGCGACGGCCCCGCCCGGCCGCGCGGGGCGGCTTGTGCGGTCAGCACCGCGGTCACCGATAGCACGCCCGGGAGGCCGTCGACCGCCTGCTCCGCCGCCTTGCGCAGCGGCTCCAGCCGGGCGCCGCGCTCGGGCTCGACCTCGATCGAGAACGCGACGTTGCCGTCGCGGATCGCCACCCCCGAAACCATGCCGAGCGCCACGATGTCGGCGCCGCGGTCGGGGTCGGCGACCTTCGAGAGCGCGTCGAGAACCTGTTTTTCGCTGACTGTCATGTCATTCCCCGATCCGCCGGGCGCAATCGCCGCGGCGCTGGCTGCCCACCGGGTTTGCCGTTATCGTGTTATCGCTCCGGCGGGAGGCCCGGCACCCTCCCGGCGCGCGGCGCGGATCCGCTTGTCGCCCCGAGAACGGACGGCTGACCGTGATCTGGGTCCGCCGGCTCCGCTTGACAACAGCGGCTCGCGCCCTCTATCGGGTCGTCAATCCTGCGCGTCGCGCATTTGCCGACCGCAACCCGAGGGCGCCGCGACCCCGACCCAGCGCCGCGGAAAGGTTCAGTTCGATGATCTGGCAGAGTCAAGGGGGCGGTCCGTGGGGCGGCGGCCCTCGCGGCGGGGGGCCATGGGGCGGCGGCCCTCGCAACAATGGCGGCGGCCCGGGTCCCCGCCCCCGCGGCCCCTATCCTCCCGATTTCGAGGAGTGGCTGCGGCGCGGCCAGGATCGGGTGCGGCGCGTCCTGCCGGGTGGGTTCGGCACCGGCACCGGTATCGCCGTCGTGCTGATCGCGATCGTGCTCATCTGGCTGGCGAGCGGGTTTTACCGCGTGCTGCCTGACGAGGTCGGCATCGTGCTGCGCTTTGGCGCCTACAACCGCACGACGCAGCCTGGCCTCAATTACCACCTGCCGAGCCCGATCGAGTCGGTCCTGACGCCGAGCGTGACCCGCGTTAACCGCACCGAGATCGGCTACCGATCCGGCGAGACACAGACTCTGCGCGAGTCGGTGTCCGAGCAGGTGCCGGAAGAAGCGCTGATGCTGACCGGCGACGAGAACATCGTCGATGTCAATTTCACGGTCTTTTGGGTGATAAAGGACGCGAAGGCCTATCTATTCAACATTCGCGACCCCGAGCTGACGGTCAAGTCGGCGTCCGAGAGTGCGATGCGCGAGGTGATCGGCGAGACGCCCATCGCCCAGGCATTGGCCGAGGGGCGGGCCAAAATCGAGGCGCAGACCCAACAGCTGCTGCAGACGATCCTTGACAGCTACGGCGCCGGGATCGAGATCACCCAGCTGCAGCTGCAGCGCGTCGACCCGCCGGCCGAGGTCATTGACGCCTTCCGCGACGTGCAGGCGGCGCTCGCCGACCGTGCGCGCCTGCGCAACGAAGCCGAATCCTACCGCAACAGCATCATCCCGCGCGCCCGCGGCGACGCGGTGCGGATCGAGCAGGAGGCCGAGGCCTATCGCCTGGCGACGATCGCCCGCTCGACAGGCGATGCCGCGCGCTTCCTGTCGGTCTACCATGCCTTCAAGGCGGCGCAGGACGTGACCCTCCAGCGGCTCTACCTCGAGACCATGGAAGAGGTGTTGAAAAACAGCAACAAGGTGATCATCGACAAGTCGGCGCAAAGCGCGACCGGCGTGCTTCCTTATCTGCCGCTGCCCGCCCTCGGCACCGGGGGCACGAAGCCTGCGGCGCCGCCGGCGGAGGGCAGCCCGGCTCCGGGCGCCGGGGCCCAGCCCGCGCCGCAAACCTCGGACACCGCGGTGTCGGCCCCGCCGCCGGGCAACGGGCAGGATTAGGACATGCCCGCGAAGAGGATCACAGGATGAGCCGGCGCGCCCTCTTTGTCGTCGCCACGGTGCTTGTGGTCGCCGGCATCCTCGCGATGAGCTCGTTGTTTACCGTCGACCAGACCGAGCAGGCGCTGGTCTTGCAGTTTGGCCAGCCGCGCCGGGTTGTCGTGATCCCGGGGCTGCAGGTCAAGGAGCCGTTCATCCAGAACGTGATCCTGTACGACAAGCGGCTGCTCGATTTCGAGCCGCCGCCCGAGGAGGTCATCGCGTCCGACCAGAAGCGGCTCGTCGTCGACACCTATGCGCGCTATCGCATCACCGACCCGCTGTTGTTCTACCAGACCGTCGCTTCCGAGGCCGGGGTGCGCGCCCGGCTCGGCGCGCTGGTCAGCGGCAGCCTGCGGCAGGTCATCGGCAACGTCACCCTGTCGGCGCTCTTGTCGCCGGACCGGGCAAAGATCATGCGGCAGATCCGGGACGAGGTCGCGGGCCAGGCCAAGCCGTTCGGCATCGACGTCGTCGATGTCCGCATCCGCCGCGCCGACCTGCCGACGCAGAACAGCGAGGCGATCTATGCCCGCATGCGCTCCGAACGTCAGCAGCAGGCGGCGCAGTACCGCGGCGAAGGTGCCGAGGCGGCGCAGACCGTGCGCGCCAACGCCGACCGCGAGCGAACGGTGATACTCGCCGACGCGCAGCGCACCGCGCAGACGGTCCGCGGCGAAGGCGACGCCCAGGCGATCCAGATCTATGCCAAGGCCTATGACCAGGATAAGGATTTCTTCGCCTTCTACCGCTCATTGCAGGCCTATCGCGACGCCTTTGGCGGCAGCAACACCTCGTTCGTGCTCAACCCGAACAGCAGCTTTTTCCGCTTTTTCGAAAATCCGGGCGACACCGGGTCCCCGGCGGCGGCGCCCGCGGCCAAGCCCGCCCCCCGGTGATACCCCGCTACGCGGTGACGGGCCGCCCGCCGAAGATCGAAAGAAGCGCCGCGATTGGGCGCTGACCGGCACCCTGGCGGCAAATGCGCGATCTGTGGACGGCATTCGCCCTCGTCCTGGTTATCGAGGGCTGCCTCTACGCGCTGTTTCCCGAGGGAATGAAGCGGGCGGCGGTGCGCGCGGTCGCGCTGCCGCCGCACGTGCTGCGGATCGCCGGTCTCGCCGCCGCATGCGCCGGGGTCGCCCTCGTCTGGCTGGTCCGGCGCTGAGGCGGCGCGGTTGCGCGCCGGCACCGCTCGCCCCCCCCGCACCGCGAAAGCGGCTGGCTTGGCGCCGCCTTCTCCCGTAATCTCGCGCCGAGCCTTGAGCCGGAAAGCCGCCCCGTATGGTCGTCTAGTGAACTCCGGGGCCACCATGAGGAGTCGACCCAGGTGCCGTTCCGCTCCACGATCCTGATGCGTCGCGCCGCCGTCGCGGCGTTTGCCGCGTGCGTCGCCGCGGCTCCGGCGGCGATTGCCGTTGCGCCGGCCGCGGCGCTGGCGCGCCCGGCGCCCGACAGCTTTGCCGATCTCGCGGCAAGGTTGCTGCCGTCGGTCGTCAACATCTCGACAAGCCAGACGCTCAAAACCGCTGGTGGCGACCAGGGCACGCCGGACATGCCGCAGTTTCCGCCAGGCTCGCCGTTCGAGGAGTTCTTTCACGATTTCCTCGAACGCAACCTGCCCAAAGGCGACCACCAGGATGTGACGCCGCGCAAGGCGACCTCGCTCGGCTCGGGCTTTATCATCGACCCGTCGGGCTACATCGTCACCAACAACCATGTGATCGCCGACGCCGACGAGATCACCGTGATCCTGCACGACAACACCAATCTCAAGGCCAAGGTGATCGGCCGCGACACCAAGACCGACATAGCACTGCTCAAGGTCAAGGCCGACAAGCCGCTCGTCGCGGTGAGCTGGGGCGACAGCGACGTGGCGCGCGTCGGCGATTGGGTGCTGGCGATCGGCAACCCGTTCGGGCTCGGCGGGAGCGTCACCGCGGGGATCCTCTCGGCGCGCCAGCGCGACATCAACTCGGGCCCCTATGACGACTTTCTGCAGACCGACGCGCCGATAAACCGCGGCAACTCCGGCGGGCCGATGTTCAACATGGACGGCCAGGTGATCGGCATCAACACCGCGATCTATTCGCCCTCGGGCGGCTCGATCGGGATCGGCTTTGCGATCCCCTCGGCGCTCGCCAAGGAGGTCGTCAGCGAGCTGCAGGACGAAGCCGACCACACCGTGCACCGCGGCTGGCTCGGGGTGCGGATTCAGGCGGTGACCGACGAGATCGCCGAGAGCCTCGGGCTTAATAAGACGCAGGGCGCGCTCGTCGCGAGCGTCAACGACAAGGGGCCGGCGCAGGTCGCCGGCATCCAGCCGGGCGACGTCATTCTCGATTTCGACGGCAAGGATGTCAGCGACATGCGCCGTCTGCCGCGGCTCGTTGCCGAGACGCCGGTCAACAAGACGGTGCCGGTGACGTTGTGGCGCAAGCGCGCCGAGACCACGGTGAAAGTCAAGGTCGGCCGGCTCGAAGAGAGCGACCAGCAGCTGGCGAGCGCCAAGGAGGCCCCGAAAAAAACTCTCAACCCCGAGAACAGCCTGGTTAAGACGCTCGGGTTGACCTTGTCCGGCATCACGCCGGAGCTGAAGGACAAATATTCGCTCGGCGACGACGCCAAGGGCGTGGTGGTCGTCGACGTGGCGAAAGACAGCTCCGCCGCCGACAAAGGCTTCCACGCCGGCGACGTGATCATGGAAGCGGCGCAGGAAGAGGTAAAAACACCCGCGGATCTCGCCACCAGGATCGACGAGGCAAAGAAGTCGGGGCGCAAGTCAATCCTGCTGTTGGTGCAGCGGCAAGGCGACCTGCGGTTTGTCGCATTGCGCGTCGATCGGGGTTGAGAGTCGGCTCAGGCGGCGAACTCGGCCTTACCGTATCCCTGGGCGTAGAGGAGGCCGGTCAGGTCCGCGTGGTCGAGCCGCATCCGGGCGGCGCCCGCAACCACAGGTTTGGCATGAAAGGCGACACCGAGCCCGGCGATGGCCAGCATCGGCAGGTCGTTCGCGCCGTCGCCGACGGCGAGCGCCGCGTCGGGCGCAATCCCGAGCTCGGCGGCCAGCGCCCGCAACTCTTGCCGCTTCGCCTCGGCGGTGACGATCGGCGGCAGCACCCGGCCGGTCAGGCGCTCCCCGACAATCTCCAGCCGATTGGCGACGACGCGGTCAAAGCCGAGCTCGACGGCAACCCGATCGGCAAACACCGTAAAGCCCCCGGTGACGAGCGCCGTGGCGGCGCCGTCGCGGCGCATGGTGGCGACCAGGGTTCGCGCCCCGGGGGTCACGCGGGTGCGGGCGGCGGCTTCGGCGATTGCCCCGGTTCCGGTCCCGGCCAACATTGCGACGCGGGCCGCGAGGGCGGTGGCGAAATCGATTTCGCCGTTCATCGCGCGCCGGGTGATCGCCGCGATCTTATCGCCGATCCCGAGCATCGCGCCCAACTCGTCGAGCATCTCGTTTTCGATGATCGTCGATTCGAGGTCGGCGACGAGCAGCCGTTTGCGCCTGCGGACGCCGGGTGCACCAGCATGTCGACCGCGGCCTCGCCGACCGCCGCGCGCACGACCTTGGCGACCATCTCGGGGGCGGCGGCGTCGACGAAGATGTCGCAGGCCTCCGCCGGCGCCAGCCACACCGGCTGGTCTGCGGCGGCGAGCGCGCAGCGGACGGCGCCCGCGAGGCGGGGGAGACCGGGGTCGGCGCCGGCGGCGATCAAGGTGACGACGAGGCGCATCGCTTGTCGTCGTACGACAGGAGCCGTTTCCCCGACAAGCCGCAAGACGCCCCGCCGGTAGTGGTTGTCGCCGGTCCGACCGCGAGCGGCAAATCGGCATTGGCGCTGGCGCTGGCGGAAGAGCTCGGCGGGACGGTCGTCAACGCCGACGCGCTTCAATGCTATCGCGACCTCGCAATACTGACGGCGCGCCCTGACGCCGCGGCGCTGGCGCGCGCGCCGCACCGACTCTACGGCTTTCTCGACGGCGCGGTGCGCGGCTCGGCCGGCGGCTGGCGCGACCTGGCCGTGGCCGAAATCGCCGGGGCAGTCGCGGCCGGGCGCCTGCCGATCGTCGTCGGCGGCACCGGGCTCTATCTTCATGCGCTCCGACACGGGCTCGCACCGTTTCCGGACATTCCCGAGCCGGCCCGCGAGGAGGCGGCCGCCCTTCATCGGAAGCTCGGCGGTGCCGCGTTCCGCGCGCGGCTGGCGGAGCTCGATCCAGCTTCCGCAGGCCGGCTCCATGTCGCGGACAGCCAGCGGCTGGTCCGTGCCTATGCGGTCGTCCGCGCCACCGGCCGGTCGATCGACGCCTGGCGCGGCGAGCCGCACCCTCGCGCGGGCTACCGCTTTGCGACGATCCTGATGATGCCGCCGCGCGACCGCTTGTACGCCGTTTGCGACCGGCGGATGACCGAGATGGTCGAGCGCGGTGTTCTCGCCGAGGCCGCGGGGCTTGCGGCGCGCGGGCTCGACCGCGACCTGCCGGTGATGAAGGCGGTCGGCCTGCCCGAGCTGCTGCGCCATATCGAGGGTGCTGCGACACTCGCCGAGGCGACGGCCGCGGCGCAGCGCGCGACACGCCGCTATGCGAAGCGCCAGACGACCTGGTTTCGTCACCAGTCGCAGCCCGACCTGGTTTTCGAAGAGCAATTTTCGGAAAGTTTGCTGCGCCGCTCACGTCAGTTTATTGACGAGTTTTTGTTGACCGGCCAGGGATAGCTGACTACGGTGCGCGCCCCGCCCGCGGCGCCGCGGGCGGCTTGATATAGCGGGCGGCTCAATACAGAACGCCCTGTCGATTGCCGAGGAGCTTGTCATGTCGGCCGAGCCGATCAATGGAGCGGAGATCGTCATCAAGGCGCTCGTCGACGAGGGCGTCGATGTCGTTTTCGGCTACCCGGGCGGCGCGGTCCTGCCGATCTACGATGCGCTCTTCAAGCAGAATTCGCTGCGGCACATCCTGGTGCGCCAGGAGGGCGGTGCTGTGCATGCCGCCGAAGGATATGCGCGCTCGACCGGCCGGGTCGGCGTCGTGCTGGTGACGAGCGGCCCCGGTGCGACAAACGCGGTGACCGGGCTCACCGACGCGCTGATGGACTCGGTGCCGGTCGTGTGCCTGACCGGGCAGGTGCCGACCCACCTGATCGGCAACGACGCGTTCCAGGAAGCCGACACGACCGGCATCACCCGGCCCTGCACCAAGCACAATTACCTCGTCAAGGACGTGCGCGATCTCGCGCGCATGATGCACGAGGCGTTTTACGTCGCACGCAGCGGCCGGCCGGGGCCGGTCGTTGTCGACCTGCCAAAGGACGTGCTGTTCGCGCTCGGCCCCTACAGCGGGCCGGAGGCCGGCCGCCACAAGAGCTACCGCCCGCAGCTGGCGCCGGAGCCGGCGCGCGTCGCGCACGCCGTCGAGATGATCGCCGCCGCCAAGCGGCCGCTGTTTTACGGCGGCGGTGGTCTGATCAATTCGGGGCCCGCGGCCTGCGCGCGCTTTACCGAGCTGGTGCGGCTGGCCGACGCGCCGTGCACCCTGACGTTGATGGGGCTCGGCGCGTTTCCGGCGAGCGACCCGCATTTTCTCGGCATGGTCGGCATGCACGGCACCTATGAGGCGAACCTCGCCATGCACGGCTGCGATCTGATGGTCGCGGTCGGCGCGCGCTTTGACGACCGGGTGACCGGGCGGCTCAACGCGTTCTCGCCGGGGTCGCAAAAGATCCACATCGACATCGACCCGTCCTCGATCAACAAAAACGTGCGCGTCGACCTGCCGATCATCGGCGATGTCGGCCACGCGATGACGGCGATGGTCGAGGCCGGCGGGCGCAGCGGGTTCTCCGCCGACCGCAGCGCGTGGTGGCGTCAGATCGAGGAATGGCGGGCCCGAGACTGCCTGCGCTACGACAAGAGCTGCCGCGGCGTGATCAAGCCGCAATACGCGATCGAGCGGCTTTTCGCGCTTACGCGCGACCATGACGTGTACGTGACGACCGAGGTCGGCCAGCACCAGATGTGGGCGGCACAGTTCTTCAAGTTCGACGAGCCGGGTCATTGGATGACCTCGGGCGGGCTCGGCACGATGGGCTACGGCTTGCCGGCGGCGGTCGGTGTGCAGGTCGCCCACCCGGAGGCGCTGGTCGTCGACATCGCCGGCGAAGCCTCGATCCTGATGAACATCCAAGAAATGTCGACAGCGGCGCAGTACCGCCTGCCAGTCAAGATTTTCATTCTGAACAACCAATACATGGGGATGGTGCGCCAGTGGCAGGAACTGCTCCATGGTGGCCGCTATTCCGAGAGCTACACCGCGGCGCTTCCGGATTTTGTCAAGCTGGCCGACGCGTTCGGCGCCAGCGGCCGGCGGATCGAGGATCCCGCCGAGCTCGACGGCGCGATCCGTTGGATGCTGAAAACCCCGGGTGCCGTGATCCTCGACGTAGCTGTCGACCCGAAGGAGAACTGCTTTCCGATGATCCCGTCGGGCGCCGCCCACAACGAGATGCTGCTCGGCCCCACCGACGAGGCGGAACGGCCGGTCTCCGAGGAAGGCATGGTGCTGGTGTGAGTGGTTGCAACCTCCTGTTTTCGTCGCCCCCGCGAAAACGGCGGCCCAGGGGCCGCCGCGCCGCACTTGCTCTCGATTCCCGCTTGCGCGGGAATGACGGTTGAGGAAGCGGACGTACTCACCGTGGCTGAGCTCGAGCGGCACACGATCGCGGTGCTCGTCGACAACGAGCCGGGGATCTTGGCGCGCGTCGTCGGGCTCTTCTCCGGGCGCGGCTACAACATCGAGAGCCTGACCGTCGCCGAGGTCGACCGCCGCGCCGCCTTGTCGCGGATCACGATCGTGACCTCGGGCACGCGGATGATCATCGAGCAGATCAAGGCGCAATTGTCGCGGCTCGTGCCGGTGCACAAGGTGCACGATTTGAGCGACGAGGGGCCGTTTGTCGAGCGCGAGATGATGCTGGTCAAGGTCGCCGGCAAAGGCGAGGCGCGGATCGAGGCGCTGCGGCTGGCCGACATCTTTCGCGCCAGGGTCATCGATTCGACAATCGACAGCTTTGTGTTCGAGATGACCGGCTCGGCCGAAAAGCTCAACGCCTTTGTCGCGCTGATGGAGCCGCTGGGGCTGGTCGAGATTTCGCGCACCGGGGCCGTCGCGATCTCGCGCGGCGCCACGGGTCTGTAGTGGACTGCGGCTGGCGAACCCGGCGCTTGGTGTATTGATCTCGTCGTTCCCGCGAAAGCGGGAACCCAGGGCTTACGCTCCGGCCTTTGCCCTGGACCCCCGCTTTCGCGGGGGCGACGGTATGCCCGGAACGGAGGCGGGACATGCGGGTGTATTACGACCGCGACGCGGATGTGAACCTGATCAAGGCGAAGAAAGTCGCGGTCATCGGCTATGGCAGCCAGGGCCACGCCCACGCCAACAATCTGCGCGACAGCGGGGTCAAGGACATCGTCGTGGCATTGCGCCCCGGCTCGCCGTCGGCGCAGAAGGCGGAGAACGCCGGCTTCAAGGTCTTGACCAATGCCGAGGCGGCGAAATGGGCCGATATCGTCATGGTGCTGGCGCCCGACGAATTGCAGGCGGGGCTCTACACCAATGAACTGCGCCCCAACATGCGCGAGGGCACGGCACTCGCGGTCGCGCACGGCCTCAGCATCCATTTCCGGCTGATCGAGCCGCGCCCCGACATGGACGTGTTCATGATCGCGCCCAAGGGGCCCGGTCACACGGTGCGCTCGGAATATTTGCGGGGCGCCGGGGTGCCGTGTCTGCTCGCGGTCGAGCAGAACCCGTCGGGCAACGCGGTCGAGATCGCGCTCTCCTATGGCTGTGCCATTGGCGGCGGCCGCGCCGGCGTCATCGAGACGACGTTTCGCGAGGAATGCGAGACCGACCTCTTCGGCGAGCAGTCGGTGCTGTGCGGCGGTCTGACCTCGCTGATCCTCGCCGGCTACGAGACCCTGGTCGAGGCCGGCTACGCGCCCGAAATGGCGTATTTCGAGTGCTGCCACGAGGTCAAATTGATCGTCGACCTGATCTATGAAGGCGGCATCGCCAACATGCGCTATTCGGTGTCGAACACCGCCGAATACGGCGACTATTCGCGCGGGCCGCGGGTCATCGACGAACACGTCCGCGCCGAGATGAAAAAGATCCTGGCGGACATCCAATCCGGCCGCTTCGCGCGCGAATGGGTGCTCGAAAACGCCGCCGGCCAGCCGAGCTTCAAGGCGATGCGCCGTCGCGCCGCAGAGCATCCGATCGAGGAGGTCGGCGAGAAATTGCGGGCGATGATGCCGTGGATCGGGCAAAACCGCCTCGTCGACCGCAGCAAGAACTGACCCCGTCACCGTGCCCGGCTGCGCGTCGGCGCGACGGTCGCGCCCCGTCTGGACCGCCGGGCGCCGGTTCAGTCGCGGATCAGCACCGCGCGGCGCGTCTGCGCCTGCGAAGCTTCGTCGGCTGCGGGCAGTTTTGGGCCATAGCCGTCGCAGGCGGCCTCGACCTTGATACGGCCGCCGGCAATGCCTTGCGCCTCGAGCGCGTCGCGGATCTGGTTGGCCCGGAGCTGCGCCAGCACCTGCCTTCCAAAGCGCCCGCCTTCGTCGTCCGAGCAATACGTCTTGACGGTCACCTTGACGCCGGGATTGGCGCGCAAGATCTCGGCTTGCTGATCGACCGAGCCTTTGGCGGCGGGCGACAGCTCGACCTTGTCCCGGTCAAAAAAAATCGCGTCGCCGACGACCGGCGACACCGGGGTTGCGTGCGGGCCAGCGGAAATCTTTAAAAAGAGCAGCATGACCCCGGCGACGACGCCGCTCGTCACCAGAAATCCGGTGCGCAGCCGGGCCGGAAACAGATCGGAAAATCGCGCCGGCACTTTGGACTGGAGGTGCGGCCAAGCCGGGCCGACCAGCCCGAAGACCAGCCCGATCGCCAAATACACGTAATGCCAGGCGGCAACCGGCGTCCCTTTGTACAAATCTTCGCCGAACGGCAGCGCGAATACGAGAGCCAGCACTTCGCACAGCCCGAGGACGGCGTTGTCGACAGCGGGGTTGGTGCCGCGCCGCCAGGCAGCTTTCGGGCCGGGCATCGCCGGCGCGCTATTCCCCAGCACAATCCGGAAGACGTGGACCGGGCGGGCGATGTTCTTGACCTGCCGCTCGCCCATATCCTCAAAGCTGAGGGCGAGCTTGTCGCGCACCTGGTCGTAAACAGTTCGGCTGACGCAGATACCGCCCTCCGGCGCCAGGCTTTCCAGCCGGGCGGCAACATTGACGCCGTCGCCGTAGATGTCGGCGTCATCGAACATGATGTCGCCCAGATTGACGCCGATGCGGAACACGAACCGGGTTTCCGCCGGCTGCGACGCGTTGCGGGACGCCATAGCGCATTGGATCTCGAACGCGCAGCGGACCGCGTCGACGACGCTGGCGAACTCGACCAGCAGGCCGTCGCCCATTGTTTTGACGAGCCGGCCGCGATGCTTTGTGATCCTGGGGTTGGTAACCTCGCCCCACACCGTCTGCAGCGCGGTGTGGGTGACCTCCTCGTTGGCGCCCATCAACCGCGAGTAGCCGACGACGTCCAGCGTCAGGATCGCCGCCAGTCTTCGTTCGACGCTCAACGGAACAGCCTTTGCGGCGACGCCTGCGGCCGCTCGTTGCCGCCGGCGGCGGTCATTTGTGCCGGCCCCCGCCGCCGCCTCCACCACCGAAATGCGCCGCCGGAGCCGCGCGGCCCGTCATCCCGCCGCCGCGAAACCCGGCGGCCGGCGTTTGAAACACCTGCGGCCGGCCGAACTGGCCGCCGCGAAACCCTTGGGCGACCTGCGGCCGGCCGAACTGCTGGCCGCCGCGAAACCCCTGGGAGACCTCGGGCCGGCCGAACTGCTGGCCGCCGCGAAACCCCTGGGAGACCTCGGGCCGCCCGAACTGCTGACCGCCGCGAAACCCCTGGGAGACCTCGGGCCGCCCGAACTGCTGCGCGCCGCGAAACCCTTGAGAAGATTCCGGCCGGCCGAACTGCTGGCCGCCGCGAAAGGCTTCCGGTCCCCCGCTGTGGCCGGCCTCGGAGTGGCCAAATTGACTCGCACCGCCGCGGCCTGCCGCCGCCGGGCCGCGCTCGCCTTCGGGGCGGCCAAACCCTTGCGGCCCGCGCTCGCCGCCGCGCTCTGCCGCACCCGAGCCGCCCCTCGCGGCCATCCCCGGCGCGTGCTCGGCGCCGACGCCACCCGGCCGCGCGCGCACGCCTCCCGCCTCCGCGGCCGCGGGGGTGGCGCCGTGCAGCCCGCCGCGGAATTCGCCCGGGCCGGCCGCACTTCTGAAGACCGCCGGCGTGACGTGCGGCGCGCCGCGCATCACCGCCGCGTGCGCGAGCCGGTCGGCCGCGACCTGGCGCACCATGCCGCGGTCGAGACGCCGGGCGTCGGCAAACGCCTCGCGCGAGACGACGGTCGCAAAGCGCCGGTTGGAGTATTCGCCGCGCCACGCTTCGCGGCCGTGCGCGTCATCGCCGTGCCGGCCGAAATCGTGAAAACGCCCATGTTCGGGGGCGTTGACGCTCGCGACATAGTCGGGCCCGGCCTGATACCAGGGCACGTAATCGTCATCCGGGCCGAGCGGAAACCAGCCGACATCGGGTCCGTTGTCCGGGCCGTTGTCGGGTCCGCCGCCGGCGCCTTCGGGCGTGTCGACAAAAGCGACGAGCGCCGGGGCATAGACCGGGTGCGGCTGAACTTCGCCCGGCACCCACCCCCAGCGGCCGTCGATGTTGACCCAGCGGCCGTAATGAAACGGCGCGAACCCCCAAGGCTGGTCGTCGATCCAGGTCCAGCCCCACGGCTCGATCCAGTCCCAATGGCCAAACCGGTAGGGCGCCCAGTCGTCCGGCACCGACGTCGGAAACCACACCGGCTCGGAATCCGGGAGGGCTTCCCAGCGGCCATAGCGGTCGAGCGCGTCCGACCCGGTGGTCTCGTCCGATACGTACCGGCTCGATTGACGTGCCGCCTGCGGCTGTTGGTCCTTGTCGGATTCCTCGACCCACAACAAAAAATCGTCGGCCGGCTTTTGTCCCGAATCCGCGGTGACGGCGTCCGCGTGCCGCGCCGGAGCCGCCGTCCCCTTGTCGGCCGCGGTCTGCACTGCGGTGTTCGACGCCATGTCCGGCCGGTTCTCCTGAGCGGGCAGGCCGGCGGGAGGCGTGGTGTCCGAAGCTGCAGCGGGTCGGTCCTGGCGGGTGGCCGGGGCGGCGGACGCGGAGCCAGACGCCGCGAGCGTGGCTTGGTCGGCCGACGCGCCGCTCGCGGGTTGGGGCGCCGGTGGGACAGTGGGCGTGGAGCCGGGCGGCGCCGTCCCGGAAGCGTCCGGTCTCGCGCCTCCCGGTGGTTCGGCTTGCGTCGGCAGGGCCGGGTTGACCCCGGTCCAGTCGCTTTCGGCGGCGACGACCGCGGGGTATTTCCCGGTCACGCGGACCGCCTTGCCGGCGGCTATCGGCAGGTCGGCCGCACCTCCGACAAACCGGGCTTTTCCTTCGAAGACGACAATCCGCGTCGGCTCGTCGCCGGCGCCGGTCTCGACATCGTAGGCGCCGGGCTGCAGTAGCCAGAGCGAGCCGCGAGGCAGCTCGATCTCGACGCTTTCGCCGGGGTCGAGCTTGCCGAGCTGGAGATAGACGCGGCCCTGATGAATGCTTGCCTCGATCAGCTGGTCGGTCAAATTGAGCAGGTTGAGCCGCGTCTCGTCCGCCATCTCGATCGCATCGGGCCCGATCCTGACGCGGGCGCGCGCCGACGCGCCGGTGCGCAGCGACATGTCCTGGCACACTGGCTGGTCGAAATCGGCGCGCAGCCAATTATCCGTGTCCGGTGTGTCGGAGCCGTTCGGATCGCCCGGCTCGGCTCGCAGAATGTAGCGCACCTCGCCCGATATGTAGTTCAGGCTGCCGACCCGGCGCGGCGCGTCTTCGCCATATACCGGCGCCGCAAGCAGCACGGCGGCCACCCCGAGCCAGCCCGCAAGTTGTTGGCTCGCAAGCCGGATGGCCAAAGAAAGTGCTGCTCGGGGGAAGAGCAAAGTCCGGGCTTTTCGGAGGTTGGGGTAACCGATCAGGCGACGCACCACGCCGTAAAACCGACATTTTTTATACTACTTCAAATAGGCGGCGTGGATCAATGATTTCGCGTGCCGGGACGGTCACTCGCCGAAAATCCACCGCGCTTCGCCCACTGCTAGAAGCAGGTCCGGAACGAATGAAGATCGCTTAGTTAATCTTCGCTTTTCGATTGCGATTGAGTCGAAAGTGTGGCTTAATAAAATCAACATAAAGTTCCGTAATCGATCGCAGCTTGCCTCGCATGAACAGTCGTTGCGGGATCGGCGCAAGGCTTTTGGGTGGTGGATGGCACAGCCCGCGGCCAGCGCGGCGCCGACCCAAGCGGCTGCTCATTCCATCCTCTTGGGTTTTAGCAATTTGGATTGCGGCAGCCACATCGTTCGTCCCCGCTTCGCCACAGGCGTTTGCTGCGGATGCCGGAGCTGCAAACGCCGCACCCGCGGTCGAGGAATGGCTGAACCAGCCGGTCCACCTGCGCGCGACGGTCCAGGCGATGAGCCGGCCGTCGCCCGACGCCCAGCCTGCCGGCGAAATTCGCGCCGGCGCGGAGGTCAAGGCGATCGGCCTCGTCGCCGGTAAGCATTGGGTTGAGATCGAGCTGCCGGATCATTCGCAGGCTTACGTCCCAAGGGAGGCGGTCGCGTACGAGACCAATTCGTCCGAACCGCCGGTCGGCCAGCAGGCATCGCCAGCCGCTGCGGCCCCCGCGGCCGTGCCGGCTTCGACCGCCGCGTCCGCGGTTCCGCCAGGGCCCGCCGCCGCCTCCAGCCCACCGGTTGCACCGGCATCCGTGGCTGGGCAGATCCGCGGCAAGGTCGCCCGCGTGCCGAACGCGGCAACCTTGGTCGTCGGCGACCAGCGGATCCGCTTGTCGGGGATCGATCCCGGGCCGGCCGAATTCCTTGGCCCCTTTGAAAGCTGGGTGCGCAATCAGGGTGACCTGGTCTGCGATCCGGACGCGCAGACCGGCCGCTATCACTGCTTTACCGGCAGCGGGGTCGACGTCGCGCAGGCCGCGATCCTGAACGGCACCGGTCGGGTCGGCGACGGCGCCAGCCCGGAATATCGCGACAGCGAAACCCAGGCCCGCGATGCCAAGCGAGGACTTTGGGCACAACCTTAAAATGCAGGCGTGAAACGCCCGGCATTAAACAGGCGGAGGAGCACATGAACAATCGAAAGGGAGCGTCGTTCGTCGTGGTGCCATTCGTCCTTTTGGCGGGCTGTGTTCCGGCGGTGATGGCGCCGACCGTGGTGGCAACGCCTGGCTTTGGCAAGTCGCCCGCCGAGTTCGCCGCCGACCATTCGGCGTGCGCAGTGCTCGCCGACCAGCAGGTCGCCGCGGCGAAAACCGCGGCCAACAACCAGATTTTTGGCTCGGCGCTGCTCGGCGCCGCGGTCGGCGGCGGCGGCACGGCGGCCAATGGGGGTAGCAACGGCGACGTTGCCGCCAACGCCGCCGGGAACGCGCTGAGCGCCGGGGCCGCCACCGCGCAGACAGCGCAGGCGACGGTGCAGCGGCAATATGATTTCGACTACGGGCAATGCATGTTCGCGAAGGGCAACGTCGTCCCCGGCTTTGCGCCGCCGATCGTTGCCGAGCCTGAAGAACCGACGCCGCCGGTGCGGCACCGGGTCCGGCACGCCCACAAAAAGCCGACCGAAAACCAGGCCAGCGTCGGCTCGTCCCAGCCCGCGGGGCCGCAAGCCGGCGGCTTTGTCGAGCCGGCGCCGGTGCAGCCCGCGAGCGCCAGCGGCGGCGGGTTCGCCGTGCCGCCGCCGGCGGTGCACTGATGGCGCCCGGTATGCTAGGACGACGGCCGTCGGCGCCGCGGCGGCTGCGGCGAGCCGGCCTCGCCGCCGTGCTCGGCTTGGCGAGCGCCTGCACGATGAAGAATGCAGCGGTCCCTCCCGAGCAGCTGATGAGCGAGCTGCAGGCCGGCCAGCCGGTGCTCGACTGCCGCGCAGATTGCGGCCTCGCATGGGCAAACAACCGCCAACAAGCGGCGGCGCTCGACGCGACGGCCCAATGGCGGCAGCTGGCGCTGCTCGTCATGCAGATCGGATATATGGACGATTTGACCTACTACTATCTGGGTCGGGCCGCCGAGAATCTCGGATATTTGCAGCCGGCGCAGCGCTACTACCGGATCGCCGAGCAGATTTCGGTGACCAACATGTCGTGTCACCAGGGCGAAGTCGACGCCCAGGATGCACTCGGCATCCCGGTCAGCGAATGCAACGGCTATGTCTTTCCCGATGCGCTCTACCCGCATCTGGAAGTCGTCGAGTCCAGGCTCGCGTCGCTGTCGAATTCGCCGCCGCCGCCGCCGACGCCTCACAAGCGGCGCGTGGCACGAAAGCCGTCGCACCCGCCGGTCACCGCGGCAACGGCGTCGGGCGGTCAGGCCCCGGGCCAGGCTGCGGGCGTCGGCTTTGTCGTGCCGACTCCGACCGCCGGCGCCGCCGACGCCGGTTCCGGGTTTGTCGCGCCCGCCCCCACGGCCGCGTCGGGCTTGGCGTCGTCGTCCGACCAGTTTGCGATCCCGCCGGTTCGGCGCTGACGGGGGGACAGCCCAAGACCGCTCGTTAACCAAAATTCAACCGATCGGTCGTCTCCTGCCGGACTGGAGGCGGTCCGGCAATGTTGCACCCGATCAAGTCGCGCCGTTCGCTGCGCGCGTTGCTGGTCCTGATGGTCGCGGCGCCGATCCTGTCCAGTTTCGTGCTGACGCCGGCGTTCTTGATGCGATTGGGCCAAAGCTGGCAAGAGCTCGCCCCGCTTGGCGAGATTGCGCTCGCCGGCATCGCCCTGCGCCTCTTGGGCGGCGGCGTCGCGCTGGTGGCGGCGGGTCGGGTGGTCCGGTCGACAAGGGTGCTGTCGCGCGCCGCCACAGCGCTGAGCGCCGGCCGTGTGCCCGCCGCGGCCTGCTCGGGCATTGTCGAGGTCGACGACGTCGTCGACGCGATGATTGCCGCCGCTGGCTCGCTGAACCGGCGCTCGCAGGAATACGAGCAGGCGGAGGAGGGGCGGCGCGCGAGCGAGGCGCGGCTGCGCGACTTCGCCGAGAGCGGGTCCGACTGGTACTGGGAGACCGATCGCGAGCACCGCTTTCGCTATCTTTCCGACCACATCCGCACGTTCGGCCAGGACCCGGCGAGCCGCCTCGGCCTTGCCCGCTGGGAGTTTGCCGCGGACGCCGACCGCGACGTCGGCAAATGGCGGGACCACCGCGCCGTGCTGGGGCGCCGCGAGCCCTTTCGCGACTTCCGGTATACGAGAAAAATCGGCGACCAGCCCGAGCAGACGGTGTCGATCAGCGGCCGGCCGATCTTCGACCGCGCGGGCAAGTTTGACGGATATCGCGGCACCGCCCGCGATGTGAGCGCGGAGGTCCGCGCCGAATGCCTGCTGCGTGACGCCAAGGCGGTGGCCGAGGCCGCGAACCTCGCGAAATCGCGGTTTCTGGCTAATATGAGCCACGAATTGCGCACGCCGCTCAACGCCATTCTCGGCTTCTCTGAAATGCTCGAGCGCGGCGCCGCCGGGCCGCTCGATCGCCAGCAATGCGAATATATCGGCTATATCCACCAGAGCGGGGCGCACCTGCTCGAGATCATCAACGAGATTCTCGACCTCGCAAAAATCGACGCCGGCAAGTTCGAATTGGACGAGGACCAGGGTGTCGATGCGCGGGCTCTCGTCGATTGCTGCGTGGCACTGGTCAGCGGGCGCGCTTCGGCGGGTGAGCTCGCCCTCGCCGTCGAGATCGAGGTTGGGCTTCCGCGGCTGGTGGCGGACGAAACCCGCCTGAAGCAGGTCCTGCTGAACCTGCTCGGAAACGCGGTCAAGTTCACCGACCCCGGCGGTGCCGTCGGGCTGATGGCGCGCCGCGCCGCCGACGGCGGCGTCGAATTCGAGGTCAACGACACCGGGCCGGGCATGACCCCGGCGGAGATCGAGATTGCGCTTGAGCCGTTCGGCCAGGTCGATTCCGGGCTCGCCCGCCGCCGCGAAGGCACCGGCCTCGGCTTGCCGCTGGCTCGCCGACTGACCGAGCTGCACGGCGGCTCGTTCTTGGTGCACAGCGAAAAAGGACGCGGGACAAGCATCGTTGTCGGGTTTCCCGCCTCCCGCACAGTGGCCCCCGGCGCCCCGCCGGCAACCCGGCCGATCAACGAGGCCGGCATCGCCGCCCCCCGGCTCGTCGCTGCTCCGCCCGGCCCCGCCGCACCCATCTCCGTCCCGCCGTTCGCCGTCGCCAGCTGAGCGGCCGGTGCGACCGACATCGCGCCGGTGCCGACCGTCCGCGGGATTGCTTTGCCGCGTTCCGGCGAAGAGTGGCATACCCCCCGGCGATGCGAGTGTTGCACGTCACCGCCGAGCTCTATCCGTGGGTCAAGTCGGGCGGGCTTGGCGACGTCGCCGCGGCGCTGTCGCCGGCGCAGGCCGCGATCGGGATCGACGCCCGGCTGCTGGTGCCGGGATTTGCGGGGTTCCTCGACGCGTTCGCCGATGTGACCGACGTCGCCCGGCTGCACACGCCGTTTGCGGCGGAGCGGGTGCGGATCGGGCTCGCCCGGCTGCCCGGAACCGATTGCCGCGCCTATCTCGTCGACCATCCGGCTCTTTACGACCGGCCCGGCAACCCCTACGCCGGCCCGGACGGCAACGACTGGCCCGACAACCACCGACGGTTCGGGCTTTTCGGCTGGGCCGCGGCCGCACTGGCGCGCGGCGCCGACCGCGGTTGGCGGCCGCAAATCCTGCATTGCCACGACTGGCATGGCGGGTTGGCCCCGGCCTATCTGGCTGCCTCGCCGGCGGAAGACCGGGTGGATACGCTGTTCACGATCCACAACCTCGCATACCGCGGGCTGTTTTCGGGCGCGGTGTTTCCCGAGCTGGGATTGCCGGCCGGATTCTTTGCAGTGGATGGGGTCGAATTTTACGGCCAGACATCGTATTTAAAGGCCGGGCTGTTCTATTCGGACCACCTCAGCACGGTCAGCCCAACCTATGCGCGCGAGATTCAAACCCCGGATTTCGGCTGGGGGCTCGATGGCCTGCTGCGCAGCCGCGCCGGTGTGCTAACCGGGATTCTGAACGGCGTCGACCCCCAGATCTGGGACCCGAGCCGCGATGCGGCCCTGCCGCGGCCCTACGGCGTCGACGACGCCCCGGCGGGAAAGCGCGCCGCCAAAGCAGCACTGCAAGCCCGCCTCGGCCTGGCTGAAAACCCGGACGTGGCCTTGTTCGGGGTGGTGAGCCGGCTCACCTGGCAAAAAGGCCTCGACCTCCTGCTCGCAGCCGTGCCGGGGCTGGTCGCGGGCGGCGGCCAGCTCGCCCTCCTCGGTTCCGGCGACGCCGACGTCGAAGCGGGGTTTGCCGCCGCGGCGCGGACCCACAGCGGCCGGGTTGCGGTCGAGCTCGGCTATGACGAGCCCCTGGCGCACCAAATCTTCGCCGGCGCCGATCTCGTATTGCTGCCGTCGCGCTTCGAGCCGTGCGGCCTGACCCAACTCTACGCGCTGCGTTACGGCGCGTTGCCATTGGTGCGGCGGGTCGGCGGGCTTGCCGACACGGTCGTCGACGCAACCGCCGTGACGCTTGCGGACGCGACAGCGACCGGTTTCGCCTATGACGAGGAAAGCCCGGCGGCGCTGCTTGCGGCGGTCGGCCGAGCGCTCGCGCTGATGTACCAGCCGGCGGTATGGCGCCGGATCATGCGCCAGGCGATGACCCGCGACTTTTCCTGGGCCGCGGCGGCACGGCGCTATCGCGCGCTCTATCGGACGATGCGCGCCGACTCTGCGGGGTGACGAGGTTCGCCGCCGCGCTGCATCGGAGGCCGTGCTCAGAGAAAGTCGCGCGCCCGTTCGATCTCCTCGAGCTCGCCGTAATGCGAGACGAGCAGCACCTCGTCAAACCCCAGCTGCTCCATTCGCTTGATCCGGCGGCGCGCCTCGTCGGGCGGGCACACCAGCGCCACGTCCGTGGCGGCGGCGATCTCGGCCGAGTCCGGCCGCTCGGCGAGATCGACCGCGACATTGGCGAGCACGGCGTTGGTGCCGCCCGCCTCGCGATAGATGCGCATGCCGAATTCGAGATCGTCCCAGCTGCTGAACCGGCCCGACGGCGTCCAGCCCTGGCATTCCTTCGCGGCATAGGTGATCCACCGCGGGCTGCGCCAAGCGCCCATCAGGATCGGCGGCCCGCCCGCGCAGCCCGGCCAGGTCGACAAGGTCCCGCCGTTGACCGGCTCGCCGCTCCAGACGCGGTGCATCGTCTCGAGCGAGTTGCGCAACGTGCGGAAACGGTGGTCGTAGTCGCCGCCGAGCAATTCGAAATCGGCGCGCGTCGAACCACTGCCGACGCCGAGCCGCAGGCGCCCCTCGGACAACGCCTGCACCGACTGCACGCGATGGGCGAGCTCGACCGGGTGGCGCAGCGACACCTGCAACACGCCGATCCCGAGCTCGACCCGCTCGGTCACCGCTGCGAGCGCCGCCAGCGCGGTCAGCGGATCGAGCGTCGGACGGCCGCGGCCCATCGAATCCCCGACCCAGATCCCCGGAAACCCGCCGGCTTCGATGCGGCGGGCATAATCCGCCATGCGGCTCATCAGCCGGGTGTGCGGCTCGGCGCCGGGGCTGAGCCGGATCATTGCGCTGACTTTCATGTATTCCCCTATTTTTCCGACGAAATCTTGGTGCGAGCATGACGAGAGTTGTGGCGGCTGCCAACCGCGCTGCCGTCAAACCCGGCATGCGCCGGCGCTATTTGTAGTATGCTCGCGCGCACGCTCGATGCAGAAACCCGGGAGGTTGAGGATGGACACGATCGAAAAGACGGCGGGATCGACGAAACAGAATCTGCTGTCGCGGCTGCCCTCGCGGCTGCACCACAACGCGTTTGTCGTCAAGGATCACGAGGCCAACCGCCGGTTTTTCGAGGACCTGCTCGGCATTCCGCTGGTCGCGACCTGGTGCGAGAAAAATTACAGCGCCGATCTCGGGCGCGAGGTCGAGTTCTGCCACACGTTTTTTGGCATGGGCGACGGCGGCGCGCTCGCCTTTTTCCAGTTCGCAGACCCCGAAATGTACGCACTGACCCAGGCCGAAAAGCCGCCCAAGGTCGGGCGTCACTTTCACATCGCGTTCAAGGCCGAGCCCGAGACCTATGACGAGCTGAAACAGCGGCTCGAGGCGGCCCGCGAAACCTACCGCGAGACCAATCACGGCTACTGCAAGTCGATCTACGTCGCCTCGCCCGACGGGCTCGTCGTCGAGTTCACCCAGGACCCGGAGGACGTCGCCGAGATCGACGCGATCCGCCGCGCCGACGCCCATAGCGAGCTCGCCCGCTGGCTGTCGGGCGACCGCCACACCAACAACGATTTGCGCGGCCGCCACATCTGACCTGCGCCAGCCGATTTTCACTCGCCTTGGCGCGGTCGGGGCGAGCCAACGCGCGGCGTCTTGTGCGGGCCCGCGCGCTGCCGGCGCCGCTTGACGAACAGCGGGTCGGGGTGCGCGGCCGCACCCGGCGCTGTCATATCAGCGTCATGGCGCTCTGCTAGGGAACCTCCGGTCGATTGAGCACATCCGGAGGAAACCAAGGTATGTTTCGGTCATTTCGTTTCGCCTTGCTCGGCGGCGCGGCGCTGCTGGGAAGCGGTGTCGCCGGTGCCGCGCTGGCCGATGGTCAGGGCAATGGCGGCGGCACGCTGGTGGTCAGCCGCGTCCAGTACGTGGCGCCGTCATCGGCACCGGCGCCGTTCCCGCAAATCTTTAACGACCCCAGCGTCACCGGCATCGAGGGCAACATCTTTCTCGATTATTACGGCACGACGCCGGGTGCGGCGCGGCGCGGGACGCTGCCTCTGACTTCGACCGCAGTGGCGCAAGGCCAGCCGGTCATCACGACAAGCTTCAGCTCGAAATCGGAAGGCTCGCTGCACCTGTCACTCGACGGGCGTTACCTGACCTACATGGGGTACAATGCCGCCGCTGGGCTCGAGGGGGTGTCGAATTCGGAGACCACCAACCCGAATGCGCAAATCCCCGGCGGATGCTCGCCGGTGCCGTGCTACGACCGCGCCGTCGCACTCGTCAAATACGACGGGACGGTAACCGTGACGCCGCAGAATTTCGCCTATAGCGGCGACAACCCGCGCGGCGCGATTTCGCTCGACGGCAAAGAATATTACATGGCGGGCAACTCCGACTCGACGTTGAACAAGACGATACCGGTCACCGGGCCCGGTCTGACGATCGGCGCCCGGCTCGGCATGCCGGGCTCGCCGCTGTCGATCCAGCTCGGGACTTATGTCGCCGCCGACCGCCCCGACGAGAGCGCCAAGCAGCACATCAAGGACAACAACTGGCGCGGCATCGGCATCTTTGCGGACGCCGGCGGCAACCAGGACCTCTATGTCTCCAAGGGCAGCGGCGGCAATGGCGACGACGGGTTGTTTCAGGTGCTGAACGGCAGCTTTCCCGGTGCGACGATCAACGACGTCGTCAACAACGGCACCGGCGCCGGCATGCCGGCGGGCGGGACGACCAACACGATCGTCCAACTCATCGGCAACTACGCCACCAACCCCGCCACCAACGCGCCCTCGCTGTTGACCCCGTTCGGCTTTTTCTTTGCGAACCCGACGACGCTCTACGTCGCCGACGAAGGCAACTCCACGATCACGCTGCCGAGCGGCAGCGACACGGCAACCACGCTGACCGCCGACCCGCTGGCGGGATTGCAGAAATGGGTGCTGGTGCCGGGCTCGTCGCCGTACTGGCAAATGGCGTACGTGATCACCGCTGGGCTCCAGGTCAACCAGCCGCAAAGCGTGCCAGGCTACGGCGTCCCGACCTTCACCACCGGGTTGCGCAACCTGACGGGCCAGGTCAACAAAAACGGCACCGTGACGATCTATGCGATCACCGCGCAGACGAGCACGGTGTCGGGCGGCGAACCCGACCCGACCAAGCTCGTCGCCGTCACCGACGAGATTGCCGCGACCCATCTGCCGGCGGACGGCGGCGACGGTTCGGGCGACTGGGGCGGCAAGCCGGCGCTCGACCAGTTTGTCACATTGCAGCAGTCGCGCTCGGGCGAGGTGTTCCGCGGGGTCGCCTTTGCACCGGGGCCCTGATCTCGTCTTCAACAGAAGCTCACGACGTCAACCGCATCGTCAACGCGACCCGCGACCCGCGGGTCCGGCGTCCGGCCGGCCCGTGGGCCGCTATAGCCATGCGAGAAAGCGGGACCCGGGGCCGCGAGAGCGCGGCGCTCGATTGCGTACGGACGGCGGGGCGGATCCATCACCTGGTCCGCCGCTGTCACATAACCGCAACATTGATGTCATAAAACCTTGTTGCTGCCCGGTTAACAGAGGGCCTTCTTCCGGTCCGCCGCAGGAGCCCCAGCGTGAAGCTTTACCGCACCGTTCTCCTCGGCGCCGTCGCCGCCACGATGTTTGGCCTCGCCGCGCAGGCCGCCAACATCTCCGGTGCTGGCGCCACCTTCCCCTACCCGATCTACGCCAAATGGGCCGCCGGCTATGCCGTCAAGACCGGCGTCCAGATGAACTACCAGTCGATCGGATCGGGTGGCGGCATCGCCCAGATCAACGCCAACACCGTCGATTTTGGCGCCTCGGACATGCCGTTGAAGCCGGAAGTGCTCGAAAAGGACGGGCTGACCCAGTTTCCGCCGGTCATCGGCGGCGAAGTGCTGGTGGTCAACCTGCCTGGCATCAAGCCCGGCCAGATGACATTGGACGGCCCGACGATCGCCGACATCTATCTCGGCAAGATCACCAAGTGGGACGATCCGGCGATCGCCAAGCTCAACCCGGGGCTCAAGCTGCCGTCGACCGCGATCGCGGTCGTCCACCGCTCGGACGGTTCGGGGACGACCTTTATCTTTACGGACTACCTCTCGAAGGTGAGCCCCGAATGGAAAGACAAGGTCAACGAGGGCACTTCGGTGCAGTGGCCGGTCGGGATCGGCGGCAAGGGCAATGAGGGGGTCTCGGCGCTGACCTCGCGCACAATCGGCGGGATCGGCTATGTCGAATACGCCTATGCCTTGCAGAACAAGCTGACCCACACCAAGCTCGTCAACCACGACGGCGTGGCGTTGGAGCCGGGGATCGACGTGTTCCAGGCCGCGGCCGCCAACGCGGACTGGCAGAGCGCGCCCGGCTTCTACCTGATCCTGACCAATCAGCCCGGCAAGGGAACCTGGCCAATAACGGGCGCCACCTTTATCCTGATGCACAAAAAACAGGAAAACCCCGACCGGGCAAAGGCGGTGCTGAGCTTCTTCGACTGGGCCTACAAGAACGGCGCCGCGATGGCGAAGTCGCTCGACTACGTGCCGATGCCGCAGAACGCGGTTGCGATCTTCGAGGACAGCTGGAAGCAGATCGTCGGGCCCGACGGCAAGCCGATCTGGGACGGGCACGCGTCCTGACGCGACCGGCGGCGCGCAGCGGATGGCGATGCCAGCGGCCCGGTCGGTAAGCAGCAACGCGCCGGTGGAGGGCCAGGGTGACGGCTGAGATCGCGGGCATCGCGCGGGCGACGGCGCCGAAAGGGCGGGCCGGCGCCGTCGGCGACGCGTTATTCCGCGCGCTGTCCTTTTTCTTCGCGCTCCTCGTCCTGCTGATCCTCGGCGGGGTCATCGTCTCGCTGGTCGGCGGCGCGCTCCCCGCGCTGCGGGCCTTTGGCCTGTCGTTTGTCGCGACCGAGGTGTGGAACCCGGTCACGCAAAAATTTGGCGCGCTTGCCGCGATCTACGGGACCCTGGTGACCTCGGCGATCGCGATGCTGGTCGGCATCCCGGTCGCGTTCGGGATAGCGGTGTTTATCACCGAGATCTGCCCGACCTGGGCAAAGCGGCCACTGGCGACGATGATCGAGCTCCTGGCCGCGATCCCCAGCATCATCTACGGCATCTGGGGCCTCTTTGTCTTCGCGCCATTTGTGCAGCAATACATCGAGCCGGCGATCATCGACACGTTCGGCAACCTGCCGGGGATCGGCGTGCTGTTTGCCGGCCCGCCGCTTGGCATCGGCATGCTGACCGCGGGCTTTATCCTCGCGATCATGGTGCTGCCGTTCATCTCGTCGATCATGCGCGACGTGTTCGAGACGGTGCCGCCGATGCTGAAGGAGAGCGCCTACGGGCTCGGCGCCACGCGCAGCGAGGTCGTCTGGCGGGTCGTGCTGCCCTACACGCGTGTCGGCGTGATCGGCGGCGTCATGCTGGGGCTCGGCCGCGCGCTCGGCGAGACCATGGCGGTGACGTTTGTCATCGGCAACGCGCACAACATCAGCGCCTCGATCCTGCAGCCGGGCACGACGATCTCGGCCTCCCTCGCCAACGAGTTTACCGAGGCGTTCGGCGACCTGTATCGTTCGTCGCTGATCGCGCTCGGCCTCATCCTGTTCGTCATCACCTTTGTCGTGCTGGCAATCGCGAAGGTCATGCTGCTGCGGTTGCAAAAGCAGGCGGGAGTGTGAGCATGGGCGTCTACGCCCGCCGCCGGGTTGCCAATATGGCGGTCATGGCGCTCTCGGTCGCCGCAACCGGCTTTGGCGTGTTGTGGCTGGT
>Ga0210390_10001049_pt1 | contig 27648 bp, 22 predicted proteins | sample IncBWH11OmetaG_FD_161050 | JGI IMG/M metagenome (GOLD analysis project Ga0210390, IMG submission 161050) | Forest soil microbial communities from Barre Woods Harvard Forest LTER site, Petersham, Massachusetts, United States - Inc-BW-H-11-O ... | reverse complement strand
CGGCTGGCCTCGGTCAGCGGAGTGACCGACGGCCTGCACATCGCCAGCTCGTCCGGCGCCAACTTGTCCGGGAACATCAACGTCCCGGCGACCGGCGGCTGGCAGACCTGGACCACCGTCACGGCGACGGTCACGCTGCCGGCCGGACAGCAGACCCTGACCATCGACCAGGACAACGGCGGCTGGAACATCCACGACATGTCGTTCGCCTCGAACAGCACCACGACCGGAATCAACACCTCGGCGTGGTATGAGGTGGTCAACCAGAACTCCGGCCTGTGTGCCAGCGCGGCCAACGGGGGCACCGCCAACGGCACCGCCGTGCAGCAGCTGGCCTGCACCGGGGCGACCAGCCAGCTCTGGCAGTTCGTCCCGGTGGCCACCGGCGAGTACGAAGTGCTGAACGAGAACGCCCAGTCCGCCGGCGAAAGCTGGAACATCACCGGCGGCGTGTCGGCCACCGCCAGCGGGGACCTGCTGCAGATCTGGTCATACGGCGGCACCGGCAACACCAACGCGCTGTTCGCCGCCACCCAGCAGTCCAACGGCTCCTACAACTTCGTCGCTGACAACTCAGGGCTGTGCATCGACACCCCTGGGGCCTCCACCGCCAGCGGGGTGCAGTTGCAGCAGTACACCTGCAACGGCACCGGCGCCCAGGCATTCAACCTGGTCCAGGCATAGGAGGCGGTAACAACCCCGCGCAACCGACGTCGACGCCCTGGCCGTTATCGCTGCTCGCGAAGGCCGCACCTGGCCAGCAGACCGCCAACCCGCACGTGATCCTGACCAAGGACACCAAGGCCGGACAAGCGTCGATGACGGTCTTGTCCAGCCTGCTGAAGTGCGTCACGGCACCAGCCTGCGCGGCGCCCAGGGCACGAAACCTTCGCCGAGGTCGCGGTTGGCCGGACGGCAGCCTTCTGCGTGTCTCAGGCCGGCAGGCTGATGGCCCGCCAGCAGGCGGCGGCGATCTGGTTGAGCTGGTGGTCGGTCAGCTCTGTCCCGCTGGCCGCGAGCCGCACGGCCGGGCTAAGTCCGAGCTCGTAGATCACCTCCAGCGGCAGCGGCAGCAGCCGGGCGGCGGCATCGGGCGTCGCCGCCTGCGTCGCCAGCGGGTCGTCGCCGTCGATCGCCGCCTGGTGCGCGGCGCTGCGGTAGGGCGAGTGGTCGACTTGCAGCAAGAAGCGGGCGTGATCGGGGTTTGCCTTCAGATGACGGTAGGCGGCCAGCCAGATGCCGCGAAATTGCCCGGCTGGCTGCGCGGCCGCGTCGAGGCCTGCCATAGCGGCCGCGGCGAGCTGCGCCTTCGTCTCGCGGTAGGCAGCGAGCACCAGTTCGTCCTTGGACGCGTAATGGGTATAGGCCGTGCCGGTCGCCACGCCGGCTTCGCTGGCGACGGCGCTCATCGAGGCGCCGTGAAAGCCGTTGCGCGCGACGAGAGTGCGCAGCGCGCCGCGCACCGCGGCGGCGCGGTCCATCAGCGGGACCGTCACGCCGCCGCCGCGGCGCGCACGTTGATCGCGATTCCGGTCTCGCGCTCGGAGACCTCCCACAGCGCGGCGATCCCCTTGTCCATGCCGAGCCTGCGCACGATCGGCTTGCGCACCGGCGGCCCGCTGTTGACGAACCGCGGGCCGTAGAACTGGCCGCCTTTGGCGGCCGGGTCGGTCGCCGCCCGCAGCTGAGACAGCGCGCCGTCGGCCGCGGACATCCCGGCACGGCGGGCGAGGAACAGGAAGAACCGCTGGCTCGCGCCGCCGCCGGTCTCTCGCACGCTGACCGCCTGCAGGTCAGTGTCCGACAGCCCCGGATGCGCGATCAGGCTGGCCGTGCCCGCGCCGGCCTTCCCGAGCTCGCGCTCAAGCCCCAGGCCGAAGTGAAAGTTCGCGAGCTTGGCCTGGCCGTAGGCGCGCCACGGCCGGTACCGGCCGTGCAGGTGCGGGTTGGCCGGGTCGACGGCACGGCCCATGTGATGGGCCGTGCTGGTCACGGTCACGATGCGGCTTCCTGGTGCGCGCAACAGCGCGGGCAGCAGCAGCGCGGTCAGCGACCAGTGCCCCAGATGATCCACGCCGAACTGCACCTCGAAGCCGTCAACGGTCCTGGCCTCGGGGATCCCCATCACCCCGGCATTGTTTATAAGCAGGTCGATGCTCTCGTGCGCGGCCATGATCTGCCCGGCCGCGGCACGCACCGACGCCTGCGAGGCCAGGTCCAGCGCCACCAGCTCCAGGGAGGCACCCGGCACGCCCGCGCGGATCTCCTCGACGGCGGCCGCCGCCTTCTGCTGGTTGCGAACCGCCATCACGACATGCGCGCCGTTGGCCGCCAGCTGCCGCGCAGTCTCCAGCCCGAGCCCGCCGTTGGCCCCGGTCACGACCGCTGTGCGGCCGGACTGGCCGGGGATGTCCGCAGCGCTCCAGCTCACGAGAACCTCCCTGAGTGAATGTTCATTCGGCCATCCATAGTACCAGGGGTCCTGCGGCGACCGTGTAGCGGAAGGCAATCATTGATTACAATAAGGAAGGTTATGCGTACTATGGGTAATAGATGCTTGCCCCGCTGACACCTGCCTGACCGTCACGCTCGCCCGCACCGGCACCGGCAGCACCGGCGGCAGCGGCGGCAGCGGCGGCACCGAGAAGGAGGACGCCCGATGACCGCGACAGCAAGCCCCACGGTACGGCGGCGCATGCTAGCCGCTGAACTGCGCGGGATCAGGAAGGACAAAGGCGAAAGTGGCTACGCGGTCGCCGCGGCGCTGCGATGGTCTGCCTCCAAGGTCAGCCGATACGAGCGGGCCAGGACCGGCCTTCAGCCCCGGGAAGTCGAGCAGCTGCTCGACTACTACCAGGTCACCGGGTCCCGCCGCGAAGCCCTGCTCGGACTGGCCGAAGACGCCACGCGCAAGGGCTGGTGGGAACAGTTCGCTGACAGCCTGTCCGATGACTACAAGCAATTCATCGGGCTGGAGCACGAGGCAGCCTCTATCGCCGTCTGGCATGTGGACGTCGTGCCCGGCCTCCTGCAGACCCAGGCCTACGCCAGGCACATCATCAGCAGCTACAGCCAGATCGAGCCAGTCACCCCTGCCATGATCAGGCGGCTGGTAACAGTGCGCATGCTGCGCCAGCAGGTGCTAGACCGCACCGGGTCCGGGCTATCGGTCATCCTGGACGAATCTGTACTGCGCCGCCGCGTCGGGGATGACCAGGTGATGCACGAGCAACTGCACAGCCTGGCACGCGCGGCGCAACGACCGAACCTGACCCTGCAAGTGCTGCCTCTGGGAAGCCAGCACACGGTTTTCAGCGAATCCTTTGTCATCTTCGGCTTCACGGCCGACGGCGACGCCATGCCCCGCGACGTGCTGAGCGCCGAGCACCTGCGCAACAGCACCACCTGGGAGACAGAGCGAGAGACGTTCCTGCACAAGATCGCGTTCCAGATTCTCGCCACCTCAGCGCTCGACCCGGCGGCATCCAGGTCGCTCATCCTCCAGATCGCACAGTGCTGGTCAGGCACCCGGTGCGCGCCGGACGAATGCTCACGGCAAAGCTCCCATGCACAGCCGCGACCAGACGCATTACCCCCACCCCGCAGCACCTGAGCTGACCAGTGACGGGGCACCCGCCATCACGGCAGAAACCATGCCGTCTGCCCACGTCACGTCAATCTGGTCGCCAAGGCATCCCCAGTCCAGGCTTGGCGCGGGGTTTAACCCCTCAGCATGCCCACCCCAATCGAATACGAACTCCGCAACAACAAGGTCGCACCCGCAGCATGAACCCGCAGTCCAGAAACCTGACTCCGGGAAACACAGGGCACATCACCTCCGCCAAACCCGGTGCGGTTCACTTATCCGCAAGCAATCTGCGCCTGATGAAACCTTCAACGCGCAACTACGACATCACTAAGAACGGACAAAATCCCTTGGTCCAGCTCATGCGACGTCGGGGAGCCGCCGCGGCCAATCTGAGCCGAAGATTCTGGCGTTTCCCGGCATGTCCGCGCGTCGGCCAATCAGGCCGACCGTATACGATAGGGTTAATCTTTGGGACGAGATATAGGAGTATGACATGGCCCAGCAGATTCAGACCCTCTTCATCGACGACATCGACGGCGGCGAGGCGGCCGGTACCGTTCGCTTTGCTCTCGATGGCGTCGACTACGAGATCGACCTGAGCACCGAGCACGCCGGCGACCTGCACACGGCGATCGGCAAGTACATTGGCCACGCCCGCAAGGTCGGCGGTACTCGCCGCGCTGCTCGCGACGCGGGGCGCCGGAACGCGAGCGCCATCGACACGCACAAGGTCCGTGAGTGGGCCAGGGCACAGGGGATCGAGATCAAAGATCGTGGCCGGGTACCCGCGGATGTCCTAACCCGGTACCGCGAGACTGTGGGACAGTAAAGTACTCTCAGCCCCCATACCCGAGCCGACACTAGGCGGATATCGCGCGTTGCCACTATCCCGTCACTCACGACGGGTGACCGTGATTGCCGTCACCGGGCCGACCGCGACAACGCGACTGAGCAGGTTGCAGTGACCGCCGGACAGGACTCAGTCAGAGCGGCGAAGTAACCCCAGTGCACATCAAGCGTAGCCGACACCAAGCTGCGGTGGCCCGAGCTAGCTATCCGCTGCGAAATCGTATTTTACAATCGTGGGCCATCCAAGCAAAGGTGGCGTCATGCTTACACAGTTTCGTAAAGACGATGCTGGAATTATCGTACTATTTGCACATGGAACCACTGCACGCCAGTCGTTCCTCAGCTTCACGATCACGAAAACATCCGAGGCCGTGTGCGCGCAGGACGTCTAGATGTTGCTCGCGCCGTCATTCTCGGGCATGTCTTGTGCTGCGTCGGCGACGTACCGCATCCTGCCCTAGCCACGCCGTCGCTTCAGCGGCCACCTTTCAACTCGCGACATGAGCGGACGGTTGGCTGCGTTGGCAGCGGCCTCTCATCCCTCGCCTCTCGGTCGTGCTTGTCGTCTCGGTGGCGGTCGGCGGATTCCGAGCTCCACCCGTCGGCTGGCCTGACCCTCACGGTGACGGCACCAATGAGGCCAATCCTGTGTACTGCCGCGCGCCTAGGAACTGACCTCCTGTTCCAAGGCGTGGACCATGGCGGTCGCGGCTGGGCTCGGATTGTCATTGGTCGCCGCCCAGACGGCCCGCCGGAGCCCGCCGGTGTTGTCGTGGATCGGGATCCAGCGCACGCCGCTCGGTACCGCCTGGGCGGCGATGCCGGGCACCAGGGCGATCCCGAGGCCGGCGGCGACGAGCCCGAGTCGCGTGGTCCAGTCGCGGGCGGTGAAGGTGATCCTTGGCTCGACGATGCCGGGCCACGCGCCGAACTCGGGGGCGTCGCTGGAACGGGACCCGACGATCCACCCCTGGTCTGCGAGCTCGTCGGGTTCGATCCGCTCCCGGACGGCGAAGGGGTGTGATTCCGCGACCGCGACTCCGGCGCCGCGAGTGCCGCGTAGCGCCGTGAGGCGCAGGCCCTCGAGGTCGTACTCCGGCAGTGCGTCGCCGGTCGCGACGATGGCGACTTCCATTCGTCCGCGGCGCATCGCCGCCAGCTGCGCCGGCGTGGAGGCTTCGGTGAGCTGTACTTTGAGTCCAGGATGCACAGCCGTCAGCCTGGCTATGGCGCGCGGGAGCAGCGCCGCGGTGGCCGTCGGGAAGCCCGCGACGACCAGGCGGCCGGCGAGACGATCACGCATGCCCGCCAGTTCCTGCGTGGCGGCCGCGATTTCGTCCAGCACCTTGCCGGCGTGACGGGCCAGCGCCTCACCGGCCGGTGTCGGACGAGTCCCTCGAGCGTGCCGTTCGAAGAGCGGCGTACCCACGGACCTCTCGGTCACAGCGACCTGGCGCGACACGGCGGACTGCGTGTAGCCGAGCCGCTCGGCGGTCGCGCTGAACGATCCGGTACGCGCCACTTCAAGGACGACGCGCAGACCCGTCAGCGTCAGATCCGTCACCGTGCCAGTGTACTCAAGGTATGAGCATTTCGCATAGCAGATCTCAATAACACTCGCTTGTGCGATACCTCTGCTCCCCGCCAAGATGAAGGAAAGGGAATGCGAGAACGGGAGACGACATGACCCACACGAACAGCCGAGACGAGCTCGTGGCGCGCTTGGTCCGGGCCGGAGAGCTGGAGATCTCCGGCGAGAGCCAGGAGGAGGCTGACTCGTACTTCGACACCGAGAACTTCGCGTTCCACGGACCCGACGGATTCGACAGCGACTACGCAGGGCTCACCAAGTACTTTCAATCGATCCGCGCCGCCTTCGAGGACCGGACCATCCGGCGAGGAATCATCGTTGTCGACGGCGATCTCATCGCCTGTCAGACCTGGATCGAGGGCACCTTCACGGGCCCGTTCACCCACTCGCCGGCAGGGGAGCTCGAGCCGAACGGAGCACGGGTCGTCTGGGACCTCATAAGCATCTTCAGGTTCGATGACTGCGGACGGCTCGTCGAGGAGTTCGTGAGGACCGACAACCGAAGCTTCCTGCGTCAGCTCGGGGCCGAAGGCGCCTGACAGTCCCGATCGCCGGTGTGCGTGCATCCGCCACCCGCACGGCTCGAGTCCACGGCGGTCGGACGGCGCCGCATATTCCGTGACGGAACATCGATTCGCTCGACTAGCGCCCGCGAAGATCAGGGGAGCGCGCTGATCGCGGCACGAGAGGGCGGTACCGCCCTCTGGGGCCAGGCATGCACTAGCCTCGCGCGCGCCGGGCGCTCGTTAGCGCTGTTGGTAGATTTGTCCCATGCTCAAGGGAACGCTGTTGCCCGGGAGCCAGCCTCCTGTACGGACATTCCTTGACTTCGAAGCCGACGACGAGGTCGCCGGCGAACTCACTCAGTCGCTCGCCGGGGCGCTGCTCGCGGAAGGAGGCTGGTACGCGGAGTTCACCATCGGCGACGAGCACGTAGTCGTGTTCGCCGGAAAAACCTTCCGGTACCGCCGCGGCGACCAGGCCGGACGAGCACGGGCTGTCGAGTACGGCAAGACAGCGGGCGTGGCCGACCCGGCAGAGCACCTCGGCGCGGACCGCTTCCGGGACCTGTGACGCCAGCCGGCGTGTACCACGCCATGCCGTAACCGCGCTGGCCGCGACAGGATCCGCGCCTCGCGGCCGGCCACCATGGCGCAACCCTCGGCGCGGGTTACCGGTCATCACAGATCCGGACCGCGGTCAGCCGTCGGGCGGGTGCGCAACCGGTGCGGTCGCGGGTGCGCTGGGCGCGGGCGATGCGGGCGCAGGCACCGTATCGGCGGAGCATCTGCGGGGAGGACCAGCCGTACAGCACCATCAGGTTCCCCTCGGCACCGCCGCGGTCCAGCCAGGTGCGCCTGAAGTGCTGCCGGAACCGGTGCGTTCAGGCATCCACGCCGCGCTGCCGACGGCGCCGGGCGATGATCAGGTAGATCCCGTTCGCGGTCATCGGCCCCTGGTTATTCACCGCAGCCACAGCCGCAGAACGGCTTGTGGCGCTGGACACTGGTCCGAATCAATCGACAAATGTGTCATATTGCCATGGAGACCGAACAGTTCAGGCGGTCATCTCATGTAAGGGGCGTCGGTAGTGCGGTTCAGTGGCTGGTTCTGCCTAGTGCTCGGGGTGGCCTTCATCTGTGCCGCCGGAGTGCTCGGCGTCCTCGCGATACAGCAGGCCACGGAGATATCCGCCTACCACCACGCCCGCACGTGCCCGGCAGGCACCCCGTCCAATGCCGATTGCCTGCAGGCCGTCGACGGCTCTGTCGCCGCGGTTACCGAGTTCCCCGGGGGTGGCCGGGTAAGCGCGGATTATGCGCTCGACGTGCGGACCGCATCGACGACGCTGCACCTCACGTTCCCCTCAGATAGCCCGATGCTCGGCTTCGCAGTGGACGGCGGCCCAGCCGTCGTGACCATGTGGCACGGCGTGCCTGTATCCGTCGAGACCGACGGGCGCTCCGCAGTCACCGCGTCTGTACCCGAGACAGCGCTCGCCCGTGATCTCGGCAACAGCGAGAAGGCCGGCGGCGTGGGCGTGTTCTTCGTCCTGGGAGCCCTGGCAATCCGCCGGAACCGGAGGCCGGGCGGAATGCCGCCGCTGACGAGCCCGGTGCTCGCGGCGGCGCTGTCGGCGCTTGCGCTGGGCGGCATAGTCGTGGCGATCGGCGGTATCGCGCTTGGCGGCCAGCCGTCCAGACTCGGCCCTGACCTGGCTGCCACCGGCACAGCGCTGGTCGTGGTCCTGGTTCTTTCGGCTTGGCTTGGCATCAGCGTCAAACGCCGGGTAACCCAGTCACCGGCCAGCCATGCTCGCGCCCAAGCCATAGCCGACGATGCGCAGGGCCTGGATACGCCGGTCCTGCCCACGGCACCGCCCGCGCGGACGGCCAGGACCCCGCTGCGGACGCGCATGCACCTGGCGAACTGGGCTCACGTGCTGGGCGCCCGCACCGCCGCTTTCCTTCTGGGGGCGCTGATCGTCGCGGTCCTGTTCGGCGTCTTCTTGACCAGTCAGGACGGTCCTCCGGCGCACGCCTTCCGGCACGCCCCCGCGTGCGTTGGCGAGACGAATCTGGCCACCTGCGTTGGTGACTTCACAGCCGTCATCAACGGGGTGCGCGCCCCGGCGAACGGCGCCAGTTTCGCCGATGTCTCGTACGCCACCTATGACGGAGCCATCAACACCTGGGCGCGCTTCGACGGGGATCCCGCCACGATAGCGCGCACGGCCAGCACGGACGAGAACGCCCGCACCCCGCTCAGGATCAGAGTCTGGCGCGGCTCAATCGTTGGCGCGGAACTGGGCGGCAGCTGGCACTGGGCCCAGGGCAATCCGCCAGGCAACGCGGTCCCGGCTGTCTTCCTCACCGCCAGCTTCGGGTTGCTCCTGCTCGTGGTGCGGCTGCGCATCCACCGCCGGGCAGGCTCGCGGGTGATCGGTCAGCGGCTGCTCATCGACGATCTAGGCCAGGTGGCAGCAGCAGCCGGCTCGATCGTCCTGCTCGCGTACGGGTTCTGGCCTGGTGCCATCCTGGCCCTGGCGGTGCTGCTGTGGCTGGGCCTGTCGGCTAGGCGAAGCACGCAGCGCAGGCGCATGACGCTAGCCGCCCTGCGCTCATCCTGACTCCGCGTGTAGAGCGCTGTACTTCCCGCCCACGGCAGTACGGGCAGTGGAGGAGATCCCGGCCCCCATCTCCGAGACCGAGCGCCAGCGGGCGGAAGCTGCTTAGATCTGGCTGTCCCAGTGGTCGTAGTAGGGGCGCACGCCGAAGACCTTGGCCAGCGCCCATAGCGGCGGGAGCATGAGGTTCTGCACCCAGATGGGGGGCGAGGTAACGCGGCTTTCGTGGCGGAAGTGCCAGAAGGTGGCGCCGAGCTGAAGCGGGTTCTTGGGTGCGCCTCTGGGTGTGGTCTTGCCGTCGGCGACGAGGCCAGCGAAGGCTTCGTGGAGTTCCTTGGCGTGCAGGGCGGGCCGGAGTTCGACCACGCCGTTGATCTCGCCGGGTCCGGGGTTGCCCTCAGAGTGGGGGACGCCGGGCGGGACGACGATGGTTTCGCCGGCTCCGGCGACGTGTTCTTTGCCGTCGAGGGTGAAGTGGGCTTCGCCCGCCAGGATGGTGAAGCGTTCCTCCTGGCGGGGGTGGATGTGCTCGGTGATCACGCCGCCGGGCACGCTGCGCCAGCTGAAGCGGACGAGCTGTCCATGGTTGTCAGCGGCGATGGCTGTGTACTCGATCCATTCGCCTGTGGCGGGGTTGAAGAAGGGCCGGAAGCTGGTCCCCGGGGGTTGTGTCTGATGCATGGCCGTCAGGCTTCCGTGCTGAGCCGGGCCGGGCCTGGCGAGCTCGAACGGCGGATACCAGCCAGGTCGTGGAAGCCGGCCGCAGCGGTGGCCAGGAGCAGGACGCCGGCGGCGATGCCGGTGGTCACTTCGAGCGCGGAGCCCGACATCGTGGCGACGAGAACTACCGGCCCGGCGATCATCACCCATCCGACCAGGCGGTAGCGGGGGATGTGGACCAGGTGGTCGAGATACAGCAGCAGCGGGCCGATCGTGATCACGATGGACGGCAGCACCCAGTCGGAGTGGCCGGCAGCGATCACGATGACGGGCAGCGCGAAGGCCGCGGCTAGCTCCAGGATGGTGGCGATGGTCACCCGCCGCTCAATCCGCCTGGCCTCCCGGCCTGCGGGCCGGGGGGCGATGCCGGCCGTGACCTGGATGGCGTACGTGAACACGCCGAGCACGGCGACGCCAGACACCGCGATCAGCACGTCTTCGGCGCGTCCGCCGATTGCCAGGCTCGCGCGCACCAGCCAGAAGGCGGCGAAGGCGGCCTGGATGAGCCCGCCGATGCGCCGCACCCGTCTTGACCATGCCTCGGCCGGGGGCAGCTCAACGGCAGTGGTCGCCGCCGGCGGGGTTGGCACGGCGGTCGTTGGGGTTGTCATGGCGCTTACCGCCTCGTTCGTGGTTGTCGCGGCGTGCTCGGCCGGGTCTTGTACCAGGCGACGGTCGCGCTGATGGCGGCGGCGAGCGGGGTGCCGGCGGCTCCGAAGACGGACTCGTATTTGCTGGTGTCCAGGACGAAGGGCTGCTCGAATTGGTAGGACACCTCGGCAAGCTCGCGCAGCATCGGGTTCACCAGGCCCAGGGCGCGCAGGGCTAGCTTGGGCACCGACCGGATGGCCACGGGATGGCCGACCTGGCCGGCCATGAGATCGAAGAAGGCCCGGGTGGTCACGGTCGGCGGGCCGGGCAGGTGCCACACCTGGCTCATCGCGCGGACGTCGGTGCCGAGGGTGGCCAGGCCGGCGGCGATGTCGGGAACGTAGCTGTAGGTGTGGGGCAGGTCAGGGTTGCCGACGAAGTCGGCCCGCTTGCCGGCCAGGGCGTTGCCGAAGACCCGCTCGCCCAGCGTGGAGCCCTGGGTGACCCCGGCACCGAAGAAGTCCGAGGCCCTGCCGATGGCGAACCGGACACGGCCCGCCTCCGCGGCGGCCAGGAGCTCGGCGGTCATCGCCGCCCTGGTCCGGCCCTTGACGCTCGTGGCGGCCAGCGGGAGGTCTTCGGTCATTGCCCTGCCGCCGACCGGGCCGTAGCCGTAGAGGTTTTCCAGGGTGACAAGGAGCGCGCCGGACTGCTCGGCGGCAGCTATCACGCCTCGCTGCAGTGGCGGGAAGAGTTCCGGCCACTGGTTGTAAGGGGCGTTGAGGCACTGGTACACAACCGATGCGCCCTTGGCCGCGTCCGCGGCGGCTTCTGGGTCGGTGACATCCGCCGCCCGCCAGTCCCCACCGTCGGCCAGCGCGCGCGGCCGGTCCCGTGACACTGTGCGGACCGCGAGGCCCATCCCGGTCAGGTGCGCGGCGAGCGCACTCCCGACCTGGCCGGTCCCGAACACCACATGCAGCTGTTCTTCACCCATAACGGGTTCCTTTCGCTGACCGCTCGAGCACCCTGACGGTCAGCGACAGCCGGGCCTCGGTGTCTAGGACCGACGCTACGCTTGATCCAAAAAACTAGCAATAGATCTCTAGAATCAGCGAACAAGCATATCCCTTCGAGCTGAACTTCCTTAACTCACTAGGCGGCCCGAGGTCCCGGGCGGGGGCCTGCGGCCTGGAAAGAGCCATCGAGCCATCTGCGCGGGGGCCGCCGAGGTCCAGTCCGCCGAGGACGGGCTGACCATTGACCGGGGCCGCGCTGACATCTGCGCCCTCCGGCGAGCCGTCCCGCCGGTCCGGAGCGGCAAGGCCCGGCCCCCGCCAGGTCGGTGACGATGGCGTGGGCGCTGCCGTCGGTGATGCCCGGGCTCGCCGCCAGGTCGCGCAGCCGGGCGCCCGGATCGTGCGCGATCCACAACGGCACCCGGGCGTGGTTGGCGAGGAAGCTCCAGTTGGCCACGCCTGCAAGCCTGCCTTCACATTCTGGAAATAAATTGCTAGTTTCGGATTTCGCCTGTAGGCTCGGGGGAGGCGCCGGGATCGGCTGCCGACGGCGGCCCAGCACACCGGCGCCATGGTTGGAGTGGTTCGCATGAACAGCGGAAACGGAACCAAAGTCCTGGTACGCAGCCGGAAGGGCCGCATGGTGGCCGGTATTTGCGCGGGCATCGCCGAGTACTTCGGCGTGGACGTGACCCTGGTCCGGGTACTCGTGGCGGTCCTCGCCGTCATCACAGGCGGCGCGGGAGGGCTGGCCTACCTGGTGGCGTGGGCAATCATCCCGGAGGAGGGCGAGAAGTACTCGTTCGCCGAGGATCTTCTTAGCAAGACCAGCCACAGCTCGTCGGACTGACGGCACGGCGACCGGCTTCCGGCCGTTCTTCAGCCGGCTCGGCCCACTGGGAGCAGGCCTTCTCCACCGACGGCGGCCAGACCTGGCTCGGCAACCGGTACATGCACGCCACCAGGCGACCCTGACCGCGCGGGCTGAGCATCCAGGCACCCCGCGACCCTACCCGGCGCGCGCGACCCTACCCGGCGCGCGCGACCCTACCTGGCGCGCGCCACCCTACCCGGCGCGCGAGATCCCCCCGCCGGGGCGATGCCGTGAGCTCCGGCTTGGCCCAGGCTGGCCTCGGGCAAGCCGCGCTGGCTTGCCATGCCGTCGGCTGAGATTGAAAGGCGGGGACTTCGATGGGGGCCGAGAGTGAACGGGTGGCTGGATTCGGCAGGCTCGAGGACGGGCTGCGCCAGGCCAGCGAGTGGTACACGTGGGGGCCGTACGTCAGCGAGCGGCAATGGGGGACGGTGCGGGAGGACTACAGCGCCGACGGCGACGCTTGGGACTACGTAACGCACGACGAGGCCAGGTCCTATGCCTACCGGTGGGGCGAGGACGGGCTGGCCGGATTCTGCGACGTCGAGCAGCGGCTGTGCCTTAGCCTGGCGCTGTGGAACGGGCGCGATCCGATCCTCAAGGAGCGGGCCTTCGGGCTGACCGGGGCGCAGGGTAATCACGGCGAGGACGTCAAGGAGTACTGGTGGTATCTGGACGCGATACCGAGCCACGCGTGGAACCGGTGGCGGTACCACTATCCGCAGGCCGCGTTCCCCTACCAGGACCTGATCGACACCAACGGCGGACGTAACAGGTACCAGCCGGAATACGAGCTCCTTGACACCGGGGCGTTCGACCGCAACCGGTACTGGATCGTCGAGGCGCATTACGCCAAGGCCGATCCGAACGACGTGCTGATGAAGATCTCGGTGACCAACGCGGGACCGGACGCCGACACGCTGCACGTGCTGCCGACCGCCTGGTTCCGCAACACGTGGTCCTGGGAGATGAACGCGCCGCGGCCGTCCATGAGGGCGACAAGCGACAAGTCCGTGGCGATCGAGCACCCGTTCCTCGGGCAGCTCGAGCTGCTCGCCGAGGACGGCCCGGACGGCGCCGCGCCGACGGCCTTGTTCTGCGAGAACGAGACGAATCACCAGCGGCTCTACGGCGCGGAGCCGATCACGCCGTATCCCAAGGACGGCATCAACGACCATGTGGTCAACGGAGCGCCCACGGTCAACCCCGAGCGCACCGGCACCAAGTGCGCGTTCTGGTACCAGGTCACCGTCCGGCCGGGCGAGACGGTCACGCTGCGGCTGCGGCTGCGGCCGACGCAGGCGGCGGACGCGTTCGGCGCCGCGTTCGACGAGGTGCAGACGGTACGCAAGGCCGAAGCGGACGAGTTCTACGCCGAGCTGACGCCCTCGACCGCGACCGCGGACGAGGCGCTGGTGATGCGGCAGGCGTTCGGCGGGATGCTGTGGAGCAAGCAGCTGTTCTACTACGACGTGAACCGCTGGCTGGACGGCGACCCGACCGAGCCCAGGCCGCCCGAGCAGCGGCTGACCGGGCGCAACTCCCGCTGGCGTAACTTCAGGGCCTTCGACATCATGTCGATGCCTGACAAGTGGGAATACCCGTGGTTCGCGGCGTGGGACATGGGCTTCCACTGCGTGGCGCTCGCGCACGTGGACCCGGCCTTCGCCAAGTACCAGCTGATCCTGCTGTGCCGGGAGTGGTTCCAGAACCCGAACGGCCAGCTGCCCGCCTACGAGTGGGACTTCGGCGACGTGAACCCGCCGGTGCAGGCCTGGGCCGCGCTCGAGGTGTTCTCGATCGACGGCGGCCGGGACATCGACTTCATCAGCCGGATCTTCGACAAGCTGCTCGTCAACTTCACCTGGTGGATCAACAGGGAAGACGCCGAGGGCAACAACCTGTTCGAGGGCGGGTTCCTCGGGCTGGACAACATCGGCCCGATCGACCGGTCGCACCTGCCGGTCGGCGGTGTCCTCGAGCAGTCCGACGCCACCGGCTGGATGGGCTTCTACGCGGTCGGCATGGGCACCATGGCCGTGATCCTCAACCGGTCCGGCCAGCGGCCCGCGCAGGATCTGGCCCTGAAGTTCCTCGAGCACTTCGCCGCGATCGCCGACGCGCTCGACGGCCTTGGGCTGTGGGACGAGCAAGACGGGCTCTACTACGACCGGCTCAAGACACCAAGCGGCCAGGCCGTGCCGGTAAGGGTCCGGTCGATGGTAGGCATCATCCCCGCGCTGGCCGCGGCCGTCGTCGGCGAGGACGACCTGCGGGAGGCACTGGCGGTCGGCAAGCACTTCGCCGACTTCCTGATCCAGCACGAGATGACGGACCGGGAGAAACTGAGTCAGCGCGGTCTGCTGCGCGGGGAACCCGGCCACCAGCGGCTGCTGCTCAGCATCTGCGGTCCCGACCGGCTGGAACGGCTGTTCGCCAAGCTGTTTGACGAAAGCGAGTTCCTCTCGCCCCACGGGCTGCGGGCGCTGTCCGCCTATCACCGCGACCACCCCTATCAACTCCAGGTCGAGGGCATCACGGCGGGCATCGACTACGAGCCGGCCGAGTCGACCACCCCGATGTTCGGTGGCAACTCCAACTGGCGCGGCCCGATCTGGTTCCCGCTGAACTATCTGATGGTCAGCGTGCTCGAGCGCTACCACCGGTTCTACGGCGACGACTTCACGATCGAGTACCCGACAGGCTCGGGTCAGCATCTGAGCCTGGACAAGGTGGCCGCCGACCTGTCGGACAGGCTGATCTCGCTGTTCACCCAGGATCAAGACGGCCGGCGGGCCTGCTTCGGCGGGACCGAAATCATGCAGACCGACCCCGCGTGGCACGACAACCTGATCTTCAGCGAGTACTTCCACGGCGACAACGGCGCCGCGATCGGCGCGTTCCACCAGACCGGCTGGACCGGCGTGGTCGCCGACCTGATCCGCCGCAGGCACGGCGAGGTCGAATCAATCGGAGACGTGGTGCGGCGAATAACCGCGGCAGGTGAGCGATGACCAGCCAGCAAACCACCACAGTCCACATTCCCGGCGCCCGCGTCGCCCCGGATGCCTTCGCCCGACCAGACGCGAGGTCGGCGGGCGCCATCCCCGGCTCCCCGTACCAGCTGGGCGCGATCCCCGGCGAGCGCTTCGGCAAGGTAGGCACGAACTTCGCGATCGCCTCGAGCATCGCCGACGGCGTCACCTTGTGCCTGTTCGACGAGAACGGGACGGAGACGCAGATCCCGCTGAAAGACAACGACGCCGACGTCTGGCACGCGTTCGTCCCCGGAATCGGGCCGGGCCAGGCATACGGGTACCGGGTCAGCGGACCCTGGAATCCGGCGCAGGGGCTGCGCTGCAACCCGGCGAAGCTGCTCCTCGACCCGTACGCGCGAGCCGTCAGCGGGACCGTCTCGTTCGGGCCCGAGGTGTACGGCCACGAGCTGGCGAACCCGAATGCCCCGAGCACTCTCGACTCCTCGGCGCACGTGCCCAGGAGCCTGGTCGCGGACACCGCTTTCGACTGGCGTGACAGCGACCGGCCCTGGCGCCGGTACGCGGACACGGTCGTCTACGAGGTCCATGTCAGGGGCTTCACCATGCGCCATCCCGGCATACCGCCGGAGCTGCGCGGGACCTACGCCGGGCTGGGCCATGAGGCCGCGATCGGGCACCTGACCGACCTGGGCGTCACCACCGTCGAGCTGCTGCCCGTCCATCAGAACGTGCCCGAATCGTTCCTGCCCGAGCGCGGGCTGACGAACTACTGGGGCTACAACACCATCGGTTTCTTCGCGCCGCACAACGGCTACTCTGCCGCCGTACGGGCTGGCCATCCTGGTGGCCAGGTCAGCGAGTTCAAGGCGATGGTGGACGCGCTGCACCGGGCCGGCCTCGAGGTCGTGCTCGACGTGGTGTTCAACCACTCCGCCGAGGCGGGGCCGGACGGCCCGACGCTGTGCTTCCGCGGCATCGACAACGCGGCGTACTACCGGCTCGACCCCGGCCACCCGGGCGACTACTACGACACGACCGGCTGCGGCAACTCGCTGAACGCGGGCGACCCGATCATGCTGCAGCTCATGATGGACTCGCTGCGCTACTGGCTGACCGAGATGCACGTGGACGGCTTCCGGTTTGACCTGGCCCCCACCCTCGCGCGCCAGGAAGGCGGCTTCGACAAGGTGTCCGCGTTCATGGACATGGTGTCGCAGGATCCCGTGACGTCGGCGGCCAAGATGGTCGCCGAGCCGTGGGACGTCGGCCAGATGGACAGCTACGACCTGGGCCGGTTCCCGCCGCTGTGGCGGGAGTGGAACGGCAAGTACCGCGACACGATGCGCGACTTCTGGCGCAGCCACCCGGTCGGGATCGGCGAGTTCGCCGACCGCTTCACTGGCTCGGCGGACCTGTACGCGACGGTCGGCCGCCGGCCCACGTCCTCGGTGAACCTGATCACCGTCCACGACGGCTTCACCCTGCGCGACCTCGTCTCCTACAACGACAAGCACAACGAGGCCAACGGCGAGAATAACCGCGACGGGACCAGCGACAACGAGTCGTGGAACTGCGGGGCCGAGGGCGAGACCTCCGACCCCGGCATCCTCGCGCTGCGCGCCCGCCAGTCCCGGGCGATGCTCACCACGCTGATGCTGTCGTTCGGAGTGCCGATGCTGCTCGGCGGCGACGAGATGGGCCGCACCCAGAACGGCAACAACAACGCCTACTGCCAAGACAACGAGATCACCTGGTTCGACTGGGACAACACCGACAAGGACCTGCTGGACTTCACGCGGCAGCTGATCGCATTCCGGCGCGCGCACCCGGTGTTCCGCCGCCGGCGATTCCTGGAGGGCGCCGAGGCCACCGAACTGCAATGGTTCACCCCGGCCGGGGTCCCGATGGACGGCGACGACTGGGCCGATCCTGGTGCGCTGGCCATCGGGATCTACCTGGACGGATCCGACGACCCCGACCGGGCCGAGGATGGCACCTTCCTGACCGACGACGACTTCCTTGTCCTGGTCAACGCCTGGTGGGAACCGCTGGACTTCACGCTGCCGGCGACCAGGCCGGACGCGAGATGGGCGGTCGAGATCGACACGCATGACCCGGGGGCGCAGGCCGGGGGCCGCGGGGCAGGTGAGGCCATCCCGGTCGGGCCCCGTTCCGTCGTCGTCCTCAAGAGCCCGCGCCCGGCGTTACGGCGAACAGACGCCACCCTCCGTTCAGGAAAATCAAAAATCTTATCCAGAACGGAGGGTGGCTACTCCCCTAGCGGCGCTGGGTATCCCTCGCGGTGGGTGGCGGCCCCGCCGCGGCGCGGCCTGACCGCGACGGTGGAGCCGGTTCCCGTTCTGCGGCATCAGGACCGGTTGGTGGACGCGCGAGCACGCAGGGTCCGGATCCGATGGGCGATCACTGTACGTCGTCGCCCTGCTGTGGTGCCTGCCCCGGCGGGAGCCCCGGGCCGACGGCGGGGGCGGCGGCGGGCGCGGCCTGCTGCCTGGCGAGCTGGACGGCTCCCACGAACGCCCGCACGACCAGGCCAAGGGCCACCAGGTCGAGCAGCATCTGCACGGTGACCACCAGCCGGGCGGACTGGCTGACCGCGGTGATATCACCGAATCCCACGGTAGTGAAGACAGTGACCGTGAAGTAGAGCGCGTCGGTGCGGGTGAGCAGGTGCGTGCTGAAGTTGGCCGGGTTCGCGTTCGCCATCGCGATGTAGGCCGAGGCGAACAGCAAGAGGAACAGGGGCAGCGTAGCGGCCAGCGCCTCAATCGCCCGCACGGCCGGGTACCTGGCCGTGACGATAATCCGCAGCTGGGCCAGGGTTACCGCCAGCAAGATCACCAGCCCGACGGCCAAGGTCACCGGCACGTTCCTGACGTGATCCAACGGCAGCAGATAGTACAGCGCGACCAGCACGACCGTCGTCGCGAGTGCTCGAAGGAGGCCCAGGGCGATCAGCCGACGGCGCCTGGCGGGTGCGAGTTCGCTTCGGTCCGCGCGGTGGGTCACGGCGTAACCCCTCGCAGGCCAGCAGAGGCCGCGCCTTCGAGCCAGCGGCAGCACGTGTCTGAATAAGCGCACGGCAGCCCATGTCGCGGGGACGTCGGCGCCGCCCTCCTCGGTGATCCGTGCGCCGAAGCGCAGCAGCGCGGGCTGCGGCGAGATCTTCCCTGCGATCAGGGCCTCACCCTGGCGGAAGATGACCGAGCGCTCGATCAGGCTCGGCGGGACGAAGGAGAATGCCGCCTCGGCGAAAGCTGTATCCGCGAGCGAGTTCATCCGCATCAGCACCAGGTTGTCGGCCTGTGACAGGACGTTCTCAGCGATCTTCTGCGTTCGCCGGGCGCCCACACCGTAAAGTGCTCGATGTCCAGATTGCGGATGCGCAGGCCGAGGCGGCGCACTTCGGGGCGGTCGCTCTCCGCCAGCCCCTCGAGCCTCGGCGGGTTCTCGCCAGCGAGCAACTCAGCCAGCGCTGCGTACTCCTCGCGGTCCGCTATCGGGTCCAGGCGGAGCAGCGCGGCCTGCGTAGCCGGATCGATCTCGGCCGCGTGCAGCCGCAGCCTTCGCTCTCCCGGCGCGTCGGCGGAGTACACCGCGACTGCCTGCGCCGCCTTCTCGTAGCGCTCGGCCAGTACCGGGTCGCCGCCGCGCACGTTTCCCAGGCGCACGAAGTCTGAGTTCGGATCAAGCACCACCATGCGCAAGTCCGTCTCGATCAGCAGCCGTTCGAGGATTACCCCGAGCGAGTAGGTCTTGCCGGACCCCGACTGTCCGCAAAGGAATGTGTGCCGGTTGAAGCCGCTGGCATCTGCCATGCAGGGCACGCCGGCAGCCAGCGCGAGTTCGCCGAGACGCGGCTGCGCGTAGCTCCGCTGGCTGTGCTCGAGCCACGCATGCACATCCGCCCCAGTGGCGACACGAACCGCGGCGTCGTGGAACGGCGCCGGGTCGCCTTCGAGGATGGTGCCTTCGCCGCGCACGTACCGGATCTGGACCTGCGTCCGGTTCTCTGAGACGCCGCCCGCGCGAGCCGGCAGCGTCAGTTCTGTGCTCAGCTGATCGAGTTCAAGAGTGAGGACCTGGCCAAGGCGAGCGGTGCCGTCACCATTCAGTACGACATAGCCGCCTATCTGCAATTCCAGGCCGTGCAGCGAGGCCTGAAAAGAGAACCGCCGCCCGTCAACAGATGTAGCGAGCGGAAGGACTGCCTCTTCCAGGCTCCGGCGCGTCTCGCGGAAGCTCTCCAGCTGAAGACCGAGCCCGGACTCCGCGCTCACAGAAGAGACCGCTTCATCGCCCAAGCCGCAATGCCAGCTGCTGTGCTCACAGAAAGTCCTTTCAGCTGTAGCCGCCGCGGGACGGATTGGTCACAGTCCTGGTCGAGTCGCAGACACCGGACGATATTTCTCCCGGGGCCCGCGCGGAGTCACCCTGGCCGGGTGATCCTCTGGCCGCTGGCCCGCTCGGTGCGTTCCGGAAGCAGCAGCAGGGTGAGGTGAGCTACATGATCATCCGCCGCAGGTGACGACGCGGGCACGCATTTCGAACGAGCATGCGTCCTAGGTGCCTTTGTCGTGGGGGGCGACGATGCGGCAGATTGGCCGGGTTGAGCGGCAGGTTCGCCGCGCCGACAGCTTCCAGCAGCGGCACGCCGTGATCGCATTTCCCTGGGCCGTGATGCAGAAATTCGGCAACGATCAGGCCGGGAGCAAGGCCACGTTGATGGCCTACTACGGCCTGTTCGCGCTGTTCCCGTTGCTCCTGCTGCTGGCGACCGTCCTCGGTTTCGCGCTGTCAGGCAACGCGGCGCTGCGCGAGCAGCTGATCGATTCGGCACTGGGGAACTTCCCGGTCATCGGGGATCAGCTGCGCTCCGAGGTGCACCCGCTGGAGGGAAGCGCAACAGCACTGATCATCGGCATCGCCGGAACACTGTATGGCTCCCTCGGTATCGGCTTCGCGTCGCAGAACGCGATGAACACGATCTGGAACATCCCGTTCGTCCACTGGCCCAGCTGGTGGCAACGATACCTGCGCACCTTCGGCGTCATCGGCCTGCTCGGGCTGGCGGTGCTCTCTTCCACCGCGCTGGCCGCCATCGCCACCGCGGTCGCGCACGGCACCGGCGCCGCGGTTCTCGCCGCTTGCGCTTCAACCGTCGTCAACCTCGGGCTCTTCCTGCTCGCCTTCATGGTGCTCACTGCTGAGCCGCTGCGGATCCGCGACGTAGCACTCGGCGCGATTCTGGCCACGGTGTTCTGGGAAACCTTGCAGCTTGCCGGGACCTGGTATGTGACCCGCGGCTTGCAGAAGGCCAGCCCGACCTACGGCGTCTTCGCCGTCGTCATCACCCTGCTGTCATGGCTCTACCTCGGCTCGCAGCTCACTTTGTGGGCGGCTGAGATAAACGTCGTCCTCCGCTATCGCCTGTGGCCCCGTTCGGTGACTCAGCCACCGCTCACCAAGGCCGACCGGCTCGTATACATACGGCTCGCACAGATGGAAGTCCGCCGCCCGGAAGTAGAAGTCACCGCGTCCTTCACCGATGAGGCCGACGAAAACCCGCTGAAAGACGTGCCCTGACCTCCGGACCGTCACACAATGGTGGCTGCTCACGCCGGCCGGTGCGGGTCATCCTGAGTACGGGAATGACCACAACATGCTCGCCACCGAACTTCCCGCGATACCGGTGTCTGCCGGCGCACTGATCTTCGACCAGGCAGGGCGGCTGCTGATCCTCAAGCCGACCTACAAGACGGGCTGGACGATACCTGGCGGCGTCATGGAAGCGGACGGGGAGACGCCATGGGACGCGTGCCGTCGGGAGGTGCGCGAGGAGTGCGGCATCGAGGTGCACAGCGGCCGACTGGCCTGCACCGACTTCCGCCCCGGCCGTACGGGACACCCCGGCGGCATCCGGTTCCTGTTCGACTGCGGGCCAGCTGACGACGCGGCCCTGGCCGCTATCAAGCTGCAACCGGAGGAGATCGCCGCGTACCAGCTCGTCCCGCTGGATGCTGCACTTGCGCTGCTCAGGCCTGCGATCCGGCGCCGTGTGCGGGCCGTATCGCGGCACCGCGGGTTCGTTTACCTGGAAGACGGCCGTTCGGTCCCCGGAATCGCCCGGACCTGACGTCGTCATGCCGGGCCTCCCCCACCATGGACGGTGGGGTTTGCCACAAACTTAGAGTAAACCGTATATACTGGACCCATGGCTGACCCGGGACTGCGTGCACTCAAGAAGTCACGTACCCGGCGGCTGATCGCCGACACTGCCGCCCGGCTCTTTGCCGAGCAGGGATACGAACAGGTTGCGGTGACCGACGTGGCGCGCGAGGCCGAGGTGGCGGAGCAGACTGTCTATAACTACTTCCCGAGCAAGGAACAGTTGGTCATCGATCGCGACCAAGAGATCCGATACCGGCTGTGCGATCTGATTCGTTCCCGGCCGTCGTCGACGACTCCCGCTGCTGCCGTTCGTGACTTCGTGTTGGACTCGGTAGAGCAAATTCGCAGCATTCCGCGCGAGCAGTGGCGCGGCGAGTTGGGATACCTGGCTGCTATCAGCCCGACCGTGCACCGCTTGGCGCTGGAAACGATCGAGCGGCAGGCCACCGCTTTCGCCGATGCCATCCTTGATTCCACCGAGGTTGCTCCGGAAATAGCGCGACTGGAGGGGATAGCGCTCGGCGCTGTCTTTCAGATCATTATCAGCGAGGCCGGCAATCGCACGCGCGAAGGTCAAAGTCAGGCCAAGATCGCCGATGAGCTATATCCGATCATCGCGGAAATGGTGGATGAGCTCGACCGGTGGTTCCAGGTCTCCGAGTTGTCAATACGGTCCGGGCCAGCTCCAGATGGATCGCTCGGCCGACGCCGCTCTCACTTACGCGAGGCCGATCTGCTGCCTCTGAACAGCGGAGTCCCAGAAGGCGGAGATGACGATGAGCTGGTCACCGGCCCACTTGCTGGTCTGGGCGAACTCGAGGTCGAACGCCTTTCCGGTCGGCGGAATCACGTTGCCGTCGGGCAGGGTCATCTCTCCCGTGAACGTCCCGGTGGCGTTGGTGACCACGGTGATCCAGTCGTCGCCTCCGAACTGGATCGGGTACGGGGTGTGGACGCGGACGTCGGGGAACATCTGGACCAGCTGCTGCATCGCCGCGCCGTGGGCCTCCCGGCCGTAGATCGGCTCTGCGCTCCCTGGGATGAACGCGATCATGTCCGGGTGGTGCACGTCGTCCAACGCTTGCCAGTCACGCGCGTTGAAGAGATCGTCACCCCTCGTCATGAGGGTGAGGAGGTGCTTGGTCCGACCCGTCGTATCCTTGCTTATGGTCATCGGCTGGCCTTTCTGCTGGTTGGTTCCCTTTTAATGCCGCGGCCGCCGTCGCCGTACCCTCATGAGAACGCCTCGGCGTAGTCGATAGCGAACCGCTCGAATGAGCCGGCCGGCCGGCCGAGGATCTGTGGCAGATCATCGGTGACGTAGTCACAATCGCCGTCGGCCATCCAGGCGACCGCTAGGGCATTGTCCTTGGCGACGGGTTCCGGGAGACCGACGTCGATCATCGCTTGCTTCTGTTCCTCATAGGAGATCGGGTAAAAGGTGATCAGTCGGCCAAGAACCTTGGTGAAGATCTCGGCCACGTCATTGCCCGAAAGCGACTCAGGCCCAGTTGGCCAGTACGTCTTTCCGGCGTGGCCGGCCGGGGAAACCGCGATCTCGGCAGCGCCAGCGGCTACGTCCCGCACATCGACGTGCCCGATCCGACCGTCGCCGGTCGCAGTGCGAAAGCTGCTGGTTTGGGCTATCCCTGCCGCCATCATCAGAAAGTTCTGCATGTAGGCGTTGTTGCGCAGAAGGGTATAGGAGAGTCCTGAGGCGACCAGGGCGTCCTCGATCTCGCTCTGGATGCGGCGGCGGGCGATCGGCGAGTGGGCATCGGCCTTGTTGGTGATCTTGACGACGTGCTCGATACCGGCTCTCGCGGCACTGTCGATGACGCTCAGCTCCTGTGAGAGAACCGGCTGGGTGACGAGAACCACCCTCGAGACGCCCCGCATCGCCAGGTCAATGCTCTCGGGTGAGTCCAGATCACCAGCAAAGATCTCGACTCCGGCTTGGGCGAGAGGGGCCACCTTCTCGGGGTGGCGGACCAGTACCCGCACAGGAACGTCTCGCTGGGCGATCAGGCGGGCCGCCGCCGAACCCACCTTGCCCGCAGTGGTGATAAGGATCATTGTTGGGTCTCCGTTCGGGTCCCCTCTTATATTAGAGTTCACCATAAGATTAGGCAATACTCCATGTCGGCGCATCGTAGAGAGATCGTCCGCGTCGGCGGGTGAGGATCGTGAACGCTCACCAGCGACGCAGGGAAGAGGCCGACGCCGAGCCCGGCCCGCGCGAGCAGTTCTACTGACGGGCCATGGCCATGCGTATCTCGCTGTCGGTGTCGGTGATGAGGTCGCCTGAGAGGTCGACGGTGACGGTGTGGAGGGTGCCGGTGAACGGGAAGGGGACCTGGTAGTCCGGAATGATGGCGGATCCCGGGTTGGCGCCGCAGGTGAGGCCGCCGGGGTTGAAGGCCACTGGCGTGGTGACCGGGAACTCGGCGTTCGCGATCAGCTGGCCGTCGACGTACAGCTGGGCCAGGCCCGGGGTGCCCTTGCCGTGCGCGAAGTCGGGTTTTCCGGTGGGCGCGAACTCGAAGCGGAATTGATGCCGGCCGGCCGGGAGCCGGTCAGGGCCTGAGACTCGGTAGATCGCTCGGCTGACGTAGTTGTGGGCGTAATGCAGCCGGCTGTCTTGGACGTAGAAGGTCCAGCCGCCGGCGTTGCTGCCCTGGCAGATCAGGACGCCGTCGGCTCCGCTGTCCGGGATCTCCGCGTCGGCGGTGATGATGTGTGGTCGGTTGAGCACGCGCGGCCCGACCCAGAACGGCAGTGTCTGGGTGTGCGGCCGGTAGATGTACTGGGCCCGCGGCTCGGCGATCTGGGGGCGCTCGACCATCATCCGCTCGGCGGCGCTGGCGTCGATCGGGAACACGTTGTACTTCCCGGCTTCGGCGTACCACATCGCGATCAGCTCGATGAGCTTGTCCTGGTGCTCCTTGGACAGATCGTGGTTCTCGGCCGGGTCCTCGGCCACGTGGTACAGCTCCCAGTGGTGGACATCCAGATCGGTCAGGGTCTCCGCCGAGATCAGCGCGCCGAACGGCTTCCCGGCCTCGGCGAACGAGGGCCCTGGCCACGGGCACACCGCCCGCCACCCATCATGGTCGATGGCGCGGTGGCCGAACATCTCGAAGTACTGGACGCGGTGCCGGGTCGCTACGTCCGCCTCGTCGAAGGAATGGGCGAAGCTGACGCCATGCAGCGGTGACTGCGACACCCCCCTGATCGCAGTAGGCGGCCGGAGGCCGAGCGCGTCCAGGACGGTGGGGACCATGTCGACGATGTGCGCGTACTGGGTCCGCACCTCACCGCGCGACCTGATGCCCTGCGGCCAGTGCACGAGGAACGGGTCAGTGGTGCCGCCGCGGTAAGTCTCGCGCTTCCACCGCCGGAACGGCGTGTTGCCCGCCCAGGTCCAGCCCCACGGGTAGTGGTTGAAGGTGGCCGGGCCGCCCAGGTCGTCGATCTTGGCCAGGCTTTCTTCCAACGACTCAGGGGCATTGTTGAAAAACTGCAGCTCGTTGGTGGTCCCGCTCGGCCCGCCCTCGGCGCTGGCGCCGTTATCGGACACGACCATGATCAGCGTGTTGTCGAACTCGCCCGTCTCCTTCAGGAAGCTGAGGAGACGACCGATGTGGTGGTCGGTGTGGGACAGGAACCCCGCGTACACCTCCATCATCCGCGCCGCGAGCCTGCGCGCGTCCGGGGACAGCGAGTCCCAGTCCGGGACGTCCGGGTCGTGGCGGGACAACTCCGCGTCGGTCGGCAGTACGCCGAGTTCCTTCTGCCGGGCGAGCGTGCGCTCCCGGTAGGCGTCCCAGCCGTCGTCGAACTGGCCGGCGTACCGGTCGGCCCACTCCTTGGCCACGTGATGCGGGGCATGGCCGGCACCGGTGCAGAAGTGCAGGTAGAACGGCTTGTGCGGGGCGACCTGCTTGGCGTCGGCGATGAACTCGATGGCCTTGTCGGCCAGGTCCTCCGTCAGGTGATAGCCCTGTTCGGGCGTACGCGGCGGCTCGACTGGGTGATTGTCGTAGACCAGCTCCGGGTACCACTGGCTGGTATCCCCGCCCAGGAAGCCGTAGAAGCGCTCGAAGCCGCGGCCGAGCGGCCAGCGGTCAAACGGCCCAGCCCCCGATTCGAACTCCGACGGCATCAGGTGGTACTTGCCGACCATGTAGGTGCTGTAGCCGTGCTGCTGCAGCATTTCCGACAAGAACCCGTTCTCGAACGGGATGCTGCCGTTGTAGCCGGGATATCCGGTCGCGAGCTCGTTGATCGACGCCGTGGCGTTCGCGTGATGATTGCGCCCGGTGATTATGCACGACCGTGACGGGGAGCAAAGTGCCGTGGTGTGCATATTGGAATACAGCAGACCGCCCGCGGCCAGCGCGTCCAGGTTCGGCGTCGCAATCGGGCTCCCGTAGCAACCCAGCTGCCCGTACCCGACGTCATCCAGCACGATCATCAGCACGTTCGGGGATCCGGCTTCCGCCCGTAGCGGCCGAGGCCATGCCGGGCTGGACTCATCCGTCGTCCGCCCGATCACGCCAGGAAACGCGGTGCCCGGCTCGTATTCGTTCAGCGCCATGATCCAGGTCTCCTATCGGATGGAACGGTCGCGGCCTGTGCAGGGACCGGAGTCCGGTCTTCTCGACGACGGTTCTGGGCGTCGGGAAGAACGCCATTGTCACCTTCTGCGAACGAGAGCTGATCACCCGTCACAGGCGATTTCGCGTTCCTGACAAACGACCTACTCGGCCAGGGCGTGGCGCGCAGAGCGCCGATTGAGTGGGCCCGGGCACGGCACTGCCCGCATGGCCGACCAGCTGCAGATCCGCCGGTTCTGCGTGCGCTGGCACACGATCGTCATCGCGGCAAGAGCGCACGGTCTTCGGATCCGGCGGTCTGGTGGCAGGCGGCGCGGAGCACCGTGGCGGCGAGTGCGCGCACAGCCAGGGCGGTTGGGTGCCGCTCTCCGGCCCAGGGGCCAGACCCGGCTTGAGCGCGAGACAGCCCTGGCGCCCGCGGTCGCGGTCGCGGTCGCGGGAGAGCGTCCGGGGTACGCGCATGTCTGCCTGTCGCAGTTTCGTTGTGGCTGGCGGCCTACGGCAAGTTCCACTACAACGCCGCCATCAGGGAACTGGACAAGCGAGCCGGCCCGGGAAAGGCCCAGGCCATCACGACCGCCGGGAACGCCCGGGAGAAGATCCTGGATATCGCGCGGCATGCCGCCACGACGGGGCGGACCCGGTGCAGTACGACCGGGTGGTACGCCAGGTCCCGGACATTGCGGGGATCCCTAGGCGGCCTGTGGCGTGAGCTCGAATCGTTCATGACCGCAGCCGACACGCCCGGCAGCACCGAACCGCTGCTGGCACACGCCGACTTCACGAAGTTCACCGCCTACCTGGAGAACAGCGCCGCGGACCCGCGGCTGAGCCCCGTGCAGACCGCATTCACCCGCCATGCCGGCGCGGGCTACCACTACCCGGCCCGCTGGCCGCCAGGCCGGCGCTACCCATGCTGGTGCGGATCGCACCGGAAATACCCGCGCTGCTGCGGCTCACAGCCCACCCGGCAACGGTGAAAGCTGAACGGACGTATCCCATGCGGTAGGGGTGCCGAGGAACAGGTCCACGGGCGCCGGGCCGTGGGCGATATTGACCGGGCCGAGGTGGTAGGTCCACTCGAGCGCCACCCTTCCTGTGCGAAGATGTGGCCGGTGGGATGGGAGGCACTCGAGCAGTGGGGTGACGACGTCGTTCGCGGCGAACAGCTCACTGGCGGAGCTGGCGTCAACGGGGTCTGGAGCGTGCGTGTCAACGGGCACCTCGCGGTCGGTCGTCTCGGCCAGCGCAGCGACGCTGATCTTGCATGGGAGACCGACCTGTTGCGTCATCTCCACCGTGAAGGGATGCCGGTGCCGGTGCCGATCCCGACCACGGACGGCCGGCACTTTGTCGACGGTCTGGTGGTGATGACCTACGTGGAGGGCGGACCGCCCGAGACCGAAGCCGACTGGCGTCGCGTCGCCGGCACACTCCGCCAGCTGCATCGGCTGACACAGGGCTGGCCACAGCGCCCGGGC
>Ga0210390_10001048_pt1 | contig 27655 bp, 25 predicted proteins | sample IncBWH11OmetaG_FD_161050 | JGI IMG/M metagenome (GOLD analysis project Ga0210390, IMG submission 161050) | Forest soil microbial communities from Barre Woods Harvard Forest LTER site, Petersham, Massachusetts, United States - Inc-BW-H-11-O ... | reverse complement strand
GCCTCGGCGAATTGCATGGTAGCACAACTTCCCACGGCCGCACGGCACGCTAATTGTCCAGCACGTTACATATCAGACAAATCCCCTCAACGGCCGTCGCCGGTTCGAGTTTCACTCCCGTGCCTCCCGGCAAGGTGCTACTGGATCAGTTTCCGATTACGCGGGTGGTCTCAATAGGTCGATGCACACAACCTGATTAGCCGTGGGTGAGCCCGACGCGGCGCAGCAAATCCTGAAAGCGCGGGTCGGAATGCAGGAAATCGAACACTGGATCAACATTCACCGTGACAAGGTCCACGTCGCGATCTTCGTACGCTTTTTCAAGCCACTCCATTGCCGAATCTTTATCGCCGAGCATCCCGTACATCAATGCAACTGCGAACGGCGAAACAAACTCGTGATTCGCGTTCTTCTTCACGTCATCAATCCACGCCCGCAGCGCCGCCTGATATCCCGATCGTGCGTACACGCCGCCTAATAGCGCGGCCGTTTTCGTGTCTCCGTACCCGGTCATAGCCTTTTGCCATTCCGAAATCGCTTCCTTCTGCATTCCTTTCCGGTCGTAGGCGAACGCGAGACTGTAGTGAGGTGCATCGAAATTTTCGTCCATCGCGATCGTCTTCTTGTATTGCGCGATTGCCTCGTCAAGCTTGTGCGCCGAATACAGGCCGTCGCCCAGATTGCTGTTGGCGATCAGATTCATGGGATCGGCTTCGACGGCCTGCCGGTGCGCCTGCAGAGCTTCGTCCACCCTTCCCATCGAATCCAGAAAGTCCGCGTACATAGCCAGCCCTTCTGAATGTTCGCGATCGAGCTCAATCGCGCGCTCGAACTCGCGTTCCGCGCCGGGAAAATCCCAGTCGTATTTCCATTTGATCCAGCCGAGCGCCGCGTGCGCGTTAGCAACCGAATCGTCGATCTGCAGCGCTTTCAGTGCCGCCGCTTTTGCGAGCGGCATCATTTCGCGCGGGGGATTGGTACTGGCGAGTTCATGATATGCATCGGCAAGGCCGGCATAAGCCTGCGCGTAGTTCGGATCCTGCGCGATAGCCTGCTGAAAATAGTTCACCGATCTTTTCAAATCCGCGTCGGTGAATTTGTTCCAGTAGTACCGCCCTTTCATGTACAAATCGTAGGCTTCCCAATTCTCCGTGTTTTGTTTTGCGAGCTTTGTCTTGTCCGCCGCGTTCAGCCGCAGCTTCAACTTCTCGGAAATATCGCGCACGATGTCGGCCTGCACTGCCGCGATGTCCGAAAGTTTGCGATCGTATTGCGTGCCCCACACTTCCGTGCCGTTGGTCGAATTCACCAGCTCCGTCTCTAGGTGAAATCCGTCGCCGCGCTGCACCAGCGTTCCCACCAGTACCGCCCCGACTTTCAAATCCCGTCAGATGCTCTGCGCGTCGCTAGTCTGGCCCTTGTATCGGAACACCGCGTTCCGCGACATTACGCGCAAGTCCGGAAGCTGCGACAAGCTGTTGATCAGCCCTTCTGTTATTCCGTCACATAGATATTCCGCGTCGGGATTCCCGCTGGTGTTCGTGAAAGGCAGCACGGCAATCGAATCGACGGTATTTCGATTGAAATAAGATCGCGCGCCCAGCGCCATCGCGGCAATCAGAACTGCCGCCGCGATTCCCCAGAGAAGCTTCCTTTCTTTCAACCAGCCTTCCGACTTCCTCGTTCCGCCAGCCGCCGCCGAGGCTTGCGCAGCAATCGCTTTCAGTTGTCCTGACCGCCCCGAGTCCGAGTCGCGCTTCAACCGTTTCAAATCCGCGCGCAGCTCCGCGGCGGACTGGCACCGCACATCGCGGTCCTTCTCCAGCGCTTTGCGGATGATTTCTTCTAGCTTCACCGGTGCGTCGGGATTCAGCCGCGCGATCGGCGCGGGCTCCCGCGTCAGAATCGATTCGAAAATCGCTCCGGAGGTGTCGCCGCGAAACGCCACAGTGCCGGTGGTCATCTCGTACAACACCGCGCCAAACGAAAACAAGTCCGTCCGGGCATCAAGATGCTTGCCGCGAATCTGTTCGGGCGACATGTACGTGACGGTTCCGATTGCACTTCCGGGAGTTGTGATCCGTGGGTCCTCGTCTAGAGTCGCGCGGCTTTCCACCGATCCGCTTTTTTCCTCCAATGGAACCTTCGCTAGGCCGAAATCCAGAATCTTGGCTTGTCCGCGCCCGGTCACAAAAATATTCGCGGGCTTGATGTCGCGGTGAATGATTCCCTTCGCGTGCGCTGCGTCCAATGCATCCGCGATCTCGATTCCGAACGCCAGCACTTCGTCGAGCGCAAGTGGTTGGCCCGAAATCGTTTGCCGCAGAGTTCGGCCTTCGAGACATTCCATCGCAATGAACGGTTGTCCCTCGTGCTCGCCGATTTCATAGATGGTGCAGATGTTTGGATGGTTCAGCGCAGAGGCAGCTTTCGCTTCACGCTGGAAGCGAGTGAGCGCTTGTCCGTCTTTCGCTACGTCGTCAGGAAGGAATTTGAGGGCCACAAAGCGATCGAGTTTGAGATCTTGCGCTTTGTAAACCACGCCCATACCGCCGCTACCGATCTTTTCGATCACACGATAGTGCGACACTATGCGGCCAATAAAAGAGGCGGAATCGGGCATTGGCGCACATCTTAGGTTGAGCTTTCGAGTAAGTCAAAGAGGTGCGGTGCAGCCTCAGGGCTAGCCCCAGCCCATACATAATTAACGCGCTTATCGGAAACTGACCCACCATCGGCAAGTCCACCAGTTGGGTTCTACCACCGCCCATGGCTATAATGGCCTCTGGGGGTTGCGTTCTTTCCTACATGCAGATTGTTGATCTCCGGCAAATTCAGGCGCGCATCCTGGACCCGCTCTTCCAGGAAGAAACTCGCCATTGGCGCGACGAACTACATTGGGATTACCGCTCTTCGATTGAACTGATTCGCAGGTTCATCGATTCCCGGTCTCTGGGCGGCTATGTGGCGATGGAAGATGGCCATCCCGCCGGCTACGGATTCTACGTCCTGGAAGATCACAAAGGACTCGTCGGCGGACTTTTCGTCTCCTCGCGCTTTTCGCAAGAGCCTTACACGCGCGCGCTCGTAACCGAAATGGTAACCGCGCTGCACGCCACGCCGCGCCTGGAACGCGTCGAAGCGCAACTGATGCCCTTCGGTACCGAACTCGATCCCGTTTTCCTCTCGCAGTATTTCAAACTGTACACGCGGCAGTTCATGCTGCTTACTCTCGCGGACGCCAAGCTCAGCGGCGCGCCTCTTTCCACTGGCCTGCGTCTGGAACCCTGGAGCGACCGCGCATTCGAATCCGCCGCGCGCCTGATCCAGCTGTCATATGCCGATCACGTGGACGGCGAAATCAACGATCAGTACCGCAGCGAATCCGGAGGTATGAAATTCCTGCGCAATATCGTGCTGCTTCCCGGCTGCGGTCAATTCCTGCCCGAAGCTTCCTTCCTGGTGCGTCCCGCCACCGGCGAGCGTCCCGTCGGCATGGTGCTCACCTCCACCGTCGCCGAACGAGTGGGTCACACCACGCAAATTTGCGTGATGCCCGGCTACCAAGGCCACGGCATCGGCCGCGCCCTGATGGAAAGCTCCATCCAAGCTCTACGCCGCAGGCGCTACGATTCCCTCTCGCTCACCGTAACCAGCATCAACACTTCCGCCGTACGCCTCTATGAACACCTCGGGTTTCGCACCATAAAGAAATTTGCAGCAGGCGTCTGGCAGGTCTAGAGGAGGGATTACTTCTTCACGCGATCTTTCAGCAAGACCTTCAGCTCGTCCATAAATTCCTTCACGTCCTTGAAATCCAGATACACTGACGCGAACCGCACGTAAGCCACCTTATCCAGCTTCTTCAGCTTCTGCATAATGTGCTCGCCGATGTCTTTCGTGGTGCGCTCGCGTTCCGGTGCCTCGCTGACGAACTGCTCCGCCTCATCCACAATCATTTCCAGCTTGCCCACCGGCACCGGCCGCTTCTCGCAAGCCTTCAGCAGGCCCTGCAGTAGTTTGGCGCGTTCGAATTTTTCGCGCCGCCCGTCCTTCTTGATCACCATGTAAGGAATTTCATCAATGCGCTCGTAAGTCGTGAAGCGCCGCCCGCACTTCAAGCACTCGCGCCGTCGCCGGATTAAATCACCGGTGCGCGCCTCACGCGAGTCCACCACCTTATCGTCCAGGTTCGTGCAGAAGGGGCATTTCACCGCGGTTTATCTCCCGGTTTCGCTGGATGCGAGCCCAGCACAATTTCTTCCGCCTCGGTTTCGGCTTCCTGCTCCGCGGCCGTCGCCATCTTGCGCAGTTCGCCCATGGACCATCCCTCACGGAAAAGCAGCGGCAATCCCGCCAAACTGCAAGAAGCAAAAGTAAGCAGCCAAACCATAATCGACATCGTCGCCGCCGGCACCTTATCCACCTCAAAAATCAGAGTCAACACAACAAATGTCGCCACCTGCGCGCCGCCGCCCACGCCAGGAAATTGCACCGCTGAACCTACCATGGAAAACGCCAGCACCAGCGCCGAGTCCGCAAGCGTCAGTTCTGCCAACCTTCCGCCGAAGGCATGCGCCACCCACAAATAACACAGCACAATCAAAAACCAATGCACCGCCGAGAGCCCAATCAAAGCTCCCAGATCACCCCACGTTCGTATTCCCTGCAATCCCTCGGCGAATCCTTCCAGCAGCGCAATAATCTTCCCGCGCCAGCCAATACGCCACGCCGGCTTCTTCAACCGCCTTGCCAGCCATTCCGCGCCGTGATAACGAAAATAAATGAGAAATGAGACCGCCACCAGCAGCGCCACCAGCAGCAACACTCCCGCCGAACGCACCTTCAACACCATATCTTGCTCGCCGGGCGTCAAGCCTTGCTGGTTGAAGAACAGCAGCGCCGACCCTGCAATCACGGCAGTAGCGGCCATGTCGAACACGCGCTCCAACACGTAAACACCAAACATCCGTGGGATCGAAAGCCCATCCTTCTTCGCAATCAGCACCGGCCGGATCGGCTCGCCCGCGCGCCCCAGCAGAAATGTGCACGTAAATCCCATCAAGGTCGCGCTGTACACATTTGAAAAATGCGTCACACCCAGCGTGCGCGAAAATCGAATCCAGCGCAGCGCGCGAATCGCAAAACACACGTAGATCGTCGCCACCGTCAGCACCAGCAAGGAAATCCGCGCGTCGCGCAGCGATTGCCCCACCGTGGACCACTGAAATCCTTCCAGCGTGATCGAATTGCGAAACTTGTACGCCAAACCGCCAAACGCAACCAGGGCCAGCAGCAGCAGGAAAATCCGTCGTGAAGTGCGCAGCATTGATTTCGCACCGTAACAGCAAGCTTCCGAGAGTGTCAAGACGGCATTCGCTTTGGTTTCACCCCGCAGCCCGAAATCTATCAGAACGCTTGTGTTCTCGTCGCGAAGCTCGATAAGATGCGGCACAATGCAAGTCTCCGCGGCACCACAAGTCCGCTCGACGCGACCCGTCGCCCGGCGCGCGGAACTTTTTAGCCCAGGATTGCGTTACATCTTGTGAGGCTGAAAGGGCATGCAACTCGCGAGGCTGAAGAAGATTGGAGCCCGACGCCCAACTGGTGCAGGGATGTCTCCGGGGCGAAGGGCCGGCCTGGGAGGAACTTGTGCGCCGCCACACCCGGCGCGTTTTCAATCTGTGCTACCGGTTCACCGGCAATTCGACCGAAGCCGAGGACCTCAGCCAGGAAGTTTTTTTGCGCATTTATCGCACGCTCGCGAGTTACCGGCCGGCTTACGGCGCGTTTCCCACGTGGCTCACCAGTGTCACGCGCAATCTGCTGGTGGATCATTACCGCCGCACGCGCCGCGATCGTTTAACAGATTCAATCGAGGACGCGATGCCTAAGCTGGAAAACAAACAATCCGCCGCGCGCACTCCCGACAAGCTGGCGCTGGCGTCGGAATTGAGCGGCCAGTTGCAGCATGGCTTGTCGCGCCTATCGCCGGAATTGCGCGAAGCCGTCATCTTGCGCGATTTGCAAGGCTTGGATTACAGCGAAATTCAAAGCGTCCTGGAAGTACCCGAAGGCACGGTAAAATCCAGAATTAATCGCGGACGCATCGAGCTCGCGCGCATCTTGGAAGAAATGGGGCTTCGGCCGCAGAATTGACCGCAGGAGCAAATGTATGACGGACTGGAACTGCGCACGCACCGAAGAAAGGCTGAGCGATTATCTCGACGGAATTCTTTCGCCCGCCGAAGCCGCGGAATTTTCCGCGCACGCCGGCGGTTGCGACGCATGCGGCAAGCTGGTCGCGCGAGTGGGTGGCCTCGTCCATCAGATGCGCGCGCTCGATGCGCTCGAAGTTCCGCCGCAATTGATTCCGAAAATCCTCGACGGCACTTTGGGCCCGCGTCCGCAGAGCGCCGGCTGGCGACGCTGGTTCGCATGGATTCCGCAACTGTGGCAGCCTCGCTTCGCCATGGGCGCCGCCACCGTCGCAGCCACTGTATTGATCGTCCTCTACACCACCGGCATGTCCCCGGCAAAACTGAAGAAGGCCGACCTCAGCCCCGCCAACGTTTTCCGCACCGCCAATCGCCAGGTCCATCTCACCTACGCGCGCAGCGCGAAATTCGTGAACGATCTCCGCGTGGTGTACGAAATCCAGACGCGCTTGCAGCCCGAGGCTGAGCCTTCCCCATCCAGCACGCCGGCCCCCGCGCCACAACAGAACTCGACGCCGCCTTCCGTGAATCCGCAGGAGAAATCGCAGACCTCGCCGCATCCCGGTCACAGCCAGGCGCGCAACGGCACGATGCTGGCCTCTCTGCTCCGCGCCGATTGGGCCGCGAATTTTGCCGCGATCATGCTCGCCGATACCACCAGGAGTCCTCGATGAATTGCGCGGTACACACAGACGTGCAGGCCACCGGTTTTTGCCGCAATTGCGGGAAGGCGCTGTGCCCGGAGTGCACGCGCGAAGTGCGCGGCGCGCTTTACTGCGAGCAGTGCCTGGCGGGATTGCTCTCCGCTCCTCCGGCGACCGAACCGGGCAAGGCCGAAGTGAATCCCGGCCTCGCCGCCACTCTCGGCATCATTCCCGGACTCGGCGCTGTGTATAACGGCGAGTATATGAAGGCCCTGATTCACGTGCTGATCTTTGCCGGACTGATCGCGGCATTAAGCAGCGACCTTCCCGACTCCGTCGACGCGTTCCTGGGAATCGCTCTCGGCTGCTTTTATTTTTATATGCCCATCGAAGCCTACCGCACCGCGCGTGCCCGCCGCGACGGAGAACCCGAGCCCGCTAATTTGATTGATGGCGGAGCAGCCCGCAAACCCATCGGCGCGTTCATCCTCATCGGCATCGGTGCTCTGCTCCTGCTCGGAAATTTCGGGCTGTTGCAGCACGAGTGGCTTAGGAAGACCTGGCCGGTCGTGTTGATCCTCATAGGCGGATTCATTCTTCGGGATCGTCTGCGCAGGAATCCCTAGGGGAGGCCAAAATGAGTGACCCAAATCAACTCGTATGCCACTGCCCCTACTGCAAAATTCGTGGCTTGATGGGCCCGCTGATGATCATCACCGTCGGAGTCCTTTTCCTGATCGGCGAATACACTCGCTTCACTTTTCTGGAACTTTGGCCGATCCTACTGATCGTCGCCGGCGTCGTGCTGACGGCGCAGTCGCTCGCTTCCAAAGAGGGTCATCTCGGCTCGTGAGGCGCGCGTGAGCAACGGCGGACCACAACGCAGCTCAATCTTCAGCGGCTTGCTCCTCATCGTTCTCGGAATCCTGTTTCTTCTCGCTCGTTTCCATCCAAACCTGGGAATCTGGCACCTCTTCTGGCGCTTTTGGCCCGTGCTGATAATTCTGTGGGGCATCGCCAAGCTGGTCGACCACTTCAGCGCGCAGCGCGCCGGCGAATCGCGCCCGCCGCTGCTCACCGGCGGCGAAGCTTCTCTGCTCATCTTGATCGTCTTCGTTCTGGCGGGAATGGGAATCTACACGAAGATCCGTGAGAAACATCCCGACATGAACATTGACGTGGACCTCTTCAAGCACAAAAACTCCCAAACCGTTGAACTTCCCTCGAAGGCGATTCCCGCTGGTGCGCACGTAACGGTCACGACTTCACTGGGAGGGATCGTCGCGCATGTCGGCGATGGCAACGATTTGCGCGTGAGCGTCACGGAAACGGCCGAGGCCAACAACGAGGACGCCGCTGCGGATTTAATCAAGTCACTCAAAGTGGTGATCGAACAAACCCGCGACGGCTACGACGTCCATCCCGTGAATCAGGAATTGAACGAAGGGCAGGTCACCGTGGACTTCGACGTGACCCTCCCCAAGAGCGCATCGCTTACCGCCAATTCACGTCGCGGCGACGTTTCCATCTCCGGACTCGCCGGCGCAGTGGCCATCACCACCCAGAGCGGCGATGTCGAAGTTCATAACATTGGCTCCGACGTCACAGCGCAACTCACGAAGGGCGACGCGCGCATTGACGATATCTCCGGCAACGTCCGCATCACCGGCCGCGGCACCGAAATCGAAATGAACGACGTGACTGGCGACGCTACCGTGCAGGGCGAATTCTTCGGCCCCGTGCGCATCCGCAACGTCACCAAGACCACCCATTACACTTCGCAGGCCGGCGATCTTACATTGTCGCATCTCACTGGGCGGCTGGAACTCGATTCCGGAGATATCAACGTGTCGGACGTGGGCGGCTTCGCCAAACTCGTCACCCATGATAAGGACATCGAAGTGGAGAACGTGGCGGGTCGCCTGGACATTGCCGTAAATCACGGCGACATCAAAGTGATCTACGCGCAACCGCCCCGCGAGGAAATCAACATCGCCAATGGCACTGGCGAAGTGGATATGACGCTGCCTGCGAAATCGACTTTCGAAATTTCCGCTATCTCCCGCTCTGGCGACATCCAAAGCGATTTCGAAGCACCCAGCTTAAAGCCCGCGGACGACAACGGCACCGGCCGCCTCATTGGCAAAGTTGGCGCCTCAGGCCCGAAAATCTCCATCGTCACCAGCTACGGCACCATCTACTTGCGCAAGTCTTCGTGATCTTCGCCGCCTCGCAAACGCTCCAGCGTCTTGAAAAAATCCGGAAACGAAACTCCTACGCACTCCGAATCGCGAATCACCGTGTCGCCTTGCGCTCCCAGCGCTGCCACGGCCAACGCCATCGCAATGCGATGATCACCCTGTGGATCAACTTTCGCGCCGCGCAGCTTCGTCGTGGCTGAGCCGCCCGCATGTCCTTCCACGCGCAACCCGTCTGGAAATTCCTCCAGCCGCGCGCCCATCTGCCGCAATCCTTCGGCGAGCGTCGCGATGCGGTCGCTTTCCTTCACGCGCAATTCCTGCGCGTCGTGAATCTCAATTCCCTTCTCCGTGTACGGGCCCAGCGCCGCCAGCATCGGCAGTTCGTCAATCATTTCCGCGACTTGCGCGCCGGAGATACTGCCGCCATCCAGCGGCGCGTGACGCACGGAAACGTCGCCAATCAATTCTCCATCGCGCAATTGCACCGACGCCAGATTGATCGCCGCCCCAATCGAAATCAGAAAATCCAGTACGCGCGAGCGCGTGGGATTCAGCCCCACGTTGTGCAGCATCAATGACGATTCTGGCAGCACCAGCGCCGCACCGATCAGAAATACGGCCGACGACAGATCGCCCGGCACAATCAATTGCCGCGGCTGCAATTTCGGGCGCGGCTCGATGCGCACTTCGCCCTTCGCCGTCACCACACTCGCGCCGAATTCGCGCAGCGCCACTTCCGTATGATCCCGTGTCCGCACCGTCTCGCGCACGGTCGTCACGCCGTCCGCGTACAATCCCGCCAGCAGTATCGCCGATTTCACCTGCGCGCTTGGAACCGGTGGCGTGTAATCAATCGCGTTCAGTTTTCCCCCGCGAATCTCCAGGTGCACGATCGCCGTCGCTGCTGCGTATGTCCGCGCCCATCAGCCGCAGCGGATCAACCACCCGCCGCATAGGCCTGCGGCGCAACGAACTGTCGCCCGTAATCGTGGAAGTAAAATTCTGCCCCGCCAGAACACCAGACACCATACGGATCGTCGAGCCGGAATTTTCCGCATCAATCGTTCGCCGCGGAGCTTTCAGCCCGTCGAGCCCCTTCCCCGCGATGCGCACGTGTTCGCCCTTCGCGTCCACCGCAATCCCCAGCCGCCGCACACATTCCAGCGTGCTGGCGCAATCCGCGGCAGGAGAATAATTGCGAATCTCGCTCACGCCCTCCGCCAGCGCACCCAGAATCGCGTAACGATGCGAAATTGATTTATCTCCGGGCAGTTCCACCACTCCACTGACGTTTCCGCCCGGCGAAATTGTCTTTTTACCCATCGCAAGATTCTAGCACGCCGCGATTTGCTTCCCTGTTATGCGGCAGGTATCATGAACTTCTGATGCCCGTGGCCCTCCGGAAATTGCTTCCCACATTTCTCGCCGCTCTACTTCTACTGACAGGCTTTTCGCTGCGAGCCGACGACGCCCCCGCAATTTTTCCGCTTAGCCAAGTGCAGCCAGGAATGAAGTGCGTCGCCTATACGATTTTCACTGGCGACGAAATCGAAAAAGTGGACCTGGTCGTACTCGGCGTGCTCCACAACGCGCTCGGCCCCAAGCAAGACATCATACTGGTCCAGCTTCTGGGCGAAAAAGTAGAACACACTGGGGTCGTGGCCGGCATGAGCGGCAGTCCGGTCTATTTCGATGGCAAATTGGTCGGCGCGCTGTCGCTGAAGCTCGGTACCTTCACCAAGGAAGCCATCGGCGGCGTGACTCCCATTGAAAACATGCTCGACGTGGAGAAATCGCCGGAACCTCCTACGAACGCGCCGTCGCCAGCGTCAGTCATTACCGCGCCACAGACGAATACCGGAAATACGTTCTCCGCGGCACGAATTCCCCTCCCCGAAAATGTCGCACGGCAGACCAGCGCCGGCGCCGGCCAGTTTCTCGTGCCTATCGAAACGCCGCTCATCACCACGGGCTTGTATCCCGAAACCATCGCGCAGTTCAGCAAGCAGCTCTCCGCCTGGGGCATGACCATGATGGCCGGCGGCACCGCTGCACCGTCGCCCGAAGACGCGCAACTGAAGCCCGGCGACATGGTAGGCGTCGAATTAATTCGCGGCGATCTCTCGGTCACCCCCGGCTGCACCGTCACCACCGTGGACCACGGCAAAATTCTCGCCTGTGGCCATCCCATATTTTCTTTCGGCAACGTTTCCATGCCGCTCGCGCGCGCACACGTGGTCACTACGCTCGCTTCCGCCATGGCGTCCACGAAAATCATCTCCACCGGCGGGACCATCGGAACCCTCACGCAAGATCGCGTCACCGCCATTGGGGGTCGTCTGGGTGACGGGCCACCGATGATTCCGGTGGACGTAACGTTTGTCACTGGCACTGAACAAAAGCAATTTCATTTTGAAATCATCGAAAGCCCGCAACTCACGCCCTTGCTGGTGGCTCTGGCGACCTACAATGGCATCATAGGCAACACCGCGTACGGCGAAGGTTCCACGCTGCAGCTCGACGGCGAGATCGCCATCAAAGGCCACACCACGGCTACGCTGAAAGATTTATTCGCGCCCACGGATAATCCCGTGTCTGGCGGATTCTTCGTCGCCACCGACGTGCAAAGCACCTTCGCGCAAATTTACTCGAATCCCTACGAAATACCGCACGTCTCCGCGATTCATCTGCGCGTCACCGCATTGCCCGAGCGCCGCGCCGCCACAATTGACGACGCCTGGGTCGAAGCTAACGAAGTCCGCCCCGGTCAAACCGTAAATGTGAAGGTCCAGCTGCGGCCCTATCGCGGCCCCGCGTTTGTGCAGGAATTTCCCATCACTATTCCCACGCAAACCGCGCGCGGCCCGCTGCAACTTGTCATCAGCGATGCCGAAACGGTGAACCGCACCGTGCAATCGCTCACGGCTAGCTCGCAGGGCCAGTTGCCCGGCCTCGAAGAGCTGATTAAATTACTGAACCGCGAGCATCAGAATGACCGGCTCTACGCCACGTTGCTGCAGCCCACGCCCACGCTGATGGTCGAAGACAAAGTGATGCCCAATGCGCCGGCATCCGCAATCAATGTGCTCGACCAGCGGCAAAGCCCCGGCGGCGCGCGCCTGCTCTACCAGTCCACCGCCGGTGAATGGTCCGTCGAAATGCATCAAGTAATTTCCGGCGAACGCACGTTGACGATCACGGTGAAGTGATGTCTCGCGTTGAAGAGCTCTAGCGGTAGAGATGTCCCGCAGCAAAGGAGATTGGCAGCGATGACACGGCGAAGCACATTGACGTGCCTCTGGGCGTCCGTTCTGACGATAGCGCTGCTCGCTCCCGCGCTCGCGTACGCCGAGCACACCCACTTCTGGCGCCAATCGGATTACTCGGACTTCGAAAAGGGCACAGCCAAAGGCGTGGCCATTCGCAGCGACGGCAAGCTCGTTCCCGCGCCGCAATTCGCATCCTTCTCCGATCCCAATTTAATGTACCTCTGGGCGCTGCGCGCCGATTCGCGCGGCCGCGTGTACGCCGCCGGCGGCTCAGACGCCAAAGTGCTGCGCTTCGACGATCCCGCCAAACCCACCACTGTATTCGAAGCTCCCGAACTCTCCGCGCAAACAATCGCATTCGACCCCCGCGATAATCTCTACGTCGGCACATCACCAGATGGCAAAGTTTACAAAGTCACACCCGACGGCCAGAAAACAGTCTTCTTCGATCCCAAAGCGAAATATATCTGGGCGCTCGCTCTCGACGCGCAAGGAACTCTTTTCGTCGGCACCGGAGACAAAGGCGAAATCTACGCCGTAACTCCTGACGGCAAGGGCCAGCTTTTTTATCAAAGTGACGAACGTCACGCGCGCTCGCTCGCCTTTGACGCGAAAGGCAATTTGCTCGTCGGCACCGATCCTGATGGCCTCATTCTGCGCATCGAACTTTCTCGTGCCGCCGCGTCGAAGGATTCGCAGGCCCCAGTAAAGGCCGCCGCAGCGTACGTCCTTTATGAAACGGACAAGAAGGAAGTCACCTCGCTGCTCACCGATTCCAACGGCAATGTTTATGCCGCCGCCATCGGAGAAAAACAGCGTCCCGTGGGCCCAAGTCCCGCGCAACCACTGATCACCCCGCAGCCCTCCGCTGCAGCACCCGCGCTATCGGCGCAAGGCGCTGTGACGCTCGCACTTCAGGCCGCGGCAGCCGCGCAACCTCCTCCCGCTTTTTCGCTCTTCCCCTCCACCACCGGCGGCTCGCAAGTAGTGAAAATATCTCCCGCAGGCTCGCCCGAAACGCTCTGGACCTCGCGCGAAGACCTCGTGTTTTCCATGGGTCTATCGCCGAACGGAAAAGTCCTGCTGGGCACCGGAAATAAGGGCGGTATCATCGAGCTGCAGGGCGATGGCGTGTACTCCATCGTAGCGAAAACTGCTTCGTCGCAAGTCACCAGCCTGATTGCCGGCCGCGATGGCCAGCTGCTCGTGGGCACCGCCAATCCGGGCAAAATTTTCACGCTCGGCCCCGGCCAGGAATCCGCCGGCAGTTTCGAATCCGATCCATTTGACGCCAAGATTTTCTCGCGCTGGGGACGCTTGACCTGGTGGGGCCAAAGCGGCGCGACGAAGGGGAAGGTTTCTTTCTACGCTCGTTCCGGCAACACCTCGAATCCCGAGAAAGAATGGAGTCCGTGGTCCGGCCCCTACAGCAGCGCCAGCGGCGACGCCATCACTTGCCCGCCCGCACGCTTCGTGCAATGGAAGGCAGTCTTCCAGATCGCCGAAAAACGCGATGCGCCGGAGGTTTCCTGGGTAAGCATCGCTTACCAACCGGAAAATGTCGCGCCCGTCGTGGACGATATCGCCATTCAGGATCCCGGTGTCCGCGTGCAAGGATTTCCTGCGTCTCCGGGAGGTCCCGCAACTCCCGCAGCCGTGCAACTGAAAACGCCGCAGCGAAGCGGCTCCGGCCCCGCGCCATTTCCCAATATCGGCGTAATACTCGACACGGCGTCCAAATCGCTCAAGATGGATGTGCCACCGCAGGGTTTCGAAGGCAAGGGCTACCAAAGCGTGCTGTGGAGCGCGCACGACGATAACGACGACGATCTGGTTTTCGCGGTTTACTATCGCGCCGAGGGAGAACAGTCCTGGCGCCTGCTGAAAGACAAACTTGCGCAGCGCTTTTATTCCTGGGACACGACCACGATGCCCGACGGAGCCTATTACCTGAAGATTGTAGCCTCTGATCTACCTTCGAATCCGCCAAGCCAGGCGCTCAGCAACGACCGCACCAGCGAGCGCTTCGAAATTCAAAACACTCCGCCGCGCATCGAAAATCTCCGCGCGGATTCCGGCGGCGCGACCGCGAAGATTACATTCGATGGATTAAGTTCCGGCCTCGCGATTACTCGCGCTCAATACAGCGTGGATGCCGGCGACTGGCTCATCGTATTCCCCGCCAATGGGCTGTCCGACGGGCCGAAAGAAAATTACCAGATCGAACTACCGGGCCTCGCGCCAGGTCCGCACACGATCGGCGTACAGATTTCCGACCGCTTCGATAACACCACAGCAGCGCAAGTGGCGTTTACCGTAGCCCAGCGGCCCACAAAATAATTCGCTCGCGCGATTTTAGTTCCGGCGAATAATTCCAGCGGGCGAGTCCAGCGCACCACGCGCTAGTTATCCCAATTGCGCGTCACCGAAGTCCGCTCGAAGCGGTCAATCGCCGCGCCAATCGCAATCATTCCATGCATGTCCGCGCTCTTGTCCACGCGCACCACTCGCGCATTGCAGCGCACGTCTTCCGGCGCGCGTCCGGTCAATGCCGTTGGCAACGTAAAAAATATTTCCACACTTTCGCCAACGGTCAGATTTTGCTTGGTCTTGAACCCGATGCCACGTTCGGACAAATTCACGATTTCGCCTTGCTGTGGCAACGGAATCGTCGTCAATATCTTGGCGTTCCCGCGCGCCGGCCCAGACGCCGCGCTCGCCGCGCCCACCATCGCGTATTGTTCCGTGATCACATTAAACCGCACTGGGATTGCGTAGGACTTGCGGGTGGCACTACGACGCTCGTGGCTTGGCATGGGCTCCTCCTGGAGAGCTTGCGACTTGAATTGTTCGCGAACTTACTTCCGGAAGGGGGACGTGAAGAATCGCACTTGGCCGCGACCGCGTCAAGATTTTTAATGTTCGCGCGCATCGCGGAATCTCGCCACGCCCGCGCCGAATCTGATTTCGCTCGGGATGTGCCATAATGCTTCACGGCATGCACCATGTCCGCTCATAGCAAATCCAGCGAAGCACCACAGGCCGCGCTCGACACGCTCAACTTCCCTGCGCCAAACCTGACGCTCGACGTCATTCGCGCCGCGCATCGCCTCATCTCCCCGCACATCCACCGCACACCTGTCATTACCTGCGCGTCTCTCGATCAGATTGCCGGCGCACGTCTCTTCTTCAAGTGCGAAAACCTGCAAAAAACCGGCTCATTCAAGATTCGCGGCGCCACCAACGCCGTTTTTTCTCTCACGGACGAGCAAGCAAAATTTGGCGTAGCGGCACCATCTTCGGGAAACCATGCCGCGGCGCTCTCCCAGGCAGCTCGCTGGCGCGGAATCCCCGCCTTCATCGTGATGCCGCGAAATTCCTCACGAGCGAAGAAGACCGCAGTGGAAGCCTACGGGGGCCAAATCACCGAAAGCGAGCCGAATATCGCATCGCGCGAAGCCGTCACCGCAGAGGTGATAATGCGAACCGGCGCGCATCTGGTGCATCCTTACAATGATGCGCGGGTAATTGCCGGGCAAGGAACCGCGGCGCTGGAACTGCTCGACGAGATCCCCGATCTCGACGTGGTGATCACGCCTTTGAGCGGCGGCGGCCTGCTCAGTGGCACGGCGATCGCCGCGAAAAGCCTGCGCCCCGAGATTCGCGTGATCGGCGGTGAGCCGCGCAACGCGGACGACGCTTACCGCTCGCTCGCCTCTGGAAAAATCGAGCCTGCGGCAGCCACCGAAACCATGGCCGACGGGCTGCGCGCTACGTTGTGTCCGCTGACGTTTTCGATTCTCCGCGAGCGTGTGGATGAAGTGTCCCTGGTAACCGAAGAAGAGATCGCGCAGGCGATGCTACGGCTGTGGGAACGCGCCAAGTTTGTCGTCGAGCCGTCAGGAGCCGTGGCTGCCGCGCCCGCGCTCTTTCGAAAAATCAACGCCGCCGGCAAGAAGATCGGAATCATCCTCTCCGGCGGAAATCTCGATCTGCGCAAACTCCCCTTCTAGTAAAAATCCGCGGTCAGAACTTCTGATTCCGCAAACACGCTGCGATCTACAAATCATCCATCGGCCGCCAATCATTCGGCGGAAATGCAATCCTCCAGAAATTCGGCGCCGGAGAATCAAATTCAATCGGGATCTGAAATCCGTCGGGCATCTCGCGCGAAGGACGCACCACTTTGCACGCCACTTTTTCCTTCGTTCCAGAGTGTTCCAGCACGAAGCGCGTGTCCGGTGGCAAACTCTGCTTCAGAATTAGCATCGCGCCGTGATTGTTCACGCTCAGCGTCACGGTTTCAAACGTGGTGGGCTTGCCGTTCAGCGCCACGTGCAAGCTCGCGCGCACACGCACCAGCACGCGCTGGCTGCGGCGCCGGTCTTCTCCAGCTGACGCTGATAATTCCCCGCCTAACTCCGCCTTCGCCGCTCGCACCGGAGTCGGCGCCACCACCGCGCGCGCAGGCGTCACCGCTGCTCTTAGCGGCGACGCGTACGTTTTTGCCGCAGGGACCCTTAATTGTTCGAGTTTCAAAGCTCCACACCCCAGAAGTTTTGATCGGCCGAAATGAACTCGACCCCCACGTCCCAGCCGTCCGGCCGCTGCATTCCTTTCCAGACGACGTGTCCGTCCACGGCGCGGCGCGTGGCCAAGTTCGTCACACGCAGTCTTTGCTGCAATTCAACTTCCTTTGGAGACACCAGCAGGCAGCCGTAGGCGTTCACCACTCGGGTAATCGCTGGCTCTTGAATCGCTGGGCCGCCCGGTACATTCAACTGTATCGTCACCGGCACGCGCGAGTTCATTCGCGGACCGCGTCGTTTCTGGCGCGTTTTGATATCTCTTGGCAGGTCTAGACTAAACGGCATCCTGATTGACTCCCCGCGAGGCTGGTATGCGAAACACGGGTAAGCAATCCCACATTCCGAGACGCATGCACGTCCTGAATTCATGCTAGACAGCGGCACTAGTACGGTCAATGGTACGAAGTGACAGGTAGTTTTGGTACAGCTTGGTGGAAACACCTGTACCGCTGGACAAGGGGACGAAGATTTTACGAAGCGAGGAAATTCTGTACAGCCGGCCGGTTAATCCGCGGAAACGTGGCCGTCTGCGAGATCGGCATTCCTTTTTCCGGTCATTTTCCCGAAATGGAGTTCCAGCCAGCCCTGGAACGTATCCATATACGTGTAGAAGACTGGAGTGAGGTACAGCGTAACCATCTGCGAGAAGATCAGTCCGCCCACCACCGCGAGGCCGAGCGGACGGCGCGCATCCGCACCCGCGCCGATGCCGAAAGCGATGGGCGCAGTGCCCATCAGAGCGGCCATGGTGGTCATGGTGATCGGACGGAAACGAATCAGACAGCCTTCGTAGATCGCCTCCGCAGCAGTCTTGTGCCCAGTGCGCTCGCGCTCGACGGCGAAATCCACCATCATGATCGCGTTTTTCTTGACGATGCCGATCAGCATGATCACGCCGACGAAGCCGTAGAGGTCCAGGCTCAGGTGAAAAATCTGCAGCGTAAGCAGCGCGCCGAAAGCTGCGGACGGCAACCCGGAAAGAATGGTGATGGGATGAATGAAGCTCTCGTAGAGAATTCCCAGCACAATGTAAATCACCAGAATGGCCATCAGCAGCAGGAGGCCCAGTCCGGTCAGCGAAGCCTCGAACGCTTTCGCGGTTCCTTGGAATTGTGCAGTCACCGTCGGAGGAAGTTCTTCGCGCGCGAGGCGCTTTACTGAATTCACCGCGTCGCCGATCGCGGTATCGTTCGCGAGATTGAAAGAAATGGTTACCGCGGGAAGCTGGCCGAAGTGATTTACGGTGAGCGGACCAAGGCTGGACGTCAGACTGGCCACGGCGTTTAAAGGAACCAGCGTGCCGCTGCTCGAACGAATATAAAGCATGGAAAGGGCCGCGGGATCCTTCTGGTATTTGTCCTGCAGCTCCATGATCACCCAGTATTCGTCGTTGGGCGCGTAGATCGTGGAGATTTGGCGTTGGCCGTAAGCGGTGTAGAGCGCGTCTTCAATTTGTTCCGCGGTGACGCCTAGCGCGGAAGCTTTGTCGCGATCAATATTGACGTTCACCTGCGGATTGGCGATCAGCAAATCGCTGGTCACATCTTGCAGGCCTGGAAGCTTAGCCATCTTTTGCTGGAAAGCCATGGATTCGCGATACAGCTCCTGTGTGTCGGGACTTTGCAGCGTGAGCTGGTACTGGCTCTTGGTGAGTTCGCCGCCCACCTGAATCGGCGGCAGATTCTGCATGTAGGCGTTCATGCCGGTGACCGTCGCGAATTTCACGCCCAGCTCGGCGATCACTTCGTCAATCGTGGTGCGATGCGAGAACAGCGGCGCGATTGCTCGCAACGCGCTTCCCACCACTGGAACTGTGCCGTACTTTTCTTGCCACGCCTGAATCGTCGGATTGGGAATCAGCGCGCGCTCGGGGCGATCTTTCAAGTGCAGGAACATGATTCCAGCATTGCTCGATGAGAAGTCGCCCACGCCGGAAAAGAAATCGCGGACGTTGGGATCCGCCAGCGCGATCCTGTTCAATTCCTGCTGGTGCGCCCGCATCGAATCAAAGGAAATTCCCTGCTGCGCTTCGGTGGAAATGAAAATCTGCGAGCGATCCTCCGGCGGCAGAAATCCCTTCGGGATCACCACAAATTGCCAAACCGTAATAATCAAAATGAGGCCGGAAACCGTCATCACGAATACGCGGTGGCGCAGCGACCATTGCAACGAAACATCATAGTAATGGAGCAGGCGGTCGAAAAATCGTTCCAGCGCCATGTACACGCGGCCGTGGCGCTGCTCGGCTGCGGGGCGCAGAAAGCGGCTACAGAGCATCGGCGTCAGCGTGAGTGAAACAAACCCGGAAACCAGGATCGCAGTAATGATGACTACGGCAAATTCGTGCAGCAACCGCCCCATGATTCCGCCCATCAGAAAAACGGGTAGGAACACAGCCGCCAGCGAAACGGTCATCGAAAGAATCGTGAACCCGATCTCCCGTGAACCGCTCAGCGCCGCTTCCATCACGCTTTCGCCCATTTCCATGTGCCGCACGATGTTTTCCAGCATCACGATGGCGTCATCCACGACGAAGCCCACCGAAAGCGTCAGCGCCATCAGCGAAAGATTGTCAATCGTGTAGTTCAGCACGTACATCACGCCGAAGGTGCCGATGATGGACATGGGCAGCGCAAAACTGGGAATTAACGTGGCGGAAAGATTTCGCAGGAACAGGAAAATAACCAGAATCACCAGCGCGATGGCCAGGAACAGCGTGAACTTCACGTCCGCGACGGAATTGCGGATGGATTCCGACGCATCGTACAAAGTTGCCATCTCAATCGAGGGCGGAATAATCGCGCGAAACTGCGGAAGCAACTGTTTCACTGCATCCACGACTTCCACGGTGTTGGTGCCGGGCTGGCGCTCGATTGCCAGCACCACGGATTCGGTGTCGTTCCACCAGTTCGCCACACGATTATCTTGAACGCTGTCGAGAACTTGACCGATATCCTCCAGGCGCACGGGCGAGCCGTTGCGATAAGCGACAATCAGCGGGCGGTACACCGACGCGTGCGTCAGTTGTCCATCGGCCTGCAGCGTGAAGGCGCGATGGTCTCCGTACAAAGTTCCTACCGGCAAATTTACGTTGCCGTTCTGCACCGCCGTGTGCACTTCGTCAATTCCGATTTGCCGCGTGGCCATGGCCTGCGGATCAAGTTGAATGCGCACGGAATATTTCTGCGAGCCGTAGACCTGCACCTGCGCCACACCTTTGACCATCGAAATCCGCTGACCCATCAGCGTTTCGGCGTAGCGGTCCACGGTGTAACCGGGAAGCGTTTTCGAGCCCATCGCAATGTAGAGAATAGGCTGGTCCGCCGGATTCACTTTGTTGTAGGTCGGCGGCGTCGGCATGTTCGGCGGCAGCTGCGAGGATGCGCGTGATATTGCCGCCTGAACGTCTTGCGCGGCTCCATCAATGTTGCGGCTCAGGTCGAACTGCAACGTAATCGACGTTCCGCCGAGCGAACTCGACGAGGTCATCGAATCTATGCCGGCGATTGTGGAGAATTGTTTTTCCAGAGGTGTGGCGATGGCGGATGCTACGGTGTCGGGACTCGCGCCGGGAAGCGACGCTCCCACTTGTATCGTCGGATAGTCAACGTTGGGAAGTTCGCTGACCGCGAGCGCGCGGTAGCCAAGGATTCCGAACAGCAGAATTGCGAGCATGACCAGAGTGGTCATGACTGGCCGGCGAATAAATGGTTCGGCGATGCTGATCATTTTTCTGCCGTGAACTTCTCTAACTTCCCGCGCTGGCTGCTTTTACTTGGACTTTTATGCCGGGAATCAGGCGCAGCTGTCCATCGGTGACGACCGTATCTCCGGGCGCGATGCCGCTCGAGATCACCGATTCGCCGCCGAGTTGCCGCGCTACTTTTACGGGCTGCGATTCCACGGTCTGATCCGCTTTCACTACGAAGATGAAATCGCCGGTTTGCCCAGTCTGCACTGCTGTTGACGGAACGACGATGGCTTTTTCCTCTTCCGCGAGACGCAGCGAGACGACGGAGAATTGTCCCGGCCACAGCCGGTGATCGTCGTTCGGAAAAGTGCCTTTCAGCTTGAGCGTTCCAGTCGTGTTGTCCACGTTGTTGTCCACGAACGTGAGATAGCCGACTTCGGAAACGGTTTCGCCGTAGGGAGTGGCTTCGATCTGCAGGCGCCCGCCGCTCATATATTTTTTCACAACGCCTAAGTATTGTTCCGGTACCGAGAAATCCATGAAGATCGGAGAAATCTGATTGATGACGACGAGAATCGGAACGTCGTTTTCTTTCACTAGATTCCCGGGATAAACCTGCAGCGCGCCAGTGCGGCCATCGGTGGGCGAATATATGGTGCAGTATTGCAGCTGCAGCTTGCTGGATTGCACCGCGGCTTGGTCGGCATGAACCAACGCTTCTTGCGCGTCGGCGGTGGCTTTCATCTGGTCGTACTGTTCTTTAGGCGCGACGCCTGCGTCATACAGCTTTTGGTAACGCGCGGACTGCACCTGATTGAGTTCGGCCTGCGCCTGGTCCCGCGCGAGATTTGCTTCAGACTGCGCGAGAGCGGATTGAAACGGCCGGGCATCGAGCGTGAAAAGCAGGTCGCCTTTCTTGACAAAATCTCCCTGCTTGAAGTGCACCTGCTCCAGAATCGCGTTCACCTGGCTCTTGATGGAAACCGTCGAGTACGCCTCCGCTGTGCCGATGGCGGTAAGGTTGATCGGAACCGTTTTCTGTACCGCCTTCGCCACGGTGACCGGAACGGCGAGGTTCGGCGCGGTTTCCGCGGACTTGGTGCTGCAGGCGGAAAGCCAGACCAACGTGACGGGTAGAGCCATGGTCGCGACGGCGCGTCTGAAGTTGGTTTTTCGTTGCATCATTATCGGTTTTGAACGCTGCGAAGTATTCCGCGTGTCCGTTCACGCCAGCGGAATGGCAGACCTCGTCCGGAGTCGATTTCCGAACCTGGATTCCACATATTTTACAACCTGTGAGCCAAGTTCGGCGAAAATTCTGCGCGGGCAGCGGCAGGCAAATCGATTTCGTCGAGCTTGTGACTTTGCTGCACACCCCGGCACGCATTTAGACGTAACACGGCGCGGAAGGCTTCAAGAAAATTTTCGCCCGAGATCATCCGGCGGCAGCTTGGTCCAGGAACCATAGGACTCGTCCGTCGCTGGGGCGGATGCGGCCGGCGGGATACGCGCTGGGCCGCGAATCCGGTTCGGCGCGCAAGGCGGCGAGGATCGGACGCTTGCTTTCGCCGGCGACGAGGAAGTAGGTGTTACGGCTCGAGTTCAAGACCGGGAGCGTGAAGGTGAGGCGATTCGGCGGCGTCGCTGCCACGTGCACGGGCAGGACCCAGCGTGCTTTTTCTTCGAGCGCGGGGGAATCAGGAAAAAGCGATGCGGTGTGGCCCTCGGGACCTAGCCCGAGCAACGTGACGTCGAATGCGGGCGCGGCCGAGCCGAAAAATTTTCGCAGTTCCTGGTCGTAAGCCTCGGCGCCCTGCTCTGGCGTCGCCAAATTCGTGGGAACCGCGTGTATGTTGGCAGCGGGAATCGGGACGTGCTCGAGAAGGGTCAAGCGCGTCATGCGGTAGTTGCTCAGCGGGTCGTCCTGCGACACGTAGCGTTCATCGCCCCAGAAAAAGTGCACGCGATTCCAGTCTGTTTCGCCGCGATATTTTTCTGTGGCGGCCCACAGCGAGTACATTTTTTCTGGAGTGTGGCCGCCGGAGAGTGCGATGGCCCCGCGGCCGCGTTGCTTGATTGCATTTTTCAGATCGCCGAGCAATTCTTCGAGTGCGGCGCGGCTGAGCGCGTTAATATCCGGTAGTATGCGCGTGTCTAGTTTCATTTTTGTTGCGCCTCATTATGTATTTTCTCACACTGGCCCGTTCTCCGGGCTCGCAAGCTATTTTGCGCCGGGACTGATCCCCAGCTGCGCGAGTTCCTGGCGCAGCTGGTCGAGGTTTTGAAATTGAATGGTGTGCATTCCCATTTCGCGCGCAAGTTCCAGATTCAGGCCGCGATCGTCAATGAACACGCACTCTTGCGGTTCGCGTTGCGAAATTTTCAGCGCCAGACGGTAGATTTGTTCTTCCGGCTTGCGCACGCCGAGATAGCAGGAGCTGAAAAACGTTTGAAAGTATTGGCGCAGGTTAAATTTATGAATGCGGTACTCGTTGATTTCGAGCGATTCGTTGTTGAGCGATGCCATCAGATAGCTTCGCGGCTGCACCAGCGTGCCTAGAAATTCCAGCGACTGCGGGAACGGCTGGGACTGCGCGTACATGAACTGTTTGAAATCTTCCGGCGTGAATGGCCGTTCACGATAAAAAATGGTGCGGCGCAAATATTCGTCGAGCGTGGCGCGGCCGGTTTCGAAGGCGTTGAGCATCAACTCATGGCGGTCTTCGAAGTCGGACCACTCCAGGTGAAATTTTTCGACGGCGGCGCGGCGTGAGTTGCGATCCCAACCGTTGGTGAGGATCACGCCACCGTTGTCCCAGAACAAGGCGCTAATTTCCGTCATGGTTTCCTCGAAGCGCGGGCTGCCGCAGGCGGGAGGGCTCGCGGTCTGCCAACGGGACCATTATCCCTGTGAAGGGCCGGGAGCCGAAGCGGAATTGTTGGAATGCCAAAAGGCTCAAAAATGGTTGATTAGAATTGCGCCGCATTATTTGTTTTCTATGAGTTGCGGGGATTTCTAATCGACGGGACGTTGATTAGAACAGTGCGGAAGCGTGAGTAATTATACGCAGCGCAGTGATGAGTGATGACTGACGAGTGATTAGAGGGCCGGTGCTCGGTTCCTGCCGCGCAGTACGGAACTGCACAGGCAAGATTACCTGTTCCACGTGAAGCCCGGCGGTTTGAATGTCGAGGTTGTGTGTGCCGAGTCATATTTTAGTCTTCGGATTAGGTTAGCACCGACGGGCGGCGAAAACAGCTGGGCGAACGGACAGACGTGGTACAGAAATGGGACAGAATTAGTACAGAACTAGTACCACCTGTACGAAATCTGTTTTGGGAGCTGAGGTGAGCGTGCGGCGGAAAAAAGTTCGGGCTACGGTTTTTACGATTGGACATTCTACGCGGCCGCTTGCGGAATTTATCGAGATGTTGCGGGTGCATGGGGTGCGGCGCGTGGTGGATGTGCGCAGCATTCCGCGTTCGCGACACAATCCACAGTTTAATCGAGAAACTTTGGCGCGGCGTTTGCGCGCTGCGCGGATTGGATATGTGCATTTGAAAAAACTTGGCGGGTTGCGGCATGCGACGGCGGATTCCGGGAATTTGGGTTGGCACAACGCCAGTTTTCGTGGGTTTGCGGATTACATGCAGACGGCGGATTTTTTGACTGGGCTTGCGCGTTTGGAGAAGCTCGCTGCTGGAAAGCCTACGGCGATCATGTGTGCTGAGGCGGTGCCTTGGCGGTGCCATCGGTCTTTGATTGCGGACGCTTTGGTGGTGCGAGATTTTCCGGTGGAAGACATCATGAGTGTGGCGCGGACGCAGCAGCACGAGATTACTCCGTTTGCGCGAGTGCGGGGATTGCGGATTACTTATCCTACGGACAAGGCTGTGAAGGGATGAGGGAAAGCCGGCGAGACGCCGGCGCTACGAGAACCGGGCTACCGTCAGTGCAGCGAGGGGGCTGCGAGGCCTTTCGGTGGGCGCTTCATTATGAAGCAGAGGGGGGCGAGGCAGGCAACGATCACCGTGAGGCCGGAGATTACGTCTGTGTAGGCCAGGGTGGAAGCTTGTTGCGCGAGAAGGGCTGCGGCGCGGGCGTAAGCGTGGTGCGCAGCGTCGGATGGGCTCATGCCTTGGCTGCGAAGGGTGGCGGTTAGGCCGTCAATCATTTGGCGGAAGCGCGGGTTGCCTTCGTTCATGTGGGCGGACAGATAGGTTTGGCGCTGCTGGGTGCCGCGAGTGATGAAGGTGGCGAGCAGCGCGATGCCGATGCTGCCGCCGATATTGCGAATGAAACTGATCATGCTGGAGATTTGATTATTTTTTTCGGGAGGGACGTCGACGTAGGAAAGCATGTTGGACGGGACGAAGATGAAGGCGAGGCCGGCGACTTGATACACGCGGAGCAAGGAGGCGGTGCGGAAATCCATGCCTAGGGTCATGTGGGTGGTCATGTAATAGAGCGCGGCGGCGGTAGTGCCGAAGCCGATGGACATGAGGACGCGCTGGTCCATTTTAGAGACGAGAAAACCGGAGAGTGGCATCATGAGCATCATGATGAAGCCGCCGCCGGCCAGGGCTTCTCCGGCGCTGACGGCGGAATAACCCATTAAGAGTTGCAGGTATTGCGGGATCAGGACCGTGGTGCCGTAGAGAACCGCGCCTAGAATGAACATGAAAAACATCGCGGTGGCGAAATTGCGCTTTTTCAGGAGCGTCAGCTCGACGATGGGGTGTTCGTGACGCCATTCCCAGATGACCCAGGCGACTAGCATGACGATGGAGAGCGCTAGCAGGATCGTGATCCAGTGGGAGGAAAACCAGTCGGCTTCCTGACCTTTGTCGAGGACGAGTTGAAGCGTGCCGATGCCTAGGGCGACCAGGCCTAGGCCGATGTAGTCAACGCTAATGCCTTTGCTGCGTTCTTTCGCTTGTTTTAGGTATGGCGGATCTTCGACGAGGCGATGGGTGAGATAGAGAGAGATGAGGCTGATGGGAACGTTGATGTAGAAAATCCAGCGCCAGCTGTAATTGTCGGTGATCCAACCGCCGATGGTCGGACCGATCGCGGGCGCAACTACTACCGCCATGCCGTAGACGGCGAAGGCCATGCCGCGTTTTGAGAGCGAGAAGGTGTCGGCGAGGATGGCTTGTTCGCTGGGTTGCAGGCCACCGCCGCCTGCGCCTTGCAGCACGCGGCAGAAAATCAACATGCCAAGCGTGGGGGCGAGGCCGCAAAGGAAGCTGCTGCCGGCGAAGAGCGCGACGCAGGACATATAGAAGCGTTTGCGGCCCATGCGGGTGGCCAGCCATGCGCTGATGGGGAGGATGATGGCGTTGGAGACGAGGTAGCTGGTGAGGACCCAGGTGGATTCGTCGGAGCTGGCGCCTAGGGAGCCGGCGATGTGCGGGAGGGCTACGTTGGCGATGGAAGTGTCGAGGACTTCCATGAAGGTGGCGAGAGTCACCGTGAGCGCGATGAGCCACGGATTGTGGCGGGGGCGCCAGGCGGCGATCTCGAAAGATTGGTCAGCGGGTAGGGTGGCAGTGGCCACGAAGCACCTTGGCTTGCGCGTGCGGACGACTTATTATATACATGCATGTATGTATCTTGTAAAGCGATGTTGGTCGCGTGGTGGTTTGAAAGTAACCACAGCAAGAGCGTGTTGGTGCGGATGGTCGGCACAAGATAGGTGCTGCAGCGGCTAAAGCCGCTCGACGTCGTTGAGTTTATGTCGTGGCTGAAGCCACCACCGACAAAGATGAATGTGAGAGAGGGCAAAGCATGAGCGGTTCTTCTATTGCCAGGTCGTCGCGCAGGAAGCCTATCGCGGTTGTGTCTGCGGCGGCGGTGCCGTCGCGGCAGGCGGCGCGGACGGCGGCTACGCGGCGGAAACTTTTGCTGGCGGCGGAGCAGACTTTTGCGCGCGATGGGTATGAGGCGGCGCGGCTGGAGGATATTGCGGCGCGGGCCGGGTATACGCGGGGGGCTTTCTACGCGAACTTTGACAGCAAGGAAGATATTTTCTTTGCGTTGCTGGAGCAGTGGGTGGCGCAGCAGATCGCGGAGGTGAACGAGCTGCTGGAGCGGCACGACAATCCGCAGCTGCTTTTGCGGGCTTTGCGCGAGCATTATGCGCAGATTGCAAAGGACCGGCGGCTGGTTTTGCTGTCTTTGGAATTTAAACTTTTTGCGGTGCGGCATCCGAAGGCGCATGCGCGTTTGCGGGCGCGGCAGCGGGGGTTGCGCGCTTGCGGCGGGGATATTTTGCGGCGGGTGATGAAGTCGCTGGGAAGGTCTTTGGCGATTTCTAGCGCGGCTGGGGCTACGGCTTTGGGTGCGTTTTCGCATGCGATGCTTTTGGAGCATTTGGTGGATGCGAGTTCGCTTTCGGATTCGGAGATTCGGCATTTATTGGGATTGTTTTTTGACGCGGTGGTGGCTGGGGAGAGGTAGCGGCTGCAGCGTGAATTACGACAGCCACGTCTAAGGTGCCCACCTGAAGGTGGCGGCTACAAATTCAAAAGCAAATTCAATACGAAGAGCACAGCCAAGATTGCCTGTGCCAGCATCGCCAACGGCAGAACCATGGCGGCTTGCTGATTACGGGATGTCTCGTCCTTCCCCTGCGTCTAGGACCCAGAAACGGTGGGCGGATTTTTCGTGATCGAGGGCGCGTTGGAGTTCGGTGACTGGCTCGCGCTCGCCGTCATCGGCCAGGCGGAAAGTGCCGAAGTGGATGGCGATGCTGGTGGCGGCGCCTACTTCTTTATGCGCGCGGACGGCATCGGCTGGAGAGATGTGCACTGGGCGCATGAACCACTGCGGGCGATAGGCGCCGATGGGGACAAAGGCCAGGCGAATTTCCGGGAAGCGTTCGCGGATGGCGGCGAAGTGGGGGCCGTAGGCGGTGTCTCCTGCGAAATAAATTGTGCCGGAAGCGCTTTCGATGACGTAGCCGCACCAGAGAGTTTTGTTGCGGTCGGTGAGTGTGCGGCCTGAAAAATGGCGCGCGGGAACGGCGGTGACGCGAATT
>Ga0210390_10001047_pt1 | contig 27660 bp, 33 predicted proteins | sample IncBWH11OmetaG_FD_161050 | JGI IMG/M metagenome (GOLD analysis project Ga0210390, IMG submission 161050) | Forest soil microbial communities from Barre Woods Harvard Forest LTER site, Petersham, Massachusetts, United States - Inc-BW-H-11-O ... | reverse complement strand
TGAAGTTGTTGCTGGTAAGCATTCATAGCATTCTGGTTAGCAATATCGGTATTACTTAATACCTGTTGCGTCTGTTGACCATATTGACCTAAAGATTGTTGTAAATATGGTGCTTGAAGATTTTGATTCAGTTGGGAAACCGTATTAGCGCCACCTAGTTGATTTTGGAATTGTGTGTTAGCTTGTTGATTTCCAGCTTGTTGAGCTTGCAATCCAATTTGCTGTTGACCCAAATTATAGTTTTGGTTCAAAGCTCCCCATGTCTTATTAAAATCAGAAATAATCTGATTCCCTGCCGTTGATTGTGAAATGGCACCCCCGGGAGTGCTTCCTGTTATCCTAATCCCTTGCTGAGCCGCTTGCTGCACAGCTTGGTTCCACGCCTCTTGCTGCTGCTGGGCTATCATTTGGTTTTGAGGAATATTGCCCGTCAAGGAATTTTGATAATTGGTTAAAGCTTGCTGGCTTGCTTGTTGGCTTTGCTGCAAATAGGGATTTGAGCCATACGCACTCAAAGCGTTCTGCGCCCCCGTCAAAGTCTGCTGTTGTTGGCCCAAGAGTGCAGTTTGCTGAGGAGTGAATCCCGGATATTGTGGAAGCTGCGGTGCTTGAAGCGTCGGAGCCTGTGGAAGCGTCGGCGCGTTCGGGCGCGATGTCCCTAGAGTATTGGATAGCCAGCTCATAAAATCCCCTTAATTGAATTCTAGAATTGTGACAGTGACGTTATAAGAAATAGCACCGCCAGCGGTGGCCTCTGTCGTATTAATTACTATATGCAAAGTTGTCGCATTAGTTAAAGAAACTGACACCATGGGTGAAATATGGGCGGTATTAGCACTTGATGCAATCGTCACGGCTACCACGCATAAAGCAACTTTTGCCGTATTCACAGATGCTATGGTTGTATTTGAATTTCCTTGAGTTTGTCCGGTTGATACGGTTACCGTTGAAGCATTAACTGTTTGAATTGATTTCAATCCAACCAGAGGAGGTAGTCCAGTTGTATTAATTTGCGCTGTTCCAATACTATTCGCTTTTACTTCAAGACGGCCACTGCCATTTAAATCGATTGTCGTATTGTCTATATAAACTATGATAGATGATCCTGACGTAGATAGACCGGAACCTACTAATGCTGTAGCTAATTGCGATAATGTTATGCCATTCGCCTTAACTTCAATTTGGTTTGATCCATTTATATCTATTGTTGAATTATCAACAACTGCCGATATTTGAGATCCTCCACCACCAGTTAGACCTGCCCCAATCGCGCTAGCAGCAATTTGGGTGTCAGTTACCGAATTAGGACCAAGATTGGTTGGACCAAGAGGGAAAAGAGCATTTAGCGCAGAAATACTTATAACTGGATGTTGATACCAGTATGTGTTTCCTGTAATAGCATCAATGATAAATCTTAGCCTTTCCAATTCGCCCGCCAATGAAGTCGGACGAGAAGTCGATCCAGACGGGTATGGATCTGTTGCGGTTTGCATTTGTGAATCTGTATTTGAATAGGTATCTACTCCCAATGGAGTTAGATTTACGAAAATATTATTCCATTCATTATTCCATAGCGAAGCTGCTATAATCTGCCCTGGAACAACGACGATAAGTGGGATTGTAAATTGCGCCGGCATGTTATCTTCCTTTGAGAGCTTCCACTACTTCTGACGTTTCTGCTCTACGTTGAACGTTAAATTTCTTTTGTTCCACAATCGCCTCAATAACTTCCGGAATCTTTCCTTCCCATTTCAACTGTTCACGAAGTGCATTCGTAAGTCTCTCTGATATTATTTCCATTTCCATTTCTTTAAATTTACAGTCATCGCAAACCATAATGAAAGCGATTTGATTTGTATCTAAAATAAATGGCATCTCCCGATAATCCGCATGTTTTGATATCTCACGAATAATGACTTTGTCGTCGGAAGAACTGCGGATTTCAATCCGTGTTTTAATTGCCTTTCCGCAATTAATACAGAGAACTTCTTTCAATCCAAATTCGTCATATACCAGATAATTGACCATCGTATATCCTTATCCCATTTTCTTTATAAGCGATTAGTATTTCAGCAAAGAAAAAATCTTCATTTAAAGTATTGTGATTGATTTGAAACTGCATTAGCTTTCCGAATGTCTTAATATCAAAAGGCGTATTGCTTATCTGATCTGCCGCGAATACATCGATATCAAATCGCGCTGTATCAAATACCGCTCCCGATCCGGCTACCGTCACGTCAATATCGGGTATTCTCACATTGTCAACCCAAACATTGATAACGAAATTCATGTTTGTGTTTGAGCGAACGCGCAGAACTCCTTTATTAAATCGCTTGTGCATCACTGGATTTGTGAACTCCCAAGGCTTAAACTTCATCACGGACGGAATGGCCTGATTATTATCATTGCGTGAAATCTGTTCTAGTTCCCATATATTCCCAGAGTAATCTCCGGTTCTTATTCTCCAATCGCTCGTTGTTTTCCTGTCAGTAAAAGAACATGAGCATGTATAACCAGAAGGGAAATTCAGATTGTTATGAATTGCCCACATCTTATCTGGCGCACGGTCTATGAATTGAACAAGTGCAGTATTCGTATTGGTTCCGGATATCTGAATGAACCATTTGATCGCTCGAATCTTTGGATCATAGGCTGCGTGCCAATTTTGGATATTCACAAAAGTTGAATTTTCGCGAAGATATCTATCAATCTGAGCCGGACGTGAAACGGAAGCGGAGCGATAATCTCCCGTCTGGAAAACACCTTGAAGTGAATAAATCGTGAGGTCATCTGTCATAATGTACATGTCATTATCGGCATGAACCATGAGACGCCAATGAGCTGCGCCACCACTCCAAATTGCGTTTTCGTATCCCCACTGTGTTGGATCTGAGTTTGAATCATCAATTCTGAAAGTTTCAGTTAGGCTACAGACAAAGAATTCTGTCCCAAAGGTATAGCCCCCGATTAAACCAGACTTGCTGTAAACTGGAATATAGGTTACATCCGCGTCCGCAAAGTCAGAACCATTGTTACTTGCAGAAGCATAAACACCATTTTTTGTTATAGCCCAATTCCTAAAGTTCGCTCCTCTCGGATGAAAGACAATCTGGAAAGGATTCCCGGAAACAGCCCAATCGGACGCGGGAGTCACAGGCGTTGCTAGGCCACCTCCCGTCCAAGCCTGTGGAGTCGTTGAGCCATCAGCTATATAAAGAGTGTCATAAAATTGGCTGAAGCTAAAGAAGTTGCTAATCGACATTCCGGTCGCTATCGGATTCGAATCGGTATTTGCATACACAACACCATTTTGTTTTGCATAAACCATATTTTGATCACCGTTTGACTGTCGAAAATCATAGCCACCCATGACTCGATCATTAACCGTTGAATTCTCAATGATCGATGTTCCACCCCTGCACTCAACACCCAAATTATGAAGATTGTAATTCGTCGAAGGATCGATAAGAGCCGCATCGGGCAATAGCTCAAAGTTCCGGCTAAAATTAAAGCCAGAGTCAGGCATTGGGACATGGAGAATATTTGATTTAAATCCCATTAGTCATCACACGGAACAATTTCAATTTCAGGAACCCATATTTGTTGTTCTTCTTGTTCATTAACCCAACAGGTCATATTTTGAAACATCGGTGGTTTTGCCAATATACCGGAGTAAATATCGTCAAGTTGCGCCCTATCTGCCGCAGACTCGGAGCCATGAGGCAATGGCGTCATCATAAGCCCAGGAACTTCCAGGACTGTCATTCGTGATTGTGCGCTATCGGCCATTAGTTAAAGCGTCCTTTCGTTCCCGTAGTACCATCATCGGAACGTATCGCGGTTGTAATCGTGGCCCCACCGGCATTGCAAATATTGACATTGGTTGCGTTTGTTGTTCTAAGATTCCGGAGAGCCATATATAGAAACATGATGGCCTGTACGATTGTCGGGGTTGCCGATGGAACTGCTGTTAATTCAGGGATTGTATTTGCAAGGACTCCTGTATAATTTTCAGAAAGTCCATTCCAGTCCAGTATGCCTCTATCAACAGAAGGATCTCCCGCAACTCCTGTTCCCTGATGAATCGAGAAAGAATATGTCCCCGCTGGAAGATAAGTAGGAAAAGCGGCCTGAAAATATCCCGTAGGAACTTGTTCTGACATTGGTATTTTATAGGTTGAATAATTAGCTAGAAGATAAGATTCTAGACCTGATCCATTTGCAACATTACCCAATGTCACTCCGGGTACGGCTTGCGCTCTAACGATGGCGTAAATTGATACGCCACTGTAGGCCATTTGAGATGAAATTATCGCTGCCATTTTATTCTCCTATTGCAAAATTCCATTGTAAATTTTACCTTTCCCTACCGAAGAAGGATTTGCTGAAGGTGGTGGAGTTCCTAGATTGAACGTAAAATCTTGGCTCGTTGAAGTTAATCCCTCAGGATCGGTCATTACAACATTATAATGGTATCTTGAATTATAGGTTAATCCCGTCAACGTAACCTCTTCTATACGAAAATAAGGAAGACCTGTATTAATACTTGATCCGTAGGATGGACTCAGTCCAAAATTTATTGAACTTCTTACAACTTCCGGCTCAGATGAATCGCTAGCAGCTATTAAAATATTGACAGATGTAGTGGAAACAAATTGAACGCGTGGGTACCCGGAAGACATTGTGGGGGATGAAGTATCTAGAGTAAAAGTTTTTGTTTGGAAAGGTGCATACATAGGATCGCCCACATTTCCTTGCATCCATCCTAGCATCTGAGCTGAAAGCATCGCTGACTCTCCGAAAGAATATCCTTTCATAAGATAATAAAGAAGAACGTTCGGACGAGGAGCGCCAGTGGTTTCTGGTTCTGCCATCGAACCTGTTACGGCCGCAGCGCCATTCATCAATGCTTCGACTTGAGTAGACCCTATATTTCCAGAGGTATATTGAGCATTTGCAATTTCTCTTAATCCTTGCAATGAGAAGCTATTGAAATCACAGAATACGGAACCCGCCAATAATCCGAATATGTTAGTGGTGTGCTGCCAATACCATCCACCATACAGAAGACACTTTGGCGCAGAAGTACAAGGAGATCCATTTGTGAAATTATTAGCGTTAGGAAGAACTGTTTCGCTTCCATTCCATAGTATTGTATAGAAATTAAAAAAATTGTCATCTTCTGCATAATACGGTTCCATGTTTATATTGTTGTCCACATCACCGTCACCGTAAAAATTCCCATACTGTACATTAGGAAGTGTCTGTAAATAAGATAATCCATTCTCTGTATTCGTGTTAATGTAGATATTTCCTGAATATCCTCCTGGCTGAGAAGAAACATAAACATCTGACCATTTGGCCATATCTACAAGTCCCATCGCTCCCAATACTCCCAACGGCCCATCTAGACGACTGACCAAATATTCATCATAAATAAATGCGCCGCCCTGATAAGTTGACATATGCGTATTATAGTGAGCAAAATTTGGTTGATCGGTTTCGAATGTCGGACCTGCTGCGGTATACCCGCCATAAATCCTAGCACCTCCAAAAGAAATAAATGTTGACTGAAAATCTGGTCCTGTAAGAATAGTTATTGGAAGTTGCATGATCGCGTTATCCACGGATGTGCCCCAATCCGTTATAAAATAAGGAACCCCATAACAAAGAACAATGGTATCGATAGTCTCCGATCCGATGGAAATCAGATAGTTATTAAGGGGGGTAGCAAGATCATTAAAGAAATCTGTTAGAGTAGCAAAATTTTCTGTTGTAGATGCTGTTCCTGCTCCTACGTGAATTCCAAAAATATTCCCAGCCGGTATACCTCTCTTCATGGAATAATAATTGGCAACTTCGGAGGAGTCTTGCACTCCATCTCCGTCCTGATCGTCCGTAAAGTCAAGATTATAAACAATCAAAATACGTGTTGGATCTAGAGCATATAGATAACTTAATTTAATCACTATCAAAATAAGCATTATGATTAATCCATAAATATAATTTATTTTCATTTTCTATGGACTTATTATTATCGAATTGACAGAAGTTTGATTAACACTCAAACCTTGCATAAGGATTGAATTACCGTAAATTGGTTGAAGCGGAGTTGGATTTGTATACGGACCAGTAGGACCAGAAGTTGATAAGGAGTAATATTCACCATCTCCAAGTGCATCAAGATAAACAGTGAAATTATTACCGCTGGTATTTACTGTACAAGGGCTTTCGTAATTAGAAAACCCAAATGTTGTCGTGGAAAAGACGGTATATGGACCTACAACCGAGCTTGAAATCGAAACCAGCAACGCATGGTTAAAAGAATTTGTTGTTAAATTTCCAGAATACATATAATAAGTTGTTCCAACCAATATTGGGAATGGGTCATAAAAAATTGCTGGCGGAGGAAGACTGTTGTTGAAATGAACGATGGAAGGAGAACCCCATGTTGTTAATCCAATATTATCTGTTGGTGTAACATAGGTCATACTATCTGCATTCAAATCAAAATAATGCACTCCACCGAATTCGAACAAATATAGCTGATTATTGGTATCGACGAACCATTGCGGTCCGGCAACGGCTTCCTCACTACCAGATCCTACAAATCCTGAAAAATCTATATCACAATTATGATACCAGTTGAACATATCTGACGATGAAGAAACCGATATGGTATTAGTTGTATTCCCAGAAGCATTGGTATAGGCCATGTAATATTTTCCGTTCCAATGTAAAATAGTTGATGGGTCACGCAGAAGGCTTATATTCCCGGAAGCCACATTGTTCATTATGAGATCCGCTGGGAGAGGATTCCACCTTGAAATCCCATCTGAATTTGTCGCCATCCCTAGAGCGCAATATGTTGTTGAAGAATAATTTGGAGACGAATTTGTAAAAAATTCAGCGATATATTTTTGTACTGTCGTTTTTTTACCAGCTGTAAATGCGATAGTTCCCATTTGAACTGGCAATGTACTGTATTGCATGGTCCAACCTGAATTTGAAAATGTACCGGCAACAATGGAATATTCACATGCTACCCCTGCTGGCGCCACTCCTGTAAAAGGTTGGTTTACCAGCATTGTATATCCGCTCGATGGAGTCCATGATGAAATTCCGTTGCTCTGATTTGCCATATTCAATACTAGGTCCGGATTAGAGGATGATCCAAATAAATAAGGAGTTAGAGATGGCGTTGAACTCAACTGGTATGATGTGAATGGTGTCGCGCCATCAAAAGCGAACGGACCACCACCCCATTCTGAAAGCCACATATTTGAAAAAGACTGATTATTAAGTGTTGCTGTCGCCGTTACAATTTGATTCTTGGATGCAGTGGCATAGAACCAAGTTATGCCATAGAGAGCGTTACCGATAATCTGAGCTGGCAAACAGGAGATGCGTTGATAATTATTAACTCCGTCTGTAACACTGATCGTTGCAGTAGATCCTTGCGACATCAGAGATGAAACTCCGATAACGATCAAATCCCCAGTAACAACAGGCTGAGTAGAAGACACAGAAATACTTGTGACGAAAGAGCTTCCGCTTGTTATCGCATTCTGGATATAAATAGGTGTTGAAGGGAATGAGGTATTAGATAATGGATTTATAGATATTGTTCCATTACCTTTACCGGAAATTGTTATTCCTGATCCAAAACATGGAACACTTAATAAAAAAAGTAAGAACAAAATCTTTTTCATATTAACGTTGAACCATTTTAAACTCAACGAATATTCGCATTGTCAATATTCCCCTTATAAATTGTTGTCTGATTCTGACCAAAAACAGTTATCGATTCAGCGTCAATGCCAAATAATGGTGGTCCATTAATTTTACCAGCTTCTATTCCGCATCCAAAAGAAGAATCTTTGATGGTAGCCAATGTTATTGGTAATCCCCATAAATCATTCTGTCCACCATAATAATTCCATGTATCAACGGTAGGCCATGGATCAACATTGTCTCCATAATTATTACCAACAGGACCGCCAGATTCAAATAATTGAACAAATGTATCTACAACACCATTACCATTTATATCTATTCTTTTCATACCTACTTGAATTCCAGTAATAAAAAAATTAGGAGGAATACTAGAAAAATCAAAATTACTACAGTATAAATAATAAGATTCAACTTCATTGAAAGTAGAATAAACACTATCTTCTACTTCAGCATTGGTCGGATTGGCCCAATCCCCTACACCACCTACACTAACCGCATTTGTGCATGCCGATGGGAAAAAAGGACCATAGGACGTACACCATGCGGAGCATGATAAAAATAATAATAAAATAAAATACATAAACTTTTTCATCAATAGATCCGATTCGCTGAGATCCGCCCTTTCATTGTCGGCTGACCCAGACTATAAGCATCTTGCATTTTTGCGTATATGGTTGTATTGGAAGCTAGATTAAGTTGGTATCCGGATATGGTCCCGCATCCATCGGTTGTGGCCGCTAAAGGTAATTCAATCTCATTATCTGGATAATTAAGACCACCGGAATTGTTACCGGAGGTTGTGCTAATGGCAATAAATCCGCCACTGGTTATGGTTGCACCCGCAGATTGTTCGCATTCCTGAAGCGTAACAATCCATGCACCCGTTGTTAAATTTATAGATGCTAAATCACCCCACTGCGTTGTAGTTGGGATATTTGTAGCAGTTAGGACGCTACTAGAAAATCTCTCCCCATAATTACCAGCAGATGATAGCGTCGACGAATTCATTCCTTGCAAAATGGCAGCGCCGCCACTCACGATAAGGCCAGTAGTTAATGTTGAAGGTTGTGTACTTGCGCTGACAACGGTAAGCACACCGTTAATCTGAGTATTCCCATTTGTCGATTGAGTGCTAACATCGATAGTCAAAAGATCTGTTCCGGGCGCGACAGTGCTTTGATTCTGTCTTGCGCTTTGATTGGTACCGATAACAAAATATTGGCCTACTGAAGAACCGGCTGGATTCGGACCGGAATCTTTTAAAGCCATATACGCATTGGCCCCATTTGATATGCCATGATTAAGAGAAAGAACCGTATACGAAGACGAATTGCTGGTATAGTCAGATTGCAAACTAATCGTTGGTGTATAACCTCCGGACATCGAAAGAGTACCAACATCTAGATAAAGAGGCTTGTAGAAATTAGCGTTCGATCCACCGAAACGGAAAAGTCTGTTTGTTATCGTCCCATCATAAGAATAATTAAGGGAATTTGAATCTAATGTGTTTTCCCAGAAACCTCCACCATCGCTAAACTGTAATGATAGTCCTGCGCCAGGAGGGGAAGCGGTAGCCGACGGTAGGATAAGGTTCCCATTTGTTAAAGTAATGGAAGAAGTCGCAACTAATGTTGAAACAGACATTCCAAAATTATTGATCCATGTAAATGTTCCCGGAGAAACAATCCCGCTCCCGCTACCACCACTAATCGTTGTAAAATAAAGATTTTTATTCCCATCGGTTGCCATCACTTGTCCAGAAGATCCATCGGCATTCGGAAGCGTCCAAACAGTCGATGTCGCTATGGTCGCGCTCGATTTCAGACCAACATAAGTTCCTCCGGAGGATGCACCTAAATCAATTTCACCCTGTGCGCCCGTTGGTGAAACCAAAATCTTTTTTGTTGCTTGAACGGTTGTGCTGGTCAATTCAACTTCTGGCGTTGTGCTGCCATTGAAAAAAGAAATAAATCCAGGATTGGTTGATGGCGTATTACTTGGCGAAAGAGCCATATAGGGTTGGCGATAATTTATATCATTCTGATTAAATGGCATTGTCCCAGCGCTAATAACAAAACCACCGCCAAGTTCAGGATCGTTCCCCGATGGATTGGGAATGATGGCATGAATCACCGCATCATGAATAAATTGATTCGGTTCATTTTCGGTGGTCGTAAAAAGATTTATGGATATTGGTCCGTTCCCGGTTTCATCGTTTTGCTGAAGAATTGTACCGATCCCAGCTGTCGCTGAATCTACGTAAAGAGCCGCCCCGGCTTGGCGTGTAGTTTGGTTGAAAATGGAATTGTCTCCGATCGTCGCTACGCCACCCACGCTCGTCAGGGTAAGAGGAGAAACAAAATTTGCTGAGGCAGAATTTACAATGAATGACCCATTTGATTGCCAATTCGTTGTTCCACCAGACCCCCCACCGCCAGAACCACAAGGAGAACCCGTTGTCTCAAGTAGACCGCCGCTACCAGCCTGTACACATTGCCCGGAAGTCAAAGCACTATCGGTTAAATTTGGCGTAGTTATAGATCCAACCGAAGAAACAGAAGCTAAAACACTATTAGATGAATTTTTCCAATCTTGCAAATCCGCAGATTGACCGGATGCCCCCTGTACGCCCACCACTGTCATTGTCGCGACCCTATTGACAGCTTGGATTGAAGTTCCAGAAATCTGAGCCATTGCCCAATAGCCAACTGCATTCGCGTAATCTGTTATATATTGGGTGCTTATCTGAGCGTTGGTCAAAAATCCGGAACTGTTAAAAGATCCCAAAACAAGTCCCGAATTTGTTTCCAAATCCAACAAATCTGCGCTCTGTCCAGATTGTCCTTTTATAATTTGCCCTATCGTGCTAGATGTGTAGGGAAGAATCAATAATTGTGCTCCAGCTGTATTTCCATCATAACCATACGCCACCGATCCGATAGTTGCTTGCCCATTATCAAGTCCCATATCAAACATGGGACCAAAATTACCGCCGCTAGTCCCAACAGAATAGATTTGCCAAGTTTTGTTATTGGTAAAATCAACGGTTGTATATACGGGTAAGGTTCGATCACGAAAAGATAAGGCATTCCCGGTACCAATTAAATTTAGTCCACCCCCATTATCAAAATAAGCCATATTTGTTCCTGCAAGGGTAAAATTCATTTGCTGATTTATTCCAGTCCCGGTTTCATCGATTGCATACTGTCCATATGTAGTTGAACCAATAAGAGCCAATGTAGATACATAAAGCGTTCCCTGATCTGTTCCACTTGAAACATTGAAAACAGAGCCACTCTGATTTGAACTTTGATTATTTATAACGTTTGCTCCTAACGTTCCAACGCCACCAATATTTGTCATGGTTAATGGGCTCAGAACATTAAGCGTGGATGTAGTTACGACCCCAGAACCATTGAGTTGAGTATTCAAAGCACCACTTCCACCTCCACCACCTCCTCCGGTCGGCGTGGTTGTGCTGATAACATTCCCGTTCCCATCAACAGCCAAATAACTATTTGGGGTTAAATAATTTAAGATAAGATCAGTTCCCGCCGAAAAGGTCATAGATGACACATTTGTAAAAGCACCGTAGCTAGTAACAGTTAATGTAGATACGGTTACGTTTGAAGACAATGACACTGTTACATTCGGTCCTGTTGAATTAGTAACAATAATATTTGATCCTGCCGTTATAGTTCCAATAGACCCACCGCTACCGGTTGGAGTTGTTGTACTTATCACGTTCCCATTAGCATCTACACCCAAATAGGTGCTTGGAGTTAGATACCCAAGATTCAAATCTGTTCCTAAAGAGAAAGTCATAGTAGAAACATTCGTGAATGATCCGTAATTTGTAACGGTTATTGTAGCGATAGATACATTTGAAGAAAGCGCAACAGTTACATTTGGGCCTGTCGAATTGGTAACAACGATATTGGCTCCTGCTGTTATGGTACTGATGGAACCAGAACCGCCGGCGCCCGTTGCGGAAATGGTCACGTTGGGACCTGTTGAATTCACAACACTGATTCCCACGCCCGCCGTGATCGTGCTGATCGATCCTGAACTTCCCGCCGATCCGTTAGAGGCAGCGGTTATTTGACCTTGGGCATTCACCGTCAGGTTTGTGTTAGTGTAGGATCCCGCTGAGACCGTAGTGCTGGTCACCTGAATGATTGTTACTGGACCCGTTGAGTTTGTCAAAGTGATTCCTGGCCCAGCGGTCATCGTGCTGATGTTGCCGCTTCCTGTTCCTGTGGCTGATATAGTAACGATGGGTCCGGTTGAATTGGTCACAGTTATTCCAGTTCCAGCCGTGATGGTACTGATGGTCCCTGCGCTTGAACTTAATTGGTCAATCGTGTTCATGGCATGTTGGAGATTGACATCGGCTGATCCAAGGTTCTTCGTAAAAGTCAAAGTGCTTACAAAAACGTCAGTTGAGCGAACGATATATTGAAATGAATTCGGGTAGTTTTGTGGGCTGATCGTGTTAATTGTGGTTACGTCTCCGGGATTCCCGAAGGCTATTGAACTTAAAGCCAATCCGATAAGGGATAACAGTAATTTTTTCATGGAGTTGTAACCACCACCGTGGTGCTGCCTAGATTTGAATTAACACTCGAATAGACGTAATAATTTTCTGTGAAACCGGATGCATTCGTCACTGAAACAGTTTGAGGAGAATTGAATCCTCCCGAAAACCCGCCAACACTATAAGATGAGGTCCCCAGGCGAGAAGGATAGGCATTTACGATATATTGGCCGGCTCCAGGATTTACCGTAAACGTATTCGGTATAGAATTGACCAAATCGTTTGTACCGAAAGCCAAAACCTGTCCGGAGGTCCATCCGCTTTGAAGAGTACTCACTCCATAATATCGATCATTGTTAAATGTGTGGGTTATTGTTGCTGTCGGAGAACTGGTCCCGTTCGTCGCATTCAGAGTAAAAACAACGGTTCCCCCTACAGAAGGGAAATTTGTATTTGCGACTGTTACCGTAGGACCCTGGAATGTATTCGTTAGAGTAAGATTAGACCACCCTCCGAAAGAGACATAACCGCCGGTTGCTGGGCCATTGTTATAACTTGCAGTGAAAGAAATATTCCCGGTTGATTTCCAGACTCCTACGCCTTCCTCAATCGTTCCCGGTTGAGAATCAGAGAAAGAATTTATCCCAAAAGAAAAACTTGTCCCTTCCGCTGCCCAAACTGCACCCGACCCATTCCAAACAACTTCATAATTTATCTGGGGAGTTCCAGTCACAACCAATCCACCTCCTGTCCCTGTGCTTCCATTAATAATGACATCGGTCCGCGACATGGTTGAGTTATCAACTGCTGTAACTCCTGTCCCTGTAAAATTCAAATATTGGCGCTGAGTTACGGTAGAACCCTGATTTTCTATAAAGTTAATGGATATCCCGCCTGGACCTCCTCCAATAGCTGAATAAAGATTCGGCACAATCAGGACCGATCCAACTGCCAATATGCACCAAATCAGTTTCTTCACCACTTGGTCCCTCCTGCGCCGCCATAATTGTCCAAAGCTCCAAAATCGAAATCCATGATCCGATCCGTTAGGTTACTGATATCCATTCCGTACATTTCACGGTAAATAAGATTCCGAAGTTCCATCTTGTAATCCTGTTGAGCCGCAGGAGCTAAGTCATCATTCTCATCGGCCAACTTTCTAAACTTTATTCCCTTGATCCAAATATTGCGCCATTTACGGTAGAGGACACTCATTAAGGTTGAGTTCACGTCTAACTGACTTATATCGGAATAATAACGGAGCCTCATCCCTCTTGTGAAATCAGGAGGGCAATTAAAAACAAAATACCCTTCCTGGTCATCTCCCAATGGATAAAGAAACTGCGGAAGGCCGGGCGCGACAAGTTTTTGACGTGCTTCCCAATCCCAGATAGGACGTGTCTCGACCGGATACTCGACATCGATAATCATATAAGTGTCGCCAGGAGACGGAGCGACATTAAAATTGGGGATCATATTGGCTACTTTTGCACTAGGAATAGTTGCATCGATATTAACGATTTGAGCGTAACTGCCGGCACTCCCTCCGCTCATCATCAAAATTTCCTTACCGATAACGTTATCTCCCGATACATCATTGGTAGCCAATGTGATTGTATTGGTTGAACCACCCTGACAAGTTCCCGTAAAACTTCCCCATAGTAGAGTCAAAAATAGATCGCTTGAATAATCCTTCGGGAAGGCATAGCGAGATTGGCCTTTATTTGAAATTGCATAGGCTGTTACATGAAGGATCTTCGGCTTCTTTGAAAGATGCCAAATCTCATTTTTTATTTCCTCTATCCATTCATTCTGGGCGCGATTCAATAAAGTTGATGACGGGTTATATTCGCCCGCCTGATTGATTCCTTCTGTGACAAGCGCTAGGAGGTTCGGGTTAGGTGGGATGACGACGGGCATTGGACCTCCTCATAAGCTTTGACCCATTGATTATATTGGGTGTTGATATCGAAATTATTTTTCACGAATTCGCGCGCATTCTTTCCAAGTTGTTTTCTCAATTCATGATTTTCAATTAAAAGTTCAAGTCCCTTGATCCATCCATTTTTGTCATTCCCATCTATGAAAATTCCATTATTCAGGTATTCATCTGATTTTATTTCACTATAAGGTGGAACAAAAGAAGTGACGGAAGGAATTTCTAAGGCTCCAAACTCCATCCATTTGATAGCGCTCTTGGATCTATTGAAAGGTGTTTCAGCCAAAGGAATCAGGGCAATATCAATATCGAGCGCTGCCATGCGGAATGGATGTGCGGGAGTTTCAACCCATTCATGGAATTCGATTTGACCTTCTCTAAAATGTTTCTTCATTCCCTGAGGCATATATCCGACCATGATAATTTTTACGTTCTGATATTTTTCGCCAATCTCTCGAAGTGGTTCACGAATAAGATACAAATCTTCCCAATGGGAATGGCCGCCAGCCCAGCAAATCCTCACTTCATCAGGATTCTTGCGTTTGACATCAAGTCGATTCCACTGATTGAGATCTAGACAATTTTGAAGAACTTTCACATTGTCGTTATATTGACGAAAAACATCGGCCAAAATATCGGTAGTTACCGTCACCATATCCGCATGGCCTAACGTTGTTTTAACTTCATCCAACACTTTTATATTTTTCTTGATGTCTATATTAACGCCATCTTTCCATTCGTGAATGATTTTACCGTCATGAACTATTTTTATTTCCTTGGTTCCGTATTCCCAATAATGATTGGAAAGTGGCGAAACATTGAAAACGTCATCATCATGGTCAATAATAATTTTAGGTGAAAGCTTGCATTCCGCGGCAAAGCTTCGAATGCGTTTGATTAATTTTTCCCCGGCCAAACGCTGAATCAGATAGATATCACTATTCATCACTTCAAGGAATCTATCCGTGTTATTTGAAATCTCGAAAAGAAGATTGGACGCCCAAATCTCTTTCATGTTCCAAGCGCCATTTTTCATTGCTGTATTGATAGGAAGCCATGCGCGATAGAAATCACAGCCGCCATTTTCATTCCTGAAAACTGAAATTTTCTTCACAAAATCTTACCGTAAGCCTTGTTAAAATTGAAATTGAATTCAACGCCAAGATTCGATAACTCAGCGAATGAAAGCATCAGAACCACGCTGGGAATGATTTTATACGGAAAATGTTTCTCCATTCGTTTAACAAAATCATAATCACCAGTTCTAATTAAATTCCACCATGGCTTGGGAAGTTTCTCAAGTGATCGCATGTTGTAAATTCCATTCCCGGCGCAAATGTGATTAATTGAAATATCCGGCATTGGCCCCAACTTCCAAGCTGACAAATTGAAATGCCGTTCACGTGAAACGCCAATAGCTTGGCCCAATACCATTGAGACGCCTTCTCTCTTATCCCAAAGATGCTTAAGTGCCCATGACGGAGTGCAATCATCGTCATTTACGAATGTAATCCAATCGGAATAATCGAAATTCTCAAGCATATACTTTAAAGCCGGATGTCCTACCTCGCCTCCTTCTGGGCAATCTTTTATGAATCTTATTTTATCGATCTGATCTTTCGTCAACCTTGCGTAAAGTTCTCGGTAATCGCCTGTCATGCCAATAGTTACACGTGTCTTAAGCCCTGAATTCAGGCATGCATAAATTTGGCAAAGCAAATTATCTAACCTATCCAACTTTTTCGAAGTAGGCAGAAGGATATCGATATCGATATCTTTTATATTCACTAGACGCCTTTTTCCACTGACCAAAACATTTTCCCTTCTTCACTATGGAGCCACTTATTCAAAGTCTTTTCTTTTAACTCTTTATCGCCTAACAACAATTCAGGAAATCTCTGAGTTAAATTCAGCCATGTTTCAAAAGGAATTGAGGCTATCTTTCTCATAGATCTATCTTTGGTAAATCCATTATTTAATTCTTTTTTCTGCAAATAATTATTCGCTAAAACGGGTTCAAGATTCACGATCTTTTGCATCGTAATACCGTCTTTTCCTTCAGTAATAATCGTTTCTTCTTTTAAGCGCGATGAGCGTAAAATCATATTTTAAAGAACATGAGGGAGCGGGAGCCCTACACTCTCCCGCCCCCCTTAGTTCAATTCCTTAATTAAGTAGCTGTGTCGCCGTTCCCGAAGCCGCTTGATTCAGGCTTTCGAGAGTCAATTCCGCTACAAGCTGGAATTTACGAGCGTCTCCAGTCCGGGCTAGTTCTGCCAATCCGACTGGACGAAGCCATGCTTTACGCCAATAGCTCATATCCAAACAGAACAAGGTATTCGCCAAGTTATTTTGGATCACATGCGAAAGAACGGTTTTGAGCGTTCCGAAGCTCGATTGATAAATATCGACCGCATTCACAACTTTCGCCGCTTCTGCCGAAATGTAACGAGTGTTGGACGTAAATCCAGCAATCGCTATTTTCTCGGTTCCACCGACCAGGATCACGTCCGGATCACCGCCAGCAAGCCAAATGGTTTCCAGGAGAGAATCAAGGATTGAAGTCGTCAAAGCTCGATTCGCCGTCGCTGAATTGACATTAGTCGTCACCCATCCAGCAATACCTTCCATCTGCCGAGCGGTCGCGGATGCTCCGGTAACCGCTGCCGTATTGATGACAAGCGCATACTCGATATCGGTTGCAAGCTCTTTGGTCAATTTCTGAACTTGGTACCCGATTTCAGAGGCGCGTCCGGCTTTACGAACGATCTCTTCCGTACCAGAGATAATAAAGTTCTTGGTTAGGATCTGAGTATCATTATTAAGACGGGTCGTCGGCGTTACTGCGGTGGCCGAGCTATCATTTCCTTCAATAGATGCATTCGCGGAAGGAGCGTTCAAAGCATCCGTCTGCCATTCGTGAAGAGTCGAGAAGGCGCGAACGGATTCAGTCATCGAAAGGACCGGCGTTTTCGTCGGAGAAATATTGACGATAATATCGATCAAATCCTCGCGAATACCTTTCGCCTGGTACGTCTGATATGTATTTGTGGGAGCTGCCATTTTAATTTACCTCTTATCTGAATTTCAGGAAGGCAAAACGCCTTTCTGTCTTAAAACCTCATTCCAGGCTTCCCGGTCGTCAACCAAAGCCACGGCCCTACGGAATGCCTGTCGATAATTCCCTGCGGAATCATCATTGTTTGCGCCCATGCTTCCTGAGCCTCCGTCAATTTGAACGGCGGGAATAGGAACTGGGGTTTCTATTCTACGTGGAACAATTTGAGGCGCTTGCTGTACCTGTTGTGGCCTTGTTCCTTGTTTCGCCTTTATCTGGAAATAGGTCAATTCCGCTGCTCGCATCTCATTTCCATTCATTTCTTGGATAAGTTGCGGGCTGGTATTGGCTACTATCTCAGGCCATAGATCATTGAAATCATTGAATCCTCTAGCTTTTAAACTCTGATCCAATGCAATGCGGTTTGATTGATAAATGACGGGCGCAGTATTGTTTGACATCTGCTGTAGTTGCTGCTCAAGAAATTGAATGCGTTGAAGAACCGGATTTGAATAATCAGGCTGAGGAATTTGATTCGGTAGTCCTTGTGGAAGACCTTGATAAGTCTGTTGATAAGGTTGACCATTCTGCAATGGTGCCTGGTATTGGTCTTGCCGTTGATTCCTCAATTCCTGAATTTGCCGTCGTTCTTCTGCTAATTTCCTGCGTTCGTCACCTACTTTATCCGCTGCCTCTGCCAAGTGCCTTTTGATTTGCTCCTGATCCGAATACTTTTTAAGGTCTTCGGCGGTGGCAATGACTTCTTTTCCATCAACTTTGAGTCTTACTTTCTTGCCCGCCAGCTTATCCCAATCGATGAAATCATCTCCCTCAGTTTGGGCGTTTGGTTTCGTCGGTGCCGGGACTTCTGGCGTTTCTTCTGAAATCGGTTCTTCTGGTGTCTGCTGGACATGCTGGACGGGAGGCAACGGTGGCAATTCAGCGGGTGATTGGCTGACTTCGCTTGCATCTCCTTCCTCAAATGCTGCCCTGACATCACCGAATAGTTTTTGTGTTGTACTCATATCCTCATCGCCAGGGGTTTGTTTAACCGCGAAAATACCCTCATTCGCTACTCCCGCTTGTGGTGGCTTATCAACAATGGCGGTACGAACTCCAAGACTAATTGCTCTTGTATCTCCGGGATTGGAATTAATAGGATGAATCACTGGGATTTCAATTTTTGATACATTCTTGCTTCCTACTGGTCTACCTCTAGGCATATATGTCCTCCTGATTATCTAGGGTCGGATTAGCATCGTTCGATGCCTGACTCTCTAGTTCCTTGAGGGATGCGATAGCCGCGTCTCCCTGGGAAATTAAAAAATCTAGAAGCCCTTCGGGCTTGTCTGCCGCCAAAAACATCTGCTGCGCTCTCATTCGGTCTTCATCGGTCTTGGCGTTCTTTAAAGTGTTGACGGCCTGATCATGCAAGGCCCCCAAAATAAATTGTTTGATCCATGCCCATTCCTTAGAATCTCTTACGCTCTTTGCTTTATCGCCAGCAAATGCTTGAGCTTCTAAGACTTTAATATCCTTGTCTGGGAAATTAATCATAGAGTCAATCGATTGATCTTAAGCCGGTGCCGTGGGAATCATGTTCCCGTTCTGGGCTGCTGTATTCAAAATCGGGGCAGGAGGGGAAGCTTGCCCCCCTTGAGGCGCTCCCTGCTCGATGGGAGGAGCCATCCCCGGTAAATCGAACTCGTCGGGCTTCTGAACGCCGACAAGAGGCAAAACTTGCTTGAAGATTTTAACGGGATCGATAAAAGTAGCTTTCTGGGGAGGAAGGACGCGCATCTGTAGAAGTTGGCCGGTCGCTTGATTGGCTTGCGTTGCCCGATCCATCATAAGCAAAAACTGGTTCATTTGCGCCTGTTTGTTGACCCCGATATTGACTTGCAAATCAAAATCGCCCTGAATAGCAGTACGAGGAGGAATTCCACTATCCCAAATAAGCGGACCAAAATATTTTCCAGCAACGTCACGAATGTATTCTTCGGTTTCATAGGCTTGCTCCAATCGGAGAAGGAATCGGAATACGGGTAGGAAAGCTGAATAAGCAAGATTTTTTATAACAAAGGCTATTTTCTTGTTGGCGTTGGTTAGCTGGTTGCTCGATTCGGTGGCGCTTTCGGAGTTGGTGTCCTGGCCTTGGAGTAAGGGCGGTAGGCCCGTCTCCGCGTAATCATTATCCGTGCGAGCCTGAGTACGTGAAAGGATCGCCGCTGAGTTGTTGGTAGGGATCTCCTGCATCGCTTCACTGGCCGGTCCGTCCCCTAGAACGTAAGAACCAATACGGCGATTAGTAAGAGCGAGAAGGTCAACGTTACTATCACGATTGATGTACATGGTTCGCCTAAGGTCCCTAGCAATCGCCTCTCTTTCCTGGTTTCTCTGCGCATTGGTTTCCTTCTGTAATGCTTCTGTAATTTGCGGATAAGACTTACCTTCAAGCCTATGCGGCTCAGGGTAAGCTTCGCCCAAAATGATTGGCGGACGATTATGTTCAAAAGGCGAGAAGCGGTAGGGTAGATCGTTCTCCACCCAGCCGCGACCCACCACCGTTGCGTTGAGCTGGTCCCCTAGGAGTATGTAGGAGCCGCTTTTAAGTTTACCGTCCTCGTCCGGCATGAAATCCCAGACTTCAAATACCCAAACTTCCTCCTGGTCCTGCACTTCGGTGGCATCGTTAAAAAGTGTTTGATAATCCTGCCTGCGCTGATACTTGACCACATCGTTTAGCTGGTCTTCCATGTGTACTTCTGCTACAAAATCAATGTTTTTGTAGCCTAAAAGTCTGCATTCTGCCCTGGTCCGTTTGTACCTATGAATCAATGGATACTTATAATAATTCTTCCAAGTAGCGCGTTTTGAGAAATACAAATCTTCGGGAGGGACGCATTCGATTCGAGGCTCGAAATACTTTATTTTCTTTACTTTCGCGTCAACGTAGGTTTGGTATTTGGTTCCATCCTCAAGTTGGTTATTCTGAATTCTCTGCTCAGTTACGGTTTCTGTTTCAACTTGAGGCCAAACCTTGAAAACACAAATCATGTTCCTAACAGCGTTGATTGTGGCTTCATAGGCTTCCTGATAGAAATCGATAGGGTGTCCGCTCAGTCTATGGTTAAGAAGGACCTTGACGAGGTTGACATGCTCTAGTGGGATCGCTTTGTTGACTTCCACATCGACGATTCCTTTCGGTTCGAAGAAGATCGATTCGAGGACATCGACGGCGATACGCTGTGTATTGACGAAAGTTTTAGGGATGAAGAGGCGCGGAACGCCGAGGATATCGGAATACTTGCGCTCATCGGATTGGAACTTCCCGTCGTATTGGTCCATGTCTTTGCGCATCCGCTCAAAGAATAATTGATGACCTGTTTTCGCATTGTCGAAGAGTAAACGACCCTGTCCAAGCAATAAAGCGTCAGTGATCTGGCTCTTTTTCGTGATCCTGATATCATTTGAACTCCTCGGATTATCGGGAGGGGGAGTAGCGGTTCCTGAATTTTCGCCTGATCTAGACAAGAGAACCACCTAAGATATGTATAAAATTTACCGTTTTGTATACATATATACAGGCAAATGTATATAAATTAAACAAGGATCAACTCGTCATCGGGAATTTCGTTCTTAATCACTGGATCTTCGGTTGTGCGCCATGAGAAACGGCGCTGAAGGATATAGCGGACGCAAGCGTGATGATCGTGAAGACCTTCGGCTATTTTGTCTTTCTGGCCGCGTTCACCTTCATCAACCCATGTTTCACGTTGTAGGGTTTTAAAGCTTTTGATTAAAAGTTTGTTTTCTGGTCGGTCAAAGATAAATAAACGGGGCTTGCCGGTCCGGGTAAGTTTGAGGCGTTCTTTGATATTTGAGATTCCGGCCGCTATCGAACCTTGGAATTTATCGGCTTTGGTTAGGTTCCGCAGAGCGTTCTTGCCACGTTTCATCAATTCGAAAATGTTTACGTTGTCATGGATCGTGAGACTTGAATCGCTGGAAGGATCGGCTATATTCTTAACGATACGGTGATCCTGGCTCAAAAGGGTTAGGTCACGTTTAAGTTCTTCCACGGTAACGCCGCGCTTGTAGCAGGTGTCTACATAGAAATTATCTTCCCGGTCGATGAAACACATGACAGCGCAGGAGTCTTTGACCATATGAGGATCGATTCCAATGAAGCCCATGTACTGATTGTAGGGGCAGGATTCGGTATGGGTATCGCGGGCGGCGCCACAAGTGCATCCGGTTTCAAAAGGCTTAATCACATGGGTTGAATGCTGGAAAAGTTTGCCATAGACAAGCCCGGAGAGAGAGACGAACTCGCCTAGGAGACGCATTTTTAGCTCTTCATAGCTTTCCATCTCTTTAAGGATCTCGCGAAGAACCTTGATATTGGCATAAGGGTTGCATACGCTGGCGATTTGAAACCAATCGATATTGTTGCCGATCTCATCAGTACCGCGTGTGAATAGGTCAAATGTCCAACTTAGGCCTTTGGTGGGCGTCATGCAAAATAAAACATCAAGACTGCTAGCAGTTGTGAAGCGCATGAGGTTTTCTTTGTACACCTCATGGTCAGGTTCTTCATCAAAAATAAGCATATGGCGCGGAGGGCCTTGGAAAGTGCCTAAATCCTGCTTATTGGACATAAACTCGATAGTTCCGCAGATTTGTTTGGTCTTGGGATCGATCAAACGCAAGGTTTGTTCACCGGCTGAGTAGGATTTCTCCCAATTCCCGTCAATAAGATGCTCGCGCGGCGCCCATTTCCTATAAGTTGGAATCAAATTACGCAAAACACCGTTTTGGTAGTCCTCGCCTATGACCCGGACATGCTGAGGACCGCTCCTAATAAGTCGATGGGAAGGATAAGTGTATTTGAAGTCTTTTCGGGTTGGATCAAAACAGAAAGGGAGACTGCCGGTAGCCTTAATAAAGGCTTCGATGCAACCAATGGTGGTTTTACTGCTCTGGTTGCCACCGGACGCGCCACGGATTGAGGCGGTTGATAGGTGAACGTCTATCGCGCCATGGAGTTTGGGCGGGATATCATCATCTTTCAGGAATTCCTTGAGGAAACTACGGCGCTCGCCCGCAATTTCGCCGGTAACGGGAGTGTAATGCCAAAAAGGGTTGGCTGCGCGGTTCCGCGCGTCAAGCTCATCAAGCGCTTTTAGCGCTTCCATTAGCTCAGCTTTCGCTTTGGCCTTTTCTTCCGGGGAGCGGTTGATAGGCTCCTTATGAAGAATCTTATTTGTTTCTTTGGAAAGCTGAATGATAGAGACGCCGCCTTGAATCTAGCGTCTCCGATAACCCCTTCCGGGATGGTGGGAGTACTTCTTATGACTTCTGATGCGTTAGGATCTGGATAATTTCCAACTCAATGCCCAAAGATTTGATAAGGCTAACCATAGAACGCACAATACAGGAATGTTCCACCGCTATTGCTCCGTTATATCTACGCCCAGGTCTTTGGCTATGTCATCATTGTTAGCGCTCATCGGACCATAGCCCATCTTCCGATTATTGTCCATGATTCGTTCGGTTTCCATGGCTAGGGTTTCCATATTCATTCCTTTGACTTCATAGTCGTGCGCTTGCTCGAAATAAACGGGTCCGCCCATAAACTCCAAACGTCCTTTCTTGAAACATCGACGACCTTCGTCCATTTCATCCCGGACGGGAAGCTCTGACGGAGGAGTATCGTCGTTAAGCGGGATTTTACCTACTACCGCTTTAGGGTTCAAGCTTGGACTCCTCTTCGGTTTCGGTGGCTGTGCGACCTACCTTCTCTTCGCCATGCTCGGTTCCACCCGTCGATTCCATTAGGTCCGACATCTTTTCGAACTGCGGGTCGGAATCGTCCTGGCTTCCGTTCCGGAAGGTTGAGGCTTTGTATTCGTCACGGCTCAACCCGTCCTTACCTGAAAAAACATCGAAATCCTCAAAAGACGTGATGCCGGGCTTGTTGCCTGTGATACTGATCTTTTCTCCGTCCATCTTAATAACCTCCTACTGTATTTTGCCGCTGGGGATCGCGTGATCCTTCGACCGGCTTCTCTTTCGTCTCTTTTCTCAAATCTTTCTCGCCTGTATCCTTAATATTATGCGCACCCCTCGCCCGCATATACGCTTCACGCGCTTTCTTGCCCTGAGATTCAACCGCGCTAAAAAATAGCTTATCAGTAACCATCACGCCTCCCCTTTGAAACTTCCTTAACTCCCTTCTTAACTGAAATCGGCTCGCCTTTCGGAAGTTCCTTTTTGTGATCTTTGAGTGAAATTGATTTGTTGAATGGGAACGGTACTTTTGACTCTGGACCACGCATCGCTTTCTTAACCAAAGGATGCACTATTTCTCCCCTTTATGAGAGCTATTGATATGCTTCAACGTTTCAGCTAATCTTGCTCGTTTACCCTCAACCCCACCCATCCCAGCAGCCTTATGCAGCTTTTTAAGCGGGATCTTATCGCCTACAGGCACGCCCAATTCCTTATGTAGCGCTCCGGGATGTTTGATAGCGCTCTGTATCCATTTCTCGGCCATATCAATATCCTCCGAAACTGGCAGCTTTATGAAATTCTTTCGCTTTGTCCTTCAAACTACCACCATCCCCGACTATCGCCGGGACCTCAATAGGATAAGATCCGGGCGCCGGAGACTCCCCGCCATTCAATATCTTATCGTCTCCTGAGTCAATAGATGCGCCTGAATCTGATTTAGTATCCACCTTCGCTCCTCGCTTCCTTATGAAAATTTTTCACATGCTTGGATAGACCGGCTTCGCTCATTCCAATCGCAATAGCTTGTTTGCGCGATTTTACCTCCGGACCATGCTTCGATCCTGAATGAAGCTTCCCGGAACCAAACTCATGCATCACCTTCGCTACTTTCTTTTCGCCTTTAGGTTCTGCCAATCCCTTATCCTCACATGAAACATAGTAAGCTAGACAAAATTGTAGCCGTCCCGCTTTTCTACCACATTATAAAATATTCGCATTAGCTCAATACTTCGGCTTTTTCTTCGGCTTCATATTATTCCTTTGTTTTTTGTTTTTTGCAAAAAATTCACACCTTAATCTTCGAGCGCATCTCATCTATCTTACTGCGAACCAAGGAGAACGATTCACCATTGCGAAAGTGGCACTCAGGAATGAATCCTGCCGTCCTGAAAACACAGATACAACCAACCCCAAGAATCCCATAATTATGGGAACAGGAACAAATAGGTTCCTTATATGGACGAATCTTTTTGTTTAGTGCGTTGGAAGAGGGGGGTATATTAAAATTACCCCTACCCCCATGCCCCCGACCCTCCCCACCTGGGGTGGAAGTGAGGGATGGTTTTTTGGCTTTTCCCTTTCGCTTAAACATGAAGCTTACGTGAACTTCTCATATTTTAGAACATAATTGTTATTATCAGAAGCTAACCAAGTTCCTCAATGCGCTTCATAAGCTTCTCTCGGTCGCTTTCAATAGCTTCTGTGACACCACGGAACGACACATTTTCTGTGCTCAATCCTTCCATCAATCTTGCCTTGTCAACCATGATTCCGGCTGTGGTTGCAAGCTGTAAAGCGCTTGATTCTCTAAGCTTTTCATGTGTAAGCTCAAGTAAGCTTCCTAATGCACGTTTGTAAAAAAGTCCACCTAATCCACTTTTAGTCTTTTGCACTACTTGAGGTGTAAGCTCTGCAAGCTCTGGATTATCCCATGCTCTACTTATTGTCGAAATGTGAGCGCCAGTAGCGGCAGCAGCTTGAGTCGCACTCAATCCTGTTCCTTGCATTGCAGCAATAGCGATCTTTGTTGCTAGATTGTATCGCTTTCCATGGACTTTCTTGTCGTAATTACGTTTAGGTTTTGATGGAATTGATGTGGATTGTGTTGATAAATCTGTGAATTGATTTGGATTTGATGTTATGTTTTCTGGTTCAACATTATCCATAGTTAGCTCTAGTAGGTGCGTCTCAGGATTGACCTAAGCGAGACTCTTACCATTTTAATTTTAGTTTGTCAAGTACGCATTTTAGTCTATGTACCTTATTTTGTCAACCCACCGTCCTGAAGTATTGCGTAGATCTTGGTTTGGTTTCTTGCGTGCGGTATAATTCGGGTGAGTTGAGCTTTGAGAATATTCTGTGTTGCATTTAATGCATTTTCTATTTTTGACTTTAGCATGACACCATAAACATTTCCTTGGTGGCTTCATGATTTAACGAAATATCGATTCCCATTCTCTAAAAGTCATTAAAGGCTCCGGATAAGCGTATTCATCCATTTCCCATTCTGTTGGCGCTCTAAAATCATCAAATGTCCACATATTACGCAACATTACCAAAAATAGGCAAATCTTCAAAATGGCATTCGCATGTGCATGTTTGTGGATGCAAGTCAAGCTGATAAAGTTCCAAGCAAGTTTTGCACATATCGGTTATCTTGTCAACAGGATATTAACATAAGCAATTTGGTAAATATAATTGACCCAATAACAGTAATCAAAATTATACCTCCGATGACAGCAATTAAAACCATCCATTGTTTTCCGTCGCTACTCATTCTTCATCCCAAGTGATTTCAATTTCAGTTTTAGGCGGTCCGAACGCTGTTTTTGTGGCAATCAAGCTTTTAACTTGCGAATCATCAAACCACACGACTCCGTTTAAGGCATCCAGGATCGTTTTTGCGAGGTTATCAACGTCCGACCGCATATTTACACCAAAGAACCCTAATCGTGCCTCTACGGGCATCCTAGTGAGTTTAAAGCCCATCCCGTTACGTTGAGCCAACGCAATTTGCCCGATATAACGTTTATACGGCGCATTTGGATCAAATTTAGCCCTATATTTGTTAGTTGATACTCTTTTCCAGCTTTTTGGCTTCCCTTCAACCACAAACGCCAGCGTTTTCATCGTTTTAACGATTTCGCAAATTCGATCACCGCATCACGTTTTTCAATTTCATGTTGTAGTTTTTTAATTTCATGTGATTCATAAACTTGCTGTAATTGATTTATATTAATAGTCATTTGATCGATTAATTCCAAAAGTTCTTCGCGTGAACATTCGGATGACGATTTCCCTTTCCAAGTAAAAATTTTATCCATTTGTTATCTTCCTCCGCGTATATTCTTTTTCCCTGATCATATCTAATTCCTGCTTTTTTTGAGCCAATTTCTCAGCGAAATTTTCAACAAACCCATTTAAATGCGCGGAATGATTAGCTATCGGCATCTCATCAAGCCAGCGTGATTGATTGAGCCAAGTCGCCGGATGCGGGATAAACTGCCCTCCATCACGCTGCCACTGCTCACACCGCTTTTGAGAAGCAATAGCATTTAAAACGGCTGAAAGTTCGATGCCCCCAGAACCTATAGCTCGTTTCCAAGCTTTAACAGCCGCCCCTTTCCCCACTTTTTTCGGGTACGCTTTCCAAAACTCTTCAAATCCATCAACGTCAGTTGATGAAGATGTAGTTGTCTTTCTGTTAGGTATGGTATGGTTAGGTATGGTAGCGGCACTTTTACGGCGTAAAACGTCGTTTAACGGCGTATTACGGCGTTTTTCATTATAAAGCCTGTCTTTCACCAATTTTCCCGCGTAGTCCAACCAATCATGTACCATCATTGTGCTTTCATCAATCCAACCACATCGCATCAAAGTATTGATGAATGTATCATGATCTTTATCCCATCCAACGGCCTCACAAATGACGCGCGCCGTAAAACGGCGTAAATCGCCGTCACGCCAAGCGTACTTCAAAGTGAAGTGCCAAAGAAGATGTAAATACCCAATAGCTTCATGCTTTTTAATCGCTAAATTAAAACATAATTCTGCCAATTTAGGATGTTCTCCCAGATCAGCGTGTGATTCAATCCACATAAAAAGATGCCCCCGACTTATGCGCGAACGAACTGCGAGGCCCGATAGCGCCGCGAGGGCAAAAAAAGACTGGCAAGGAATTAACCCTGTCGATTTTTAAAGATGTTTTTGAGCCTCGCATTAATTTAATTTACCGCAAATTCATTAAATTTGTCAATCTCTTTTCCTCTTTTTAAAAAGTCCTTCCCAAATAAATAGCCCACCAAAATAAATGAAGATCATCACGAAGACGGATAATAAAAAGACATCTCCTGCTTTCATTTCTCTTTCTTCCTCTCAGCCAGCATGGCGTCGGCCAATGAATAGCATTGGCGTGCAATATCTTCGTTCTTTGCTTCTCCCATAATTCTTAATATTCCTGGCGCAAATTTCCCCGCAAACCAATCGCGGAGGGACATGCCGCCTTTAATAACAAGATCCGCCATTGGCCTTGGTAGATCAACCATATGAGTTACTGGAAAAGCTGATCCGCCGTCTCTTAGTTGTCTATATTCC
>Ga0210390_10001046_pt1 | contig 27664 bp, 27 predicted proteins | sample IncBWH11OmetaG_FD_161050 | JGI IMG/M metagenome (GOLD analysis project Ga0210390, IMG submission 161050) | Forest soil microbial communities from Barre Woods Harvard Forest LTER site, Petersham, Massachusetts, United States - Inc-BW-H-11-O ... | reverse complement strand
CAACCGTTTCATCGCCGACGCCAACGCCAAACCCAAGCCGTTCGTGTGGACCAAATCTGCCGACGCCATCCTCGCCGCCGTCGATCGTGGGAGACAAGCGTTAGAAGCCATCCACTAGATCGGATATTTGAGCGAGCCTAACTGTCGGCATCTGGACACCAGTGGGACGATCTCAACCGGCCAGTTACTTCATATGAGTGTCATCTGAGTCAATTGTTTACGCGGCCGTAAGCCGATGAGGGCAAACATGAAGCCGTATGTGATCTGCCACATGAATTCGAGCGTCGACGGACGCATTCTCGGAAGCCGCTGGCGGCCGGCCGAGAACCGCATGGCGGGGCTGTTCGAGCGGATACACGAAGAGCTCGGTGGCGGCTCGTGGCTGATCGGCCGCGTCACTGGCAGCGAATACGCCAAGGGCGAGGCGTACCCGAGCCACACGGACCAGACCTATCCGCGGGAACCGTGGTTCGCGGGGCGCGACGCGAAAGCCTACGGCATCGCGCTCGACGCCCGGGGCAAGATCGCCTGGGGGCGCTCCGACATCGGCGGCGACCCGGTCGTCGCGGTGCTGACGGAGCAGGTCCCCGACGCGCATCTGGCCGGGCTGCGCCAGGACGGCGTCTCCTACATTTTCGCCGGCGAGCGGGAGCTCGACCTCGGGCTGGCGCTGGAGATTTTGCACCGCGAGCTGGGAATCGAACGCCTGCTGCTCGAAGGCGGCGGCGGCTCGAACGGGGCCTTTCTGCGGGCCGGCCTGATCGACGAGATCAGCCTGGCGATCTGCCCCGCCGTCGACGGTGCCAGGGGCGCGCCCAGCGTCTTCGACTCCGGCGACCGGGATGCCGATGTCCCGGCGCCGGTCACCTCGATGACCTTGGCGAGCACCGAGGTGCTCGACGGCGGTGCGGTTTGGCTGCGCTATCGGCTGCAAAACGGCTGATCTGCGGCGGCGGACGCCGGCAGTTGCCCGGCCTCGCCAGAGCGCCCCGGCGATGGACGCCGTGAGCTCGGGCGGCGCGCGGCCCGTAGCCGACTGCGTGCGCGGGGTCGCGAAGCCGGCCGCGTCGGAACCCTGTAGCCGCGCCATCTTGATTGAGCAGACCGGAACCGTGGCGTCCCCAAGGGGATTCGAACCCCTGTTACCGCCGTGAAAGGGCGATGTCCTAGGCCTCTAGACGATGGGGACGCAGCGGGCGCTTGCATCTAAAGCGCCGCGGACGAGAAATCAACCGCCGACCGTCTTGCGCGGCGGGGGTGGGACGCTCGGCTCGATCGCGGTGCGCGGCTTCCTATCTATTCGAGGGTTCGTTAAGAACGAGACCCGGATGGCTCCAGCGCCTGCATTCGACGAGGACTTTCGCGAGCGTTTGCGTGCGCTTCTCGCCTGGCGGCGCGACGTGCGGCGGTTTCGCCCTGACCCGCTGCCGCCGGGTGCGGTCGAGCGGCTGACCGCGTCGGCGGCGCTGGCGCCGTCGGTCGGGCTTAGCCAGCCGTGGCGCTTTGTGCTGGTCGACGACCCCGCGCGCCGCGCCGCGATCCGCGCCGGCTTTGCCGCCGCCAACGCCGCGGCGATTGCCGGACTGGCGCCCGAGCGCGCCGCTCGTTACCTGCGGCTGAAGCTTGCCGGGCTCGACGAGGCGCCCTGCCATCTCGCCGTCTTTGCCGACCGCGCCACCGCGCAAGGCCACGGCCTCGGCCGCCGGACGATGCCCGAGACGATCGAGTACTCGGCGGTCGCCGCCGTCCACGGGTTGTGGCTCGTCGCGCGGGCCGAGGGGATCGGCATGGGCTGGGTGTCGATCCTCGACCCCGCCGCCGTCGGCGAAATCCTCGACATTCCATCGGCCTGGAAGCTGATCGGCTATTTCTGTCTCGGCTATCCGGCCGAGGAGGAGGAGAAACCGATGCTCGAAACCGCGGGCTGGGAGCGGCGGCGCCCGGCGGCCTCGTTTTTGTTTCGGCGATGAGCGGCGTTGCCGCCATTCGCGTCGGCATCGGCGGCTGGGTGTTCCCGCCGTGGCGCGGCGTGCTCTATCCGCCGGGGCTGCCCCAGGCGAAGGAGCTCGCCCATGCCAGCCGCCAGGTCACCGCGATCGAGATCAACGGCACCTTTTATGGGCGGCAAAAGCCCGAGAGCTTTCGCCGCTGGCATGACGACACCCCTGACGATTTCGTTTTTTCGGTCAAGGGACCGCGGTTTGCCACCCACCGCCGCGATCTCGCGACGGCCGGGCCCTCGATCGAGCTGTTTCTGGCGAGCGGGGTGCTCGAGTTGCGCGGCAAGCTCGGCCCGATCGTGTGGCAGTTTGCGCCGTTTCTGCGCTTTGACGAGGCCGGGTTCGCGGCGTTTCTCGCGCTGTTGCCGCACGAGGTCGAGGGCCGCGCGCTGCGCCATGTTGTCGAGGTCCGGCATGCGAGCTTTGCCGACCCCGCATTTGCCGAATTGCTGCGGCGCCATCGCATCGCGGTCGCCCTGGTCGACGACGAGAAATACCCGGCGCTCGACCATGTCACGGCGGGCTTTGTCTATGCCCGGCTGCGCCGCTCGGTCGTGGACGAGCCCGCCGGCTATGCCCCGCCGGCGCTCGACGCCTGGGCCGCGCGCGCCCGCGAGTGGCAGGCGGCGGGCCTCGACTGCTTCATCTATTTCATCAACGGCGCCAAGGTGCGCGCGCCGGCGGCCGCGGGCGCGCTGCTCTCCCGGCTCCAGCCCTAACGGGTTACGCGCCGACGAGCGCCGGCAGTTCGGCGAGCGAGCGGATTTCGTGGTCGGGGGCGCCGGGCAGGCGCTCGGGCGGCTGGCCCGAACGGTTGCACCAGACCGCGCGCATGCCAAAGGCGGAAGCGGCCCACGCGTCCCAGCCGTTCGACGAGACAAAGAGGATGGCGTCGGCGGCGAGGCCGAGCCGGTCGCAGGCGAGTTGGTAGACCTTTGGGTGCGGCTTGTAGACGCCGACCTCCTCGACCGACAGCACATGATCGAAAAGCGGGGCGAGCCCGGCGTGCTCGACCGCGGCCGCAAGCATTGCCGGCGAGCCGTTCGACAGGATCGCCGTCGCGAGGCCAGCGTCGCGCAGCCGGCGCACGGTGCCCGCGGCGTCGGGGTAGGCGTCGAGCGTCAGGTAGAGCTGCATCAGCCGCCGGCGCAGCTCCGGGTCGGCAAGCCCGAGCGCATCGAGCGCGAAATCTAGCGCCTCGCCGGTGACCTGCCAGAAGTCGGCGTGTCGGCCCTGCAAAGCCCGCAGCCAGGTGTATTGCAGCTGCTTGTCGCGCCACAGTGCGGCGAGCCGCGACGCGGCCTCGTCGCCCACCGCGTCGGCGCACCGCCGCGCCGCCGAGGCAGTGTCAAACAGTGTGCCGTATGCGTCGAAGACGCAGGCGCGGACGTCGCCGACGGGCTGAGCCGCCATCCGCCGGTCACTCGGCGGCGGCGGGACGGCGGCGCGGCCTTGGCCACCGGGTGCCGACCAATGGCAACACCTCTTCGATCAGACGCCGGGTTTGCGCCAGCATCTCGGCGTCGCCTTTCGCGGCCGGGCGCAGGATGAATTTCGAAATCCCGCCCTCGACATAGGCGGCGATGCGCTCGACGATCGCGGCGGCGTCGCCGATCGCGAAATGGCGCTGCGGGTCGCGGCCGGTGCGCCGGCGGTAAGCCTCGAACAGCCGCTCGAGAGCCGGGTCGTCAGGGCGGCCAAAGCGAAACGCAATCCCGGCGCCGTAATGGTCGTCGTCGATCGGCCGGCCCGCCGCGAGCGCCGCCGCCCGGATCGCGTCGACGACCGCGCCGATGTCGTCCGGGGTCTCGCCGCCGGCCTGCCAGCCGGTGCCAAAGCGCGCGGTGCGCCGGATCGCCGCCTCCGACGAGCCGCCGATCCACATCGGCAGGTCGGGCTGCACCGGTTTCGGGCTGATCGAGGCGCCCGACAACCGGTAATGCACCCCCTCGAAATCGACCGTGTCCTCGGCCCACAGCCGGCGGATGATCTCCAGCCCCTCGTCGGTCTTGCGGCCGCGGGTCTTGGTGTCGAGGTTCAAGGTGCGCCATTCGGGGGCGAGCGGGCTGCCGATGCCGAACGCCGGCAGCAGCCGCCCCTCGGACAGGACATCGATTGTCGCGCATTGCTTGGCCAGCAGCACAGGGTCGCGAAACGCCAGGGACAGCACGTTGACCCCGAATTTGAGCCGGCGGGTGCGCCCGGCAAGCGCCGCCATCACGCTCATGCATTCGAGGATCGGCTCGCGGCTGACGATGCGGTCGGTCTGCCACACCGAGTCGACGCCGCCCGCCTCGCACAGGTCGACCCAGCGCCAGAAGCCGGCGACGCTGTCGAACGGAAACTCCATCAGCCCGAGCCCGACGGCGACATTTCTCGGCATCGAAAAGCTCCTTGCGGATGTTGCCGCCTCGGCAGTATCGCGGCCGGCTCCGGCGCCGCCGACCATGCTCCCGTTCGGCGGTCGCGGCCGGTTGCGTCAGCGGCCGGCGAAGCGGCCGGCAAGGCGAATTTAAGCACGGCCGGTTTTTTCCGCCACAGCTTCTTTGCCCAATTCGATTTTCTTGCCAGGCCGTGCCGTGCTATACTTTTTGCGTCCTCTGTAGGGCATGCGCGAAATTTCCGGTTGACGCAGGGAGAGCGGCTAATGAGGATTTGCAGCGCGCTGTTGATCGCACTCCTATCGATTAATATTAATATTCCACTGGCGGTGGCCTGCGACCCATCCTTTACTTTGGCCAACTATACGCCGTGGACGATCAGAGACGTGTATACGCGCGAAACCGGCGACGACGGGTGGAGCAACGAACAGCTCGGCGAATCGACGGTCCTGGCGCCGCAGCATCAAATTACATTGAATTTTTATGACGTGTCGGCCGAGCGCTTCGACATTAAGTTGGTAATGGCGGACGGTCGGCAGGAAGTCTGGGGAAACGTCGGCCTCTGCGATGTCGACACTGTGAGCATACGTTTTAACGACGACACGGGAAAATTCAACGCCGTTTGGGAGTAGCAACCGGGGTTGACGGGCACGCCGTTGCGGCTGCTGAGACAGCGCCTACGACTCGGGTCGCAAGGGCCGCCGCCGATCAGCCCGGAGCCGCGCGGTCCTCGCCGACCAGGGTCAGGATCAGCGAGCGGCGGTGCGGCGCCGCACGGTGCTCGAACAGAAAAATCCCCTGCCAAATGCCGAGCTGCATATGCCCGTCGGCGACCGGGATCGTCAGCTGGGTTTGCGTCAGCATGCTCTTGATGTGCGCCGGCATGTCGTCCGGCCCTTCGTCGTTGTGCCGGTAGAGTGCCGTGTCCTCGGGCACCAGCCGTCGCAGAAACGCGTCGAGGTCGCGGCGCACGTCGGGCGACGCGTTCTCCTGGATCAGCAGCGAGGCCGAGGTGTGCGGGATGTACACGGTCAGCAACCCGCAGCCGATCTCCTGGCGCTCGACCCAGCGCCGGACCTCCGCGGTGATCTCCTTGATCTCGCGGGGCTCGGTATCGAGCGTCAATCGGGTCTGGGTGATACGCATGGCCGTTTCCTGTTGAACGAGATGGTCGTGCCGGCGGCATGCCGCAACCGCGTCGTGGCCTGTCGCCGCTCTTCGGGCGTATAGATCGCGTGGCGACATTCTGAGAACGGCATCGGGCGATGCAGAACACCCGGCTTGCGACCCTGGACTTTGACCTCGGCCCCGAGATCGATATGTTGCGCGCGAGCGTGCGCGACTTTGCCGAGGACAAGGTGGCGCCGCTCGCCGCCGAGATCGACCGGACCGACCGCTTCCCGGTCGAGTTGTGGCCCGAAATGGGAGCGCTCGGCCTCCACGGCATCACCGTCGAGGAGGAATATGGCGGCGCCGGCATGGGCTATGTCGCGCATTGCGTCGCGATGGAGGAGGTGAGCCGAGCCTCGGCCTCGGTCGGGCTCAGCTATGGCGCGCATTCGAATCTTTGCGTCAATCAGATCCGCCGCAACGGCAGCGAGGCGCAGAAGCGCAAATACCTGCCGAAACTGATCTCTGGCGAGCATGTCGGCGCCTTGGCGATGAGCGAGCCGGGCGCAGGCTCCGATGTTGTCTCGATGCGGTTGCGCGCCGACCGCAAGGGTGACCGTTGGGTGCTGAACGGCACCAAGCTGTGGATCACCAACGGCCATTACGCCGAGACGCTCGTCGTCTACGCGAAGACCCGGCCCGAGGCCGGCGCGCGCGGCATCACCGCGTTCCTGATCGAGAAGGGGTTCAAGGGTTTTCGCCCGGCGCAAAAGCTCGACAAGCTCGGCATGCGCGGCTCGCCGACCTCAGAGCTCGTGTTTGAGGATTGCGAGGTGCCCGAGGAGAACATGCTCGGCGCCGAGGGCGAGGGGGTGCGCGTGTTGATGAGCGGCCTCGATTACGAGCGCGCGGTGCTCGCCGCGGGACCGCTCGGGATCATGCAGGGCTGCCTCGACCTCGTCGTCCCCTACGTCCACGACCGCAAGCAATTCGGCCAGCCGATCGGCGAATTTCAGCTAATCCAGGCCAAGATCGCCGACATGTACACCGGCATGAACGCCTGCAAAGCCTATGTCTACGCGGTGGCGGCGGCCTGCGATCGCGGGCAGACAACACGCAAGGACGCCGCCGGCGCCATCCTTTATGCCGCCGAAAAGGCGACGGCGATGGCGCTCGACGCGGTGCAGATTTTGGGCGGCAACGGCTACACCAACGAATTCCCCGCCGGGCGCCTGTTGCGCGACGCCAAGCTTTACGAAATCGGCGCCGGAACCTCGGAAATCCGCCGCCTGCTGATCGGCCGCGAAATATTTCAAGAGACTACTTAGGTTGACATTCGGCTCCATGTTCCCAATGGTGCGGCCATGGCCGAAACCGTGACCCTTGAATTCCTCGGCCGGCAGTTCGAACGCGTTTTCGCCGAATTGGCGGCGATCCGCGACGAGCAGAGTGCGACCCGCGGGGATCTGATCGCCGACGACCCGGCCGAGCAGGCGCGCCAGGCATTGCGAAACATCGCGGCAGCTCTCGCCGAGGCCGGCGCCGGTCTCGGCGATGTCGTCCGGGTACGCTACTATCTTCCGGAATTCGCCGACTGGCCGCGGATCGCCGCGGTGCTGGGCGAGGCGTTCGGCGCGATCCGCCCGGCGGCGACGGCGCTCGTATGCGGTCTTGTCGACCCGCGCATGAAGATCGAGATCGAGGTTACCGCGCGCCGCCGCGATACAGCACCGCCACCGGCCGCCGACGAATAGCCGGTCGTCCGCGGGTCGCGCGATCCGCGCGATGCAGCGCCTGGCGCAACGCAGCTCTGCCGGATCTTTGGGCAGTTCCCGGAACGTTGCCGCGGTTGCTGTCGTTTCGGACAGGAAACTGCGCGAAGGATGCAACCATGGGTGCTGTTCTGCTGTGGCTGCTCGGCATACCGATCCCGATCATCATCATCCTGCTGTTGCTGTGGCATTAGGCTCGGCAAGGAGGCATGTCATGGAAAGCTCGGTTCTTGTCAGCGAAGAGCGGCGTCTGGTCCCCGGTGCGGCGATGGCCGAGAGCCCGGTTTCGGCGATATCGTGGGCGGCGATCATCGGCGGCGCGTTTGCCATCGCAGCGATCAGCTTGATCCTGCTCGCGCTGGGCGCGGGGCTGGGGTTCGCCTCGGTTTCGCCGTGGTCGAACGCCGGCGCCTCGGCGACGACCTTCACCGTCGCGGCGGCCATCTGGCTATTGGTGGTGCAGTGGCTGTCGGCGGCGTTCGGCGGCTACCTGACCGGCCGGCTGCGCACGAAATGGGTCTCGGTGCACAGCGACGAAGTCTATTTCCGCGATACCGCGCACGGGTTTTTGGCGTGGGCGGTGGCGGTGGTGGTGACCGCGGCGGTGCTGGCTTCGGCGACCTCGTCGGTGGTCGGCGGGGCGGCGCGCGCAATCGGCTCCGCAGCCGGCTCGGCGACCCAAGCCACGGCGGCGACCGGCACGACCCCCTCGGGCACGGCGGCGCTCGACCCGACGGCGTATTTCGTCAGTCAGCTGTTCCGCAGCGACCACCCCGACCTCAGCGGGAACCTGCCGGCGGCGCGCGCCGAGGCCACGCCGATCATCGCCCACGGGCTGAGCGCAGGCGGCATGCCGGATGCCGACAAGACGTATCTCAGCCAGCTTGTTGCCGCCCGCACCGGCCTCAGCCAGCCCGACGCCGCGAAGCGGGTCGACGATGTCGACGGTCAGGTGAAAGCGGCCTGGCTGAAGGCGCACCAAGCCGCCGACCGGGCGCGCAAGGCGGCCTCTTACCTGTCGTTCTTCACCGCCTTCTCGATGATCGTGGGCGCCTTTATCGCGGCGGTGGCGGCGACTGTCGCCGGCCATCGGCGCGACGAGCTGTTGGCGCGCCGCTAGCGCGCGCCAACACTTGGGGCGGCGCCGCGGGGGAACCGGCGGTCAGGGCAGGCCTCCCAGCACCCCGGCAGTCCGCTGATGGCGTCCTCCCGGCGGCGCCATTGCGACGATGACGCCGCCGAACAGCTGGTAATGCCGCTGGTCGCTGGGGCACGAGTCGAGGAATTCCTCGACGGTCAGAATTTGTAGGCCGGCTCCATGATCCTTATTTAACGTTGCCGGCGACCGGATTCCAGCGCGCTCAATCGTCATCGCTTTCGGCGAGCACCTCGGTGAAAAGGGCGCGGTCGATGTTGCCGCCGGTCTGGATCACCGCGACGCGCTTGCCGCGCAGCCGGTCGTGCTCCTGCAAAGCCGCAGCGAAGGCGGCCGCACCCGCACCTTCGGCGACGTTGTGGGTGTCGGTATAGAGGATGCGCATCGCCCGGCGGATCTCCGCCTCGGTCACGGTCACGATACGCGCCGCGCCATGCCGGATGACGTCGAGCGCGGCGGGGTCGGGCACCCGCACCGCGAGCCCGTCGGCGATCGTGTCGGCCGAATTGGTGGCGACCGGCCGGCCGGCGGCAAAGGACAGCGCGTAGGCTGGCGCCTCTGCGGCGACGACGCCGACGATCTCGGCCTTATGCCCCAGCGCCTCGCGCGCCGCGATGACCCCGGAAATGCCGCTGCCGAGACCGATCGGCACATAGACCGTGTCGAGATCGGGGGCCGCGCGGAAGAGCTCGAGCCCGTAGCTCGCGACGCCGCGCACCAGCAACGGGTCGTAAGACCGCACGAGATGCAGCCTTCTCTGCTCGGCGAGCTCGACCGCATGCTCGTAGGCCGCCTGAAAGTCGTGGCCCGCCTCGACCAGCTGGGCGCCAAACGCGGCCATTGCGCGGTTCTTTTCGACGCTGTTGCCGTGCGGCACGACAACCGTCGCCGCAAGCCCGAGCCGGGTCGCGGCGTAGGCGACGCTCTGCCCGTGATTGCCGCGGGTCGCGGTCACGACGCCCGCGATCTGCGGCTCGCGCCGTCTCAGCTCGTCGAGATAGACCAGCCCGCCGCGCAATTTGAAGGCGCCGATCGGGGTGTGGTTCTCGTGCTTGACCCAAAGCTCGGCGCCCAACCGGCGCGACAATAGCGGCCAGCGGTAAGCGGGGGTCGGCGCCATCACCCGGTGCACCAGCGCCGCCGCCGCCGCCAGTTTCGAAAGATCGTCCATCGCGGCCGATTGGTGTCGAATTTCCATCTCGGGTCAACGCGAAACGCGCGGCGGCGCCGCCGCACCTCACGGTTCACCGAGGGTCAGCGCCAGCCGAACAGGGCAGCCGCGGCAAACATGGCGCCACTGGCGCCGAACAGGATCAGCGGGTTGAGCCGCGGCCAGCGCAGCAATACCCCGGTCGCCGCCGCCGCGGCCGCCCATACCGCAGCACCGCCCGCCGCCTGCAACACGGCAAGCCCGCCGGCCAGCACGAGGCCCGCGGCGATCGGCTCGAGACCGCGTTCGATCGCGCCGTGCCACACCGAGCCGCGCCACCGCCCCCACAGCCGGGAGACGCCAAAGACCAGAAGCGACGACGGCAGGTAGAGTGCTACGGTCGCGGTCACCGCCCCGCCGGCGCCGGCGACCTTCCAGCCGATCAAGGTCGACAGCATCGTGCCGGGGCCGGGTGCGGCTCGCGATATTGCGAACAAGTCCGCGAACTCGCGCTGTGTCGTCCAGTGGTGCACCGCGACCGACTGATGCTCGATCTCGGCCAGCAGCGAAGCGCCGCCGCCGATCGAAAACAGCGAGAGCGGCCCGAAGACGAGGATCAGCGCCAGCAAGTTGCGCCAGTCTTCGGGCATGTCAACCGCGCCCCGGCCGCCGCGCCAGCGCCAGCCCGATGCCGACCGGCGCCAGGCACAGGATGACCGGCAGCATCGGCCAGCGCAGCACCCCGACGGCCACCACGGTCGCAATTGTGATCAGCATCTGGCCGACCTGCGACCGGCCGCGCGGCACCAGCACCAGCCCGGTCGCAAAGGTCAGCCCGATCGCCGATCCCGCGACCCCGTCGAGAAAGGCGTGGGCTACCGGGCTGCCGGCGACCCGCGCAAAACCCGCGGCCAACCCGACAACGACAAACAACGGCCCCGACAACAGGCCGACCACGGCCGCGAGCGCACCCCAGCCGCCGCGCAGCCGCTGCCCGACCTGCACCGTCAGGTTGACCCCGGCCGAGCCCGGCATGACCCGGCTGAGCCCGACGCCGGCCAGATACGTCTGGTCGTCGACCCAGCGCCGGCGCTGGACGATCGCGCGGTAAAGCCAGGCCGCGGTGCCTCCGCCAAAGCTCGTGACGCCAAGCCAAAAGAACGCCGCGAAAATCGCCGCGAGGCCGGCCGGCGCGTCGGTCATGGTCGTTTCTTGTCGGTCGATTTCGGCCACGAGCACCTTCCGCGCGGTTGCCGCCGGCCGAGGTTAGACCCTCTCCCGGCGCCAAGCGAGCAGGTTGGCCGGATGGTTGGGGCGTGCTGAAAGCTCCACGGCGCCGGCGCGGTATCCCGCACCGGACCCATGGGCAGCGCGATTTAGAGGCTAGCGTCAGGCGCGCTGGTCGGGCGGCAGCTGCAAACGGTAGCCGACGCCCAGTTCGGTCAGGATATGGGTCGGCCGTGTCGAGTCGGGTTCGAGCTTGGCCCGCAAGCCGCGGATGAAGACGCGCAGATACTGCACCTCGTCGGCCTGCGCCGGGCCCCACACCTCGCGCAGCAGCTGCCGGTGGGTCAGCACCTTGCCGGCATGCATGACGAGATGGCGCAACAGGTCGAACTCCTTAGGCGACAGCTTGACCTCGCGGCCGCCGCGGGTCACGTGCCGGCGCACCAGGTCGACCGTCAGCTCGCCGGAAACGAACGCCGGACACTCGCCCTGGGCCTGAAACGCGTGGCGTTGGGCGGCGCGCACCCGTGCCATCAGCTCGGCCATGCCAAACGGCTTCGCGACATAGTCGTCGGCGCCGAGGTCGAGTGCCGCCACCTTCGAGCGCTCGTCGTGGCGCGCCGACAACACCACGATCGGCACTCGCGAGGTCTGGCGGATGTCGCCGATCAGCTCGATGCCGCCGCGGTCCGGCAGGCCGAGGTCGAGGATCACGAGGTCGGGCTTTTCGGCCGATGCGAGCCGCAGGCCGGCGGCGGCGCTGTCGGCTTCGACCACCCGGTAGCCGTCGGCCGTCAAGGTCGTCCGCAGCAGCCGGCGGATCGGCGGCTCGTCGTCGACGACGAGCACCGTCGGCGGTTTAGCCATGCGCCATCGCCGCATGCCGCTCGGCCGCGATCTCGGGCACCACCGGCACGCGGATCGTCAGGACGGCGCCCGAGCGGTCGCGGCGGTTGCGGGCGACGATCCAGCCCCCCAGGGCTTCGACAAAGCCGCGGCAGATCGCGAGGCCAAGCCCGGTTCCGGCGCGGCGCCGGTCTTGCGCCTGCACACGATAGAACTTGTCAAAGATGCGTTCGAGGTCGCTGGGCGGGATGCCCGGCCCCTCGTCGACCACCTCGATCTCGATGAGCTCGCCGTCGCGCGCGGCGCGGACGCCGATCCGGCTGCCCGGCGGGGAATATTTGGCGGCATTGTCGAGGAGGTTGAACAGCACCTGCTCGAACAGCACGGCGTCGAGCCGCAGCATCGGCAATTCAGGCGCCACCGCGACCGCGACCTGATGCCTGGCCAGCACATTTCCCGCCCGTTGCAAGGCCGCACCGATGATCTCGCCGACATCGATCAATTCGAGCTTGAGCTCGACCGCTCCCGATTCGAGCCGGGTCATGTCGAGCAGGTTGGAGACAAAGCGGTTCAGCCGCTCGGCCTCGTCCTGCAAGGTCACGAGCAGTTCCTCGCGCTCGGCGGCGCCGTACTTCTCGGGGAAGCTGCGCAGGCTCGACGCCGCGCCGAGGATCACGGCGAGCGGGGTGCGCAGATCGTGCGAGATCGAGGTCAGGAGCGCGGCGCGCAGCCGCTCGGTCTCGGCCAGCACGCGCGCCTCGTCGAGCCCCTTGGCGAGCGAGATGCGCTCGATCGCGACCGCCGCCTGGTCGGCGAGCGCGTCGAGCAGGCGTCGCCCGTCCGGGGTCAAAAGCGGCCCCGGCGGCGCATCGCGGTCGATGCCGATCACGCCGACCGGGCCGCTGCCGGTGCGCAACGGCAAAAACAGCCGCTTGCCGCCGGGCAGCGTGTCGGCGCCGCGCCCCGCCGGGCGGTTGTGCTCCCAGGTCCAGCGCGCCGCCGCCATGTCGGCGTCGTCGAGCAGATCCTCGGGCGGATAACCGGACGCGACCTCGAGCCCTTCGCCGTCGCCCGCCGGCATCAGCAGCACCGCGCGGACGTCCAGCATCGAGGCGACTTGATAAGCCGTCGCCCACAACAGATCGTCGAGCGCGCCGATCCCGGCGATCTTGCGGCTGAACGCGTAGAGTTCGGCGGTCGCCTTGGCGCGGGCGCGGGCGGTCACGATCTGGCCGCGAGTCGCCGCCGTCAGGTGGCTGACGATCACCGCCACCACCAAAAAGACGAACAACGCGACGACGTTCTCCGGGTCACCGATCGAAAAGGTGTAGAGCGGCGGCAAAAAGAAGAAATTATACGCAAGAAGGCTGAGAATGCAGGCGAACAGCGACGGCAACAGCCCCCACGCGACGGCTGAAGCCAGCACCGCCGTCAGAAAGACGAGCGAAATGCTCTGCACCGCCACAAACTTCTGCAGCAAGAGGCCGATGCCGAGCGCGAGCGCCACCGCTCCGGCGCTGCCGAGATAGGGCCCGGGGCGCGGCGGCTCGACCGACGGCCGGGTGGCCACCGACTTTGCCGGCACCGGATCCTCCACGTCGCCCGAGATCACGTGCAGGCTGATCTGGCCGCTGCGCCGCATCAGCTCGCGAACAACCGAGCCGTGAATCAGCTCGAACCAGCGCGAGCGGGCCGATTTGCCGATGACGATCTGGGTGATGTTGTTGGCGCCGGCATACGCGATCAGCTCGTCGGCGATGTTGCGGCCGGGGAGCGTGATCGTCGAGGCGCCGAGCCGCTCGGCGAGGCGCAGGTGGTCGGCGACGCGGTCGCGCTCGACGTCGCTGAGCCGCTGGGTGCGCGCGGTCTCGACGTAGATCGCGGTCCACGGCAAATGCATCCGGTCGGCGACGCGGCGCGCGAAGCGAATGAGGCCGGCGGTGCTCGGAGCCTCGCTGACGCACACCAGGAGCCGCTCGCCGGCGGGCCACGGCCCGGCGATCGCGTGCTCGCGCATATGCGAGAGCAATTGCTCGTCGACGCGCTGGGCGGTGCGCCGCAGCGCCAGCTCGCGCAGCGCCGTAAGGTTGCCGGTCGAAAAGAAATGGCGGACGGCGCGCTCGGCCTGCTGCGGCACATAGACCTTGCCCTCATGCAAGCGCTTGATCAGGTCGCCGGGTGCCAGGTCGATGACCTCGATGTCGTCGGCTTGGTCGAGCACGCTGTCGGGCACGGTTTCGCGCACCCGGATTCGGGTGATCTTGGCGACGACGTCGTTCAGGCTTTCGACATGCTGGATGTTCAGGGTCGCGAACACGTCGACGCCGGCGGCGATCAGCTCCTCGACATCGAGATAGCGTTTGGGGTGGCGGCAGCCGGGCGCGTTGGTGTGCGCCAACTCGTCGACGAGAACGAGCTGCGGACGGCGCTTCAGGATCGCGTCGAGATCCATCTCGGCCAACAGGTGGCCCTTGTACTCGACCTGCTGGCGGGGTACGGCCTCGAGCCCGTCGAGCAGGGCCTCGGTTTCGCGTCGCCCGTGCGGCTCGACAACGCCGACGACGACATCGACGCCGTCGCGCCGCCTTGCCTGCGCGCTCTGCAGCATCTCGTAGGTCTTGCCGACGCCGGGTGCCGCGCCGAGGAAGATCTTGAGCCGGCCGCGGCCTTCATGCCTTGCCGCCGCCAGCAGCGCTTCGGGCGACGGCCTCCCTTCACGCTCGGACATGGCGCGAGTGTAGCGACTTTTCGCGTTGCTTGCCGAACAAAAGCCGATCGCGGTGCTGCGCGAAATCGATCGGGCGGTGTGTAACTTCAGAACATGCCGAGGCCGAGGATGCCGTCCGTCGGGTCGAGGCCGGCGATGACCCGCTTGCCGATCAGGTCGCGCAGGGTCTCGCTGGTGCCGCCGCCCAACGTGCCGTAGCGGGCGCCGCGGTAGAAGCGCGACACCGGGAACTCGTCGGTGAAGCCGTAGCCGCCGTGCACCTGGATCGCTTCGCTCGTCACCTTGAGCGCCATCTCGTTGCAGGTGACCTTGGCGACCGCGGCAAGCAGCGGGTCCGGGAACGGGTCGGCGGTGGCGCAAGCCCGGTAGAGCACGCTGCGCGCCGTCTCGATCTCGCGGTACATCTCGGCGATCTTCCAGCGCATCCCCTGGAAGTCGCCGATCGGGCGGCCGAACGCGGTGCGCTCCTTGACGTATTTGACCGCCTCCTCGAGCGCCCCCTCGGCCAGACCCAACGAGATGCTGGGGTTGAGGCAGCGCTGGGTGTTGAACGCCGACAAGAGTTTGCGAAAGCCGTCCTCCAGCACCAGGTTCTCGGGCGGCAGCTCGCAATCCTCAAAGCGGATTTCGTGCAGGTTTTCGCCGCCCATCGTGTGGTAGGTGCCGGTGACCGAAAACCCCGGCGTGCCCCGTTCGACGAGCACGCAGCCGATGCCCTCGCGACCCGGCTTTTTGTCGACGCGGGTAAAGACGACAAACATGCCGGCCTCCTCGGCGCGGCTGATCAGTGTCTTGACCCCGTTCAGGCGGAGCCGGTTGCCAACGCGGTCGACATTGGTCTTGTAGCTGGCGACATCGGTGCCGGCGTCGGGCTCGGTCATGCAGATCGCCAACAGGCAGTCGCCGCTGACCACCGCCGGCAGGATGCGCGACTTGATCGATTCCGGCGCATAGGTCGCGATTACCCGGGTCTGCACCCCGACCTCGCCCAGCACCGCCATCGCGGTCACATAGCAGACCTTGGCGATCTCCTCGAGGACGAGTGCGGTGTCGAACACCGGCAGGCCGAGTCCGCCATATTCCTCGGGCACCGCCATGCCGAGCACGCCCAGCTCGGCGAGCCGGCGCATGTTCTCCCACGGGAAAGCGCCGCTCATGTAGCCCTGCGCGCGGGCGCGGAACTCGCCTTGGGCCAGCTCGCGCACGGTCGCCACAAACTGGCGCTGCTCGTCGGATAGGCTGGTAAACACGCGGTTTCTCCTTGCTGGCCGATTGCACCTGAGAAAGCGCCAACGGGGCTTGTCGGCGCCGGCCGCGTCAATGCCGCTCAGGATTTAGCGACGGCCGCCGCCACCTTGGCGACGGGCTGCCGCTTCCGGCGCATCACGGGACGAGCTCGACGACGCTGTCGTCCGGTTGGCGGCCTTGGGCGCGGTACTGCCCGATCTTGTCGAGCAGCGGCATGTCCGAGACCGCGTAGAGCACGGCGTCGCGCTCGCCGCGGTTGACATGGCGGCGCCAGGCAAAACCGGGCACGACAAAGATGTCGTTTGCTTCCCAATCGAACGAGCGGCCGGCGACCTCGGTCGTCCCGCTGCCCTCGATGACCTGGTAGAGCGTGCCGGCGGTCTCGCGCTTGAACCGCGTGCTTTCGCCGGGCCGCAGCAGCATTGCCCGGTAGTCGAGGGTCGGGAACACCGAGGCTCCGGTCGCCGGGTTGACAAAGCGCAAGGTGACGCCGTCGTAGGGGTCGGCCGCCTCGTCGCGCAAATCGGCGAGTGCTGCGCGCACGTCGGCGCCGCGATAGTGAAACATCGGCGAGGTGTCGCGCCCGAAGCCGCGGCGATGCGAGACGGTCGCCGGCACCAGCCCGCCTCGCCCATAAAGGCGATGCGAATACCCGCTCGTTTCGGTTGCCGCCTGGGCGCGGGCATTGCCTTCGGTGATGCCCGGATAGCCCTCGTCAAGCCACACGCAATCGAGAAACTCCATCAGCGGAAAATCGAGCACGTCGATCCACACCACCGGCTCGGCGCCGTCATTGCCGTGGTCGTGCCAGGTGCCGTTCGGCGTCAGGATCAGGTCGCCGCGCGCCGCGGTACAGCGCTCGCCCTCGATCGTCGTGTAGCCGCCGTTCTCCGACAGGATCGTGCGACTGGCGTTGGGCGTGTGGATGTGCACCGGCGCCACGTCGCCCGGATTGTAGACCGACACCGCGCACCGCATCGTGCCAGTCACCTGGAGCCTCCCGCCGAGCCCCGGATTGGTCAGCAGGAACTGCTGGCGCTCGGCGAATTCGATCGGCGACATTTCGGCGCCGCGGGCGATCTCGGCGATGCGGTCGAGGTAAGGGCCGATCTCCCGCCAGCGCCAGTGATGGGCGACCGGCTTGAGCTGAGCCGCGCCGACACGGCCGGAGGCAACCTGGCCGGCCGCGTTCAACCCGGTGTCGCGGAACCACGGGCGCTGCGCCGGCATGTTCGCCTGGGTGCGCAGCCAGATGTTGAGCGGCGCCGCCTCGGCATTGAGCCGCTCCATTGCCTCCCGCGCGTCCAAGGGCCGCGCGCTCGCCGCTGCCGCCATGATCCTTCCTCCCTTGTCAGAGCGCCATCGCCCGCATCAACAGCGCGAGGTCGGCGACAAGCCCGGAGTCGCGCTCGATCGCATAGTCGCTGCGCTCCGCCTTGTCTTTTTCGAGCACCATCAGCAGCGCCGGGTCATCAGTTTCGAAGACCCGCAAATTGCGGCCGTCGTGGTCGAGCTCGGCGAGCTTGGCCTTTATCGGCACCCCTGGAAGCCGCTCGCAAATGTCGATCAGCTCGATAAGCCCCTCGACGGTGATGCCGGCGGTTTCGACCTGGCGGCGAATTTCGCCGGCCGCCGTTTCCCGGGCGCGGCGCTGCTCGGCTTCGATGCGGGCCTCCTCGTCGGCCTGTTTGCGATACTCCTGATAGTGCGGTGCGATCCGCTGCAAAAACACGGGTGTCGGCAATTCCTGGGTGTCGACCCAGCTTTTGGCCCGACTCCAGGTGGTGGCGAGCCAGTCGCGCACGCCGGGGTCGCGGATCTCGCGCAGCCTGTCCGCCCGCAGCGAGGCCGCCCATCGGATCTGGGTGGGCGCGCCGGTCAGCTCCGCCAAGCCGGTCGGCTCCGGCGCCGGAGCAGCGGAGGGGGCCGGCGTTGAAGCGGCGGGCTTTTTCGCGGCACCGTCGCCGTGGCGCTGTTTCGCCAATTCGAACTGGCGTCGGTATTCGGCCTCCCACTCGTCGCTGTCCTCGCTCGGGACGAACCCGCGATTGTCCCAGAAAAACCGCGTCGTCCCCTCGATCGCCTCCTCTCTGACGAGCTTCAAATCCATCGCCTCGGTCCTTGCTTTTTGCCGTCTTTCGCCAACGCTATCATGATCGGCGACGGCGATGCGAGCAGCACCGCTCCCACCGGTCGACGAGCGGAGAAGGCCGATGATCAAGAGCATCGGGTTGTTGACCCGAAAAGACGGGCTCAGTCACGGAGATTTCGTCAAGCATTGGTATGAGGTCCACGCACCCTTGGCGCACGCCGTGCCGGGGGTGCGGCGCTATGTGCAGTCGCACATCCTCGCCGAGCGGACCCGGCCCGACATCCCAGCGACCGCCGTCGAAATCGACGGCGTCGCCGAGCTCTGGTACGACGACCATGACGCGATGGAGCGCGCCAACGCGACGCCTGAGGCCAAACGCCTGCACGCCGACGGCGCGTTGTTCATCGGCCGGATCAAGAGCTTTGTCGTCGAAGAACGGGTCATCATCCCGGTGCCGCCGGAGTGAGCGCGATGAACCATTATCTCTCCGGCTTCGCCAACGAGCTCGCAAGCGAGGCGCTGCCCGGCACGTTGCCCGAGGGCCAGAACGCGCCGCAGCGCCACCCCCGCGGCCTCTACACCGAGCAGATATCCGGCACTCCCTTTACCGCACCACGCGCCGAGAACCGGCGCTCGTGGCTCTACCGCATCCGGCCCTCGGCGGCGCATCCGGCCTATCGCCGGATCGACAACGGCCTTGTCCGCGGCGCGCCTGTTAACGAGGCCGAGCCGCCGCCCAACCGGCTGCGCTGGGACCCCCTGCCCTTTTCCGACGAGCCCGCCGATTTTGTCGACGGCCTCGTCACGATCGGCGGCAATGGCGACGCCGCCCTGCGCGCCGGTATCGCCGTCCACGTCTACCGCGCGAACAAATCGATGGGCCGGCGTGTGTTTTACGACGCCGACGGCGAATTGCTGATCGTCCCGCAGCACGGGCCGATCGCGCTCGCGACCGAATTCGGCGCGATCGAAGCCGGCCCCGGCGAGATCGCGGTCGTCCCGCGCGGCGTCAAGTTTCGCGTCGGCCTCCCGCGCGGGCACGCCCGCGGCTACGTCTGCGAGAATTACGGCGAATTGTTCCGCCTGCCCGAGCTCGGTGCCATCGGCGCCAACGGGCTCGCCAACCCGCGCGATTTCCTGGCTCCGTCGGCCGCCTATGAAGACCGCGACGAAAAGCACGAGGTTGTCGCCAAGTTCGCCGGCAATTTGTGGGCCGCCGAGCTCGACCATTCGCCGCTCGACGTGGTTGCCTGGCACGGCAACTACACGCCGTACAAATACGATTTGGCGAAGTTCAACACCCTGGGGACGATCAGCTTTGACCATCCCGACCCGTCGATCTTCACGGTATTGACCGCACCCTGCGAGATCGCCGGCACCGCCAATTGCGACTTTGTGATTTTTCCGCCGCGCTGGCAGGTCGCCGAGCACACGTTCCGGCCGCCCTGGTATCATCGCAACGTCATGAACGAGTTCATGGGCCTGGTGCACGGTGCCTACGACGCCCGGACGCAAGGCTTTCTGCCGGGCGGCATGTCATTGCACAATTGCATGGCGCCTCACGGCCCCGACGTCGCGACCTACGAGAAAGCCAGCACCGCCGAGCTGCAGCCGCAGAAGATCGAGAACACGCTCGCCTTTATGTTCGAGGCGCGGTTTCCGATCCGCCCGACGCGCTTTGCGCTCGACACCCCCGCGCTGCAGCGCGACTACGATTCGTGCTGGGAGGGCCTGCCGAAGATGTTCAGCGGCTGACCACCCTTACTCCGTGATCGGCGCGATCGTGTCGAGCGCCAGGCCGCGGGTCTCGTCGCCGATCCTGGTTACTGCATAGGCAGCGATTGCCAGCATCACCGCGATCCCGGTCATCACATAACCGAGCCCATAGACGCTGACGATGCCAATCAGCGGAAACGCCACCGCGCCGCCGATGCGGCCGCCCGCCTGCGCCAAGCCAAAGCCCGAGGCGCGAGCGTTCGACGGAAACACCTCGGAGGTGAAGATCTGCATCGAGTTGCCGGCGAGCTGGATGAAAAAGGTCATGCAGAAGCCGACGACCAGCACCATAATGTCCGATTGCGACAAATAAAACAGGATCGCCAGAACGGTGGCGATGATGAAGGCAGTAACCGCGGTGCGGATGCGGCCGTAGCGTTCGAGCGAATACATCATGAAGAGGCTGGCGCAGGGGAAGGCCAGGGTGATGCCAAAGTTGAAGGCCAGCGACTTGGTGATCGTGAAGCCGCGCTGGGCGAGGATGTTGGGCAGCCACCCGCCGATCCCGGTGGCCGCCCCGAAAAATGCGACAAAGCAGATCATCGCCGCGATGATCCGCCCGCGGTAGCGGCGAAAGACGACGCCGAGCGGATCGCTGCGGATGTCGGCCAGCCGGTCTTCGACCAGCGCCTCGCCAGGAGGCGGGCGGCCCAGACCCATCCGCTCCAGCAGATCGAGCGCCTGCCTGCCCTGGCCGTGAGTGACGAGCCAGCGCGGCGATTCGGGGAGCAAAAAGCTGAACACAAAGAGCACGACCCCGCACAGGCCGAGCACGATCCAGATGCCTCGCCACCCAATCGAGTCGCGAAACCCGAGGGCGAACAGCGTGCCGAGCGGCCAGACGCAGGCGCCGCCGACGAATTGCATGAAGGCGGTGGTCCGCCCGCGAATCCGTGCGGGCGAATATTCGGCGGCATAGGAAAAGCACAGCGGTTGCGCGGCGCCGAGCCCGATCCCGGCGATGAAGCGCCCGAGCGCCAGCCACCAGACGGTTGGCGCCAAGGCCGCCGCGATCGTGGCGATGCTGTAGACCAGTATGGCGAGTTGGAAGACCGCCTTGCGGCCGAACCGGTCGGTGAACTCGCCTTGCCCGATCGCGCCGATGAACAACCCGATCAGGGTGGCGCTGCCGACCGTGCCGATCCCGGCCGGGGTGGCAAAGTGGGTGCGGATCATGTCCGGCACCAGCGAACCCAAGATGATGTAGTCGATCACGTCGAAAAAATACCCGGCGGTGATCAGCGCCAGAACCCGGCGATGGATCGGCCCGATCCGCGCGTTGTCGAGCGTCGCGTCGACCCAGGCCACGATGGATTGTGCCATTGGCGTCGTCCCCCCAATGCCGCCTTAAACCGGCGCGCGCGGTTTTCCCGCGGCACTCCTATCCTAATCCGTGGCCGGACTACAGCCTCGGCTTGTCGTCGCGGCCGGCGACGGCGGTGCGCCCTCGGCGCCCGGTTGCAACAAGGGTTGAGCACGCTGCATCGGAGACCTGCGCACACGGGCATAGGGTGCTGCTTGAAAACGCTCCTAATGTTGCATGGGCCGCTCCTTGTGTTCCGCCCTGGCCCAACCTGACTGGAGGTCCGCGCTATGCAGTACCGGCGAATTTCGGCCGATTGTCACCTCGACATGATCTGGCTGCCGCCTGATTTGTTCACGTCGCAAGCGGCGCGGGCGCTGAAAGACCAAATGCCCTATGTCAAGGAGCAGCCGGACGGCACCAAGCGCTGGGTCGACAACAACGGCGCCGATTTCGGCAAGGCGGGCGGCGTCGGCGCGGTCGGCTCCGAATATGTCCCCGGCAAGCAGCTGCGCGTCGACAAGATGCACGAGGCCGGCCTCTACGACGACTTTACCAAGAAGGGGCTGCGCCGCCCCGGCGACCCCGACCTGCGGGTCAAGGAGCTCGACCGCGACGGTGTCGACGCCGAGGTCATCTACGGCATCCTCGCGGCCTGCGCCAAGGTGAAGAACCCCGAAGCCGCGAACGAGATGCTGCGGGTCTACAACGACTTCATGCACAATTTCTGCAGTCATTATCCCGACCGCGAGATCGGGCTTGCCTGCCTGCCGTACAGCGACATCGACGGCGCCGCGGCCGAGGTGCGCCGGGTCGCCAAGCTCGGCATGAAGGGCGTCGAGCTCAGCTGCTCGTGGCACATGACGCCAATGTGGCACCCGATGTGGGACCCGCTGTGGCAGGCGGTCAACGAGACGCAGTTGCCGTTGCATTTCCACACGTTCCCGGCGACCGACCCCGAGCTGCGCAAGACGCTCGAGCCGACGATCGCCCGGCGCATGACCTACAGCGGCCTATGCCGCTTTCAGATGACGCTGGCGACGATCCTGACCGACCTGATGGGTGCCGCGGTGTTCGAGCGCTTCCCGAACATCCGCGTCGTCTTCGGCGAGAGCGGCATCGGCTGGATCCCGTACGTGATCGACCGCATGGATTTCGAGTTCGAGGACCAGTACCAGGACATCCCGCTCAAAATGAAGCCGAGCGAGTATTGGCGCCGCCAGTGCAAGGCGACGTTCCAATACGACCGCGTCGGCACCAAGCTGATCGACGAGATGGGAATCGAGACGCTGATGTGGGGTTCCGACTATCCGCATCCCGACGGGGTGTGGCCGGAATCAAAAAAGTACATCGAGGACCAGTTCAGCCACCTGCCGGCTGAGGTGACCTATAAGATGACCTGCGAGAACGCCGGCAAATTCTACGGCCTGATCAACTGATCCGGCCTCCGCCGCGGGTTCCGGCTGGCGGCGCGGCAGTGCCGCGAGCCGGCAACCCGCGGCGCAGAATACTCAAGGGGCGGCCGCGGCCGCCCCTTTTTACGTTGCTCTCGATGCCATCGTTTCGAGGTTCGACGCACGTCCGCGCCCGGCTCCGCGCGCTATTGCGGGAATGCCGGTTTAAGGTCCATCGGACATCGCGAAGCACCGCCAATTGACGATGCGGGCAAAGCTTCCGGTCAAGGCGGCTGGCGGTGCCCGCAAAAAGAAAATGGCCCCGGACTTGCCGGGGCCAAGTTTGAACAGGGAGGCTTCACGTCTGGGAGACGTAAGGGTCCGAAGACCCTCTTCCCGGGCAACCCCGGGAACTTGTATTGGCAGCAACAGCTGCCAAGAAACTGTCGGCGTTGCGTCATCGCGTGCTCGAAATATGGCCAATTCCGCTGGCGACTACCAACGGGAATTGGTTCTGGCACGTCTGCAAAAAGCGCAATCCTCTGGAAACATGCGGATCAATTTGCCGCATGGCGGATTTCCTCGGTTCAGCTGAGGCGGGTCTCGGCTACCTTGCGGAGCAAAAAATCGCGAAACACGCTAATCCGTTTCGAGGCGCGCAATTCCTCGGGGTAGACGAAATAAGCCTCGATCGGCGGCCCGGTCAGCTCCGGCAGGATGCGCACGAGGTCGGTGTGCTCGACCGCGATAAAATCCGACAGTGCCGCGATGCCGAGCCCGCTCAGCACCGCGCGCAGCATCGCATAGAAATTGTTGACGGCGAGGATCGGCTTGCGCTCCTGCCCTGGCTTGACGCCGACATCGAGCAGCCAGTTGACGTTCTGCACCGGCGGGCGGGCGTCCTCGCCGTAGACGATCAGCCGGTGCTTGTCGAGATCCTCGGGCTGCTGCGGCATGCCGAGCTTTTTGATGTAGTCGGGCGCGGCATACACATGGGTCGGCACGCTGACGAGATGCCGCTGGATCAGGTCGGGCTGACGCGGCGGCGACATGCGGATCGCCACGTCGGCCTCGCGCATCGACAGGTCGAGCTCGGTGTCGTCGATCACCATCGTGACCTGGATGTCGGGATAGAGATCGAGGAACTCGCGGATGCGCGGGGTGAGCCAAGTCGAGCCGAAGGCGACCGTGGTCGTAATCTTCAACGGCCCTTTGGGCCGGTCTTTTGATTCGGAAATCAGCCCCTCGGCCATCGACAGCTTGGCAAAGACCTCGCGCGCCTGCGGAACAACAGCTCGCCCTGCTCAGTCAAAATCAAACCGCGGGCGTGGCGATGAAACAGCGGCACGCTGAGGCTCTCCTCGAGCGCGCTGATCTGGCGGCTGACCGCGGACTGGCTCAGGTTCAGCGACTCGCCGGCATGGGTAAAGCTGCCCGCTTCGGCGACCGCATGGAAAACCCGCAACTTGTCCCAGTCCATCCCCCTATCCCCCAATAGCGGTGTCCGAGCGAGCCACCCGTTTCATTCGGCCACCCGTTTTTTCATTCGGCTGCGCGCATTGTCGCGGCTTCCTCCTGCGCCGCGAGAAATTTCTCCGCCTCGAGCGCCGCCATGCAGCCCATTCCCGCGGCGGTCACGGCCTGGCGGAAGACCTTGTCTCGGACATCGCCCGCGGCGAACACGCCGGGGACACTGGTCGCGGTCGAATCGGGCCGGGTCAGAATGTAGCCCTCGGCATCGAGCCGCAGCTGGCCGCCGACCAAGCCGGTCACCGGGGTGTGACCGATGGCGATGAACACGCCCTCGCAAGGGTGGTCGAACAGCCGCCCGGTGCGCACGTCGCGCAGCCGCACGCCCGTCACCTGCGGCGGCTCGGGTTGGCCCAGCACCTCCTCGACGACCGCGTCCCAGATCACGTCGATCTTTGGGTTGCGGAACAGCCGGTCCTGCAAGATTTTTTCGGCGCGCAGCGCGTCGCGGCGATGCACCAGGGTCACGCGGCGGGCGTGGTTGGTCAAATAGAGCGCCTCTTCGACCGCGGTGTTGCCGCCGCCGACGACGACGACCTCCTTGCCGCGAAAGAAAAAGCCGTCGCAGGTCGCGCAGGCCGACACCCCAAAGCCGCGAAAGGCGTCCTCGCTCGGCAGCCCGAGCCAGCGCGCCTGCGCGCCGGTGGCGAGGATCACCGTGTCGCCGACATAGGTGTCGCCCGAATCGCCGGTCGCAACAAACGGCCGCTGCCCGAGATCGAGCGCTTCAACCAAGTCGACGATGATCCGGGTCCCGACATGCGCGGCCTGCTGCGCCATCTGCTCCATCAGCCACGGGCCCTGGACGACCTCGGCGTAGCCCGGGTAGTTTTCGACGTCGGTGGTGATCGTCAGCTGACCGCCCGGCTGCAGCCCGGCCACCAGCAGCGGCTCGAGGTTGGCGCGCGCCGCATAGATCGCCGCGGTGTAGCCGGCGGGCCCGGCGCCGATGATCAAGACCTTGCTGTGGTAGCGTTCGGACATCGCGGTTCCCGTCCACTCGACGCTTACTATATTATTTCGCCCGGCAGCAACTTTAAGGCACTGCCGGCACCCTAAAACCCGAACATGTGGTCGAGGCTGAAGCCGCCGTCCGCCCGCAGCAACCCCTGATAGCCGAACAGGCGGCAGGTCGGGTCGCGGATCACCGCATAGGCGCCGGGGCCGGCGCGCCCGCGGGTCGCGCCGTCGAACAGCGCCTGATAACGCCACAGCCGCGAGCCCGAGCACGGGATTGCCATGGCCGCGCGGGCGACCTCGCTGCCGCCGCGGTCGCACAGGACGATTTCGGTGGCGCTCTGCGGCCGCCACCGGCGCGAGGCCGGGTAGATCAGCTGGCAGATGGTGTCGCAACCGCCCTCGCCGAGCCGGAGAAACAGGCGGGTCGACAGCCCCGGCGGGCGCCCGGCATAGGATTGCGGCTCGTCGCGGTAGGTCAGGATCGTGTTGAACACGTGCGCGCCAAAGCTGGTCTCTGCGGCATGGCCGCCGTCGCGCCGGCGATAGCGAAAGATCGCGTGCAGCCACCCGTCGGCCGCGCCGCCGTCGCGAAAGTCGTAGACCAGCTCGACATGGCCGTAGCTCTCGGCGAGCGCCTCGATGCCGGTCGCGCCGTCGAGGTCGAGCACGCTCGCATGCCCGCGCGGCAGGCGCCCGAACGGATGACGCAACACTTCGTTGCCGTCGGGACCGTAGACGATGGCGGCAATCGGCAGCTCGTTTTGGCAAAGCGCCATCGGCGTCGGCAAGACCAGGGTCTGCCACTCCGCCCGCGGCAATATCGGCGCCGGCAGCAGGTACCCCTTGCCGAGGAGAGCCGAAAGCTCGCAGAGGCGCGGGTCCGGCACCAGGTCGGCGCGCTCGACGTTGACGTGGGCAATCCGGCGGCGGCCGCCTTCGACGACCTCATAGCGCGGCCGCACCAAGTGCTTGCCGGCACGCAGCTCGATCTGGCTCGGCCAGGTTACATCCGGCAGCAAATCTCCGACATCGACCGCGCGGCTCGCAAACGCCGCGACGGGCTCGCCGAGCGGGACGACCCGCTCCTCGCCCATCCGGTTGAGAGCGACCGCACCCGCCGGGATCGGCACCGGGTGGCTGTTCTGGATCCACAAGACGACCTGCTCCCCGGCTGCGGGAGCCGGCAGGCCGGCATACCGGTCGGACGGCCAGGCATTGGCGTCGTGGGTTGTCGACAGCGATCGGTCGGCTTCGCCGCCGCAGGGTTCGCCGATCTCTGCGCCAAAGGTGTCGAGCGCGTATTTGACGACGTCGTGCCCGGCGGCGCCGACGACGTGCAAGAACAGCTGGCCGCAAAACTCGGGCAGCCGAAAGCGCGCGCGGATCTCGCGGCTGTCGAGCACGATGGCGGCCGCCGGCGGGCCGCACTTTTCGCACCATTCCGCCAGCACCGCGCCATCCCCGCCAAACAGGGTCAGCCAGCAGGTGACGGCGCCGCCGCCATAGCCCGACCAGTAGTTCGCGGTCGCAAGCCGCGTATGCAGGCGGTCGGTGTCGCGGAAAAAGGCAAAGTTGGTCGCGAAGTTGAGCGGGTCGAGATAGGTGCGGCGGTTGGTCAGCCGGTCGGCCGGGATGCGCATCGCGTCGAGGCTGAAGGTGGTCACGCCCTCGGACAGAAACGGCTGCAGCTGTGCCGTCAGCCGCTCGGCGTCGAACGCCGCGACAAACACCGAGCGGGCGCGCGAATGCAGCAGCTCGGTTGCCGGCTGCGCCGGTCGGCCGAGCACGGTGCGCCCCAACCGCTCGACCTCCCGGACATAGACGCCGGCAATCTCGACATCGTCGAGCGCGAACAGCTCGGCGAACGGTTCGGCGGCGCCGCCCGGGTCGTAGATCGCGACCGGCGCACCTTCGGCGAGGGCGCGGACCAACGCCCGGGCCGGCCGGGCGGCGCGCGGATGGGTCAATGCCTTGTAGAGGGTGTTTCCTCCGGTGGCGTTATTAAATGTCTCGATCCGCAGCGCCATGATGCCGAGCCGATACTACACCCCTCGCCGCAGAGGCAAGCGGCCGGCCCGCACCCTCCCGCCCCGGCGAGCCCCGGCTCGCCAAAAGCGCGCGAGCAAAGCGGCAGGGCCAGGGCGGGATCCCCGCGAAATCCTGGACGCCGCGGCCGGCGTCCGCCAGCACGATGCCCCAGCGCGCGAATACCCAAACCACCCCGCGGGTCGACAGGATCGCAATCAGCGCGCCGGCGATCACGTCGCTCGGGTAATGGGCGCCGACCACGATTCGGCTCGCCGCGACAATCGTCGCGACCAGCAGGTAGAACAGCAGATGCCGCGGCCAAAGCCACCACAGCGCGGCCATCAAAGCGACGATCGTCGTCGTGTGGCCGGATGGAAACGACCAGTGATCGGGCCGCCAGGAAAACCAGGTGAAGCCGTAAAGATCGCTGCGGAACAGCAGCTTGGGCCGCACCCGGCCAAACAGGATCTTCAGCACATCGACGACAAGGCCGGCGGCGGCGACCGCCGCAAACAGAAAGGCCGGGGCCGCCGAGAGCGCGCGCATGCGGGGCGCGACCGCGCGCAGCCGCGGCAGCCCCCCGCCCCAATGCAATGCCGCAAAGCCGAGGCCGAACAGAAGAAGCCAGCCCCAAGCCTCGCCGAGGCTGCCGGTCAGCTCGAACAGCGCGTGCAAATCGGGGCCACGGGCATGCAGGTAGAGGTCGACCGGGCGGTCATAAAACGCCATCGAGACGAGGACGAGAATCGAGGTCCCGGTCAGCGCCAGGATCGCTACGGTCATCTGCGACCGGCCGGCGCGTCGGGCGAGCATGGCGGCGTCGTCGAGGCGAATCGGCGTCAGGGCCGCGAGACCGTCCCGCTCGACGACCCACCAATGGAGGGCCGCCGCAACGCCGAACACCAGCAGGCCCGCCCATACGACATCCGACAGGAAATGGACGCCTTGGGCGATGCGGACGAG
>Ga0210390_10001045_pt1 | contig 27666 bp, 23 predicted proteins | sample IncBWH11OmetaG_FD_161050 | JGI IMG/M metagenome (GOLD analysis project Ga0210390, IMG submission 161050) | Forest soil microbial communities from Barre Woods Harvard Forest LTER site, Petersham, Massachusetts, United States - Inc-BW-H-11-O ... | reverse complement strand
GATTGCTGGCCCAATAAGTCCAGCCAGTCATGAAGCCGGGAAATTCTCCGAACGCGCGCTTCGCCCAGATGTACATGCCGCCTTCCTGCGGATAGCGCGAGGAAAGCTCCATCACGGAAAGCGCCAGCGGAAGATAAAACGCGCACCATGCGATCAGCCAGATCACGACGGCGCTCGCTCCAACGGTCGCAGCCGTCGCGATCCAGCGCAGACTGATGCCCGTGACGATGTAAAACAGCACCAGATCCCGAAAGCCCATCGCGCGATGCGGGCGATTGGAGCTGGGCGTTTCACTCATCGGCTGAAATCTCCGCGTGGCCTGAGCATGAGGCGGACATCATGCGCCGGGATTGCGCCGAAAAGCGAGCGCGATTCGCGTTGCGGCAGCGAGCGCCATTCTGTAGCTGTGTCGTTTGCGATTTCCTACGATCCCGCTTTGGCTTTCTGGTCGTGGCCGTAGTATTCGTACGCGGACATCGGCTTCTCGCCGCCTTTTTTCCAGACGCGCTCGTCCGCCGGAAGTTTTCCCAGCGCGCGCGCCATTTCACGGATGTGTGTGGCCACTGCGCCGCAGCACGCGCCGATATAATTCACGCCAAGCTCGCGCGCCTTCACGGCATATTCGGCCATTTCGCGCCGAGTGAGTTGGTACGGCTCAAGCTGGTCCGGAAACGCTGTCAAGCTGGTGAAATCGCGATGCGTGTGCGTGGTGCGATACGCAACAGGCTGGCAACCGATGTAACCGGGCACAGCTTGGCGCATTTCCGCCATCAGCGGCAACGTGTGCTCGGGACTGCGCAGGCAATTGATGCCGACGACGTCTGCGCCGGCTTCGCTGAGAGCGCGGGCGACGTCCGCGGCAGTTTTACCGTCGGTGGTGATATCCTCATTTTCAAAGCAGACCGTGACCATCACGGGCAATTTTGTTTTCTTCGCTTGCTCGACGGCGAGCAGCGCTTCACCCAGAAACGAAAATGTTTCGCCAACGATGAAGTCCACGCCCTCCGCGACTTGCACGTCGAGCTGCTCGTCGAAAGTCCTGCGCACGCGGTCGGCCGCAGCTTTATCGTTGGGCTCGTACATCCACGTAAGGCTCAAATTTCCGGCCACGAGGCAGCGATCGCCGGCGGCCTGCTTGGCGATGCGCACGGCCGCGCGATTCAGCTCCTCCACGCGCTCGCCCATGCCGACCGTCGCAAGTTTGTCGCGGCTAGCGTAGAACGTCAGCGCTTGCAGCACTTCAGCTCCAGCGTCGCGAAATTCGCGATGCAGCTCGAGCAGCGATTCGGGATTGTTCAGCGCAACCTCCGGCGTGAACGGGCCCGCGCGAACGCGGCCGCGCTTTTCCAGCTCTAAGAGATAGCCGCCATCGCCGAGGACCACACCTTTCGATAATCTTTCGAGAATGCCTTTTTTATTCGTATCGGCCATTGCCGCTCCTTGTGAGCCGCGTCGTTGCGCGACTCCCATCAATATCCAAAATCACTCCGGAACAATCCTTCATCATGCATGAGCCGTTTTCACATTGCCGCGCCGGCTGTCGCGCAGCACTTGATGCGCGGCGTTGTATCCCGGAGCGCCGGTGACGCCGCCGCCCGGATGCGCGCCCGCGCCGCAAAGATACAGTCCGGCGATCGGCGTGCGGTACTGCGCCCATCCGGCGACCGGGCGCATGAAAAAAAGCTGCTCGAGCGAAAGATCGCCGTGAAAAATATTTCCTTCGGTTAGGCCGTAAGTGCGTTCCAGATCGAGCGGAGTGAGCACCTGCCGCGCGAGGATGGACCGCGGCACGTTGGGCGCGTACTCCGCGATTTTTTTCACCACGCGGTCGCCCAGGAGTTCGCGGTTCTCGTCCCAGGTTCCCCGACGCAGATTGTACGGAACGTATTGAACGAACGTGGTCATCACGTGTTTCCCCGGCGGCGCAAGCGTCGAATCCACGTTCGACGCCACCACGCAGTCCACCCACAGCTCTTCGGGAATTTCGCCGAACTTCGCGATGTCGTAACATCGTTCGGCAAATTCCAGCGAAGGCACCAGCGTGAAAAGCGCGCGCTGCGACGCCAGCCATTCGCCCGGCATCCCGGTCACGCGCGGCTCTTCGCTCAACACGAAATTCACTTTGGCGCAGGGGCCGTCCATCTTGATGCCGGCTACTGCATGACGAAAATCAGCGGGAAGCTCGCGCTCCTCCACCAGCCCCAGAAAAGTGCGCTTCGGATCCGCATTCGAGAGCACGAAGCGCCCGGAAATCTCCGTTCCGTCCTGCAGGACGACTCCGCGCGCGCGACCATCGCGCACGTCCACTTTCGCGACGGGTGCGCCGGTAAGAATTTCCGCTCCTGATTTGCGGCAGGCAGCAGCAAGAGCCTGAGTGATCGCGCCCATACCGCCAATCACGTGCCCGTAGAAACCCTGAATTTCTCCGTCGCCGCCGCTCAACAAGTGAAACAACAACCCCAGTGCGGAGCCGGCGTCGTACGGTCCACCATGCTTGCCGTAAACATTGTTCGCCAGAAACAACGTCTTCATTTTTTCCGATTCGTAATGCCGATCGAGAAAATCGCCGAGGCTGCCGGTGAGAAACGAAATCAGCTGCGCGGCTTCTTCTCCCTGCATTCCGCGAAATCTTTTCCCCACGCGTAGCAGTTCGAACCACGCAGCCGCGCCGCGCTGCGTGGGATCGGGCGGCGGCTCCAGGAAAAACGGCTGAAGATAGCGCGCCAGTTTTTTCAACTGGTCGTCCATGCGCACGAAGGTGTCCGCGTCGCGCGGCGAAAGTGTGCGGAATTCGGCAATGGCGCGCTCGCGATCGGCCCACCACGGCACCACATGCCCATCTGGAAACGGCACCAGCAGACCAGGATCGCATGGGACCATTTTCAAGCCCTGCGCGCCGAGCTCGAGATCGCGAATAATCGTGGGCCGCAACATGCTCGCGATATAAGAAGTCGTCGATGCGCGGCAGCGCGGCGCGATCTCTTCCGTGATGCAGCAGCCACCCACAATTTCACGGCGCTCCACGACGAGCGTGGAAAATCCCGCGCGCGATAGATACGCGGCGGCCGTCAGGCCGTTGTGGCCCGCGCCGATGACGATCGCGTCATAGGACTTGCGTTGCGGAGGCATCTGGGATTAGTATGACCGCCAGTCACAGCAGCAAAGAACTAGAATTACATAGCATAACTGGAGAAATAAGCAATGACGGTGTCGAGTCATGACCTGCGGTCACATCAACGCATCAAAGCCCCACGCAGCGTGCTGAATCCCGATATGCGCCCGGTTACGCCGGGGCCGCGCCTGGAAGCCAAGCGCGCGCGCATTGTGGACGCGGCGATGCGCCATTTCGCCGAGCACGGTTATCACGCGGCGCGCATCGAGGATCTTTCTGCGCAGCTGGGCGTCGCGAAAGGTTCGATCTTTCAATATTTCGGCAGCAAGGGCGGATTATTCCTGGAAGCGTATAAGAGAGCCGTCCATTCTTTTCCGGCATATCTCGATTGCCCCTCGCAAATTCGTGAAAAGGGATTTTTTGAAATTTTGCGCTACTGGCTGCTGCGCACCGAACGCCTGGTGCGCGAGGATTGGATTCCCTATCGAGTCGCGCTGCTGGGAAATTATGGAGTGGATCTGGCGCTAAAGCGGGAGATCAACCGTTTTCTGCTGGCGGAAGATCCCTACGGCAGCACGGCGTTCGTGCGTCTGGGAATTGCGCGTGGCGAAGTACGCTCGGACATTGATCCGCCGCTGATCGTTTCAATTCTGGACTGGACCATGGAACGTTTTCAAGATGCGCTGCTGACCGAAGAACTCGATCCCGGACTTTTTCCGCATCCCGCCGACCCGGCGAAAAATCAGGCGCGCATTAATCAATTTTTGCTGGTGCTGCGTGGCGCGATCGGTATCTGAATCTGGTTCGAATGCGATATTTTCCGTGCACAATTGCATAACTTCTTGAGGAGAGAATTGCATGGAACCGACGGTGAAAGAAATTCTGGCTTCCTATAACGCCGCTGCTGCTCTGCCCGACGCGTACACGATTCCCGCGCCGTGGTACACCGACCCGCGCATCGCGCATTTGGAACTGCACAACGTATTTTCGCGCACCTGGCAGGCAGTGGGCCGCACGGCGCAAGTGGAAAAGCCCGGACAGTACGTGACGGCGACCGTCGCGGGCGAGCCGATCGTCGCGGTGCGCGGCAGCGATGGAATATTGCGCGCGTTCTATAACGTCTGCCGGCATCACGCCATGACCGTGATGAACGAACCGTGCGGCCACGCGCAGCACATGCGCTGCCCCTATCACGGTTGGACCTACAACCTCGAGGGCGAGCTGCGCGGCATGACCGAATTCGAAGGCGTGAGCAATTTTGACCGCGCGCAGAACGGGCTGGTCCCGGTTCGCGTGGAGATCTGGGAAAATTTTATTTTCGTCAATCTGGATCCGCACGCGGCGGCGCTGCGGGAATCTTTGGGCGCGCTGGTTGGACTCGCGAAGCCACTGAATTTCGGCAGCTTAAAATTTGTCGAGCGCCGCAGCTACATACAGCAGTGCAATTGGAAGGTGTATATAGATAATTTTCTGGATGGCGGCTATCACGTGCCGCACATGCACAAAGGGCTCAACAGCGTCCTCGATTACACCAACTACACGATTGAAAATGTGGACCGCTGCTGCGTGCAATCCAGCCCCGTAGCTGTGGACAAGAGTTCCGAAGCCAGCGCCGCGGCCACGCGCAAAGGCGACCGCGCGTATTATTTCTGGCAATATCCGAATTTCATGCTGAATTGGTATGAAGGATATCTCGATACCAATCTGGTGATTCCGCTCGCCGTGGACCGCTGCGAAGTGATTTTTGACTTTTATTTTGGCGATACCAGCGAAGCGCAGATGCCCTACATCCGCGAGAGCATGGGGGTCAGCGAGCGCGTGCAGCAGGAAGACATCGTGATATGCGACGGCGTACAGCGCGGCCTGACTTCACGCGCGTACCAGGCGGGCCGGCTATCAGTGCGGCGCGAGGCCGGCGAGCATTTGTTTCATCGTTTGCTGGCCGCGGATTTGAACGATACGAGAGCGGCATCGCGCGATAGGCAAGAAAGCACTCTAGAACTCCAGAAGCCATCCGCATGAACAGCCTCAGTCGAAAATCACCGTTTTGTTTCCGTATAGCAGGATGCGATTTTCGATATGCCAGCGCACCGCGCGCGAGAGCACGACTTTCTCCAGGTCGCGGCCCTTCTGAATCAGATCGTCGGTCGTATCGCGGTGCGAAATGCGCACCACATCCTGCTCGATGATCGGTCCATCGTCGAGAACTTCGGTCACGTAATGGCTGGTGGCGCCGATCAGCTTCACCCCGCGATCGAATGCCTGCTGATGCGGTTTGCCGCCAACGAACGCAGGCAGAAACGAGTGATGAATATTAATGATGTGGTGCGGCGGGTAGTGGCGGATGAAATCCGACGACAACACTTGCATGTAGCGCGCGAGGACGATCAGGTCAATTCCATGCGGACGCAAGAGTTCGAGCTGGTGGCGCTCGGCTTGCGATTTATTTTCCTTCGTGACCGGAATCACATGCAACAGAACGCCGTAAAAATCGGCCCAGCGTTGCACGTCCGCGTGATTGCTGATGATCAGTGGAATTTCGCAGCCCAATTCCCCGCTGCGCTGGCGATACAGCAAATCCACCAGGCAATGATCGTAACGCGAAACGAATATCGCGATTTTCGGACGATAGCTGGAAAGCGCCACGCGCCACTGCATCCCGAAACGATCGGCGATAGGCTGAAAATGCTTCGCGAACTCGCGCATATCCAGCGTGAAACCCGCCAGGTCCCATTCCACCCGCATTAGAAATAGATTGCGCTCTGCGTCCTGATGCTCGTCGGCGTGCAGCGTGTTGCCGTTCCCGCGATAAATAAAATCGTGGATCGCGGCGTTCAGGCCTTTTTGGTCGGGGCAACTGACCAGCAGGACGGCGGTGTTCTTCACCGGACGCTCCAGCAGCTTCGGGCGCTATTGATGGTCACGCGGAATTGTTTCCTCCCAGGTTTTGGCGCGCAGCGGCTTTCCATTCTCGGTCAGATGGCGCTCGAAATGATAATAGAAATTCTGCGCGTCGCTGCGCAGATTGAGCACGACGCTCCAGACCAGCGTGCGGCCGGGCAGTTCCACTGTTGTGGACCCTTCACCGTGCACCTCGCTCCCCGCCGGCTTCAAGTCCGCCACGACGTAACTCATCTGCTCGTGGTCCTTCAATTTACCCCACGGGTATTCGCTGGAATCGTTCCCGCTCCATGCCACCCTCGTCGAACCGGCGAGCACATCACGCGTCACGGTCCAATCCTGCGGCGGCCATGTGTCACCTTCAGAAGTCACACCAGCCAGCGGCGCTTCTTTCTCCGGCACGGTGAAATGGGGTCGCGCGGGCGCCCCCAGCGGAACGAACGGAAGTTCCAAATGCGAAGTATTCCGGCCACCAAGCCATAAAGAAGTCGTCATTGGGTACGGCGTGGGCCAAATCATCGGCCACAGCGCATTGGAAATCGCCAAGCGAATACGATGCCCTGCCGGGAAAACCCAGCTGGTGACGTGCAGCTCAATCGGCAGCACATATCTGTGATTCGGTTCGAGATCCGTGGGATTCGCGGCGGAATCGCGTTGCGCGCCGCTTTGTCCTGCGCCGGTGATGAGCGTCGCTGTGCCGTCGGGCGCTATGTCGGAGAGGCGCACGAACCAATCCGCCAGCGGCGCGCTGGCTGAAACTTGCAAGAAAGCTTTGGGCCAGCCGAGGATCGCGGTGTCTTGTGCGAGCGGCGCAGAATCGTACACGAGGCTAAATGCATCAATCGGCCGCTGGTCCGCGGTGAGATCGCCCCACCAGAATCCGGCTTCGCTGCCGATAGACGGAACGTACTGCAGCTGGTGCCCGACGACGGACGAAGCGGGCGGAGGCGCATCGCCCAACGAGTAATTCGGCTCAAGAAAAAATGTCCTCGTACTCGCATTCTCTGGCGGCCAGGTTTTTTCCGCGCGCCACTCGCCGGGAATCTTCGCGATGTTGGGATCGGGCGGATACCAGTGGCGCATGTAAACTTCGAAGCGCGGCTCGTCCATGATTCCGTTTTGCATTCCCTTCAGCCAGTAATCCCACCAGCGCACCGCTTCCACGCGCCATTCGATCGAAGGCCCGGGCTCGGCTTCGTGCGGAAAAGTGTGATTCCACGGGCCGATCAGCGCTTTGATCGGCGCTTTCGAGTGCTCGAAAAAGCGCGGGATGCTGTCGCGATAGCCGTCGAGAAATCCGCCGATCATGAACGATGGAACTTTGTACTCATCATAATGGTTGGGCGCGACGGACGCGCGGCGCCAGAATTCGCTGTCGCGCTGATGCTGCAAGTAAAGAAACGCCCAAGGCTTGGCGTCAAATCGCGCTGCAAGAGATTTTTCGTCCGTGGGAAAATCCGGCGCGCGCGTGAGCCCGAGTTGCAGATCCATGCCCAGCTCGTATTCGTCCAGGTGCATGAGGTTGTCAATGTAATGGATGTCGTCGTGAAATAATTCCTCCGTGGCGCACATGGCGATGATGGCTTTCAACGCGGGCGGATGCAGCCGCGCAATCTGAATGGAATTGAATCCGCCCCACGAAATGCCCGTCATACCAACGCTCCCGTTCGACCACGGCTGCTTCGCGAGCCAAGCGATCACTTCCAGACCGTCCTGCTGCTCTTGATCCGAGTATTCGCGGTCCGGCGGCGCACCCTCACTCGCGCCCGTGCCGCGAATATCCACTCGCGCGGTCACATAGCCGCGACGCACGAAGTAAGAATGCAGATCCCAATCCCGCGCCAGCGTCCAATCGTCTTTGCGGTAAGGCAGATATTCGAGAATCGCGGGGAATTTCTCACCCGGATGCGCGCCGGGCAGCGGACCATCCGGCATATAAAGGTTAACGGCAAGCCGCACGCCATCTTTCATCAGTACCCACGCCTGCACGGTTTTTATGGCGGCGTATTGCGGCGGATAAGCGGAACCTTGATGTGAGGCGGAAAATGGATCGGACAATTCGCTCGCGATATGAGCCAAAGCTGGGTCTAAAGGAGGCTGCACCATTACTTCGTCCGCATTCACACCAACTACCAGGGTGAAATCAAGATTTGTTACGGAGCCTGGCTTGATCGCCACACCCTTGGTCTCTTTTACCCGGAAACCTTTGTGTTGAACGCGAACATCGTATGAGCCCCGTTCCAATTTGATTTCGTAGGAACCCCGACGGTCGGTGTTCGTATCCAATGATTTGCCGTCGCGAGCGAATTGCAGCCAAGCGCCGGGGATCCTGCCGTCACGTTCGTCAGTGACGATGCCGTGGACAGTCGCGGATTGATCGGAACGGCGCGACTGAACCGCAGCCTTCAGGTCGTTCGGAATAATTGCGTAGGAGAACGCCAGCGCCACCGCCATCACCAGGCACCATGACGCTAAGCAAAAGCTCGACGCTCTCTTCACTTTGCGGTTTCCTCTTCGGGTGCAAGGCTATCACACGTGACGAACGCGGTTGGCAGCGAGGACGAGCGGGTGCGAAAAAACTGGCGCCGTTATTTGACCCGGGGTCGAGCGAGGCACGTTCGCGGACGCGCTCAGGGTTTGACGACGGATTCGAGCAGCTTGGTCCAGTGCGAGAGGTGTTCGAGCGATGGAGCGTGGGTGTGATCTAGCTCGAGGGGCGTGATGGAGATGGCGCCGTCGCGGATAGCGGCGAGATCGGTGTCCGGCTCGATGTCTTCGATGCGTTGCTGCTCGTGCAGCCAGAAATATTTGCGGCCGCGCGGATCAGTGCCGGGTTGCAGCAGGTTGCGCGTGATCTTCGAGGATCGGCGCGTGAACCGTACCGAGCCGTTCCAGGCTTGGGGCACATTCACGTTCAGCAGGATTCCGGGCGGCAGGCCTTCGGTGAGGATCAGCGGAGCCAAAATGCGCGCGAACTGCGCGGCGGGTTTGAAGTCGAACTCCTTGCCGCGGTACGCGACGGAAATTGCGATGGACGGAACGCGGTTGATGGCGCCTTCCATCGCGGCGCCCACGGTTCCGGAGTAGTAGATGTTCTCGCCCATGTTTCCACCACGGTTGATGCCGGATACCACGAGGTCGGGCTTCTCCTTGAGGATGGCGTTGAAGGCCAGGATCACGGCGTCGGCGGGCGTGCCTTCGATAGCGTATTCGTTGGCGGCGAGCTGGTCCATGTAGATGGGCTGGCGCAGAGTAAGCGACTGCGCGGCGGCGCTGCGTTCGCGAGACGGCGCGACTACCGTAAGCGTGGCGCCGTATTTGAGTGCGTCCACCAGCGCGCGCAAGCCGGGGGCGTGGATGCCGTCATCGTTGGTGATCAGAATATGAGGCATGAAATTTCGCTGCAGATGTAACGCCTTTCGAAAAACTCTTCACGGCTGAACTGCGGAAAGGAAGATGGTCGGGACGACTGGATTTGAACCAGCGACCTCACGCACCCCAAGCGTGCGCGCTACCAGGCTGCGCTACGTCCCGACCGCTTGCACCGGTTGTAGCGTATCACTCGCGTTCGAGAAGGGTCAAGACGGCGAGAAGTTCTTCGTGCAGATCGAGGAGAAATTTGCGCTGTCGCTGCGTGGGAGCTTCGCGGCGGGAGGGCGCAGCATGAGCGTGCACCACGGAGCGGACTATGCCGCCATTGTCCGCGGCCGCATTGGCGCCCGCAGCTCCGGCGTGTTCGCCATGTTCCTGGCCGCGCTCTTCGAAATGTTTGCGCGCGCCGGCGATGGTGAATCCCTCTTCGTAGAGGAGGCGCTTGATTTCGAAAACGGTTTCGATGTCTTCGCGGCGGTACAGGCGATGGCCGCTGGGACTCTTCACGGGCTGCAGCATGGGAAATTCGGTTTCCCAATAGCGCAGGACGAAGGCCTTGGTGGCCGTCAAGCGGCTGACTTCGCCGATGCGAAATAGGCTCTTCTCTTGCGTGTCGTCCATGGGTGAGGCATCCGGTGCTGGGGCAGCGCTAGCCATCTCAATTTGTATCGTAGGCTGATTTTCTGCGGTGTCAACCCCTGGGAATTGGTCGGGGCTCATGATTTGCGCGGGTCTTTGCGTTCGCGATGGCGCGAGCCGCGTTTTTTCAGGCGTTGTGTAAAGCGGATAGGCGTACCGAGGAAACCGAATTCCTTGCGCAGCTCGTTTTCCAGGAACCGCTGATAGCTGAAGTGCAGCGGCTTGAGCTGGTTGGTGAAAAGGACGAATGTAGGCGGCGCGGTGCTTGCCTGAGTGATGTAGAAAATCTTCACTTCGCGGCTGGCTGGGGAGGTGCCGCGCGTGAGATCCACTTTCGCGACCCAGCGATTCAGTTCGCCCGTGGAAATGCGTTTATTGCGAGCTGCGACGACCTTGTCAATCAAGTTGTAGAGTCGATCTATATTTTCGCCGGTCTTGGCGGAGAGAAAAACGATCGGCGCGTAGGAGAGAAATTTCAGCCGCGCGCGCACCAGCGGTTCGTAATCCTGCACCAGCTTGTTGGCGTTGAAGGCGACGAATTTTCCGCCGCGTTTTTTCTTCTCCGACGACAAATCCTGCGCGGCTTCCAGCGCGAGGTCCCATTTGTTCATGACGATGATTACGGAGCGGCCGGACTGTTCCGCGTAGCTGGCGATGGTGGCGTCGTGCGAAGTGATGCCCTGCGCGGAATCGGCGACGAGCAGAGCGATGTCTGCGCGTTCCAGATGCTGGCGGGCCATAATCACGCTTAATTTTTCAGCGATGAGCTTGGTTTTGCCTTTGCGGCGAATTCCGGCGGTATCGAGGAAGCGATAGGCTTTGCCGTTGCGTTCAACGACAGTATCCACGGCATCACGCGTGGTGCCGGGCTCGGCGGAAACGATGGAGCGCTCCGCGCCGACGAGTTGATTGAGCAGCGTGGATTTTCCGACGTTGGGCCGGCCGATGATGGCGATGTTGACGTGCGGCGCTTCCGGTTCCGGCTCGCCTTTGGGAATTTCTTCAGTGATGGCGTCGAGCAGCACGTCCACGCCGAAACCGTGTTCGGCGGAGATTGGGAAAACTTCGTCTCCGAGTTCGTAGAACGGCGCAGAAAAATCCACGGCCTGTTGCGGCGTGTCCACTTTATTCACGGCAAGAATGGGCGGCTTGCCGGCGCGGCGCAGCAATTGCGCGAGTTCTTGATCGAGCGGCGTGGGGCCCACGCGGCCGTCAACAATCTGCACGACGCGGGCTGCGCTTTTAATCGCGACGCTGGCCTGGCGTAGGATTTCGCCGGGGATGCCGGCTTTGTCTTCGGGAACGATGCCGCCAGTGTCCACCACTTCGAAGCTGCGGCCTTCCCAGTTGGCGGTGCCGTAGATGCGGTCGCGGGTGATGCCCGGCTCGTTGGTGACGATGGAGCGGCGCGTGCCGGTGAGTCGATTGAACAGCGTGGACTTGCCCACGTTGGGGCGGCCGACGATAACGATGGATGGAAGTTTGGCAGTCATTTGAAAGGTGCGCCGCTCGGCAGGCTAACTACTCTATCATCTCTCGCGCATTCCACGTGCACGTTCAGGCCTGTCTAACCGCCTTCTGCATCGCCAGTTTCGAATCGTATGCGAATTTTTTCTGCACGGCGCGCGTGTATGGGTATGCCAGGCGGGCCAAGAAGCGCGCCCTGGAGAAGGCGTAGAGGTCGTACCAAACGGATTCGTCGGCGGCATGAAATTCGACGGTGAAGCGTTCCTCGCCCATTTCTGCGTGGTCGGGCAGCGTACCGTATGCGAACCCGTAGAGTTCCAGTTCGCCGTGTTCTTCGACCGTGTGAACGATTCGGGCGGCGTTCAGGGACCAGAAGCCAAGGTGAGAGACGACGATGGCGACTGTCGTGCCTTTTTCGATGGGAGCGCTCGGCCAATATAATTCGAGCCACGCGATATCAAACATTCTCCACTGCTTGATCGCATTCTTGGCTCGTTCAAATGCAGCGCGCCCCTTGCCCAACTGAATTCGATTGTGATCCACGACGTAGCCGCTGGGGGCCGTAGTTCGTGATGCACCAACCTGCTCGTAGGAAAACTGCTGAGCTTCCTGTGCGGCGAGGAATTCGCGAATTTTTTCTGGACCCGGTTTGGTAAGACAAAACATTTGCCCCGCGTTCTACTGATCGCCTTGTGTGCGAACGATCCCACCATAGGCGATATATTCGTTGATTGCCATCCGCTCGGTTCCAACAAAGCGTCAGCTTATGCGCGTGTGCTATCTTAACCTTCTGCCCGCACAGTCACGAGTGGCTGTGCCACGACACAAAATGGCGAAGAAAGCTGCTGCAGCTGCAAAATCCGAGGAAGTGACGATCGCGGGAATCTTTGGGACTGGCGGGTTGCTGGAGAGCCGGCACCCGGGATACGAATTTCGTTCGTCGCAGCTGGCCATGGCGGAAATCGTGGATGAGGCCTTCCAGAAGCATCAGCATGCGATCATCGAGGCGGGCACCGGTACGGGCAAAACTCTGGCGTATCTGATTCCGGCGATTCGCAGCGGGCGGCGGGTGGTGATTTCGACGGCAACGAAATCTTTGCAGGAACAATTGTTCAACAAAGATGTGCCGTTCCTGCAAAAACATTTTGCGCCGAACCTGAAGGCGGCGCTGATGAAAGGCCGCAACAATTTTTTATGCCGGCAGAAAGTGCATCAATTCGAGGGGCAAGCGCTGCTGAAAGGCATTGATGAAGTGGATTGGTTCGCGCAAATCCGCGACTGGGAAAAACTGACGGAGACGGGCGACCGGTCGGAACTGACATTTTTGCCGGACGACGCGGAATTATGGCACCGCATTGACGCGCGCAGCGAGCTTTGCACAGGACAGAAATGCCCGGAATTCGCGCGCTGCTTCCTGACGGCGATGAAACAACGCGCGCAGGAAGCGGACCTGATCATCGTGAATCATCATTTGTTTTTCGCGGACCTGGCGATACGCCAGGATGATTTCGGCTCGATCCTGCCGGAATATTCCGCGGTGGTGTTCGACGAAGCGCACGAGATTGAGGACGTGGCCAGCGATTATTTCGGGCGACGGGTGTCGAGCTACCAATTCGAAGAGCTGGTGCGCGATACGGAAGCGATGCTGCGGCTGCTGAAGATTGAAGCGGCGCCGCTGCGCAAGCATTTAATGCGAGTGCGCGAACGAGCGCGGACATTTTTTGAGCATTTTCCGGAGCGCGAAGGGCGCTTCCCTTTTGGGCCGGCGGAGCGAAAAGCGTTTCTGGAGCAGAATCACGAGGCGTTCGAGGATTTGTCCGCGGCGGTGAAACGCATCGAAACGGAACTTTCCGCGCTGAATCCCAAGCCGGAGGAAGTGGTGACGCTGGCGCGGCGGGGCGCGGATTTGCGACGGGAATTCGAATTCCTGCTAGAGAGCGAGGAAAAAAGTTACGTCTATTGGTACGAAAGGCGCGGCAAGGGCATCGTGCTGACGGCGACGCCGATTGACGTTAGTGAAATCTTGCGCGAAAAGCTGTTCGAGCAGTTCGACACCGTGGTGCTGACGTCCGCGACACTCGCGGTAGGCGGACGATTCGATTTTCTGAAGCAGCGGCTGGGTCTGCAGCCAGCGAAGGAAAAGGTGCTGCCGCAGGAATTCGATTTCCACGACCAGGCGCTGCTCTACATTCCGTCAGATATGCCGGACGTGCGGCACGAATCGTTTTCGCGGCGCGCGGCGCAGGAAATCACCAAGCTGCTGGAAATCTCCAAGGGCCGCGCTTTCTGCCTTTTCACGAGCTACTCGCAGATGCGCGCAGTGCACGAGCTGGTTTCCGGACGCTTGCCGTATCCGATGCTGCTGCAAGGGACGGCGCCGAAGTCGATTCTGCTGGAGCGTTTTCGTTCGACGCCAAACGCGGTGCTGTTTGCGACCGCCAGTTTCTGGCAGGGCGTGGACGTGCCGGGGACGCAGCTTTCCTGCGTGATCATTGATAAGCTGCCATTCGCGGTCCCCAGCGATCCGATCGTCGCGGCGCGGGTGCGGGCTCTGCAGGAAGATGGCCGCAATCCCTTCGCGGAATATCAGGTGCCGGAAGCGGTACTGGCGCTGAAGCAGGGATTTGGAAGATTGATCCGCTCGAAAACGGACCGCGGAATTCTGTCGATACTCGATAACCGCATCTCGCGAATGCAGTATGGTAGAATTTTTCTCGAATCCCTGCCTGATTACACAACCACGCAGGATATCGCGGAGGTCGCGCGATTCATGGAAAACCATCCGGACTAAGGAAGGCCGATGTACGAAGTGAGTGTGGACGAGACGTTCGCCGCGGCGCACAATCTGCGCAACTACAAGGGAAAATGCGAGGATTTGCACGGGCACAATTATAAGGTGCGCGTGACGCTGGCCGGTCCCGAACTGGATGCAACGGGGCTGCTGTATGATTTCGTGCACTTGAAACAGGTGATCCAGGGCGTAATTCGCTCGCTCGATCATAAATATTTGAACGAGCTGAAGCCGTTTGACGTGCTGAATCCTTCGGCGGAAAATATCGCGCGGCATATTTACGAGCAGACCGCGCAGCAGATGCACGCGGTGCCGAACGGCGCGGCAATTTCGAGCATTACGGTGTGGGAATCGGATTTGACCGCGGCGACGTATCGTCCATAGCGGGCATCGCAGGCAGCCTGAAGCTGCGTGGTGGGCGAATGCGCGGCGAGGAACACAGCGAATAATGAACCGGGCATTTTTGATCATCGCGATTCCGGCTTTTCTGGTTTCCATCTTCTGGCTGACGCTCGGATGGGGATGGCACACCGCGCTGATTGGCGGATGCCTGGAGATTGCGATCGGCGTGGGGGTGGTTGTTTACGCCGCGCGGCGGCACAATGCATCGCAAAACCCCGTGGCGGGCGGCCCGGAGCCGGGGCGATAAAATTTCGTGAAGCGCGATGACCACCGCTGAAAAATTTTAGAATCTGGAACGGAATATGCGATAGTGGCCGGTTGCGCGCGGGCCAATTTTCGCCGGCGCCACGGTCTGCCATTCGCGCAGGAGCACGATTTGAAAGCTGATAGGCTGCGGCAATTCACTGGTGGAGGAACCATGCACATGCGAAAAGTGATTTCCGTCCTCGGAGCCTGGGTGCTGGCGGCGATGCTGGCCGCGACGGCGCTGGCGCAAGGCACCGGCAGACTCAACGGCGAAGTTTTGGATCAGAACGGAAAGCCCTACGCGGACCAGACGTTGACGATCAAGCTACCCGAGACGGGCCAGACCTACACGGTGAAGACCGATAAGAGCGGTAAATTCGTGCAGCTAGGAATGCGCACTGGAATCTATGTGATCACTTTGGTCAGCCTGAATTACTCGGAAAAGTTTCAGGTCACCGACGGGCAAGAAAACAATTACAAGCTGGACCTGAAGCAATTGGCGGCGGCGACCGCGGCGGCGCATCCCGAGGAAGCCAAGAAGAAGGAAGAAACGGAAGACAAATTCAAGATGATGAAGCAGCATTTCGACGCGGGCGTGGCGGCGCTGGCGGCCGGGAACGATATCCGCGCGCAATTGAAGACGGCGCCGACGGACCAGAAGGCGACGTTGCAAGCGCAGCGCGTGACCGACTGCACGACGGCGGCCACTGAATTCGGGCAAGCCGTGCAAAATCTGGGAGAGAAAGAGGTCAACAACCGCGCGATGATCCTGGGCAACCTGGGATCCGCGAACGAATGCGCCGGAAAATATCAGGATGCCGCGGACGCGTTTCAAAAAGCGATTGATACGAAACCGGTCGGCGGATATTACATCGGACTAGCGACCAACCTGGCGAACGTGGGCGCTGCAACAACGGATCCGAAAGATGCCGACGCCAAGTTTGCGGATGCCAGCGCAGCCTGCGACAAGGCGATAGCGCTTGATCCGGCGTCGGGCGCGACCTGCTGGAAAAATCTTGGGATCGTGCTCAGCAACAAAGGCCGCATGAAGGAAGCAGTCACCCCGTTGCAGAAAGCCTCGCAAGCCGACCCCAAGGATCAGATTACGTGGTACATGTTGGGAAGCGCGTTGACCGCGACGATTGATACCAAGCAAGAAGGCGACAAAATGACGTACATCATTCCGCCGGGGACCGCCGAAGCCTATCAGAAATGTATTGATGCGGGGGCGGATAACGCCACTGGAAAGCTCTGCAAGGATGCGCTGGACGGATTGAACGCGATGAGCGGCGGGCAGGACACGTCCGTGGGTAAAAAGAAGAAGAAGTAGGGTATTTTTTGGCACGCGGCCGGGTGTGAGTTGGCGCGACCGCCGGATACACTTTCCCGTTCGCGGAATTCCCGTTTTCGCATGCTTTCTTTTCTCGATTCGTCCCGCGAGGAGTGCTATTCTTGCGCTCATCGCTTCGCGTAGTGCGCCGTCCGACGCAGTGCGTGAAGAGTCTCTGGCAGCGCGTTGCGGAAACCCTCAGGGGAAGCCGGTGGAGAAGTGCATTTGAACCAGCCCAGCACAGAACGACGCCGCAGCGAACGAGTTTCTGAATCTTTGCCGTTAATCGTGCGCGGGATTGACTTGTTGGGGCAGCCCTTCGAAGAGCGCACGACTACGCTCGCCTTTAATTTTCACGGATGCCGCTACACTTCCAAGCACCATTTGCCGCGCAATACCTGGGTGACGCTGGATCTTCCGCAAGGAATGGCCCAAGGAGCGGCGCAAACAAATACCGGCGCGGACGCGAGGGGAAATTCTCGAACTCCGCTGCGCGCGCGCGTTGCGTGGGTGCAGCGGCCGCACTCGATTCGCGATTTTTTCCAGATTGCCGTGGAGCTGGAGAGTCCAGCGAATATCTGGGGGACGAACGCAGCTGACTGGAATGACGTCGCGGCGGAGAGCCCTGAATCCGCAAATCCACCTGCGAGAACGATCCTAGGCTTCAACGAACGGCCGGAGACGAACGTGACGGCGAGGAACATCGGAAATTCCATGGACCATTTCAAAACGGAAGCGGAAGTTGATTCGCGGGAAGCACAGGCGGCAGCTGCGCCTGCTGTGGCGCACGAGTTCGCGCGAGAAGCGATGCATCTGGCCGAAGCTGCGCCGGCCGGCGACAACCCTTTGCTGCGGGAACTTCGCGCGGAGCTGGATCGCCAAGCGAAGGACGCGGTGTTAGCGGCAGCGGAACAGGCACGCGAGGAAGTCCTGCAGACCGCAGCAGCAACCGCGCGAGAGCGTTCGAGCAGCGCTGAAGAACTCTTCGCGAAGTGGAAGAGCGAGGTCGAGAAAATGCAAGCCGAAGCGCGCGAGGAATTTTTCGCGCAGGTGACCGCGAAGCAGGACGAGGCGCTCGGCACGCTGAAATCAGGATTTGACGAAAAGTTCGGGCAAGCCCGGGAACTACTGGGAGAGATCGCTCGCCAGGCCGAAGCGCTGCGCGCCGAAAGCGGCAATGCGCAGGAAGCCACCAGCCAGGTGGCGCGAGCGTTGCTGCAACTGGAAGCGGCGGACGCGGTGCGCACCAGCCAAGCGCCGGGGCCGTCGAAAGAAGAAATTGCGGCGGAGGAGAACGCAGTAGCTGCGTGGCGGCAGCGCCTGGAATCGGAAATGACGGTGGCGCAAGGGCAGTGGAACGAGCTGCTGCAATCGTCGCTGGACAATAATCTGCAGCGCATGGTCGAGCAGCTAGCGGAACGTTCACAGGATGTGCTGCGCAATGCCGAGCAGAAAATGACGGAGAGGCTGGGCGAATTGCGCCAGCCGTTTGCGCAAGCGGCCGCCGAAGCGCGCGAGACTTTTTCGGGGATTCAGTCTTCGCTGGAACAGGAAGTGATGAAGGCCCGCAGCTCGCTGGCGGAAGTAAAACAAGTCGCCAGCCGCACCGAAGAATTTTCCGCGCAGCTGGAAGCCGCGAGCCAAGACACGGTGAACGAACTGCACCGTCGCCTGGAAAGAATTCTGGATGCGCAGACGTCGGAAATGCATCGCCGCATGGAAAATCTCTCGGCGGATGTCGCGCAGCGGGCGGTTCCGGTGCTGGATTCGCTGAACCACCAATTCCAGGAGCGCGCCGTGGCTGAAGCCGAAGCCAAACTTGCGCCGCACCTGGAGCGCGTGCCGGCGCTGTTGCACGAGCTCGCGGCGCGCGAGGTGCAGCTGGAAGATAGTCTGCGCTTGCATCGCGAACGGTTGCGCCAGGTTTCCGAGAATAATCAGCGCGAAGTCGCCGGCCAGGTTGCCGGAACGCTGGCGAGTTTGCATGCCGATTTTGAAGCGGCGCGCAAAGATGCGCTCGCGAAGTGGTCCGAAGAATTGGAAGCGAGCGGCGTGCGTGCGTCGCACGCGGCGGCGGAATCCATCGGGCACACATCCGAATGGCTGCAGCAAGAGGCGCGGGCGCGTTTGCAGGCGCTGATGGAGCAATCGTTTGTGACCGCCGAAGCGGGACTGGGAGAGCGGAGCGCGGAGGCGGCGCAAACATTCGAAACGGAACTCGCGGCGCAATCCGCGGCGCACCTGGGGCAAATCCGGGCGCAAGTGGAAGGCGTCGCCGGAGAAGTGGTGGCGCGCACGCGCACGGACCTGGACCGCGCAGCCGAAGCCGCGGCAGCATCGTTCGGGCAATTGCTGCACGAGGTATCGGATCGCGAAACCACGCAGTTCGCCGCGACGACCTCCTCCACCCGGCGCGAGCGCGCGGAGGAATTTGACCACGCCACGCAAGAGCTGTTGCATCAACTGGATGTGAACGCTTTTTCGTCCGTCGAACGCTTCCGCGTGCAGATGGCTTCGCAGTGGGAAACGAGCATCGGCGAAGGGCGCGCTGCGTTGGGTGCGGAATTTGCGTCGGCGCTCGAAGGCTTCCGCGCGGAACGCGATGCGCACCAGAACGAATGGTCCGCACAGCTGGAGCGCATGAGCAGCGACGCTACCGGAAAGTTTCAGGATCGCCTGCAGACCACGGCCGATTCCTGGGTGATGGCTTCAGTGCGGCGGCTGAACGAACACGGGCAGAACGGAATCGAATCGCTGCTGCGCTCGGCCGACCAGGCGCTACGCGATTCCTGCTCGAAAGTGTTCGATGGCTTGGCGCAGATGCTGCGCGAACGCGCAGCCAACGGAGCGGGCGCCGGCAACGTCGCCGGATTCACGCAGGTTTCCAATCGCGACGCGCCGGAATAATCCAGCCCACGCAAAGAAGCGCTGCAAATCCGCCGGCAAACACCTCTTAGATATCACGCTCGCCAGAACCTATGATTCGCGGCCACGGCAGCCGCCCCATTCTCCGTTGATTCCACCAAATGCGGTAACGACACGCTGGAAAACGTGCATTAGCAGCGCTAGCCAAGCCCGACGCGGCGAACTAAATCCGCGAATCGCGGGTCTTTGCGGATTGGGTCGAAGTACGGATGTACTTTGACGAACTGCAGCATATTCGATTGTTCTTTGTAAGCCTGCTCGAGCCATGCGAAGGCTTCCTCATTCTCGCCGAGCCCCAAGTAAGCATTCACCAAGGCCCCCGCTGGAGCATAACCTGTGTTTCGCCGTCGCTTCAGTTCAGCCAGCAGCCGCAGCGCATCCCGGCGCCGCCCAGCGTGCGCGTAAGCGCGGATTAGTATTCCCAGCGCGCCTGGGCTGCGGTTCGACATCGCGACGGCCTTCTCCAGCACCGTGATGGCCTCGCCGGGCTGATCGTTCGCGATCAGCACGAATCCCAGGTCCATCAGGGCGCCAAAGTCATCCGGCCGTGCCGCCACTGCGGCGCGCAACTCTCGGATGGCTTGGTCGTAGTGGCGGGTCTGAAACATTGTCCACCCGAAGTCCTCGAAGGAAACCCCTAGTGGGTCGAGTTCCCGGCCGCGTTCAGCCGCGGCCACAGCTTCGTCCGCGCGTCCCCGGCACGCCAGCCATAAACCAAGCCCCTCGTAAGCAGCCGCACTGTTTGGGTCCAGTTCCAGAGCCCGCCTGTAATCCACCTCTGCATCCGCCCAGTGCCACTGCTTCTGCTTCGTGCTGGCCAGCAGGACGAGCGCTTCGGCCAGATTCGGATCGAGCTCCAGAGCTTTCTCGGCCGCGCTCACAACTTTCGGGCGCGTCTCCTCAGCCGAGCCCCCTATAAAAACCGTGCCGAGATTGCTGTATGCATTTGCCAGGCCAACATAGGCGGGCGCAAACCCAGGATCTTTTTTGATCGCGTCCTCAAAGTACGGAATGCTGGCCTCCAGTTCCGCTTTGCTGCTGCTCTTATTGAGCGCGAATTCGCCTCGCGAATAACTCTCGTAGACTTCCGGCGCCACCGGACGCGCCGCTGCGAGCCTTTCGTGTTCCGCGCCGGTGGCCGTCGCTTCCACCTTCTGGGCAATGGATTGGGCCAGCTCGCTTTCGACGGTAAACACGTCGCGCAGCTCGCGGTCGTAGGTTTGCGACCAGAAATGCTCGTCCGTGGAGGCGCGAATCATTTGCGCGGTGACGCGAATGCGATTGCCGTCGCGCATCAGTGAACCTTCCACGATCGCGTCCACATTCAACGTCTTGGCGATTTCGGGCACGGAGATTTGCGGATTCTTGAAACGCATCACCGACGTGCGTGAAATCACGCGCAGGTCGTGAATGCTGGAAAGGCGGCTGATCAGCGCATCGGTCATTCCGTCCGCGAGATATTCCTGGCTGGGAGCGCCCGTCATGTTTTTCAGGGGCAGGACGGCCAGCGAACTGATTTTGGGATGCGCCACAACCACCGTGTGACCGCGGCGCATGACGTAAGCGACGGTGACGGCGAGGGCGATGGCAACGGTAGCGGCCACGGCGAGCCAGCGGCGCAGTCCACGTGGAGAGCCTGTTCTCGAAATCGGTTTGGGGCTTGTCGCCGCCGGCGATGCAGGCTCGTCGTGCACTTGCGGCTGGTTGTTTTCATCCGGCCGCGGTTTCCGGCTTTGCCGCCAGGTGTCCAGCTCGGAAGTTAACGCGTACACGGAACTGCGCTTGTCGTGCACGTGGCGACGCACGGGCATGGCTTCGCACTTCTCCCAACGCTGGACGGTGGTGACGTCGCGACCCAGGTATGCCGCGATCTCCTTCCACGAGTCCAGCTGGTCTTCGGGCGGTTTCTCGTGTAGCTGCGTGCCGAAGGCCGGGTCGCCCATCGGTTCTCCTGCGCGGACTTCAGATTGGCTCGAAAAGTGCCCCGATTGTAACCCCTCCCTTGGGTAACTGCAAAGGCGGCATTGGACGGCAAACGGGCCGTACCGCGCATTGCCGTTTGACCAAACCCCCCGGCGTGTCCGATGGTTGCCGGACATCTTGAGCGCGAAATCGCTGAAATGTACTTCTTGGGCCAGAAACCGCTACCGCTGCTCTGCCATCTCTCGCCGCCCCAGGGAGCAGATTTCTGCGACATAGACTCGAGTCTCAAACTTGGAGGTTTCTCATGAACAGTAAAGAGTTGCGGTGGATGGTCAGCGTCGTCGCAGTCGTGATTCTCGCGGTTGGCATCTGTGCACGGGCCCAAGCCCCGACGCCCACGCACTTTAGCGGGTTGATCAATGATTATTCGCCAGAGACCATACTGGGCAAGGTGGTTGGTCCATGGGAAATGCACGGGAAATGGTCCTTGGATTTGAAAGGCAGATCCGGCTTGGCCGATTTTTCCGCGGAAATGACCATGGAGCTATCGGATCACGCGATGGAGGTCGCCATTGCCAACGCCATCGCGGCAGGCACGGTTCCTCCGTCGTTCGACGATCCCGAAACACGCACTCCCCATACTCACCACATCACCATGAAGGACGCCAAGGTCAGCGTACCCGCTACCGGAGTCTGCCCTGCCTACGCCACCCCGAATACCACAACCCCTGGAATCATGGTGTCCGGGCCGGCTTATATTACCGGCAACGGAGGCCCCGCTCCCTTTTCAAAAAATGACACCGTACTATCCATGCTGCAGGTCTGCGTCAATGGAGGAACGGACGTCCCGTATTCGAACGTGTCCATGGTGTTCGGAGCTCCCGCAAGCGGCCATTTCGGGATGTCGGCGATCCACGGCGTGGTTCGCAAGGCACAATTGTTCGATTTCGACGACGAACATCGCTGAGCGTAGGCGGCGGGCTGGCGCTAATGAGTTTTCGGCGGAATCACTCGCGAAGCTGAGGGACTTTGACGACACCGGCGCCAGCCTAAAGCCTGGAGCGCTCGTGAAAAAGCGGAGCGGTTACTGCAAGAAAGTGTATATCGCGAAGTACCGTTGACAGCGGCGTTATCGAATCCAAAGATCTAAATCATGAAACGGACGGGCGGTTTTTTCACGCCGCGGATGTTGTGTTTCGTGGTTTTGTTCGTTTGTGCGAACACTCTCGCAGCGCAGGGTACTTCCTTTGTGGTCATCACCCCACAAAGCGCAACGCTGCTGGTGGGTGAATCCAGACCATTCCGCATGGTCGACCCGAACGGCCACTTGCAGCGCAACGTCACCTGGACTGTTTCCGACCCGGACGCGCTCCAGGCGAACGGCGCTGATGAGTTGACGATCCTAGCGGAACAGAGGGGCGATTTCCGCATCAGCGCGCAATCTAAAAACGGGTCGGCAGAGGCCACCGTCAAAGTCTTGGAAGGGAAAATGCCGGTGGGCACGGCGATTTGGTCTTCAGGAACTGCTGAAGGCTGCAAGAGCTTGCAACTTGTTCAAGCGATGCCATCGGCGAACGGTCCCGACACGTATGAAACGAGCCATTGCCCCGACGGTAATTACGTCACCGCCCTTACAGCAGATGGCATGCAGCTGTGGCGCCGCAGGATTGGCGCCGCAGGATTGGCGCCGCCGGCGCGCCTCCTCCCATCCCAGATGGTAAAACGACAGTAGAAGCCAGTCGGATTAACCTAGCTTCGGCGTCCATCTGTGATGCGGTTCTGGTGGGAACCAAGCAGCAAAAGATTCGCGACTTGCTTCGTCAGCGCAGCCTTTCGTTCAGCGAAGGCGCCACGGGCGAACACCTGTGGATCGTCGAAGAATCAAACAAACGATGCGAGCTATGGTTCGACGATAAATCAGTTCTTACAAAGAAGCGCAAGATTTTCGTCACTGAATAGCTTGCCTTCGTGTCGAAATCGCTGATGCAAACCCTGACGTTCGGATGCGCTGCCTAAGCTATCGTCGACGACTATGCGTGGGCCGCGTATTCGGTTCTGCCCTTGCAGACCGAGTGCGGGCACTTGCAATCCAAGTCCGGCATGTCTTCCATCGTCTCGCACTGCGTACTACAATATTCTTCCGAAGTGACCTGACAGGTACAAACTGGATGTGCGCACTTCTTGGTTTCGCTGCTGGCCATGGGCCCTCCCTTTGCGGTGGTGAAAGGCGCGAGTGTAGCATTTTCCTTCGCCAAAACAGACTCACAACTAGGCAAAGATGCGGCGAAGCCCCGGTACGTCGCGCTAGCGCCTCTACTTTTTTCCGACGACTTCCAGAACTGCGTTGGCGACGTAATTCAGCTGCTCGGCGGTCATGGTCGGAAATATCGGCAGGCTCAGGACGCGTTCGCAGGCGCGTTCGGTATTCGGAAATGTTCCTGCAGGATAGCCAAGCGAGGAGTATGCGCACTGCAGGTGAATTGGTTTGGGGTAATGCACGGCGGTGTCAATGCCGCGCGCGGCTAGCTCGGTGATGACGGAATTACGATTATTCACGTAGATCACGAACTGGTGATAGACGCATTCATCGCGCGGATCATCTTGCGGCATTTCCAGGCGCGCGCCTTCGAGCAGACGGCGATATTCCTTCGCGATTTCGCGGCGCTTCTCGGTCCAGGCGTGCAGGCGGCGCAACTTGATGCGGAGCACGGCGCCTTGAAATCCCTGCATGCGGTAATTGTAGCCGGGAAATTCGTGCTCGTAACGCGCGGTCTGTCCGTGGGAACGCGCGGCGCGGGCGAATTTCGCGATGGCATCGTCGTTAGTGGTTAGAGCGCCGCCTTCGCCATACGCGCCGAGATTTTTCGTGGGATAAAAGCTGAACGCTGCGGCGAGGCCGAGCGATCCGACGCGCTGGGCGTGGTAGCGTGCGGCATGAGCTTGCGCGGCGTCTTCCAAAATGCGCAGGTGGCGACGCGCAGCGATTGCGCGGATGGGATCCATGTCCGCGGGGCGGCCGTAGAGATGCACGGGAAGGATGGCGCGAGTGCGCGGCGTGATGCAGCGTTCGATGAGCCGGGGATCTAGATTCGCCGTGGCGGGATCAATATCCACGAACACCGGGCGCGCGCCGCAATAGGTGATGGCTTCGGCTGTGGCGAGAAAAGAGTTGGGCGTGGTGATGACGTCGTCGCCAGGTTGCACGCCGAGCGCCAGCAGCCCCAGGTGCAGCGCGGCAGTGCCGCTGCTGAGCGCGACGCAGTGCTTGATGCCGCAAAAATCGGCGAACTCGCGTTCGAAGGCTTCGACTTCCTCACCCAGCACGAACGATGAATTCCGGCAGACGCGGTCGAGAGCGGGGAGAACTTCTTCGCGCAACTCTACATATTCGGATTGCAGGTCTAGCAAGGGGACTTTCATCGCGCAGATCTTCTCGACCATGCAAAAACTGTACCGCAGCGTGCCCTACGCAGCAAGGTCGACAGAGACATCGCAGTCAGAGGCAAGTGACGGCCGATGGTCTTGATCTTGCACTGGTACCGGCACGGGACGAAGTACTTCATCCACTACGATATCCTCTGTGCCACGCTTAACCCTTCATAGCTTCTCTTGGTTCGTTTATGTGAAAGCAAATTCCGGTATCGCAACCGTCAGCCTTTAGGGGCGCTGAAATCACGGGACTTAAGAGATTTCTGTTCGGCACTCTGTATGCTCTCACAACCGTAGCAGCCGCCCCGCCCGCTGCTTGGCAGGAGAAACGATGCGGGAGGAAGTCATGAAAAGATTACTTCGATTCGCGATGGTAGCATCGATCTTCGTAGCTATTTCTGGTACCAGCGCAAAGGCCGACGGAACTCTTGTCTACACGCTTACCCAGGAGGGCTCGAGTACTCCTCTCGCAACCTGGGATATGCCGCTCAATCCCACGCCGACCTGCAGTTTTTCGCCCTGCTTTGAGGACGGTAATTTTTTCGCCTTGACAACCAACGTTTCTGTCGACGGCGGCGCGCCCGTCAGCGACATACTGGTCTTCTTGAACACGACCTCCATGAATGTCGATTTCAACGACGTCAGTTTTCTGCTTCCGGAGCTAACGGGACCGCAGCTTTATTCCGGCCTCGAATCCGACCCTACGATGATCATCCCTGCGTCGGGGTTCTTCACCTTGGTGGACGATGGCGCGAACGGCGTTGCTGGCACGGTCTACAAACTCGACGTGGTTCCGGCTCCCGAGCCTGCCACGCTGCTGCTGTTGGGCTCGGCGCTGGTTGCCCTCGGCGTGCGCAAACGCCGCGCCGCACGCTGATCCAGCCAGTTTCACTTCACCCCTGATCGAGCTCTTCGGCTCCGATAGTGCGGTCGCGCCAGGTTGAACGCCTGCAAGATTCCAAATCGAAGCCGATGGCCCACCACCTCTCCGGGGCTGAGATCTGTAAATCTTTGACGAATATTCCAGCTTATCAAGCACGGTTCGCACGCAAGCGAACGAAGTGCCCGGCGGATACACTCTGACGATCTCGCCAGTTCCGCTGCCTGAGCCCGCATTGCTATTTTTTGATTGGTGCGGGCGTGCTTGCGGTGTGTAAAGCGCCGGCTCGGCGTATCACAGGAGTTGCCTTTACCAGCTCTGCTCGCCGCATCCTTCCGAATGAATTCTTGGTGCTTGTAGCACTTCCGTTCATTGCTCCGTAATTTCCGTGAAAGCTCTGGCGGGCACAGTCGAAGCGTCAAATATGCGTGAGTGTGCCGGTAACCTTCGTGCGACGCAACGCCCAGGCAAACACCAGGAACGATAATGGAATCAGGATCGCGGCGAAAAGAAGCAGGGCCGCGAGCGAAGGCGACAACTCGCGCCATCCCGCGCCGGCCAGCAGCGCGGCGCGCATTCCTTCTAGCGAGTACGTGACTGGAATTAAGCGCGCTAAAAATCGCAGCGGACCGGGCAGCACGCTGACGGGGTACATCATCCCGCCGACCATCCCGGAAATTCCCAGCACCAGCCACTTCGCGGGATTTCCGCGTTTGAAAAGAATCGCATAGCCCGCCGAAATAATTCCCAGCCCGGCAAACGCAAGAACGGACGCCAGCAGAATCGCGATGGCTCCCGGCCAATTCGCCGCGCGCGGGGTGAAATCGAAAAGCAGCGCGCCCCATCCGAGATAGACGCAGGTACGCAGCGCGAGCGCGGTGAAGGGATAGACCGCCGAGCCTGCCAGGATCACCGGCAGCGGAGTCTGCGTCACCAGCAAGGCTTCCAGAGTGCGATTCTGACGCGCTTCCTCGATGCTGGAATCGAAAGCGGTGAGCGACACGCTCAGATAATCGAAAAACGCGAAGCCGACGAGCGCGAATGCAAAATAATTGCTGCCGCTGGGCAGAGCGCTCGAAAGCTCGGGGCTGGCGACGAACCGCGACAGGTAATAGAACGTGGCGACTCCGAAGAGCGCCTCAATCGTTTCCAGCAGCAGCGCGCCGCGATAGCCGCGGGCGATGGCGAAATCGCGCGCGAAAAAGGCAGCAATCTTCCGCACTGTGCGCGCGATGTTCATGGGCGCGACTCGACGGGGGCGGGATGGCGCGCGAGGCGCGTGATGGCGTCTTCCAGGTTGGTAGCACCTGCCGCGACGCACAGGCCGCGCGGGGAATCGAACGCCGTTAAGCGTCCTGCTTCGAGCAGCAGCACACGGTCGGCGATTTCCGCCACTTCGCTCAAAGTGTGCGACGCGAAGAGCAGCGTGTTACCGTGCTGGCGCACCAGGTCATCTTTCAGCAGACGCCGAAAATCCGCGGCTGCGAGCGGGTCGAGGCTGCGCGTGGGTTCGTCGAGCAGCAGCACAGCGGGTTGATGGAGCAGCGCACGCGCCAGGCCCACGCGATGGGTCATGCCCGTCGAAAGAGTGCGCACCTGGCGATCGAGTTCCGCGGCTATTCCCAACCGTTCGGCGGTAAACGTGATGCGCGCGCGAGCTTCCGCGCGGGACATGTTATTCATGGCCGCGAAGAAACTCAGATTTTCCCGGGCGCTCAAACGAGTGTAGAAACCTTCGTCGCCGCCGGTGTGGTAACCAAACTGGCGCCGCGCGCGGGAAGGCTGTCGCTCGACGTCGCAATCGGAAATCGCCGCACGGCCGCGCGTGGGAAGAATCAGCGTGGCGAGAATGCGTAATAGCGTGGACTTTCCGGCGCCATTCGGGCCCACGATTGCTACAGCCTCGCCGGGCTGCACCAAGAACGAAATTCCTGCCAGTGCCCGTTCGCGCGGGCGCGTGATCGGTTGCAGCAGCGCGCGCCAGCCGGAATGTGCAGGTGGAAAATATTTTTCAAGCGCTTCCACGCAAATAGCAGGCGAAGTCATTGCGGTCGTTATAACCGATATCACCACGGCGAATCCAGTTCCGTCATTGCTGTTCGGGGCGACTAACAGTAGAATAGAGCCGGTCGAGTCGATATCCGCAGGGCGTGTGGATCGAACCGGTCCTCAGCCACCGAGCTTTCCGGCGGAAGAGTTGCCCCAGCCCAATACCACGGGAGCGGCCCCAATGGACCCACCTCTCTCCA